>Ga0068854_100000056_pt1 | contig 82924 bp, 105 predicted proteins | sample KBSCornC42_FD_66590 | JGI IMG/M metagenome (GOLD analysis project Ga0068854, IMG submission 66590) | Corn rhizosphere microbial communities from Kellogg Biological Station, Michigan, USA - KBS Corn C4-2 | ecosystem: Host-associated > Plants > Roots > Rhizosphere > Soil ... | reverse complement strand
GTCGATCAGGCCGTATTCGCGGGCGGCCTCGGCGCTCATGAAGCGGTCGCGCTCCATGTCGCGCTCGATCTTGTCCAGCGGCTGGCCGGTGTGCTGCACATAAATATCGTTAAGACGGCGGCGCAGGTACAGGATTTCCTGGGCCTGGATCTCGATATCCGTGGCCTGGCCGCGGGCGCCGCCCGACGGCTGGTGGATCATCACGCGCGAATTGGGCAGCGAATAGCGCTTGCCCTTGGCGCCGGCCATCAGCAGCAGCGAAGCGGCGCTGCAGGCCTGGCCCACGCACATGGTGCTGACGTCGGGCTTGACGAACTGCATGGTGTCGTAGATCGCCAGGCCGGCGGTGACCGCACCGCCCGGGCTGTTGATGTACAGATGGATGTCCTTGTCCGGGTTCTCGGACTCCAGGAACAGCATCTGCGCGACCAGCAGGTTGGCAACCTGGTCGTTGACTTCGCCGACGAGAAAGATCACGCGCTCTTTCAGCAGGCGCGAATAGATGTCGTACGAACGCTCGCCGCGAGCCGTCTGCTCGACGACGATGGGGACCAGGTTGAGGTTCTGGATCGGGTCCATGGCCATGCTTGTCGCTCTCCGGGTTGATACGCCTGATGGTGCTGGATCGTGCTGGAAACCGCTGCAAACCGCCATCCGGGCGGAATGGGCGCGGTCCGGCGCACGCTGTTCGTCGCTACCCGCTACGCGGCCGGACGGTGAAGGCCGGCCGCGATGACTTTTTCCTTCAGGTCGGCGGGTGTCGATCGATACCCGCCTCAGGCGCTGACCGGGCGCATCACCTCGTCGAAGCTCAGGTTCTCGTCGGTGGTCTTGGCGTTATCCGCCACCCACAGCGCGACCTGATCTTCCATCACGCGGTTCTGCAGCCCGGACATCAGTTGGGGGTCGGAGTTGTACAGTTCAATGACCTTTTCCGGCTCCTCGTAGGTCGAGGCGATCGCCGCGAGCTGCTCGGCCAGGCGGATGCGGTCCAGCTTCAGCTCCTGCTTGCGCGCCAGTTCGCTCATCAGCAGGCCGGCGATCACGCGCTTGCGCGCCATCGGGGCAGCGGCCTCGACCAGCTGCGGCGGCGGCTGCTGGCCGCGCGGCACGCTGCCGGCGGCGAGCTGGTGGGCCTCGGACTGCACCATGATGCTCGGCACTTCGAGGCCGTCATGGGCGTCGGCCAGCTTCTCGGCGACCTGGGACTTCAGGCGGGCCATCAAGGTGGCCTTGAGCTCGCGCTCGAGGTTGTTGCGCACTTCCTTGCGGAACTGCTCGAGGTCGCCATCGACGATGCCGAACAGCTTGGCGAACTCGCCGTCCACCGTCGGCAGCTTGGGCTCCTGCACCTTCACGATCTTGAACGCGACCTTGGCGGTCTTGCCGGCCAGGCTCTCGTTGCGGAAATCGGCGGGGAATTCCACGTCCGTCTCGAACTCGTCGCCGGCCGAGCGGCCGGTCAGGGCCTCGTCCAGCGCCTTGAACAGGGTGCCCGAGCCGATCACGCTGCCGGCGCGCTCCAGGCCCTCGGCCGGGAAGCGGTAGTCGCCGGCGGTGGCGCTGTATTCGAACATCACGAAGTCGCCCTCGGCCGAGGCGCGGGCTACGTCGTCGAAGCTGCGGCGCTGGGCGCGCAGGGTCTCGATCATCTTCTCGATGTCGGCGTCGGTCACTTCAGCGACCGGGCGCTTGATTTCCAGCGCGGCGACGTCGACTTCCGGGAACTCCGGCATGATCTCGAAGGTGGCGGTGTAGGTGATTTCGCCGTTTTCCGGCTGGCCGGTGGTATCCACCGCCGGGTTGGCGACCGGACGCAGGTTTTCCTGGTTCACCGCCTCGCGCAGGGTGCTGCCGATCAGGTCGGACAGCACTTCGCCGCGCACCTGCGCGCCGAAGCGCTGCTGGATCACCGTGGTCGGCACCTTGCCCGGACGGAAGCCCTTCAGGCGCACCGTGCGGCCCATCTCGGCGATGCGCGCGCTGACCTGCGACTCGAAGCGCTCCGCGGGGAATTTCACCGTGAGCTTGCGCTCGAGCTTGCCAACGTTTTCAACCGAAACCTGCATGACGTCTCCTGAATACCCGAAAATGCGCGCCGGACGCGCCTGGCGGCCCGGCCGCCGGCAAAGAAACCAACCAATTCGATAAGGGATGGTGCGAAAGGAGGGACTCGAACCCTCACGGGGTTAACCGCTGGAACCTAAATCCAGTGCGTCTACCAATTCCGCCACTTTCGCAGAAGACCAACCTGGGAAAGACGCCGTAAGCTGCGGATACCACAAGGAATTCACGCAGGCGCGCGGCCTGCCCCATCCCCCGTCCGTACCCGGGCCCCTCGCCCTAAGTCGATGATTCCCTTACACGAAAGCGGGCCATTTTACGGTTGCCCGCGGCGGCAAGACAAGCCGACCCCGGCCCATCCACGCTTCTATATAAAGATGCCGCCCGCTCAAGGGCTTGCAGGCCGTGGCCAGGGCGCCGCGCGTCTCAGAGCTCGCGGAGAACCCGGAAGCCGACCCGCCCGCTGCGCACATTCCCTTCCGCACCCTGCCGGTAGGCCGAGCGCACCTGGTCCGGCGAGCTGCCCCAGGAGCCGCCGCGCACCACCCGCGTCGAGCAGCCGGGATTGACCCAGGCGCTGCCGTCGGTCGGCGCGCGCACATAGCTGTCGTGCCAGCAGTCCATCACCCATTCCGAGACATTGCCGTCGATATCGAACAGCCCGTAGGGATTGGCTTCGAAGCTCATCACCGGCGCCGGACCCCAGTAGCCGTCGCGGTACTTGTCGAACGCATTGCTCCAGCGCCGCCCGCTCTGCGAGCGGTCGCCCGAGCCGGTGAGGTTTTCCACCTTGCGGGTGGGCGCGCCGTTGCCCCACCAGTACTTGGTGGTGGTGCCGCCGCGCAGCGCGTATTCGAATTCCGCCTCGCTGGGCAGCCGGTAGCGCTTGCCGGTGCGCTGGCTGAGCCAGTCGACGTAGGCCTTGGCGTCGTTCCAGGAGATGTTCACCACCGGCAGCCGCTCGTCGGAGGCGGCGCGGCCGGCATAGTCGCTCTGCCAGTTGGCGTCCGGATCGTCGCGCAGCGCGCCGCTGCGCTCGTCGTACACGCTGGCGCCGCCGAGCCTGGTCGAATCCGGCTGGTAGCCGCTGGCGCGCACGAATTCGCGGAACTGGGCGATGGTGATCTCCGCGCGCGACAGCGCGAAGCCCTTGCCTATGGTCACCTGATGCTGCGGTGTCTCGGCTCCGGCGTGGCCTTCCTCGCCGTCCGGCGCGCCCATGTTGAAGCTGCCGGTAGGGATCACCACCATCGACGGCGTCTGCCCCGGCAGATCGACATAGCGATCGGAGAACGCCTGCCCCGGCTTGTAGCTGGCATACAGGCGCGCATTGGTCAGCCGCTCCTGCAGATCGCTGAGGCCGGCGATATCCGGCGCCAGCGCCTTCACCTGCTCTGTCAGCTGCAAGGCCAGCGCCTGGTCGCCGCCGTCCAGCGCCGAACGCGCCTGCGCCAGCAGGTTGGCGGCGCGCTGGTGGCGGATGCCGTCGACGCGGCCCTGCACGTCCTGCAGTGCGGGGGAACCAGGCAGGATCGTCGCCGCTTCGGTCAGCGCATCGCCCGCGCCCTTGAAGTCGTTGCTGGCCACCGCGGCCAGCGCGCGATCCAGCACCGCGCGCTGCACCTGCGCGATGCCCTGCGCGGCCACCGCGTTCTCCGCATCCATCTGCTGCACCTGCCGATACAGGTCCAGCGCGTTGTCGCCCTTGGGCGCATCCACCTTGCCCTGCTGCAGCAAGGCCGCGGCCTGGGCCAGCATCGGGCGCACCTGCGCCAGGGTCTTGAGCTTCGCTTCGGCCTGCGCCACGTCGTCCTTGCTGTCGGGCACGCTCTTGAGCGCTTCGAGCAGATCCTTGGCCGATTCCTCGTCGCCGACCAGGATGTCCTGGCCGATCTCCGCCACCAGCCGCGCACGCACTTCGTACAGGCCCTGCGCGGCGCGGCGGCTGTCCGGCTTCATCTTCAAGGCTTGCGCGAACAGCGCGGCGGCGCCGTCCTTGTCGCCGGCCAACTGTCCGTTGCGCAGCGCCTTGGTGGCCTTGTCCAGCAGCGCTTCCACTTCGGGGGTGTCGGCGCTCTGCTGCTCGGGCAGGCTCTCGTTCTTCTTGCTCATGCGCGCCACGATCACCTCGGTGGGCGCCAGGGTCACCGGCGGGCCGGCATCGAGTTCGGCCTGCACCGTGCTTGCCGGCGCGCGGCCCGCGCCGAGCGGCGCGGCGGCCGGGCCGAGATTCATCGCGCGCTGCGTCTGCACGCGCGTGGGGTCGACATGGAACACGCGCGGAAAGAAGTGATAGACCAGCGCCATCCCGAGCACGACCACGCCAAGCGCTCCGCCCAGGGCGCGCTGGTGTCGTACGGTTTCCTTGCTCGGCATGGTGGGCGTCCTTGGGGCGGCCTGCTAAGGTGCGCCGCTAACCATAGGCACAAACCCCTGACAGGACAATGAGCGATGCATGTCGGTCAGGCTGCGAAGGAAGCTTCGATGCAACTTCCCGTTACCCCGGCGGCGGACTGGATCACCAGCCGCGCTGCGCTCGAGCAATGGCTTGCCGCGCTGCCCGCCGACGCCGCGCTCGATCTCGATACCGAGTTCATGCGCCGCAATACCTTTTATCCGCAGCTGGCGCTGCTGCAGCTGGGTTGGCGACAGCGCTATGCGCTGGTCGATCCGCTCGCCTTCGAGATCGGCGACGCGCTGCGTCCGCTGCTCGGCAACGGCCAGTCGCTCACCATCATGCACAGCGGCAGCGAAGACCTCGAAGCGCTCGCCCCGCTGCTGCCCGGCGGTCCGGCCCGATTGTTCGACACGCAGATCGCGGCCGCCTTCGTCGGCATGGGTCTGGGCATCAGCTATCGCGCCCTGGTCGCCGAACTGGTCGGCGCCGAACTCGACAAGGGCGAAACCCGCTCCGACTGGATGCAGCGCCCGCTCACCGATTCGCAGCGCGCCTACGCCACGCTCGACGTGGTCTATCTCGAACCCGTGCACGAACAGCTCGCCGCGCGGCTCGAACAGCGCGGCCGCAGCGCCTGGCACGCCGAAGACTGCGAGCGCCTCAAGCGCCGCGCCTGCGTGCGCGAAGGCGATCCGCAGCCGCAGGAAAATTTCCGCGGCGCCTCGGAGTGGCAGCCCGCGCAGCAGGCCCGCCTGCGGCGCATCCTGCTGTGGCGCGATGTCACCGCGCGCCAGCAGGACCGCCCGCGCCCCTGGTTGCTGGAAGACGCCCAGGCCATGAACCTGGCCCAGCTGCCGCCGCAAAGCATGCCCGAGCTCGACGAGCGCACCCGCGGCCAGCGCGCACTGCGCAGCGCGCAGCGTGCGGAGCTGTTCCAGCTGCTGCAGCAGCCGATCAGCGACGACGATGTCGCCGCCAGCGCGCCCATCCCCGGCACTCCGCAGGGCGAAGCCAAGAAGGCGCTGGCCGCGATGAAGGATGCCGTCGACCGCACCGCCCTGGCGCTGGAATTGCCCCCCGGCCTGCTGTGCCCGCGCAAGGTGCTGGAAACCTACGTGGTCACCGGCCAGTGGCCGGAGTTCCTCGAAGGCTGGCGCCGCGAACACCTGCACGACCGCCTGACCGGCCTGCTGCCGGGCTGATCCGCCGAGCCGAGCGAAACCGGGGGGCTTGGCGCCTCCTGACACCGCTGCTAATATTCGCGGCTCGCGTGGGGCGGTAGCTCAGCTGGGAGAGCGCTGCGTTCGCAATGCAGAGGTCGGGAGTTCGATCCTCCTCCGCTCCACCAATTCATTCCAGACGAAAGCCCCGAAACCTGGTTTCGGGGCTTTTTCGTTGTGCGACGCGTAACACCCGGCGGCTTACTGCTCCCGCGGCCACCGCCACGCCACCGCGGCAATGGCCAGCGACAGCAGGATCTCGATCGCGCTCAGCGTCAGATAGAACCACCATGCGCCCGGCATCGTCAGCGCGACGATCACTGCATAGAACACGCCGAGCACGATGCTCAGCACGCGGATGACGCGCGCAGGCACCAGCAGCGACGCAGCCACCATCAAGCCGGGCAGTGCCAGCATCAGCGAGGCGATGACCAGGGAGGACTGGTCGACGGGACCGAACGGGCCCCGGCCCTCCAGCATGCCTTTCAATTTGCCCGGCACGTAGAGCCCGAAGTAGTCCCCGTACACGTAGCAGAACATCAGCGCGCTCCACAGCGCGGCGAGCTTGAAGCGCACGTGGATCTTGACGTCATGCAATGCCCGGTCAGCCATGGGCAGGACTCCCTTCTTGATGGTTCATTTCACGCACGCCGAACGCCAGCAGCCACAAGCAGGTGCCGATTTCGCCCAGCGCCGGCGGCAGCATGAGGTAGTTGCTGATCGGCAGGTCGCCGAAGCCCGGCATCAGCAACTCGCCGAGCACGCTGATCACGTAGCACGCGCCGGCAAGCATCAGCAGCGCGCCCAGCACGCGCGGGATGCGACGCGTCACGTAGGCCATATAGCCGAACGGCAGCAGCCACAGTCCCCAGAACAGGCTGGCGACGAACAGGCTGTTGCTGTAGCTGCGCAGTGCGTGCAGCGCCATGGCTTGCACGGTGTCGTGCGATAGCGCCTGCGCAAGCTTGGCGTTCGTCAGCAGCTCGATGGCGTCAAGTCGATACACGGCTGCCATCAAGGCCACCGGTATGCCGGCCAAGGCCAACGCCACCATCGCGATCGCCGTGTTCCGATGCGTCGTGGTAAACACCTGGTAGAGCACCAGCGGAAGGATCACGAACGCGGCCTGATCGATCAGCAGCACCGCGATGCCGGCGCGATAGAGCGATGCGTGGGCAAGGATGGCGTCCAGCGTCACCAGCGGTCCGTCCGCCCTGATCGCGGACGGCACATACATAAGACAGAAGATCCCGGTAACCACCGTGATCAGATAAACCAGCCCAGCCCACCGCCCCAAGCGCCGCGCACGTTCCATCTGTCCCTCCCCGGCCAGACCGCTTCCTGATACTGGCGGATGCTAGGCGTCCGTTTCATCGGGTCACGACTGCCGGAAGTCACTGGATCAGGCCAGCGGGGCAAACAGATTCTGATGCCGCTCAAGCGAGCAAGTTCCGTCTGCGCGGACCTGACTTACAGCCCATATCGCGCTCTTCCGCACGATGCTAGGTTCCGCCGCCACCAGGCTTGCGCAGGGAACCGATCGTGCCTACGAATCGCTCGTTCTTGTTAGCTGCGGCCATTGCTGCCGCGTTGGCTTTCCCCGTCGGCGCCGCTTATGCACAGAACATAGACACGGCTTCCGCCGACCGCCACAAACAGGTCGACGCGATCTTCGCGCCGTGGAAAACCCGCACCACGCCCGGTTGCGCCGTCGGCGTCTCCAGCAACGGCCGGCTCGACTATGCGCAGGGCTATGGCATGTCGAATATGGAATACGACTTGCCGATCACACCGCAATCGGTGTTCCACGTCGCCTCCATTTCCAAGCAGTTCACCGCGTTCTCGATCGGCTTATTGGCGCAGGAAGGCAAGCTGTCGCTGAGCGACGACGTGCGCAAGTACGTGCCGGAACTGCCCGACTTCGGCAAGACCATCACCATCGATCATCTGATCCACCACACCAATGGCCTGCGCGAACAAGGCCAGCTGCTGAGCATGGCGGGTTGGCGCAACGACGATCTGTCTACCGAAGGCGATGTGCTGTGGGCGCTGTCGCGCCAGCGCGCGCTGAACTTCGCGCCGGGCACCGAAGTGGTTTACGGCAACACGGCCTACACCTTGCTCGCGGTGATCGTGAAACGCGTGTCGGGCCAGTCGCTGCGCGACTTCGCCGATGCGCGCATCTTCAAGCCGCTGGGCATGCGCGACACCCGCTTCCTGGACGACTACGCGGAAATCGTGCCCCGCCGCGCCACCGCCTACAGCCCGCGCAGCGGCGGCGGCTGGGTGACCAATATGCCGCACATCACCCACTACGGCTCGACCAGCCTCAACACCACCGTGGGCGATCTGCTGAAGTGGGAGCAGAACCTGGTGGACGCGCGCGTCGGCGGCAAGCCGCTGCTGGCGATGTTGCAGACGTCGGGCCGTCTCAACGATGGCACCAGCATCGGCTATGGCGGCGGGCTGCGCATCGGCGAGTATCGCGGCCTGCGTCTGGTGAGCCATGACGGTGCGGACAACGGCTTCCGCTCCGACGCCCTGCTGTTTCCGGACCAGCATCTGGCCGTGGTCGCGCTATGCAATGGCGCGACGATCGTGCCGGCGGACTTCACGCGCAAGATCGCGGAGGTCTATCTGGGCCAGCGCATGAAAGACACGATGCCACCCGCCATTACCGTCTCGCCGTCCACGCTCACGCCGCTCGCCGGCAACTATTGGAGTGCGCAGACGGACGAAATAGTGCGCCTGGAAATCAAGGACGGTGTGCTGCGCCAGGTCGGCTCGTCCATCGCGCTGTTGGCGATCGGCAGCGGCGTGTTCCGCCCGGCGGACGCTACGCAAACCATGCAGGAATGGCGCTTCGCACCGACATCGGCGAATGCGCAGCAGCCGCTGAGCATCCGCGACTTCTGGCCGACGACGCGCGAATTCGTACGCGTCAGCGAGCCGATGCCCACGCCCGCAGCGTTGGCGAGCTATGCCGGCGCGTACCGCAGCACCGAACTCGACGCGACCTACACCGTGCGCATCAAGGACGGCCGGGTCGCCGTCCGCTGGCCGCGCCGCGACGAAGTGATGCTGGATGCCGTGGGTGGCGACCGCTTCGTCGGCTCGCTGGGCACGGTGACGTTTACGCGTACGCAGGATGGAAAGATCGATGGCTTGACGATCAGCAGCCGCCGGTTGCGGCGCATGCACGCCGACCGGCTGGCCGAGGCCGAGGCCACCGCCGCCGCGTCATTACCGGCAACTGCACCGGAAGCGCTGGCCGACCGCTGAGACCTGCCTTGGCCGGATCGGATGGCGTCAGTGCGACGCCATCCGATGCGGCACGCCGGCCACGTTCGACGACATCAGGCCCAGCCCTTGCCAGAAGTCCGCCGGGTACGACAGCGCGGGCTGCCCTACCCAGCCACGCACGATATCCAGTTCATAGCCGCCATCCACGCGCCTGTACTCCACCGAGTTCAGCGCCAGGGCATCCCAATCGCCGGCGTAGCGAATATCGCGCAACGAATCCGGATAGTGGCCATAACGCACCTTGTACAGCTCGATCAGGGCGATGGCGGTCTTGAAATTCTGGTCGCCGAACTTGGCGTCCGCCTGCTGTTTCATCGAGCAGCCCGCGCCAAGGAACGATGCTCCGAGCACGAGCGCAAACATGCATGTACGCAATTTCATTCGACACTCCTGGTCCATGGTCCGAAGTCCCCTCGAGCACAGAACGCAGCGCTCCAGGCCGGGTAGACACCATCAGCCGTCCCACCTCGCATCTAGCGGGCGGTGCGCCGCGCCTGCTTTGGCGCCTTGCCTTCCGGCGGGCGGCACACCTCGCGCACGCATTCGCGCAGCCATTGATGTACGGGATCCGCATGCAGGCGCGGATGCCACAGCATGGAGATATGCAGCACCGGCGTCTCCACCGGCAAGGCGAAACTGTACATGCCGTTGCGCAGATTGCCGGTATGCCGCTCGGGCACGCTGGCGATCAGGTCGGTCTGCCGCGCCAGCGACAGCGCGGTGGCGAAGCCGCCGACAATGGTGGTCACCTCGCGCGCCAGGCCCAGGGTTGCCAGCGCTTCGTCGATCGCGCCCTTCTCGCGTCCGCGCCGCGACACGCTGATATGGCGGCCGCCCGCATAACGCGCCGCGGTGAGCCTGCCGCGGCACAAGGGATGGCCCTGGCGCACCACACCGATATAGCCATCGCGGAACAGCGCCTGCACCCGCATCTCGGGGCCGGCGTGCGCGTCGACCACGCCGGTTTCCAGATCGACGATGCCGTCGCGCAGCGGAGCATTGTCCTTGTCCGGCTTCTGCATGAAGCGCAGATGGATGCCGGGCGCCTCGGCGGCGACGCGCGCAATCAAGGCGGGGCCGAAGTTCTCCACGAAGCCTTCGCTGGTGCGCAAGCTGAAGGTGCGCGCCAATTGCTCAAGCCGCGGCCGCACCGCGGGACGCAGCACTTCTTCCGCGCCCAGCACGAGCTGGCCGACCTGTTCGCGCAGTGCCAGCGCACGCGGCGTCGGCACCAGGCCGCGGCCGGCGCGCACCAGCAGCGGATCGCCGGTGGCCTCGCGCAGGCGGGCCAGCGCGCGGCTCATCGCCGAAGGACTGAGCCGCAGCCGCCGCGCGGCGCGCGCCACGCTGCCTTCGGCCAGCAGCACGTTGAGGGTGACCAGCAGGTTGAGGTCGGGCATGGACATGCGCGCCACCATGGCACCGGCGACACATGGCGTCAAACGCACGGATAAAGTGCAAATGCTGCGCCTTCCGCCATGCCATGGCAGGCACTAGCTTGTCGGCCATCCAAGCTATCCCGAGCCGCTGGCTTCATGTCCAAGCCTCTTGTCCCCGCACACGGCGAATCCCCGCTCGAAAGCACGGCGCGTGCTCCCGCCACGCGCTGGGCGCTGGCTGGCCTGGCGCTGTCGATGCTGCTGCCTTCGCTGGATACCAGCATCGCCAATACCAGCCTGCCGATCCTGGCGAAGGCGTTCGGCGCCTCGTTCCAGCAGGTGCAGTGGGTGGTGCTGGCCTATCTGCTGGCCATCACCACCCTGATCGTCGGCGCCGGCCGGCTGGGCGATCTGATCGGGCGCCGCCGCCTGCTGCTGGTGGGCATCTTCTGCTTCACCTTCGCCTCGGCGCTGTGCGGCCTGAGCGGCCATCTGTGGATTCTGATCGCCGCGCGCGCGGAGCAAGGCCTGGGCGCGGCGATCATGCTGGCGCTGACCATCGCCAGCGTCAGCGAGGCCGTGCCGCAGGAACGGATCGGACGCGCGATGGGCCTGCTCGGCACGATGTCGGCGATCGGCACCGCGTTGGGACCTTCGGCCGGTGGTGTATTGGCGGCGGCGTTCGGATGGCCGGCGATCTTTCTGGTCAATGTGCCGCTCGGGGCCGTGGCCTTCGTGCTGGTGTGGCGCCATATGCCGAAGGAGCGGCCGGATGGAAAGCATGTGCGCGCTGGCTTCGATCCTGTCGGCACCGTGTTGCTGGCACTTACCCTCGCCGCATATGCGTTGGCGATGACGCTCGGGCGCGGGGAATTCGGTGTGCTCAATATCGCGTTGCTGTGCGGCGCCGTCATAGGCGCCGCGATGTTCGCGTATGCCGAGACCCGCGTGGCGTCACCGCTGATCCGGCTGGCGATGCTGCGCGACATCAACCTGAGCGCGGGCCTGATGATGAGCGCGCTGGTCTCGGCAGTGATGATGACGACGCTCGTGGTCGGGCCGTTCTATCTGGCGCGTGCGCTCGGCCTTGCGCCGGCGTGGGTCGGCCTGGTGCTGTCCTCGGGGCCTTGCGTCACGATGTTGAGCAGCGTGCCTGCGGGTCGCCTGGTGGATCGTTTCGGCGCGCGGCGGACGACGGTGCTCGGCCTGTACGGCATCGCCATCGGCACCTCACTGTTGTCGGCGCTGACGCTGTCGCCTGCATGGCTGGGCGTGGCCGGCTATATCGCCCCCATCGTCGTCGCCACTCTGGGCTATGCCTTGTTCCAGGCCTCCAACAACACCGCGATGATGACTGGTGTGGCGCCGGACCGGCGCGGCGTGGTGTCGGGCATGCTCAGCCTCTCGCGCAATCTTGGCCTGGTGACAGGTGCGTCGGCGATGGCCGGGCTGTTTGCGTGGGCGGTGGGAACGAGCGATGTGGCGGATGCCGCTCCCGTCGCGGTGGCGCTCGGCATGCGCGTGACATTCGGCGTGGCGGCGATCTTGATGGTGTTGGCGATCGCCATAGCGCATCGGCGCAGGTTGGGGTGAGCCCAGCGAACTCCAACGATGCGCGACCTGCTACGTAGGTTGGGGTTCGCTTTCGCTCACCCCAATCTACGCCGGCGTCGTTACGCCTCGCTGGCATGCGGTGCTTTCGGACGCTGTGGCTTCGCGAGCTTGGCCACGCTCTTCTCTGAGCCGCCACGCCGGCGACGCTTTGTCACCGAACGCCAGGCGACCGTAGCCACGCCACCTGCCGAACTCACGCCACCCGCAATCAACCAGGCGGTACCGATGCATAAGGGACACATGGCTCGCCCTCCTCTCAGTGGTCCGAGCAACAGGACGGCAGCGCGGCCGTCACGCCAGGCCACGCGCCGACGCCGCCCGGCAGCATGTCGAAGAAATGCCACAGCACGCAGAAGTCGTCGCCCGGATTGAAGCCCGTATCCGATACGCGCAGGATGGCGTCGCCGTCGCGGCGGAATACCGACAACCCCGGCATCCAGCCGCCCTTCTCCGACACGTAGCCCATGTCCTTGGCGAAGCTGTTGCCTTCATGGCTGACCATCGGGAACTTCCAGCCGCGCACCTGCGCCATGCGCTTCTGCACCGACGGCCGGTCGGGACTGGACACCACGAAGCCCGCACGCGTCACCACATGCTGGTGGATGCCGTTATAGCCATCCGCCCATAACGTGCAGTGCGGACAGGCCACGCCCATGTTGTGCACGACGATCAGATCCTCGTGCGCGCCGAACAGGTCGGACAGGCGCCGCGTGCCTTCGCTGTCGGTGAACTCGTAATCGTCCACCGGCTGCGGCTCGACACCCGCCAGCGTCTCGCGCATCTGCTCGCGGATGGCCGAGATCTGGCGGCGGTAGTCGGCCAGCTTGCCGTTGACATCTGTGTATTTCATCGCGATGCCTCTCCTCGCTCAGGTACCGTAGGCGGTGCGGTGCTTCACCCAGGCCATCGGGTACGACAGGCTTTCCTCGTTGCGGCCCAGCGGCGAGGCATCCAGGTACTGATAGGCGGCGTTGAACATGTCGATGCCGCGCGAGTAAGTGGAATAGGTGTGATACACCTTGCCGTCCTCGTCCTTGAAGAAGGCGCTGACGCCGGGATAGTCGGTGCCGCTGACCTTGATGGTGCCGTAGTTGTAGTAAGCCTCGTCGCGCTCCAGCACGTCCGGACGGAACGACACGTTGTAGTCGTAGTTGAAATCGTCCAGCGACGACACCCATGGGAACTGCCAGCCGAAATCGCGCGCCTGCTTCTGCAGCTTGGCCAGCGGCGCGCGCGAGATCGCCGCGAAGGCGACATCGTGCTGGGCCAGATGCGGCACGATGCCGTTGAAGTTGTCGGCCCAGAATGCGCAGCTCTTGCAGCTGATGTCCCACTCCGGCGCGTACATCAGGTGATAGACCATCAACTGGTTGCGCTCGCCGAACAGGTCGGCCAGCGTGGCGCTGCCCTGCGCGGTTTCGAAGGCGTAGTTCTTCTCCACGCGCTCCCACGGCAGCTCCTGGCGCTGCCGGCTGAGTTCGTCGCGCAGATGGGTGAGTTCTTTTTCTTTGGCGAGGAACTGCTTGCGGGCCTGCAGCCATTCCTCGTGACTGACGATGCGATGCTTAGCCATGACACTTACCTCGGGATAAAGGGGGGGGAGTTGCGGCCTTGCACTACCTTCGCGCCATCGCGGCGCGCTTTATTTCCGGCCTGGCGTGCGCTTCTTCGCTGCTTTGCGCGCAGGCTTCGGCGACGCCGCGGCGCGGCGTTCGTCGATATCCGCCAGGGTGACGGCGAGCAGATCGAACTGCTGCTGCCAGTACTTGCTGTAGCGGTTCATCCACATCGCCGCTTCCAGCATGGGGCCGGCATCCAGGCTGCAGCGGCTGATCCGCCCCGTGCGCTCCTGCTGGATCAGCCCCGTGCGCACCAGCACCTGGATATGCCGCGACACCGCCTGCAGCGAGATGTCGAACGCTGCGGCGATTTCGGACACGAGCAGCGCCTGGCCGTCGAGGCGCTCGAGGATTTCCCGGCGGACGGGATCCGAGAGCGCAAAGAACACCTGGCTGAGGCGTTCCTGGGCCAGTTCGGGGGGCTGGCCGGCGGCGTCGACGAGATGCAGGAGGTGCTGGATATTCATCGTGGATGATGAATATCAACGAAGATGTTGATTGTCAACAAACAGGTTGACTAAAGAGACGATAGAGCTATTTCATGTGCATGAAATAGCTCCATGAACTCGAAACCCCCTGCCCAGCACGAGTACGACAGCGGCTCGAGGGCGACTTCATGCCGCCTCGAGCGCTTCGCCTCAGAACCGATAACTGAAGGTGACCGACGCCGCCTGCGCCGACGCATGCCCCACATTGAGCAAGGCGTCGTAGCTGAGCGACAAGGTCGATGCCCGGGTCGGATGCATCGTCACGCTGGCGCCCAGCGTGGCGTACGAGCGCGGCAGATCCGTGCCGGGCGCGGCGAACAGCGTGCCGTCCTGCGCGGCCACCGTCACGCCGCGATGGCGGCCGGCGGTTTCGGTGGCGTAGCCCGCGCGCAGCTGCAGGTCGAGCGGCTTGCCGTCATGGTCGAAGGACTGGTCGAACTTGAGACCCACATACGGCTGCAGGCTGCGCGCACTGTCGACGCCGACGCGCAGGTTCTGTCCGCGCGCGCCGTCCTCGCCGAATGCATTGCCATGGAAGTAGGCATAGCGCGCACCGATGCTGGGCGTCAGCGTACCGCCGCCGACCGCAATCGGCATGGCTGCCTGCAGGGCAGCGGTGAACTCGTGGCCCACATGGTCGCCTTCGGCCACGCCGATGCCGGCGAAGTTGCGCTTCTGCGAGAGGTCGTCGAAGGCATAGCCCACCGTGCCGGACAGGCGCACCGCGCCCAGCGGCTGCGCGCCGTACAGGGCCAGGCGCACGGTATCGGTCTGCGCGGTATCGCCGGTGACGTTTTCGCGCAGATTGCTGTGCGAGAAGCCCGCGGCGACGCCGACGGTGGCATCGCCCACCGGGCGATCCACGCCCATCATCAGACCGTACTGGTCCATATGGAAACCAGGCTGGCCGCTGCGTCCCTGGATATCTGTGCCCGCGCCGGCGGCGGTCACCCACAGGCCATCGCCCTTGCGCGATGGGTCGTCGAGCACCCCGCGTTCCACCAGCGAGGCATTGGCGGATTGCGCGCGCAGCAGCGCCGCCGTGCCCAGCGCGGCATAGTTGGACGTCTGCGTGGGCGCGATCACCGTGGGACCGCTGGGCGTGCCGGGGCCGGTCGGCGCCGCCAGCGACAGGCCGACCTGGTTTGCACCATAGGTGACCGCAGGCGTGAGCGTGCCCAGCGCGGCGCCACTGGCATAGGTGTTGGTGACATTGCCGAACGTGCCGCTGACGCTGCCACCTGCGGTGAGGATGGTGTACTGGTGCGCGGTATAGGTGCCCGGGTCGTAGGTCAGCGCGAGCGTGCCGCCGAGACTGGCATTGCCGCCCACCTTCAACAGCGACGCATCGGTGGGACTGACTTCGATGGCAAGCGTGGCGCCGGCCGCCTGTGCATAGTTGCCGGCCACGGTCAGCGTGCCGATCGATCCGCCCGGCGCGACGATGCCGTTGTTGGTGACGCTGCCGCCGATGCTGCCGTGCCCTTGCAGCTTGCCTTGCGCACCCACCGCCACATCGCCGCCCAACACCGCGTTCGGCGAGCTCGCATCGCCCACCGCGAGCGTGCCGGCGTTGACATTGGTCTTGCCGGCGAAGGCGCTGCTGTCGCCGTTGACGGTAAACACCGTGGCGTCCTGCTTGTTCAGCACGCCAGTGCCCGTGAAGCTGCCCGCGAACGTGCCGCTGCTGAGATTCAAGGTATTGGCGCCGAGCGCCACGCGGCTGCCGGTGACACCGCCCAGCGTGGCGACCGTCTGCGCACCGGCGGCGGAGATATCGAACGTCGCGCCGCTGCCGTTCAAGCTGATCGCCGATGCCGGCACCAGCGAACCGCCACCCGCAAGCGCCAGCGTGCCGCCGTTGATGGTGGTCGCGCCGGTGTAGGTGTTGGCGCCGGTCAGCGTCTGCGTGCCTGCGCTCAAGGTGAGCCCGCCTGCGCCGCTGATCACGCCGCCGAACGAGCCATTGGCCTGCGTGATGGTCAGCGGCTGCCCGCCGATATTCACGCTGCCGGTGCCGGCGAGACCGGCGATCGAAGTGCCGGCATTGGTCGCCGAGATATCGAACGTGCCATTGGCCAGCGTGACGCCGCTGGACGCCGCCACGCTGCCGTTGCCTTGCAAGGCGAGCGTGCCGGCGATGTTGGTCGCCCCGGTGTAGGTCTGCGCGGCTGTAAGGGTCTGCGAGCCGCCGGCAATCGAAAGACCACCCGTGCCCGACAACACGCCATCGTAAGTACCGCTGGCGTTGGTAACGGTGAGCGTCTGCGCACCGAGGTTCACCGCGCCATTGCCCGACAGCGCCTTGATGCTGGCGCCTGCGCTGGTGCCCGAAATGTCGAACGTGCCATTGGCGATCGCGACGCCACTGGACGCCGCCACGCTGCCATTGCCCTGCAAGGCAAGCGTGCCCGCGATGCTGGTGGCACCCGTATAGGTCTGCACACCAGTCAGCACCTGCGAACCGCCGGCGATCGAAAGACCACCCGTACCCGACAACACGCCGTCATACGCGCCATTGGCGTTGGTCAGCGTCAGCGTCTGCGCGCCGAGATTCACCGCGCCATTGCCCGACAGCGCCTGGATGCTCGCGCCTGCGCTGGTGCCCGAAATATCGAACGTGCCATTAGCGATCGCCACACCACTGGACGCCGCGACGCTGCCGCTGCCCTGCAAGGCAAGCGTGCCGGCCACGGTGGTGGCGCCGGTATAGGTCTGCACGCCGGTCAAGGTCTGCGAACCGCCGGCGATGGACAGGCCGCCGCCTGCGCCACCGAACACGCCGTCATACGTGCCGCTGGCGTTGGTGATCGTAAGCGTCTGCGCACCCAGGTTCACCGCGCCGTTGCCCGACAGCGCCTTGATGCTGGCGCCGGCAGTCGTGCCCGCGATATCGAATACGCCGCTGTTCGCCACGCCGCTCGATGCCGCGATGCTGCCCGTTCCCGCCAAGGCCAGCGTGGCGCCCTGCTGGATGGTGGTGGCGCCGGTATAGGTGTTGTTGCCGCTCAGCGTCTGCGTGCCATTGGCCACCACCAGGTTGCCGGCGCCCGTCATGCTGCCGCCGAAATCGCCGGCCGCCTGCGTCACGGTGAGCGTGTGCACACCGAGGTTGACCTGGCCGCTGCTGCCGCCGCGGAGGCTGGTGATGGACGCGCCGTTGGTGGCGCCGGTGATATCGAACAGGCCATCGGCCATCACGCCACTGGACGCGGCGATGCTGCCATTGCCGGACAGCGCCAGCGCGCCGCCGCTGCCGATGGTGGTCGCGCCGGTATAGGTGTTGACGCCGCTGAGGAACTGCGAACCGCCCGTGACGCTGAATCCGCCGGTACCGGAGATGACGCCGTCGAACGCGCTCGCAGCGTTGGTCACGGTAAGCGTCTGCGCACCCAGCGCGACCGCGCCGTTGCCTGAAAGCTGCTGGACGCTCGCACCGGCGTTAGTGCCCGAGATATCGAACGTGCCGCTGTTCGACACGTTACTCGACGATGCGATGCCGCCCGCGCCGCTCAGCGCCAGCGTGGCGCCGCTGTCGATGCTGGTGACGCCAGCGTAGGTGTTGGCGCCGCTCAGCGTCTGCGTGCCTGCGGCAATCTCCACGCCGCCGGTACCGCCGATCACGCCGCCGAACGTGCCGCTGGCCTGCGTCAGCGTCAGATTCTGCGCGCCGAGAGCGACCGTGCCGCTGCCGGTCAGCGCCTTGATGCTGGCGCCACCGGTGGTGCCTGAGATATCGAAGATGCCGTCGTTCGCCACGCCGCTGGAGCTGGCGATACTACCCAGGCCGCTCAGACTCAGCGTGGCGCCGCTGCCGATCGCGGTGGCGCCGGTATACGCCTGTACGCCGGCCAGCGTCTGCGCGCCGCCGCTGACGGTCAGCCCGCCGGTGCCGCTGAGCACGCCGAAGTAGGTGCCGCTGCCATTGGTCAGCGTCAGTGTCTGCGCGCCGAGTGTCACGTTGCCGTTGCCGGCCAGCAGCTGCACCGAGGCGCCGTTGCTGGTGCCCGCGATATCGAACGTGCCGCCGTTCAACAGCAAGCCGGCGGAGGCGGCGATGCTGCCGCTGCCGGTGAGCGCAAGAGTGGCGCCGTTGGACACCGTGGTCAGGCCGGTATATGCGTTGGCGCCGCTGAGGATCTGCGTGCCGCCGTCGATGGTCAGGCCGCCGCTGCCGGAAATATTGCCGCCGAAGGTGCCGGTCGCATTCGTGACGGCGAGGTACTTCGCGCCCAGCAGCACCGAACCATTGCCGCTCAGCGCCGTGATTGCGGCAGTGCCGGTGGTGTTCTGAATATCGAACGTACCGTTGTCCACCACGCCGCTGGAGCTGGCGATGCTGCCGGAACCGGTCAGCGCCAGCGTGGCGCCCGCGTCGATGCTGGTCTGCCCGGTGTAGGTGTTGACGCCGGAGAAAGTCTCCGTGCCGCCTGCCACCGTGACATCGCCCGAACCGGAAATCACGCCGCTGAAAAGCGCATTCGCCTGAGTCAAGTTCAGGCCCTGCGCGCCGAGCACGACCGAACCGCCGCCCGACAGCGACGTGATGTTCGCACCGGCGGTGGTGCCCGAGATATCGAATGTGCCATCGGCCGTCACCAGCTGCGATCCGGCGATGCTGCCCGCACCGCTGAGCGCAAGCGTCGCGCCTGAGCCGATGTCGGTCGTGCCGGTATACGCCTGCGCAGCGCTCAAGGTCTGCGAGCCGCCGCTGATGGTCAGGCCGCCGCTGCCGGCGATCACGCCGTCGAAACTGCCGCTCGCGTTGGTCAGCGTAAGCGTCTTTGCGCCGAGCACGATATCGCCCGCACCGCTGATCGCCTGCACCGAGGCGCCGCTGTTGGTGCCGCTGATATCGAACGTGCCGTTCACCGCCACGCCGCTGGAAGCGGCAATGCTGCCGTTGCCGCTGAGCGCGAGCGTGCCGGCGTTGATGGTGGTCGATCCCGTGTACGTATTGACGCCGGACAGCACCAGCGTGCCGCTGCCGTTCTGTTCCAGGTTGCCGCTGCCGTCGATGACGCCGCCCAGCGACACGGTGTTGCTGCGATTGAAGGCCAACGTGCCCTGGTTATGCACATCGCCGACGATGGAACCGGTAGTGCCGCCGTTGCCGATCTGCAAGGTGGAACCGTTGTCGATCGAGGTGCCGCCGGTGTAGGTGTCGTTGCCGGTGAGCGTCATCGTGCCGGGGCCGGTGACCGCAAGCGCGCCGCTGCCGGAAACGACGCCGGAGAACTCCAGGCCGTCGGCGCCGGCGATACCTACGTCGCCGGTGATGGTGGAACCTGCGCCGAGCGTGATGGCGTTATCCAGCGCGATGCCGGGCGACTGTCCCCTGACCACCGCCGTTGCACCGCTCGCCAGGTCGATACCGCCGATGATCTGGCCGCCGTTGAATACGGCCAGCGCGTTGTCGGTGCCGTGGAACTGGATCGCCAGTGCGGTGCTGCCGTCGCTATTGAGTCCGCCGCTGATGATGCCGTCCGGTCCATTGACGACGGTATTGCCGCCCCAGGTCATGACGCCGACGCCACCCTGACCGCCGACGGCGCCCGCACCGCCGGTGATGCTGCCATCGTTCTGCAACGTGGCGTTCAGGCCGACCAGGTTGACACCCGTGCCGCCGGTGCCGCCCTGCGCGGAGTGGTCGAACGTGGAGGTACCGGCCGCCGCGCCGGCGCCACCGGTCACGGTGCCGCTGTTGGTGGCCGACGTGTCATGGCCGAGCACCAGCAGGCCATCGCCGCCCGCGCCGCCGCCGCCGTTGTTGCCGCCGCCACCGCCCGCGCCACCGGCGCCGCCGATGATCTGGCCGGCGATCTGGATGTCGGCGAAGTTCGAGCTTGCCAGCACGCCCGCGCCACCGCCGCCACCGCCGGCGCCATTGCTCTGGTCGCCGCTGGTGCCATTGCCGCCCACGCCACCGGCGCCGCCCACCGCCGTCCCACCGGCCTGCACGTTCAACTGCGTGCCGGTAAACGACACGCCCGCACCGCCGCCGCCACCGCCGCTGGAGAAATTGAAGCCGTCGGCGCCGGCTGCGCCGCTGCCGCCGGCTGTGGTCGTCGTAATGTCGAGCACGCCGCCACCGGAAGTGCCGACGCTGCCGCCGCTGCCGCCGGCGCTTGCGCCCGCCGCGCCGGCGCCACCCGTGCCGTTCGCGGCCGCCGGCGAACCGACGACCTGATCCGTGTTGCCGGTACCGCCATTGAAGACGCTCGCGCCGCCGCCGCTGCCATTGCCCGCGCCGCCGCCACCGGTGCGCTGGGTAATACCGGCGCCGCCGGCCGCGCTGCAGGAGGGCACGTCGCCTGTACCGCAGGCACCCCAGGCCGCCGAGGAAACCATCGCCAGGCCCATGGCCAGCACCAGCGGACGCAAGCGCGGCGCGATGCTCACGGTGCCAGCACCGGACACCCTGCTACTTGAGCGTGCCAGTTCCGAAGCCACTTGCGGCAGGCGGAGCGAACGGTTCCAGACAAGCCGGTAGATGCGATTCATAGCGGTACCCCTGTTTATTGGCCGGTCGACCAAGTGCGCTTGCGCAACGGATGGTAAGCCCTGGCGGATGACATAGACCGATCGTTCGGGAGGCGCTTTCTACACGAAGGCCCGCGCATGGCGCGCGAACGGAACCGAACTGCAGCAGACAAATCTTCGCGCCACGCGATGGAAACGAGTTCCATCGACGTCCCCTAGCGATAGCTCCAGAATCCCCTTGAATTCGACGTTGCGCCGCACCTTCCGCCGGTTGGAAAGACGTCGCCCCCTTGTCGGGCCAGCGGCCGGGCTGCCGTTATCCGTGGCGCCTGTTCGCCGACTCGCGTGGCGTATGGTGCCCGCGCGCGCACGACCCGGCAATGCTACTTCCGGCCGGGGTGCGCCAGGCTCCCCTTGCCCGCCTAGACATCGCCACGCCGCTGTAACCTGCCCGGCCCACCCTGCCCGGCATTCCCCGGCAGGATCTTGTGCGCGTGCGTTTCCGTACTTCATCGACCGCTTTCACACTGCCTCCGATGGCGGTCAACCTGCTCGCGGGCGGCGCCGCTTTTCTCGCCTATGCGTCGATGTATGCATTCCGCAAGCCGTTCACGGCGGCGGAGTTCGAAGGCATGCATTTCGCCGGCGTCGATTACAAAGTGTGGCTGGTGATCGCCCAGGTGTTCGGCTACATGCTGAGCAAGGTGCGCGGCATCACCTGGATCGCGCAGATGCAGCGGCACAGCCGCGCCCGCGCGCTGGTCGGGCTGATCGGTTTCTCCTGGATCGCCCTGCTCGGTTTCGCACTGCTGCCGGCGCCATGGAATATCGCCTGCCTGTTCCTCAACGGCCTGCCGCTGGGCATGGTGTGGGGCGTGATCTTCGGCTATCTCGAAGGCCGCCGCGGCACCGAGCTGATGGCTGCCTGCATGTGCGCGAGTTTTATCGTCGGTTCCGGCGTGGTGAAGTCGGTGGGCACCTGGCTGATGGTGCGCCATGGCGTGAGCGAGTTCTGGATGCCGTTCGCCACCGGCCTGCTGTTCGTGCCGCCGCTGTGCCTGTCGGTATGGCTGCTGGAACGCCTGCCCGCGCCGGATGCCGGCGACGTGGCCGAACGCCATGCGCGCGTGCCGATGGACGCGGCCACGCGCCGCGCCTTTCTCGCGCGCTTCCTGCCGGGCGTGGCGATGATCGTGGCGGCCTATGTGGCGCTGACCGTGGCGCGCGATTTCCGCGACAACTTCGCCGCGGAGATCTGGGCGGACCTGGGCCGCGGCGGCGACGCTTCCGTTTTCACCGCCACCGAAGTGCCGATCGCCATCGCCGTGCTGCTGATCACCGCCGCCACCATGAGCGTGCGCGACAACTTCCGGGCGCTGATGCTCAACCACGTACTGATCTTCGCCGGCTTCGCCACGGCCATGCTCGCCACCTGGCTGCACGGGCGCGGGCTGATCAGTCCGCTGGGCTGGATCGGCGGCAGCGGCTTCGGTCTGTATCTGGCGTACGTGCCGTACAACAGCACTTTCTTCGAGCGGATGCTGGCGGCGTTCCGCGTCACCGGCAATGTGGGCTTCGTGATGTATATCGCCGATGCGAGCGGCTATATGGGCAGCGTGGCGGTGATCCTGGCCAAGCAGTTCGGCGGCATGCATCTGTCCTGGGCAGCGTTCTATGCGCAGACGGTGGTGCTGCTGTCGACCTTCGGCATGCTGGTGACCCTGGTGTCGGCGGCATATTTCCGCGCCAAGGCGCGTCGGCGCCTGCCTCTGGGCGTGCCCGCGCCGGCCTGAGGCGCGCCAATTGGCTATGATCGGCCGCTCCCCACCTGCATCAGGAGTGTGCCGTGCGCTTACGTACCGCCTGTTGTCGTGCCTTTGCCGCCTTGCTGTTGGCCGGTGTTGCCCACGCGGCTGATGCGCCTGCCGGCGTGCGTTATCTCGATCCGGCCGGCTTATCCAAGCCCACGGGATACACGCATGTGGTGGACGTGCCGGCCGGCGCGCGCACGCTTTATCTTTCCGGCCAGATCGCGCTGGACGCGAAAGGCAACCTGGTCGGGTCCGGCGATTTCGCGGCGCAGGCGATGCAGGTGTTCGCCAATATCGATACCGCGCTGAAGGCGTCCGGTGCGAGCTTCCGCAATGTGGTGAAGCTCAATATGTATGTCACCGATATGACGCAGCTGAAGGCATTGCGCGCGGCGCGCGACAAGTACATCGATGCGCAGCATCCGCCGGCGAGTACGCTGGTGGAGGTGAGCAAGCTGGCGCGTGAGGGCTTGTTGCTCGAAGTTGAAGCGACAGCCGTCCTGCCCTAGCTCCTAGCCCCTCTCCCATCGGGAGAGGGGTTGGGGTGAGGGTTCGGGCGAAGTGGTGCGTCCCACTCCGCCCGAACCCTCATCCGGCTGCCGCCACCTTCCTCGCTCCTCAGAGCCGCGCACATCCCTGTGCGCTCCCCGCGTGCTCCCGAAGGGAGAAGTATCCAAGCGGCAGCGGCGTCATCAAGCCGTTTCCTTTTCCTTGATCGCATCCAGCAACAACGCCCCCGCATCCGCCAGGTTGCCATCGTTGCGTATCACCATCGTCCCCGGCGGCGCATGCCACGCCTCGGCACGATCGAGCCTGACCGTGATGTCCTCCATGCTCTCCCGCCCTCGCGCAACCAGCCGCGCCGCCATCACCTCGCGGCTGGCGGTAATCACCACCGGCCGCAAGCTGGGAAACCGCTCGCGCGCCTGCGCATAAGCCGCACGCGAGCCGTTCACCAGCACATCCGCCTCGCGCGTCAGCCACTGCTCGATTTCGCGCCCCACGCCATAACGCAGTCCATGCGCCTGCCAGGTCAGCACGAACAGCCCACGCCGCTCGCGCGACTCGAATTCTTCCACGCTCAGCGCCACATGATTCTCACCGCCCGCATGCGCCGGCCGGGTGATATAGCGATGCGCGCACACCACGCCGTGCGAAATCCCATGCTCGCGCACCCAGCCCAGCACGCTGTCCTTGCCGGCGCCGGACGGCCCCATCACGTAGAACAGCCGCCCGCTCATGCGCGCCCCGCCAGCGCGATGCGCTCGACCAGTTCGAAATCCGCACCTGGCGACGGCTCGCGGCACAGCGCCAGCGCATCGATCGATGCCGCCGGCAACGCCGCCGCGCGCGGCGCCAGCCACGCGCGCATGGCCTGTTCTTCGGCGGCCGCCGCGGGCGCGGCCAGGGTCATATGGAAACGGTAGCGGTCCAGCACGTAGGGGTACCCGTGGTTATGCAGATAAGCGAGCTCCACCGCGTCGAGGCCGTCGGCGCGCTTGCGCAGCGCCTCGGCCGCCAACGGCGCGCGGAGGTTGTCGGTGGCCTGGAGGCAAGCGGCGGCGAGCGCATCGATGGCAGCGGTGTCGCCCGCGGGACGCAGGGCGAGAAAACCAGCGAGGCGATCCAGCCGCAGCGGCAGGACGAAGGCGGCATGCTCGCGCGCGACTTTGACAAGCGCGCTACAAAGATCGGCATGGTCGTGGCCCGGGGTCAGCGCCAGCGGCGCGCGCAGGGTCGCGTGCCAGCCATAGCGGCGGGCGTCGGCGAGCAGTTCGTCGCGCCGCGTGCCATCCAGCCCTTCGAGCTCCGTGCCGGCCAGCCAATCGGCACCGAAACGCCCCAGCGGGCTGTCCGCCTCCGGGCAGTAATAGATCGCGTAGCGCATCAGTCGTCCGCCATCAGCACCAGCTGCACCCAATCGCCTGAGAAACGGGTGATGCCGTACTGCACCGGCACGCCGCGGGTGTCGGCATTGATCGACTGCACATGCAGGATCGGGCGGTTGGCCTGCGTCTTCATCAGGCGCGCAGTCTCGCCTTCCGGCAGGCGCGCCGAGACGCGGGTGTGCTTGCGCACGTAATCGTTGACGCCGAACTCGGCCAGCGTGCGCGTCACCGACTGCAGGCGCCGGTATACCGCCGGCAGGCCGGGAAAACGCGCAGCGGGGAAATACGCGGTGGAGTGGTCGACCACATGGCCGTCGGCATGGCTGAGCGTATCGATGCGGTAGACGTATTCGTTGCGCGCCAGCCCCAGCGCTTCGGCCACCGGCGCGGGCGGATGATCGCGGGTGTCGGCGAGAAACTCGATATCCGTGTCCACGTTGAGGTTGCGCATGTTCTGGGTGAAGCGCGTACGCCGGCTGATCGCGTAGTCCAGCGTGTGCTCGCGCACGAAGGTGCCGCGCCCCTGCTCGGTGCGCACCAGGTTGCGCTGCTCCAGCGCGGCGATCGCGCGCCGCACCGTGTGCCGGTTCACCCCGAAGCGCTCGGCCAGCTCGTGCGCCGATGGCAGCTGCTCGCCCTGGCGCACCCGTCCCTTGAGGATGTCGTCGGCGAGGATGTCGCCGATCTGGCTCCACAGCGCCACGCCGCGCCCGCGTTCGATCCCGCTCATACCACTGCCCTCACCTGTCTATTGCCCGTCACGGAGGCGGCACGCGGCACTGCTGCAATGTCGCCTCGACGGAACGGGGCACTGCGCCCCGGCCTGTCTAGATAACTAGACCTTTGTGACAAACCCGGGAACGGACATGGACACCTCCAGCCACCTGGCGCGCGCGCAGTGGATGTCGCTGCTGGCGCAAGCCGAACCGGCCGAACTGGCCCAAGCGATGGCGCCCTATGCGGCGCCGCCTGACGCGATCTGGCTGCGCCCCGCGCAGACCGGCCTGTACATGCTGCGCGGCCGCATCGGCGGCACCGGCGCGCGCTTCAACCTGGGCGAGGCCAGCGTGACCCGCTGCAGCGTGCAGATCGGCGCCCACGTCGGCCACGCCTGGGTGCGCGGCAGCGATGTCCGCCATGCGGAACTGGCCGCCTGCGCCGATGCCTGGCTGCAGGACCATGCGCGCCATGCCCGGCTCGAAGCGCAGGTGCTGGCGCCGCTGCGCGCCTCCCGGCACGCACGCCGCGACGCGGCCAGCCGCAAGGCCGCCGCCAGCAAGGTCGAGTTCTTCACCGTGGTGCGGGGGGAATGATGCTCGCCGCCTTCGCCGACCCCGTCTTCGACAGCCAGCGCAACTTCCGCGAGCTGCTGCAGGCCATGGCGCGTCCGGGCACGCCGCGCGCGCTGCCGTCGCTGCCGCCCTCGCCCGCACCGGCCACGCCGGAAGCCATGGCCGTCCTGCTCACGCTGTGCGACCAGGCAACACCCGTGTGGCTGCAGGCCAGCCATCCCGGGTTGGCGCAACACCTGCGCTTCCATGCCGGCACGCCCCTGGTGGACGCAGCGGTCGCCGCCGACTTCGCCTTGATCACCGATGCCGCCGCGATGCCTTCGCTCGATGCATTCGCGCTCGGCGATCCGCGCTACCCGGACCGCTCCACCACGCTGATCGTGCAGGTCGGCGCGCTGCGCCCCGGCACCGGCGCGCGCTTTGCCGGCCCCGGCATCCGCGACACCGCCCGCTGCGCCATCGATGGCCTGCCGGAACGCTTCTGGCGCGAGCGCGCGGCGCTGGCCGCGCGGCTGCCGCTGGGCGTGGACTGCTTCTTCGTCGCCGCGCGGCAGGTGCTCGCGCTGCCGCGCACGACCCGTCTGCTGGAGGACTGAATGTACGTAGCCGTGAAAGGCGGCGAACGGGCCATCGCCCGTTCGCTGGAACTGCTCGCCGAAGCGCGCCGGGGCGATCCGGCGGTGGCCGAGCTGGAGCTGGCGCAGATCCGCCAGCAGCTGCGCCTGGCCGTGGCGCGGGTGATGCAGGAAGGTTCGCTGTACGACGAAGAGCTGGCCGCGCTGGCGATCCGCCAGGCCGCGGGCGATCTGCAGGAAGCGATCTTCCTGCTGCGCGCCTACCGCACCACGCTGCCGCGCTTCGGCTATAGCGAACCGCTGGAAACCGCGGCGATGCGCGTGCGCCGCCGTGTCTCGGGCACGTTCAAGGACATCCCCGGCGGCCAGGTGCTGGGGCCGACCTACGACTACACGCAGCGCCTGCTCGAATTCGGCAACGAAGCGATCGGCGTGTGCGCGCCGGCAGAACAGCCGCTGCCGGAAGGCATGCCACGCGTGCTCGACCTGCTTGATGCCGAAGCGCTGATCGAACGCGCCGAACCCGGCGACGATGCGGAGCCGGCCGATCTCACCCGCGATCCGCTGATGTTCCCCGCCGACCGCGCGACGCGCCTGCAGAACCTTGCGCGCGGCGACGAAGGCTTCCTGCTCGGCATGGCGTATTCCACCCAGCGCGGCTATGCGGAAAGCCATCCGTTCGCCGGCGAAATCCGCATGGGCGAGGTGGACGTGCTGATCTGCCCCGAAGAACTCGGCTTCCCCATCGCCATCGGCGAAATCACCTTGACCGAGTGCCAGATGATCAACCAGTTCCACGGCGGCAACGGCACGCCGCCGCAGTTCACCCGCGGCTACGGCCTGAGCATGGGCGAAGGCGAGCGCAAGGCGATGGCGATGGCCCTGGTCGACCGCTCGCTGCGCTGCGCCGAGCTGGGCGAAGCGGCGCATGCGCCGGCGCAGGACCAGGAATTCGTGCTCTCGCATACCGACAACGTCGAAGCCTCCGGCTTCGTGCAGCACCTGAAGCTGCCGCATTACGTGGATTTCCAGGCCGAGCTGTCGCTGCTGCGCACCCTGGCCGCGCAGGCGCGCGACACGGCCACGGAGGAACCGGCATGAGCACCGCCTACAACTTCGCCTTCCTCGACGAAAACACCAAGCGCATGCTGCGCCGCGGCCTGCTCAAGGCGGTGGCGATTCCCGGCTATCAGGTGCCGTTCGGCAGCCGCGAGATGCCCCTGCCCTATGGCTGGGGCACGGGCGGCATCCAGCTCACCGCAGCCCTGCTCGGTCCGGACGATGTGCTGAAGGTGATCGACCAGGGCGCCGACGACACCACCAATGCGGTGAATATCCGCCGCTTCTTCGCCCGCGTGGCCGGCGTGGCCACCACCGAGCGCACCGCCGAGGCCACCCTGATCCAGACCCGCCACCGTATTCCTGAAACACCGCTGCGCGAAGATCAGGTGCTGGTGTTCCAGGTGCCGGAGCCCGAACCGCTGCGCACCCTGGAGCCGCGCGAGGCCGAAACGCGCAGCTTGCATGCGCTGGCCGACTACGGATTGATGCACGTGAAGCTGTACGAAGACATCGCCCGCTATGGGCATATCGCCACCAGTTACGACTATCCGGTGCTGGTCGACGGCCGCTATCTCGCCTCGCCTTCGCCGATTCCAAAGTTCGACAACCCCAAGCTGGATGGCTCGCCGGCGCTGATGCTGTTCGGCGCGGGGCGCGAGAAGCGGCTGTATGCGATCCCGCCGTATACCCGCGTGGAAAGCCTGGCTTTCGACGATCACCCGTTCGAGATCCAGCGCTGGGAACATGTGTGCGCGCTGTGCGGTTCGGACGAAAGCTACCTGGACGAAGTGGTGGTGGACGATCGCGGCACGCGGCTGTTCGTATGCTCCGACACCGACTACTGCGCTCAGCGCCGCGACGCCGCGGTGGCCAGCGAAGAGAACGCGGAGGCGGCCGCATGAGCGCCTTGCTGCAAGTCCGCGGACTCAGCCGCCGCTACGGCGCGCGTATCGGCTGCGCCGAGGTCAGCTTCGATCTGCATCCGGGCGAGCTGCTGTGCATCGTCGGCGAATCCGGCTCGGGCAAGTCGACCCTGCTCAATGCGCTGGCCGGCCGCCTGGCGCCTGATGCAGGCAGCCTTCGCTACCGCCAGCGCGACGGCAGTTGGCTGGAACTGGGTGCGCTGGACGAAGCGAATCGCCGCCGCCTGGCGCGCGAGGAATGGGGCTTCGTCACGCAGAATCCGCGCGATGGCTTGCGCCTGGACGTCAGTGCCGGCGCGAATGTCGCCGAGCGCCTGATGGCGCTGGGCGAGCGCAACTATGCCGAGCTGCGCGCCACCGCGAGCGCATGGCTGGAACGCGTGGAGATCGATCCGGCGCGCATCGACGATGCGCCGGGCGCGTTTTCCGGCGGCATGCAGCAGCGCCTGCAGATCGCGCGCACGCTGGTCACGCGGCCACGGCTGGTGTTCATGGACGAGCCGACGGCCGGCCTGGACGTGTCGGTGCAGGCGCGCATCCTGGATCTGCTGCGCCGGCTGGTCACCGAGCTGGATCTGGCCGCGGTGATGGTCACCCACGATCTCGCCGTGGCGCGCCTGCTCGCCGCGCGCACCCTGGTGATGCAGCGCGGCCGCGTGGTGGAAAGCGGGCTGACCGACCAGATCCTGGACGATCCGCAGCATCCCTATACCCAACTGCTGGTTTCCTCGGTGCTGACCACATGAGCGCAATCCCTATGCCTGCGCTCGAACTGCGCGGCCTGACCAAATCCTTCGAACTGCACCAGCAGCACGGCACGCGCCTGGACGTGCTCGACGCGGTGGATCTGACCCTGCATGCCGGCGAATGCGTCGCCCTGGCCGGCCCTTCCGGCGCGGGCAAGAGCACGCTGCTGCGGGTGATCTATGCCAACTACCGGCCCAGCCAGGGCGCGGTGCGCGTGCGCCACGACGGCCACTGGCTGGATCTGGCCAACGCCACGCCGCACGAAGTGCTGGCGGTGCGCCAGCGCACGCTGGGCTATGTCAGCCAGTTCCTGCGGGTGATTCCGCGCGTGCCGGCGCTGGATATCGTGGCCGAGCCGCTGCTGCTGGCCGGCACCGCGGCGGATGAGGCGCGCGAACGCGCCGGCGTGCTGCTGCAGCGGCTGAATGTGCCGGCGCGGCTGTGGTCGCTGCCGCCGGGCACCTTCTCCGGCGGCGAGCAGCAACGCGTAAACATTGCGCGCGGCCTGATCGTGCCGCGTCCGGTGCTGCTGCTGGACGAACCCACCGCCTCGCTCGACGCCGCCAACCGCGAGGTGGTGGCCGGCTTGCTGGAGGAAGCGCGCCGCGCCGGCGCGGCCATCCTCGGTATCTTCCACGATGAAGACATGCGCGACCGCGTCGCCACCCGCCTTTTCCCCATGCGCCCGCTGGCGCCGAACTGACCCCCTGGCCACCCCATGACCGACCTGGTACTCACCAACGCCAACCTCGTGCTCGACGACCGCGTGCTGCACGGCACCCTGATCGCGCGCAACGGCTTTATCCGCCTGATCGACGAAGGCCCGACGCAGGCGCCCGGCGCGATCGATTGCGAGGGCGACTACGTCATCCCCGGCCTGATCGAGCTGCATACCGACAATCTGGAAAAGCACCTGATGCCGCGCGCCGGCGTGCTGTGGCCGGCGCTGCCGGCGGTGCTCACGCATGACGCGCAGGTGATCGCGGCCGGCATCACTACTGTGTTCGATGCGCTGTCGGTGGGCGACCTGGAAGAAGAAAGCGTGCGCATCGAAACGCTGCGCGGCACCTACGACGCCATCCTCGCCGGCCAGGCCAGCGGCGCGCTGCGCGCCGACCATTGGATCCATCTGCGCTGCGAGCTGGCCTATCCGCGCCTGATGGAAGCGCTGGAACCGCTGATGCGCCATCGCAGCGTGCGGCTGGTGTCGCTGATGGATCACACGCCGGGGCAGCGGCAGTACCGCGATATCGGGCAGTACCGCAAGTACTACAGCAAGAACCGCATGACCTGGACCGAAGAGGAGTTCGCCGAGGTGGTGCGCAAGCGCACCGAGCAGCAGGCGGCCTACAGCGCGCGGCATGAGCAGGCGGTGCTGGATCTGGCCAGGGATCACCAGGCGATCCTGGCCAGCCATGACGACACCGATACCGCGCAGGTGGAACATGCGCACCGCATCGGCGTGCGCATCAGCGAATTTCCCACCACCAAAGAAGCCGCGGATGCGGCGCGCAAGCTCGGCCTCGCCACCGTGATGGGTGCGCCCAATGTGGTGCGCGGCGGTTCGCATTCCGGCAACGTGGCCGCGCTGGAACTGGCGCGCAGCGATCGGCTGGACATGCTGTCTTCCGACTATGTGCCCGCGAGCCTGCTGCATGGCGCCTTCCTGCTGCATACGCAGGCGGGCTGGTCGATGCCGCGGGCGATGGCGACGGTGTCGGCGAATCCGGCCACGGCGCTGGGTTTCAGCGACCGTGGCTCGCTGCGTGCGGGGTTGCGCGCGGATCTGGTGCGGATGCGGTCGATGGATGGGTTGCCGATCGTGCGCAATGTGTGGGTTGGCGGCGCCACGGCGTTCTGACGACCGGCCCCCTCTTTCCTCCGGGAGAGGGTTTTAGCGCTTGCCCCATCCATATAAGAATCATTATCATTTACGGGATCACCTCCCCGTAGCACGCCAAGTCGCCCCGCCGACCCAGCCGCTCCCATCCATTGGCGTCTCCCGTGCGGAGACGCCGTGCTCAAGGACGCTCCTGTGGCCGGCAACACCGCTGTCGTTTCTCCCCTCCCCCTGCGCCTGCTCAGCCTGGCCTGCCTGCTGGCGTTCGCCGCGCCGGTGCTCGCTACGGAACAGCCCCCGCCGGCCACCGACAGCGACGCCAAGAACCCGCGCCGCGTCACCACCCTCGAAGGCGTCAGCGCCACCGCCACGGTCGACGATCACGGCTACACCGTCCCCGCGGCCAGCGGCGCCACGCGCCTGCCGCTGTCGCTGCGCGAGACGCCGCAGTCGGTCAGCGTGATCACGCGTGCGCAGATGGACGATTTCGGGCTGAACAACATCAACGACGTGCTCGGCCGCACCACCGGCGTCAACGTCGAGAAGATCGAAACGGACCGCACCTACTACACCGCGCGCGGCTTCGACATCACCAACTTCCTGACCGACGGCCTGGGCATGCCGTTCGCCAACGGCGGCCAGGAAGGCGATATCGACACCGCCATCTACGACCATATCGAAGTGCTGCGCGGCGCCAATGGCCTGTTGTCGTTCACCGGCAATCCCTCGGCCACCATCAACTTCGTGCGCAAGCGCCCGACCGCCGATCTGCAGGGCAGCGTGGGCGCCACGGTGGGCAGCTGGAACAACCGGCGGCTGGATGGCGATCTGTCGGGCGCGCTGAACGCGTCGAACAGCGTGCGCGGCCGCGTGGTGCTGGCGGACCAGCAGAGCGACAGCTATCTGGACCGCTATCAGATCCGCAAGAAAGTCGCCGCCGGCATGCTCGAAGCGGACCTGACGCCGAACACGCTGCTCTCCGCCGGCATCACCTGGCAGAAGAATTCGCCGAAGAGCCCGATGTGGGGCGCGCTGCCGCTGTACAACACCGATGGCACGCCCACCGATTATCGGCGCTCCACCAGCACGGCCGCCGACTGGTCGCGCTGGAATATGAGCAATACGCAATCCTATCTTTCGCTCTCGCACGACTTCTCCAACGGCTGGAGCGTGAAGGCCGCGCTCAACTACCGCCGCCTGGTCGGCGCCAGCGAGCTGTTCTACGTCTACGGCACGCCGGATGCGGCCACGGGCCTGGGCCTTTTCAGCTACCCCTCGCAATACGACAGCACGGAAAAGCAGTACTACGCCGACCTCTACGCCAGCGGCCCGTTCTCGCTGGGCGGACGCGAACACGAACTCGTGCTCGGCATCAACGCGGGCAAGAGCGACGTCGACCAGCTCTCCGGCTACTCCGCCGATATCGGCACCGCGCTGCCGCCGCTATGGGACTGGGACGGCCGCTACACCAAGCCCGCCTTCAACGCCTATTACAACAGCGCGCAGTTCCACATACGCCGCCGCAGCGCCTATGCCACCGCGCGCTGGAACCTGGCCGACTCGCTGAAGCTGATCACCGGCGCCACCCTCACCCATATCCGCAGCACCGGTCAGAACTACGGCGTGCCGCACGCGTACGAGAAGACCAAGGCCACGCCCTTCGTCGGCGCGGTGTACGACCTCGACGCGCACTATTCGCTGTATGCCAGCTACGCCAAGCTGTTCAATCCGCAGACCGAAGTGGACATCAACAACCGCGTGCTGCTGCCGGTCACCGGCGACAACCTCGAAGCCGGCGTCAAGGGTGCTTGGCTGGACGATCGCGTCAACGCCTCGTTCGCGCTGTTCCGCTCGCGCCAGAACAGCTATGCCGAGTCGATGGGCATCAACCCCGCTACCGGCCAGAACTACTACCGCGGCATCAACGCCACCTCCACCGGCTACGAATTCGATCTCTCCGGCAGCATCACGCCGAACTGGGACGCCAGCGCCGGCATCACCCAGCTCGGCATCGAGGACGACCGGGACCGCAACGTGCGCACCTACGTGCCGCGCCGCATGCTGCGCATCAACACCACCTATCGGTTGCCGTGGATTCCGGGCCTGAAGGTCGGCGGTTCGCTGCGCTGGCAGGACCGCATCGTGCGCGACCAGCTCGCGCTCGACACGCAAGGCCGCGAGATCTACACCACCCAGGGCAGCTACGCGCTGCTGGGCCTGATGGCGCGCTACGACTTCGATCCGTCCTGGAGCGCCACGCTCAACCTCGACAACCTCACCAACCGCAAATACATCACCAGCCTGTACTGGGCGCAGGGCTATTACGGCGCGCCCACCAGCTGGCAGTTGAACCTGACCTACCGGTTCTGACGCATGGTGCCTGCCGCTCTCCTGCTGTGTTTCGCCAGCGCGCTGCTGCTCTACCTGGCCAGCCCGCAGCAGCGCCTGCGCAAGGCGCCGTTGCCGGCGTGGATGCGTGTGGCGGCGCTGGCGTTCGCGGTGAGCGGCGCAGGGGCGTGGATCGATGTGCTCAGCGTCGGCGCGGGCGTGTTCACCGCGCTGACCGCGCTGATGCTCGGCTGGGTCGGCCTGCCCTATGTCGCGTGGTATGTCGGACGCGAGGAGCGGCGATGATCGCGCGCTGTCTCGCCGGCACCGTGCTCGGCTTCCCGCTGTCGGGCCTGCTGCTGGCGCTGTGCCTGTTCTGGCTGCCCGGCCATGGCCAGGACTGGCTGATTCCCGTGCTGCTGCTGTTCTTCCCGCTGTGGGTGGGCGTGATGGCGGGCAGCTATATGTTCCGCAGTGGCGCACGCGCCTGGCTGGCGCTGGGCGCGGCCAACGGCGCGGTGTTCGCTGCGCTGTGGCTGTCGCGCCATCTGGCCGGCGGCTGAGGCTCGCATGAAATCGTCCACCATCCGCACCTTCCAGACCGTCCACACCTGGGCCGGCCTGCTCGCCGGCTTCGCGCTGTTCGTGGCGTTCTATGCCGGCGCGCTCACCGTATTCCACCACGATATCGCGCAGTGGCAGAGCCCGCCGTGGCGCAGCGAGCCGGCGCGCGATGTCTCCGTGCAGACCATGATCGACCGGCTGCTCGCGGCGCATCCGAAAGCCGCCAAGGATTTCGGCATCGTGCTGGCGCCGCCCGGCACCGCGCAGGGTCCCTACGCCTACTGGAACGACGGTGAGGAACACTTCGCCACCGCCGACAGGCTGGACCGCCCCACCGGCGACGAAGGCGCCACCCGCGGCAACCTGGCCGACTTCGTCTATGCGCTGCACGATTCGCTGGGCATTCCGGTGGTCGGCCTGTACCTGATGGGCATCGTCAGCGTGATCTACGGGCTGGCGCTGATTTCCGGCCTGCTGATCCATCTGCCGCAGCTGCTCGGCGATCTGTTCGCGCTGCGCCCCGGCCGCAATCTCAAGCGGCTGTGGCAGGACGCGCACAACGCGATCGGCGTGCTGAGCCTGCCGTTCCATATCATCTTTGCGGTGACCGGCGCGCTGATGTGCCTGTTCGTGCCGCTGTTCGCCGCGCTCAACCTGATGGCCTTCGACGGCAAGCTGGGCGATGCCTTTGCCAAGGCGATCAGCACCGCGCCTGCGGTGCAGGCGGCGGGGCGGGCGGCGCCGATGCTGTCCGCCGAGGCGCTGATCGAACGCGCGCGCGCCTCGGCGCTGTCGACCGGCGTGAGCGCTTTCGAACCCGATTACGTGCACTACGACAACTATGGCGACGCCAACGCGCTGGTGCAGGTGCGCGGCGTTTCGCAACGAACGCTGGGCACCTACGGCACCATCGCGCTGAATGGCGCCACCGGCGAGGTGCTGGAACAGCATGTGGGCAAGACGCAGAGCGCCAATGCGCTGACCAATTCCTCGATGTATGCGCTGCATTTCGGCAACTTCGGCGGGCGCGCGGTGCAATGGCTGTATTTCCTGCTCGGGCTGGCCGGCGCCTTCCTGTTCTATTCGGGCAACCTGCTGTGGATCGAATCGCGCCGCAAGCGGCGCCACAGCGAACAGCCGCGCAAGACGCTGGTGATGGCGCGCGCCAGCCTGGGCGTGTGCCTGGGCAGCTGCCTGGGCATCGCCGCGGCGTTCGCGGCGACGATGATCGCGCAGCGCCTGGCGATCGATCCGGCCGTGCCGCAGCAGGCGGCCTGCTATGGCGTGGTGGCGCTGGCCGTGGCGTATGCCTGCCTGCGTCCGGTGGCGCGGGCGGCGGTGGAACTGCTGGCGGTCACCGCAGTGGCGCATGTGGCGGTGGCGCTCGCCGACCTGCTGCGCAACGCGTCGGCGTGGATCCAGCCGTGGACGCCGCAGTCGCTGGCGGTGCTGGGCGTGGATCTCACCGGCATCGCGCTGGGCGTGGGCTTCGCCTGGCTGGCCCGGGCGAGCTGGAAGCGCGCGCTGCGCGGCGATGCCAACAGCGTGTGGGCAGATGCGTCGGCGCGCGATGGGATCCGCGTCGAGGCGTAAGGCAGCGGTCTAGACAACTACCCCCGCCTGTCGCTTCCGCGCAGACAGGGCGCAACCACCCTGGATGAAGATGCGCACCGCCGCCGGCCTGTCGGCGCCGCCCATCTCACGTCCAAGGTTCTCCCGCCCATGAAGCCGTCCCGTACTCCGCTCTGCCTGGCGCTGCTCGCCGCGCTCCCGCTGCTGGCGCACGCCGCCGACGACCTGCCCCCGGCCGCCGACGCAGCAGCGGCGAAAGACGCCAAGGTCCTGGAAACCATTTCCGTGGTCGGCCAGAACGCCACCCGCCAGGTGCAGCAGATCGACAAGGCGCAGATCGACCAGGCCACGCCCGGCACCAGCCCGATCCAGATGCTGCAGAAGCTGCCCGGCGTGCATTTCGTTTCCAACGATGCCTTCGGCACCGACGAGTGGTCGCAGCGCATCAGCCTGCGCGGCTTCAACCACACCCAGCTGGGCTACACGCTGGACGGTATCCCGATGGGCAATACCGACTACCACTCCGGCGACGGCCTCAGCGTGACCCGCGCCTGGATCAGCGAGAACCTCGCCGAGCTGGAACTGGCGCAGGGCTCCGGCGCGCTCGGCACCGCCTCCACCAGCAATCTCGGCGGCACGGTGCAGCTCTACACCGACAACCCGGGTAGCCTGCCGGGTGTGCGGCTCAATGCCACCGGCGGTTCCTATGGCTTCAAGCGCGGCTATATCCGCGCCGACACCGGCAACCTCGGCGGCTTCAGCGCGTATGTCTCGGGCATGTACGTCGATGCGCCGAAGTGGAAGGGCGACGACGCGCAGACCCAGCGCCAGCTCAACACCAAGGCCATCTACGAATGGACCGGCGGCCGCATCACCGGCCTGCTCGATGTCACCCGCCGCGTGGAGCAGGCTTATCTGGACCTGTCGCTGGATTCGCTCAAGCGCTGCGGCTACAAGTTCGACTACCTTGCGCCCGACTGGCAGCGTTCGGTGGACATCGCCAACGGCAAGTACAGCGGCTGCGTGCAGAGCGCCGACGATACCTATTACAACGGCAACGGCATCCGCCAGGACGAGATCGGCTCGCTGAAGGGCGAGTTCTTTCTCACCGATCACCTGACCTTGAACGTGCAGCCGTACTACCACCACGATCTGGGCCAGGGCCACTGGTACGCGCCGGCCTCCGACCTGCCCTACACGCCCGGCCCCGGCGAGGCGCCGATCGCGCTGCGCCTGTCGCATTACCTGATGACGCGCGGCGGCATGGTCAATTCGCTGTCGTACGACCTGGGCGACCATCATCTCGAGGGCGGTTTCTGGTTCGAGAACAGCCACTACACCATCGCGCGCAGCTTCGAGCCCAATCCGCTGTCCGGCCCGATCAGCCAGCGCGAGATCTACGACACCTACTACCACACGCTGTTCCGCCAGCGCTTCATGACGCTGACGCGCCAGTGGTATCTGCAGGACACCTGGTCGCTGCTGGACGACACCCTGCGCATCGATGCGGGCTTCAAGGGCCATAACGTCACCACCAACGCCGTGGCCCTGCTGCCCGGCCGCGCCAGCGGTGCGCTGCAGGCGGACAGCGGCTTCCTGCCGCAGATCGGCGCCAACTACAAGTTCGGCGGCGGCTGGGAAGGCTTCGCTTCGTTCTCGATAAACCAGAACGCATACGAACCCGGCGCCAATGGCGCGTGGTCGTCGGATCAGAAGACCTTCGACAGCCTGCGCAATACGCTGCGCCCCGAGCGCTCCAGCAACAGCGAGCTGGGCCTGCGCTATGTCGACTCGACGGTGCAGTCTTCGCTCGCGCTGTACAACATCGACTTCAAGAACCGCCTGCTGGTGATCGTGCCTTGCGCCGGCGTGGTGAGCTGCCCCAACCAGATCGCCAACGTGGGCAAGGTCAACTCCAAGGGTGCGGAATTCACCTTCGTATGGCAGCCGCTGGACTCGCTGCGCTGGTTCAATTCGCTCACCTATAACGACTCCAAGTACAAGGACAACTACCTCGACGCCGGCACGGTGATCCACACCAAGAGCAAGACCGTGGTCGATTCGCCCAAGGAGATGTTCGCCAGCGAACTGCAGTACCGCTTCGGCGAATTCCGCGCCACGCTCGGCACCAAATACACCGGCGCGCGCTACTACACCTATGTCAACGACCAGCGCATCGCCGGCTTCTGGCTGTGGGACGCGGGCCTGTCGTGGGAACGCAAGAACGTCGGCTTCGCCAAGAACCTCAAGGTCTCGCTCAGCCTCAGCAACCTGCTCAACAAGAAGTACATCGCCACCATCGACAGCAACGGCTTCACCACCAGCGATCCGAACGGCACGTTCCAGTCGCTGCTGGTCGGCGCACCGCGGCAGGGCTTTCTGTCGGTGGACCTGAGCTTCTGAGCGAACCGGAGCACGGAGAGCCCCGGGGTTTTCCGTGCTTCATGCGGCACTGCACCCGATATAGACGTCTATTGCACATGTGCTTCACGTGCATAGAAAACGCCGATCGATCCGATCCAATCAATCAATTATTCATGGCTCCGCGCGGGGCATAGGCTCGACCGTGGCGGCTTCACGGCCAAGGGGGACGCGCCCGCCGCCAGGTACCCCAACCCAGGGAGAGCCCCATGAAACGCGCAACCGTAAAGCACGGTCGGCGACTCGCATTGGCGATCGCCGTGACGTTCGTCGTCTCCGGATCGGTGCTCGGCTGGCAGGCCGATCCTTCGCGCAAGCCGCCGCCCAGCAGCTATATGCCGGTGATCGAACCGGACTTCGCCACCACCATGCAACGCATGTCGCAGGCCAAGCCCGGCGTGATGCAGCGGCAGAAGAACCTGCTGCAGGAACGCTACGACCTTTCGGACAAGCCGGCCAAGGGCGTGACCATGTCGCGCGGCAAGCCGGTGCAGGAAGGCGTTCGCGTCAAGCTGAGATCAGGCACCAGCTGGCAGCAGCTCGCCGAGATGTCGCCGGACGACATCAAGAACAAGGATCTGTTTCCCGCCGGTTTCCTGCCCCTGCCCCATCCCAACCATCCTGAAGGCGGCATGGTGTTTCCGCATTTCGAGATCGAGCGGGTCAAGCAGCAGGACAACCGCGACCTCACCCGCTTCGACCTGGACTTCGATCTGCCGGATCACATCCTGCCGGAGTTTCCGCAAGCGATCTTCCTCAGCACGCGGCCGGATCTGGGCGATGTCTCCAAAGGCAAGCTGGTCACGCTGGACAACTATTACGAGCTGTTCAACGGCATCCTAAATCCCAAGCAGCTCGAAGGCCTGCGGCTGCTGGTAACGCCGTTCCCGCAGCAGCAGTTCAATGCCACCGGCGACCGGCGTTCGGCACGGCCCAGTCTTGGCGTGGCCTGTTTCGATTGCCATGCCAACGGCAGCACCAATGGCGCCACCCATCTGGTGGGTGACATCCGTCCGCAGGAGTTTCGCCACCGCATCGAGACGCCCGCACTGCGCGGCGTGAATATCCAGCGGCTGTTCGGCTCGCAGCGTGCGTTGAAGACGGTGGAGGATTTCACCGAGTTCGAGCAACGGGCGGCCTACTTCGACGGCGATCCGGTGATCGCCACCAAGAAGGGCGTGAATATCCTCGAGCGTGGCAGCCAGGTGCATTTCATGGCGGAATTCCAGGAAATCCTCGATTTCCCGCCCGCGCCGAAGCTGGCCTGGGACGGCAAGCTCGATCCGGCCAAGGCCAGCGAGCAGGAGTTGCGTGGGCAGGCGGTGTTCTTCGGCAAGGGGCAATGCGGCGGCTGCCATATGCCGCCCTATTACACCGACAACACCATGCACAACCTGCAGGCCGAGCGGTTCTTCAAGCCGCGCATGATCAACGGGATGATGGCCAGTGCGGATGGGGCGATCAAGACGTTCCCGCTGCGCGGGATCAGGGACACGCCGCCGTATCTGCACGATGGGCGGCTGCTGACGCTCGATGACACCGTGGAGTATTTCAACCTCGTGCTGGGGACGAAGTTGAATGAGCAGGAGAAGCAGGATCTGGTGGCGTTTATGCGCGTCCTCTAAGCCCCAACGTCGAGCCCCAACGTCCTGGCGAAGATGGATGCCGCGACGTTGGGGTTCGCTGCGCTCACCCCAACCTACGGCTGCGGCAATGCGTAAGCAATCAACGCATCCCCAAGCTTCGTCCCCAGCGACCCATGGCCACCCGCCATGATCACCACATACTGCCTCCCCGTCTGATCGGACACATAAGTCATCGGCGTCGCCTGCCCGCCCGCCGGCAATCGTGCCTGCCACAGCTGCTTGCCATTGCTCACGTCATAAGCACGCAGATAGTTGTCCAGCGACGCGCCCATGAAAGCCACGCCGCCGCCGGTAGTTATCATCCCGCCCAGGCTGGGCACGCCCAGCGGCAGCGGAATCGGCACCGGCGCGTTGTCCACCACCGTGCCGTTGCGATGCATCCACACCTTGCGCATCGTGCGCAGATCCACCGCCGCCACATAACCCCACGGCGGCGCCTGACAGGGAATGCCCAGCGGCGACAGCAGCGGCTGCAGGTCGACGGCGAACGGCGTGCCCTGCATCGGCTGCAGGCCGTGTTCGACGCCGGTCGAACCCTTGGCGCTCTTCGCTTCTTCTTTCTCGCGCGTGATCAGCCGCGAGACGAAGGCCATGTAGTTGGGATTGCCGATCAGCAGCTGCCGCGCCGGATCGACCGCGACGCCGCCCCAGTCGAACACGCCGTAGTTGCCCGGATACACCAGCGAGCCCTGTTCGGAAGGCGGCGTAAAGATGCCGTCGTAGCGCAGCCGCTTGAACTTGATGCGGCAGACCAGCTGGTCGTAGGGATTGGTGCCCCACATATCGGCTTCGCGCAGCGCACGCTCGGGCTTGAAGCTCAATTCGGAAAAGGGCTGCCTGGGCGAGGTGCGATCGCCGGTCGCGGCGCCCTGCGGCACCGGCTGCTCCGGCGCCGGCACGATCGGCCTGCCGTCGCGCCGGTCGAGTACATAGATATCGCCGCGCTTGGTCGAAGCCACCAGCGCCGGTACTTTGCCCTGCGGCGTATCGAGATCGACCAGGCTCGGCTGTCCGCCGATATCCATGTCCCACAGATCGTGATGCACGGTCTGGTAGACCCAGCGCAACTTGCCCGTGGCGATGTCCAACGCCACGATCGCGCTGTTGAAACGCTCGCCTTCCGGATAGCGATCGCCACCCCACATATCCGGCGTCTGGTTGCCCATCGGGATATAGACCAGGCCCAGCTTCTCGTCGACGCTGGACACGCTCCACGAATTCGGCGAGTTGCGCTTGTAATGCGCGCCGGCCGCCAACGGCTCGGTGCTGTCCGGATTCGCCGCATCCCAATTCCACAGCAGCTTGCCGCTGGTGATGTCGTAGCCGCGGATCACGCCGGAAGGCTCGTCGGTCGATTCATTGTCGATGACGCTGGCCGACACGATCAGCACGTTGCGCGTGACCACCGGCGGCGAGGTGGGATTGAGAAAGCCACGCCGCGTCATCGCCATACCCTGGTACAGGCCGATCACGCCGTGATCGCCGAAATCCGTGCAGGGCTGGCCGTTGTCGGCATTGAGCGCGATCACCGTGGCATCGGCCGTGGGCGCGAAGATGCGGCGCGGACAACTGTCGAAATGAATCGCCTCGGCGACCACGGCGCCCTTGGGCGTCGGCGGCGGCGCGGCCGGCGCCACGCCTTCCGCCGCGGCCTGCGCCGCATAGGCGCCGGAATCGTGATAAGCCACGCCGCGGCAGATCATGTGCTGATAGCCCTTGGCATCGCGGTTGATCTTCGGGTCGTAGCGCCAGCGCTCCTTGCCGGTGTCCGGATCCAGCGCGATCACGACGTTGTGCGGCGTGCACAGGTAGAGCAGCCCGTTGGCCTTGAGCGGCGTGACTTCGTTGGCGATCTCGGTGGGATCGCCGGGGCCTTTGAAGTCGCCGGTGTGGAAAGTCCATGCCACCTGCAGCTTGGCGACATTTTCCGGCGTGATCTTCGCGGCCGGCGCATAGCGATCGCCGTAGCCGGAACGGCCATAGGCAGTCCAATCGTTAGCTGGCGTGCCCGCGGCATCCGCCGACGGCGGCGCGCTCATGCTGGCTTCCGGCATCTCGCCCGCCAGCGTGTGGTAGTCGGTGAAATACGCCACCGCACCCACCGCCACACTCGCCGCCATCACCACCCACAGCGGCAGCGTGCCCGTGGCCCAGCGCAAGGCCGCCTCGGGATCCGGCTCGAGACGGCGCGACACCCACGGCACCAGCAGCCACGCGCCGAGCGCAAACCACACCGCAAGGCGCGGCACCAGTTGCCACCAGTCGAAACGCACCTCGTAGATCGCCCACAGCAAGGTGGCCAGCAACAGCAGCGCGTGCAGACCCAGCGCCAACCCGCTCCCTCGCCATGCCAGCCAGCCGGTGGCGATCAGCACCGCACCGGCCAGCACGTAATACGGTGAACCGCCGAGCACCAGCAGCCAGGCGCCGCCGGCCAGCAAGGCCAGCCCCAGAAGCACGAACACTGCCGCAGTGATCCACAGCGCAACGGCCGGTCGGGACTTCGTCTCCATTCGCTCTTCCCTTGTCGCGTATCGAACGGCGAAACAGCGCCCCATGGTTGACGAGCAACTGTTGGGGTTTCGTGACGCCAGGCGGATGCCTGCCGAGCTCGCCGACTATGCCGCATACCGCTGAACGCACACCGAGCCATGGCGTCATACCGCGGAAACACGCCGCCCCGCGCCGCTTTTTCGCGCAGGGGCGTGTTCCTCTATACTTGCCGCCCGTTGCCCCCGTAGCTCAGTTGGATAGAGCGTCCCCCTCCTAAGGGGAAGGTCGTACGTTCGAATCGTATCGGGGGCACCAAAAACAACAACTTAGAAACTGGATAAGTTGGATGTCCCGGCTATTTATGGTTTCTTTTGGCTCGATTGGTCACAGCGGTCACAGTGCGATCAGGACCGCGGAATCGACCTCCAATGCGACTTGGCCCACCGCACCGCATGGGCCTCCGCTCTCTCCCTGGTCCCGTAGTAGTGATACGTCTCGGGCTTGTAGATGCTGATGCCTTGCGGGCAAAAGTGGAGCACCCATCCATGGTCGATACGCTTGCTTATCTTGAGGAAAGGAACCGTGCGGACAGGGCTGATCAGCCTGCCCGTCCATAGGTCGAGAAGATCAAGTCCGCCGCTGACGCGGTCCCATTCGATGAGGATGTCGGGCATCGGCGCAGGATACGCCGGGGATGTCTCATGGCCTTAGATGCGGTTGTCCGTGACCGTGATGTCTTTGAACGCTGTAGCCGATGTGGCGTCAGTCACTGTGCAACGGTAGGTGCCGGTGTAGAGGCCTGCCGGAGGGCGTCCAGGCCTCGTAAAGCTCGTTCCCTGCGTGCTTGGCGAACTGATGCCGAACGAATCGCCGCTGATGTAGGTCCATGCGTAAGTGAACGGTGCCAACCCGCCCGTTACGGTGGCCGAGGACGAGCCAATCGTGTCATTCGACACAGCCGAGTTCGTGCTACCAGAGACGTTGCCGGCAGATACCGACATAGGCGTGTATTTCACGGACCCAGCAAGCCAGGAAAGACTGATGGGCAATGCGGTAGGGACACCCGCATTGGCTGCCGTATTTGGCACCCACGCCCCACCGCGGAGGAATGCAGATAGGGACGTTCCTGTGGGCGCCCCGAACTCGGTGTAAACGTCAGATAGCTTCGGATTGGACGGAACGGCCATGGTTATGCCTCAAGCGCCGAAACGCGCCCAGCAAGCTCCTTCAGCGCGTTGGTGATGAGGGCCGTCAGCTGACCATGGGATAGGGTCATGAGGCCGTCAGAGCGTCTCGCCACAGCCTCCGGCACCACTTCCGCCACATCCTGGGCGATGAAGCCGATTTCACTCCTGCCATCCTTCTCATAAGAGCACGGGGCTAACTTAAGGAGTGCCTGGAGACCACGATCAAGCGGCTTGATATTGGACTTCAGGCTGACATCCGATAGCGACTGGAAGTCCGGTGCCGTACATACGCCCGTCGTGTTCACGATGCTAAGCGTCTTGCGCGGCGTCGAGCCTGCCGAATCGTAGGAGTAGAACGAGAAGTCGGCGTTGGTTTCCAGCCACTGCTTCCAACGCGGCACACCGTTTCCCCAGCCGAAGTTGGATAGATTGGTTTGCGTACCAACGGTGCCGATACTCTGGTTGAACAGGCTGTTCACCTGCATATTGCCGTTGGCTGTAATGAGACCCGAGAAGATCGCGCCAGCCAGAGCGGCATAGTTGGCAGGATTGAAGTTGCCAGCGTCCCAGGCGGCGTTACCGTTGAACGTCGGCCGGCTAGAGAAGGACCATGCACCAGCGCCTGACATGGTCGCATAGGTAGACGATCCGGACCCGAACGCAAGGCCAGTGCCCGAAGTGGCCTCACCGAACTACACAAAACCATGCTGCGACGAGTCTACCTTTCGGTAGATGCTCATGATGGCCGTTGTCCAATCCGATCCGTTAGAGACGCGGGTATGCTGAGTAACGAGCTGATCGTTATTCGACGTGGCCTACTGGAACAGGGTTGGCACGTAGAAGTTGCCGGCTGTATTGCCCAAGGCTGCGGTCGGAGCAAAGGTTACTGAACCGGTCATGGTTCCACCGGCCACCGGCAAATAGCCAGGCTGCTGGGTACCGCAGACATAGATCCAGTTGCCAGAGCCGAGGGAGCGGAAGCGAATCACATCGCCGGCCGCGGTCGTGATGTTGACCGCACCAGGAATGGCGATAGCGCTGGAATTCACGATGGTGCAGGCGCCAGCGAATCGGCACTCGCGGACAATACCCGCTGCGGTTGTGCCAAAGGACGAGATACTGGCCGTTCCGGTGATCTGGACGGACTCCGCGTCCGCAGATCCTAGATCGGTCGTAGAACCGGCCGCCAGGGTCGCCGAAGCCAGGGCATTCGTAGAGCGTATAATGGCCTACACCGCCCTCAGGTAGTCGTCCAGGCTGTTGCCGATGGGATCGGAGCCAGCCGGGCTATTGGAGGCGGCGATAGTGAACAAATCCGCCATTTTTACAGGTACGGGCATGTCTGATCCTCAGATGACCTTTTTCAGGATTGCGGCTGGGTTCGTAGTGGGGCCGGTGATAGCCATTGTGCTGTTAGGTACCGCTCGTCTTGGTGCTATGGCCTTAGTCAAATGGATGCCGGAGTCAGGGCTGAAGCGCCGGCTTTTGACTGATACCGAGACCGGCAGACTGGCCTATAAGACCACCAGCACTAGCGGCGTACTGCGCAAACGCTGATCGCTGGGCCGGCGTCATGCGGCGAATGATTGCCTGTGACTCGGCCGATTGCGGGTTGAGCATGACCTGAGCCAGCTTTTCTTTGATTTGGTCAGGGACATTGAACAGCCCATAGACCTTGCTGACCGGCGTAGTAAGACGGCCAAGTAGACCGCTGTCAGCCAGCGATGGTAGGCCTATGCCATTGCCTATCTCGCTCAAGAGATTCTGGCTTGCAAGGTTCTGGACGGTATTAGATCCAACTGAACGACCCGTATTGTTCGCCACCTTCAGACGCGACAGGTCACCAAGGAGCGACGTAACCGCGTCCTTCTGTTGCGGAGCCAGGATAGAGGCTGCACTCGCCTACTTCTGGCCCGTCACCTTCTATGCGAGTGAATCAAGTTGCTTCACCGCATTACCGAATCGGTCGGGCGTTAGTACAGGGTTGCCCAGCTGGTCGACAATCTGGCCGAATTCACCAGCCTGTGGGCTAGTAACCCGCGATAGAAGTCCGCGGCCAAGCTCAAGCTAATTAACTGGCTGACTCATGTCGCGGAATGCCAGTCGGGCATTACGATAAGCGGGATTCTGTCGCTCAAGTTCCGCTACAAATGCGGCCTTGGTGTTTGCAATAGCTCCCTGTTCAACCTTGCCGATGCCCTGCTGTTGCGCAGTGTTCAATGCATCATCAAGCGCCATCTTGACGTAGTGCTGCCCACGAAGCGACGTGAGCGGGTCACCCAGATCGATTCCCTGATTTTCTGCAATGGTCTTTGCGGTCTTTACGGCCTGCTAGATCGCTGGTCGCTGAGCAAGTTCCTGCATTCGAGCGGATGGCTGAACGATCTTATCAGCCTGATCCATTGCCGATTGCAGCGTCGCATTCTGCTGCGGAGACAGCGGAAGGCCATACTGCTGCGCCTAAGCCTGTTGTGCGGCGTCTAAAGCCTGCTTCCTCGCCTGATCGGCGCTCCACTGCCTGGCGATCTGCTGCGACTCGTTGTCTTGGAAGGCCTATTGGTAGCGCATATCGGCTGCCGCGCTCCGGCGTGCGATGGCGTTGTCGAGCTGATCTTGAGTTCCGGCCACGCCCTACAGAAGCCCCAAGCGAGAGGCATTATTCTTCGCCTGCTGCTCGGTGAACTGCTGCATGAGCGCAGGATCACGCTCAAATACTGCCCGCTGAAGCTGAGCTAGACCTGCATCGCCCGTCTGTTCCGCCATGCTCGCATTCACGCCAGGAATCTGACTGGCAGTCGCATTCTTGGCTGCATTACCACCGAATCGAGTGAGCGTATTGGCGACGATCTGGTCTTGCCCCTTATCGAAGAATGGGGCAAGTAGAGCCTTGGCTCCGCGATAGGTGGCGCCAAGGCCATTGACGATGCCGTGACCACCCAAGCCTGCCCCAGCACCGATGGCGGCATTTCCCAAGCGGCTCCATTCGCTCTGGTCGGCGGAAAGGGGTTGGATGGCGCCCTGGAGACCACCAGAGATAGCCGCGCCCGTATATCCGCCAGGCACAATCGAGCCTGCCAAGCCGGCGCCCTTAAGGGCTGTACCGCCAGCAATGGCTTGCAGCGCCTAACCGGAAATGTTGCCAAGTACGCCAGCTTTCGTCCCCATCAGCGGCGCATCCTGGGCGTTGGCGTCGGACTGTTCCTGCTTCAGACGGTCGTATGCGGCCTGTGCGCGATCACCCACCAGGGGAAGGTGTGAGACAAGACCCGTGCCGACCTGCTGAAGGCCACGCAAGTTGTCCACCACGGACTTGCCCATACCAGCTGCGTAGTTCTGCCCATCCGTGCCAAGACCATTCGCCGGAGCATCATCCAGGCCAACTAGATGGCCCAAGCCGGCCTGACGATAGAAGTCCTGCGGCGGCATATCGGCGTAATACTTCTTGCGGATAGCCGCCGCCAGTTTGCCGTCCGAAACGTCCGAGTATTGCGGGTACTGCTACCGGATATCGTCAAGAATGCTCACTGTCCAATCCCAAGGCCGAGGGGGTCTTGCTGGTTAAGGTTGACCTGCGCTGAGGGCGCCCCAGACGATCCGCCGGCAAACTTCTGGAACGTCTTCGCTGCCTTCGGCGTCACAACCTAAATGGAGTGTGAGCCGTAACCCATGGCCTGATTAGCCTGATCCTGGATCGCAGCCAACCTGCTCTGTACGAGTTCGGCGTAGGTCTTCAGGGTTGCGCGCAGGTTGCTGTTAGGAGCGTTGGGATTCAGCGATTCGCCGATTTCCTTACGATCACCCAGGGCACTTTGGCCCCCAGCAAAAACTTTGGCCGCCTCATCGCCCACCGCCTTGGCTGATGTATTGAACTGTGACAAAGCCTGGCCTCGCTTACCGCCAAACTCCTTGCCTATTAAATTGCTACCTCGATTGATGAGAGAAATATCCGAATTGTCCATCTGGTCGAGGCTGTCCGACAGCGTCTGAAGATGCCCAGCCAGCGTGTTGAGCGCCTTAATTTCCATCGATCCCTTGCCAGATGTGTAGTTCTGCCGCGCGGCTGCTCGGGACTTGTAGCTGCCTGCGTCAAGAGTTGGATCAACCTGCTGAGCAGCAGCGATAGCAGATTGCCACTAAGGACTCATGGCCTGTCGTCCGGTGGGAACCGGATAGCGGCCGTCCACGATAGCCTGAACCATGTTCTTCTCTTGATCTGGCAGGCTATTTAGGTAGTCCTGGCCGCTCAGATTGCTCTACGGCTGGCCTCCCTAGGGCTGAATGCCGAGCTTCGCCCGAATGTCGTCATCGGTAGCGCCGTACTTGCGCATGAGGTCGATTTGCTGGGCGAATGCCGAACCGGCAGACTACTACGGCTGCCAACGCGGAGCCGTGGCAAGAGTCTTCCAGGAACCGTCTTCCTGCTGCTCCTGAGTAACGACGTTGTTACCCGAATTGATCTGACGAACAGCCTTTGCACGGGCATCGGCTTGTGCCTTCTTCGCCTGCGCCTCGTACAACTTGGAATGAAGCAGGTTCTGCTGCATATCGATCGATGCTTGAGGATCAATGCCACTCAGCGCCTGCTGATAGCCCTGCATGTCGAACGTGCCGTCTGGCTTGGCAAACTTGGCCGCAAGTGCCTGCATCTGCTGCTTGCGCTGCATATCTGCCATCGCAGACTGCATCTGTGCCTGCTTGTAGCGTGAAGTTTGGAGATTGGATGCACCCTGCTGGACGCTATCCATGCCGCCTAGAAGTCCGCTAGAAATGGCCTGGAATGGAGTCGTTCCTGGTCGGCCATTGGCCGCCAGAATTCCAAGACCAGCGCGCAGCAACCCTTGATTGGCGATGTTCTACTGATCCTGATCGCTCAGCCCGCTGGTGTCACCGAATAGACCGCTATACCAAGCCATTAGCTGTGACTCCCCCAGCCGCCAAGCATCATATTTAGTCCGCTCAAGCCAAGGCCGAGATTGCTCATGCCATTTGCTGCCTGAAAGCGCCTAAAGCGGTCCCCAAGACTAAATCCATTGGCGCCCTGATTGCTCAAGGGATTCTGCGTATATGACGGAATGCCACCCTGCTCTCCGGTGGCGAAGTTGAAGCCACTATTAGCCCACTGAGAGGGATCTGAGATCATCGGCGCCTATCCGAGATATTGCTGAGGCTGGCCGTAGGTTCCGAGCTGATACTGAAGACCTGGATAGTTCTACATGCCGGACAGAAAGTTAAAGCCATTCATCGGTCATCCTCAGAGATAGTAGCCAAGAAGACCAACACCGCCGCCAATCGCCGCTCCCCACGGCCCACCAACGGCCATGCCGGTAGCTGCTCCGCCAGCAGCGGAAGCCAATGCACCGCCAGTGCTGCGAGGCTGATATGCGGGGTTTAGGCCAGTCGTCTGCTAACCCTGGAAGCCGCCCTGTACAGTACCTAGCGCCTGACCCATGTTCGCTAGACGCTGCTGATCGTAGCCGTAGTTCTGGTTGTACCAGTTGTTCGCAGCCTGATCGAGCATCCCTTGATTGACCTGCTGCTGACCGGCAGCAAGGTTGCCATACTGGCCCAAGAACTGGCTCTGAAGGGCATTGGCACCCGTCACACCCTATGATGCATTGAGGATCAACCCTGCGTTCTGCTGGGCCGCACCGAGCTGATTAGCGATGCCTTGCTGATACAACGACGCGTTACGCGCCAAATCCGTCTGCTGAGCCTGCACGTTGCGATTAAGTGCGTTCTCGGCGAGCTGCTGCTGGTTCTGGTAGTCCTGGCCGTAGAGGCTCGTCGACACCTGACCGAGGTTCTAAGCCAAGGTGTTCTGCGACTGCTGCATGGCGTCGTTGTAGGCGCTGCCACCAAATGCTCCGTTAGAAGCGAACTGCGCAGCCAAGGCGGGTGACGTGTTCTTGTTGTAGCTGTCTACGATGTTCTGCTGAGCCTGGTTGACCATCTGCCCTAGATAGGGATTCTGGCCGGCGTATTGGTTCTGGCCGACGTTGGTTGTTTGTCCCATATAAGGGTTGGCGGACGGATTGACGCTGTAGCCGCCATTGAGCACGTTCTGAAGCTGCGCGGCCTGGGCCGCCTGGTTAGTGCCCTGACCCGCCGCACCTTGACCTGCCATGGTGATGGCGCCCATCTGCTCTGGCGTCAAGCCGGCGACGGTCTAGCCGCTATACTGCTGATACGGCTTGTTGTTAACGCCCTGAGTCTGGTTGAAGTAGTTCTGATAGGCGCTCGACAGCCACGCAGGCAGCTATACCTGAGTGGTGGTCGTGGTGTTCTTCGGCTAGGAGCTGCCACCCATGGTTAGACCTCGTAGAGACTGGTAACGCGTCGGAACTTGCCGACCCAAGATGCGTCTTGCGGCGTCCAAAATAAAGTTCGGCTCAGGCCGGCCGCACTCTAAACATATTTTGCAACCTCAAACCCGTAGTGGCCTTGACCCTTTGCATCGGACCAACCGAGCCAGATGTTCAGGTCAGCGGACGCAGCAAATGGCATCACAACCACCTCGCAGACAATAAAGCCAGCTAGATGGCCATCATCTGCATGGAAGACATACAGCGTTGCCTTATTGGCTGCCAGAGCAGCGTAGACGTCTTCAGGCATCCACGGCTCATCATTCGTGTCGCGGATCTGCTGAATACCAGGCAGAACTTCAGCCCAAAACTGCCGAACAAGCTACACGGGGACGGCCTGAAACTTCATTTTTCCGTCGTTCGTCGTGCCAGAGAGCATCGGTAGCATTCAATTACCCGTCAGTGCGCGTTCTTGGACAAAGGTTGGGGCCGTAGCGGAGAAATCACCCGCTACCGTGCATCGCCAACCGCGAATGATGTACTTAGATCCTGCCGTGCCAAGCTCCGATACGGCGCTATTGGCGACGAAATCGCCCTAGTTCCACTTACCAGAAGTCGGTACTGCGATTTGAGCGTTTGTAATGGCTTGCAGCTAGCCCTCGGACAGGGCGTTAAGCTGGAACGTAATGTCTCGGATGAGCTGCGTAAGGCGCAATATCTGCTGCTATACGTCCTACGGCAACCGAGGGTCGGTCTAAATCCTCATTCTCGGCTCGCCTACTGGATATCCACGTCTAGGCCATTGAGAGATACCGGACCAGACCAATCGAACCGCACGCGATGCCAGCGAGCAATCCGGCGGAAGTCGAATCTTGCCTAGCTAGATTGCGTGATGGTCTGGTCCTGGGTAGGAGCCACACCCAAATTACCGCGGTAATAGTTCGTTCCCGTGCCGCTCGTAGGCTGCGTTCGATAGCGAGGGGTGGCGCGTCGGAACATGCTCCAGTTGGTCTCGTCACCGAAGTCACCGGACACCAGGTAGGATGCCCCTGGGCTGCCGGTCAGCGAGTAGAGCTTATGATCAGTGCCGATCACGCCAGGTACCGTCTGATCGCTGATCCAGAACGGCGAGTCATAGGCAATATTCGGCAGATTGTCGTAGGTCGAATACAGCGTACCTAGACCATCGTATGTAACGGCACCAGACGCATACTCAACAGCCGATTCGATGCTCTGCGATGCCCTTCCCCACTGGTTCGTGCGGATGTTGTAGACGATGCAGCTGTCACAGATGCCCGTGGTTGACGCCACGGAAGGGTAGTACCAGTACACAAGGTCGCGGGCCAAATCGACGGCGCCAATAATGTTGGCTCGCTGCGATCCGTTCAGTGACTGGAAGAACCATTGCCTAATAGGAGCGCCAATGGACCGAGGCACTGTACCGTCATAGACATAAATGTCCGCAGGACCGATGAAGAAATGGGAAGAACCCACGACGACTACAGATTCCTGGCCTGAGCACCCTATATCGCCAGGAATGCGCTGCCAACTCCACACAACGGGTGGGCCGACATATCGCCCCAGGAACATCGACTTTGCCTTGTAGGCCACGACATCGTCGCCAAGCTCGCGCATGGCGGTAATTCGGCCAGGAGCGGTAACTAGACGACCATTAGCGCACTAGGTGGATACGGCTGGCGTCCAAACGGCCTGGTTGAACAGACCAGAGCACCACCAACCATCCGGCTGATCACCAAACGATCCTGTAAGGTCGGATACATCGCCCACTAGCACGAAGCCAGAGGCCGAGCACATGACGGCGGCGGCTGGAGCGGTGGCGATGTCTGCGAAATTGGCGCTTGGGGCAGCCTGCTGGATACGCTGCGCGCGGTTGGTTGCTAGCACGTTATTGCCGAACATCGTGAACCGCCAGCGATTCAGGCCCGTATATCCGCCTGCCTAACTTCGATCCGTCCAGGTGCTTGCTGTTACATCCCATAGCTTGGCTTGGGTGCCCGCAACAATGCGCTTAGAGCCGTCTAGAAGCGTGCCGACATAGGCGCCCTTGCATGCGCTATCCAGGGCAGATAGGCCGACATCAACCCGACTATTGGCGGCCGTGAAGCCTTGGATGGCGGGAACGATCTGATCACAGTCGGTGATGACGCCTGGAACAGCAGGGTCAAGGTCCGGAGAGAAGCCCTACAAATCGATGCGCATTACGGCACCACGATATCAACACGCTGCCGCGGAGCGGGACTGAATCTAGCATAGTCATCCTGCCGCCTAAGGGCATCCATGCAGGTCTCATAGCCAGACCTCCAAATAGGGATGCGGTCGTCATCCTGCATATAGGCAGAGGCCTCCAACAGCGAGCCGTATAGGTAGACGCTCGGGTCTTGCTGAATAAGCCAGTTCTGCGTCGCCGATGCGCTCAGATTGGGAACGCCGGCAAAGTAGACCATGCGATAGGCGTAGTCCGCGCTGCAGTTCAGGTGGAGAACATTTCCACCAATCCAGTATCCAGAGGGAGTGGGTGAAATGGTTGCATTAGTGCTTCGATTGGGCGGGACCGGCTTCAGCTCGGTCTCAATGCCACCAATGGTGACGATGAACGCCTCCATCTAGCGGTAATCGCTAGGCAGAGTGATCTGCTGCCCCGATGTCGTTCCGCTTACGACGGTTTGCTGCGAGCGCACACGAAGATCACGATTGATCCGCGTCTCCGCAAGCATAATGAAGTCGGGAATGGAGAGAGATAGATCTGTACGCGCCAGCCATCGGGCGATCGCGTCCTAGAGCGTGGCGTAGTCGTTGATCATTAGAGCTTGCCCTTCCAGATGCGGAACAGGGAGTTATCGGGATTTTCAAGCACTCTGCGGATATGGGTCTAGTCGTCCATGAAATCATGCAACGTGATGCCTGCCTTTTGGCAATACGCCTCGATCACGATATATGGCACCTCTGCCACATGGCGCATTTCCGATGATCCATAGAAGCCTGCATTGTGCTGCGCCTTGCAGAACTCAAGAATAGGTTCCACGTCCTGGCTCTAAGCGACAACCAGGTCATCGCCCTGCAGGTGAAGCGCTGTTTTCATGCCCACTCCAGAGGAACAATGTTCACCATGCCGGCGGTTGTGTCCTAAATAGCGGCGATGGTGTCGGCACCAGAACAGCAGAAGATGAGTGCCTCGCCAGGAATGACCATCGTGTCGGTAGCCAGGGCGGTGGCCGAGCCTTTACCTACCTTGATATGGGCATACTGAGTGGCGGTGACTCGCACATAGCGGGCCACAACGCCAGCGGAGTTATTTGGAATGGAAGCAGAAGCCGACGCCGCACCGGTCGTAATGTTGACGCCGGTAACGTTGACATCCACCGAGAAGATCGGGGACTGATAGCCCATGGGAAGCTCCGGAAGAAAGGGGCCGACGAGATGCCGGCCCCAAGTTTCAGTCAGGATTACGACAAGTCGCGGATCTGGGCATGGGCATCCTTGTTGTCCATGCGCAGCGTGTATTCCCAGGTCAACAGGGCCTTTTCCGCATCGCCCGTCTTCGCCAGCGGCTTGTATTCCAGCGGGCGCAGAGTGGCAAGGGAAACATGCTCCGGGTCGATCAGGTACGCCGCAGCGTCCATGAAGCGATCCGGCACGCACTTCAGGGTGCCAAAGTCCGTCAGGTAGAACGAGAACGCGGCGTGCAGCTTGTTGCTGTCCGCATCCTCGAAACGGGTGGCGTTGCCAGTAAATGTCGACTGAACCTACTTATCCGACGGACGCAGGAGCATCAGGTTGGGAGCACCGCCAGCAGTGTAGGCGGTTTGCATCGCAGCCTTCACCAGCGCTTCCGAGAAGGCTCGGGCCGTACCGGCCACAGGAGCGGTGTTGGTGGACGGCACCGGGAAGGAGCCAGTAGCACCCACCGAACCCTGCGTGATCCAGCCAGCCAAGCCGCGAGCCTGGCGAGCCGTGCCCAGCGCACCTGCGTTGAACGTCTGGTTCTGAATCAGGGCAACCTCGGCATCGCGCTTCAGCTCTTTGATGCGCTTGACCTTCTGATAGGCCACTTCCGACTTGCGGCCAGCCTTGTTGACCACTTCCTCAGTGTCAGCAATGACAAAGTTCTTGTAGCTGATCTGGGTGTAGTTACCCCAGCGCGTGGTCGGACTGACGGCCTGGAAGGACGAGATGTCATCGCCTTCGATCTGGGCGTTGTTAGCGGCGGCAGCCAGAGAGTCGGTCTGCCACTCGTGGAAGCGAGCCTCAGCCTTGACCTTCTTCAGGGCCGACTGAAACGGGGTTTCGGTCGGAGAAATGTTGTCGATGACATCCGACAGGTCTTCACGCTAGCCGATCGCGGCGTAGGTCGTGAAAGTATTGGTGATCACAGCCATGATTCAATCCTCATTGAGAGCGAGAGAGCAGATAGGCCACGGCATCATCATCTCGTCCGGACTTCCGGAATTTGGCGAATGCCTGCTGGGTCTGGTTCTGCTTAGTGTTGGTTGGGTTGGATGCGCCAGGCTTCACCGCCTTTGGCGGGCTTGTCTGGGCATTGACTTGCTTCTGACGTGCGGCCTGAGCCTTATCCCAAAGCATTGCCTTGCGGGCAAGAAGGACGGCTCGATGGTCATAAAGACCGTTGATGTCAGCCGCTGAATAACCGTTACTGAGAAGGAACTGAGCTACTTCCTTTTGCTCGGCAGTGCGCTTATCGGCGTCACGCCAGGTGGGAAGTGCTTCGAGCAAAGCCTTTTCGCTGCGGTCCAGAAGCTCCTGGCGATGCTGCTCCGCCTGGTTGGCTTGCTGATCCCTGTGCTCCTGCTAGGCCTGCTGTACCTGCTGCAGCATGCTCACCTTGGTTTGCATGGCTGCTTGCTGCCGCAGATATTCCTGCGGGTCAGTTTCGATCAAAGTCGCAAGTTTAGCTTGGTCGCCAACCAGTTCCCTATACAACGAAGACCCCAGAACGTCCAGTTGGTTAATACGCGATGCGTATTCCTTCTGTACGTGCTGAAAGAGTTCATCCGCCTTTCGGGATTGCTCTGCTGCTTCCTGAGTCTTGCGGGTATAGTCCTGCTGACGCATATAGCCCTTGAAGGCCTCGTCAGCGCTTACTTCAATTTCCTGTCCCTGAACTGTGATTTTGTGCTTGTTGGCAAGCCATTTCAGTTCTTCGGGCGTCTGATCCTGTTGTTCGTCATGGGCCTCTTCCTGATGCTCTGCTTCCTGTCCATGGTCGCCTCCGTTTTCTTCACCGCCCCCGGCCTATTCGTCGGATGGCGTGGCCTCCTTCTGCTCTTCTTCCTCGCGCGGCGTCAGTCGGGCCAGGATGTCCTCTTCACTCATGCCGCCTTCGGGCTGAGTCCCATCGATCGGGTTGCTCATGGTGTTTCCTTAAGTTGTGATTAGGGCGAAATGGACTCGCCAGTATTAAGCAGCACTTTCCAAGGCCCCTTGTCGACCTTGGCGCCGCAGAAATGTCCGCTCCAATGCTCGGGAGCCTCGAAATCCACCCACACGCGGCAGATGGTCTTGGGGCGAAGCTCTAATGCCAGCCGGTTCAGAGTGGCGTCTAGCTCTTTCCAACCATTCGGGCCAGCTTTTGCTTCAACGTCGCCTCGGACAACTTTCCGGTCTCCACATGCTTCTCCACATGCATCCTCACCCTGCCGAGCAAGTACAGCATCGTGTGGAGTTTTTCGCGGCCGTCCGCGCTTAGGCTGGTTGATTGTTTCCATTGGTCAACGATTTCCTGTTCAAGCGTCTCGAAAGCCGAGACAAACAAGGGATGCCGAAGGAGTTGAGAGGCTGCTTCACCTTGACGCAACTCATCTTCAAGCTTGTCCCGATAACCGCGTTCGACTTCATCCATCACTTGGTCTCGTTTAGTTGCTCATAGGCCACGTCGGCGTCGGCAGTAGACGCATCCTTAGCACCCATCGTCTTGGCGGCGGCGATCTTGGCCTCAGCATTGATGCGGGCCACCTCAATCTGCGTCTGAGCCTGTAGCTCGGCCTTAAACCTAGCCAATTCGGCATCAAGCTGAGCCTTAACAGTCGCCAGGCGTTCGTCCTGCTGCATCTGGAGCATGTTGCGCTGTGCCTCAAGCTCTTTCTCATGCTGCTGCTGGGCGGCCTGGGCCTGCTGTTTAAGCACTTCACCCTGCGCGTCAAGCTGATGCTTCTGGGCCTGGAGCTGAGCCGCAGACTGCGCCTTGAACTGCTCCACCTGCATCTGCTTTTCAGCCTCGGAAGGCTGTTGCTGCGGAGGAGGCATGTTCTGCGGAGGCGTGAAGTACCGCGTAGGATCTTTCTTCCCCATGGCCTGGGCCAGATCTTCCAGGCCGTTGAACGCGTTCTGCGGCTGGACAAAGCCATATTGCCCGGCCTGCTGCTGGGCAGACAGCATCATCATGGCGTTCTGGATGCGCACCTGCTTGCTTTCCTGGCCCATGCCGACCGATACAACCATGTCGTAGTCGTCCTGCCAGGTCGATGGGTCGAATTCCACCCACTGGCCGGAGATGCGAGCTTCCACGGGACCGCTCTGGTACTGGCAAATCAGCTTCAGAAGAAGCTTGTAGATGCGCTTGATGCCAGTCTCGGCCAATACCCTGGCAATCAGCTCAATGCGCTGAGCGGCAGCATCATGGAGTAACGCAACACCCTGGGAGCCGATATTCGACTTGGATAGCTCATCGCCCACTAGGCCCTGCGAGAACTCCTTGATGCCAGTTCGGCTGTCGCGGACGCTCTGGAAGTACTGGATTCCGGCCATGGCAGACGGCCCGATATCTGGCACAGTCAGGTCTTGGATAACCTGCGTACCCTTCATACGGACAATGCCGCCTGGGCGAGGATTGAGCAGATCGTCCAGCGTAACCATGCCCTCAACCACGCCACGCATGGGCGTGTTGGCGAGGTACAAGTTGTCCAGATACTGGCGATTGATTGCCGTCTGTATTCGCTGCAAGTCCTCGACAAGATCGTAAAGGCTGATGCCAGTCAGCTTGTATGGCATCAGGAAAGGGGTAAAGAAGGCGAACGGGTGGTCGTCTACCACCTCGTTCTCGAAGACAATGGGGCCAGACTTCACCACGCGGCGATATTCGGCCACGCCGTCACCGTCATAGTCTACCCGCAGGTATGCCTCCTACAGGATCACCGTGCGCTGGCTGGCGTCCTGCGTCTCGTAGTTGTTCGTGGTCCACGAGTTGTCGTACTTCTCGCGCTCGTAGCGTTCGCCGTAGGTGTCGTTCTCCGTCCCCGTAGGAATCTGATCCACGAGTTCCGGATCGTAGCCCAGGCTCTTAAGCTCAGATACCGTGCGCGGCGTATCCTGTCCTATACAGCGCAGCTCATCGAGATTGCGGCTGTCCTTGCTGGCCCACATCTGCTCTGGCGGCACACCAACCACGCGGAAGTTGGTCTTCTTGTTGCGAATCGAACAGCGTACGTTGAATGTAGCCGGCTACTGCTGAGCACCCATCGGCTGACCGTTTACTACGGGTACTTGAACCTCCTGTACCTGCTCAATCTCATCGATCGTCAGGTTTTCATTAGCCTCAAGCGACTGCACCTCGACATCTGTCAGTCCTTGATAATGGCTCTGGCGCACATCCCAAGTGTGCTCACAGTAGACTTTCACCCAGCCACAGCGAGTAATCAGGGCCGACTTGATGGCGTCGTGTAGTACTGTGAAGCCGTCATTCTTGCGATGCAGCACGTAGGCACAATAGTCCGTCGCTTGCTTACATACCTGCTCGTCTCCCTGGCAGGATGGCTCGAATCTGATAACGTCGTCATCGGCGCAGAACATGCGCATCAGCGATGGCATAGCCCATTCGACCACCTCCATCAGCTGTTTACTGACGACCCTGGATCGACCATCAACGTCCGGTGGGGCTAGTACGCCAGTGGCGTATCCGATGTAGAAGGCGTCCGCCTTGGCTCGATCGGACGACAGCTCATCATCGATACCGATGCCCTAGGAGCGCTCATAATCGATCACAGCGCACAGCTGCGAGTCGGTCATGGGTGACTGTTTCATGCGGTTGCCAGGCTCTTGTAGGTGAGTTTACCGCCCCAGCTGTCATTGGACAGAGATTCGGCAACGATGTGAAGGTAGCGAAAGGCGTCTGCGCCATGACTCCACTCGTCATGGATGGGGGCGCCAGGCTCACCTGTCGTAGTTGGTACGCTGCGGCGATAGCGCTTCAAGCACTGCACGAGACGTTCTGTCTTTCCCTTGTCGAAATAGGTCTGGGCGAACCCTCGGCGAGCATTGCGTATGCCGGCCTCGATTGGCTGGTTGGGAATGATCCGAACGTCCCAGCCTAGTTCGCGCATGATCTGTTCAGCCGACTTGCCAGACTTGTAGTCCTTGTGCTGACCATCGTGCGGGAGCCATATCGTGCCCCAATTCCAATTCTTCTTCTTCAACTCAGCCGAATAGTGGTCTAGCGTTTTGTGGCTGTCCTCGATGTACTCGATAGCCCTGAGCTAGCTGATGTGCCGTTGCGCCAGGATGATTGACATCTTGTCGTTCCAACCCAGGTCGAAGACGGCATGAGCCTTCATGGAAGGCTCATACGGGAGTTCGCAGATACGCCCCGAGGTAAGCGTTGCGGCTACCTCATCGGCGTAGATAGCGCCCGTTATGGCGGGCTTGCACTTGCCCTCCCAGATGTTCAGGTAGTCTGACTCTGGAAGCGTCGCCTTGGCGTGTCTGCGCTCTTTCTCCAGGACCTCAGGGAACCATGGGTTGTCATGGTAGTTGACATCGATCACCCAGGCGCCGGGTGGAGGATTCTCCACAAACCGCACCCATGTTGGATCAGTGTCAAGTTCGGGGTTGAAGCTGACCCAAATCTCCGATCCATCCTTTCGAATGGTGGGGATCAGGATCGACCAACTGCGATCACTCACTGCCTAGGCTTCTTCCACCCAAACAATGTCCACGCCTTCAAACGACTTAATTGACTCGGCCGTTTGATCACTCAGGCCCGAAAATATGAACTCCGAACCATTGGCGCCCTTGATGACGCTCTACTGCACTTCGTAGAACATGCCAAGGCCTAATGCCTGGATCTGGTCGCCAAGAAGCTTGTGCACCGAATCCTTGATGGATTTCTGGACCTCTCGCGTGCACAGGATACGCAGCGGCTTCGACGCTGCCTGGATAAGCAATGCGCGGGCAAAACTCCACGACTTGGCGCTCCCACGCCCACCATGAGCCACCTTGTAGCGGCAAGCCTGGAACAGAGGCTTGAGCTTGGCCGGGAACTTAGCGTCCGTCATTCAAAGGTAACCGTGATGCTAGCCTTAAGCGGATCGCCGTTCTCGCCAGTTACCTGCATGGGTAGGACCTTGGCTAGAAGGCTCATAAATGGTCCAGGATGCTCTTCCGCCTGTTTGGCTAAATAGTCAACGCCGCCCTTTCGATCGAGCGCCTCTAGGATCATCTCCCTGAGCTACTTGTTGTTCTTGTCGAGGCTGCCCTTTGGACGGCCCGCGCCTTCGCGCTTACCTCCGCGAGACATAAGGATTCCTCTGATTGAAATTCAGTCTACGTTTAGTTGAACTGCCTGCTCGCCGGCTCTTCCAGCATGCTAGCGGCGATACGAAGCATCTTCGCTAACACATCGCGCTGAGCATTCGGAGCGATGACACGTACATCATTGCCATTGGTTCTGACCAGGACGGCTAGCTCGTTCTCTTGGGCGTAAGTGCGGACAATGCCGGCCACTTGCTCGTCAATGGACTCAAGAACGTTCACGCTACGGCACCTACTCTCTAAAGCGACGCCAGTTAGCCTTCTTCATGGCGGGGGCGCTCCGATTCGAACGGAGATTGGGCGGAGTTAGAGTCCGTGGCATTACCGTTATGCTACGCCCCATCATGCTTGCCAAAGATGCGCGACCAATTGTCAGCCAGCGTCTTGTCATCGACAGCCGGTGGCCTGCGATCGCTACCCTTGCTCATTACGGACCAGGAGGCTGGTAGTTGAAGCCCAAGTAATACGTCAGCGCAGCGAAGGTCTCAAACACCACGCATTCGCTCGGATCTGCTCCAACACGGGGCATGCAGATGTAACCATTGGCCGAGCGCTAAATGACAACAGTGCTTCCAGCAAGCCAGGTGGGAACGCTCATTTCTTCTCCTTGGTGGGTTTAGACCAGCCGCAAATCTGCCTGCCGGTTTCGTCGTGATCTAGGATCTGCCGGGCGGTTCCGTCTGTAAGCTGGTCGTCCCGGCTTGGGAAGATGGGCTTTACCCATTCGCAACCGTTGCTCGGCTTAATCTCTTGCCCAGTCTTGCAGCTTGCCAGCAGCGCTATCAGGAGCAGCATCGCCAATCCGCTGGATAGGCGCATCGGGAAGCTTTTGGGTTTCCTGCTCAACATGGCTTCGGACCTGTGCGCGCTTGGTGATCTGCTTCTGAGTCTTGATTTCAACCTTGGATTGCTTGGCTTCGTCGTGGACGCGGGCGAAGTGCCAGCCACCTAGAAGAAGGACGACTGCCAGTACGGCGATCACGATCAGCTTGATGCGGCTCATTCGCACGGCTTCCCGTACTTGCAGATGATGAATAGATAAATCGCCACGATTGCCAACAGAATCAGCTTCATAGCGACCTCACTGAATAGATTGGGCGGCCCGCCACTGCTTATCAGTGAAGGCCAGCCCATACGAGCCCATGAACTTCATGTATCCGTTGTCTACCTGCTGGTAGAGGACCGATATCACGCCGACCACTCGGCCATCGCTATCGAACACACCTGCACCAGAGTCGCCGTAGAACCCGTTGAGGTCGTACAGCGTGACGTGCTGGCCTCGGATGTCCTTGTAACCGGCGATATAGCCTTGGCGGTAGAAGCTCTCCAGTTCGCCGGGATTGCCGAGAACATAGACTGCGGCGCCCTGCTCAGGCTCATCGGACACATCGGCCGACTGCGCGAACACATGGTCGGTCAGCAGCAGGACGTGATCTTTGCCGTCCTTCATCACCTGAGTGACTTTGACATCCACCCCGTCCACCGAGATGACATCCGATCCGTCCAAGCAATGTTCTGCGGTGAGGATCGATCGCTTGCCTACTACCGTCCCAGAGCATGCGCCATCACTGAAATGTAGATGGACTGCGGTGTGTCGCATGGTCTCTAACGGCTTAGTGGCACATCCCGCGAAGGTCAGGAGGGAGCTGATGACCAGGAGATGTACCAAGGATTTCATGACTGCTTACCCTTGCACAGGGCTCGCTCAGCGGCCCTACGTCGTACTAGACCAGGAAGTTTCTCGCCGTCCGAATAGACCCAACGGCTCATCTCCGCACAGGCACCGGGCATATCACCGGAGTTGGCCTTGCGGGCCAGCGTGGACTGGCAGAAAGCGGTAGCGCCTACGTTGTAGGTGAAGGAGGTAAACGCCGCAGCCTCATAAGGCTTGAGCGGAACATGGATACAACGCTGTACGGCCCCATAGGCTGCCGCCAGGTCGCCACGCAGTAGTTGCTCGCACTGCGACAGGCCAAGCTTCTCGCCGGGCCTTACATCGTCTCCCGTGTGGCCGTAGCAGATAGTCGGTATGCCAACCGGATCGGCGTAGGTCTCGGGGACATAGCCCTCGAAATGCACGACAACACCAGCGGCCAGGCTCAGAACCAGACTGGCGGCTCCGGCTCCGACCTTAAGACGGGTGCTTGCCATGGCGCTTAGCCCTCACCCACTTGATGCCCTTGTATCCAAGCTAGACGATGAGCATCGAGGTGTAGATGCTTGCCAGCAGATAGGAGATTGGCCCCCAGGGAATGTCGGCGATCCAACTGGCCCCGAAGAACGCTGCCAGCGGAGACGCCATAGCAGCATCACGAAGCACTTCATTCCCCTGAGACATGGTTACTTCTTCTTGCCGAGGATCTTGTTGGCCTTGCTATCGATCTTGGCTTTAGCTGCGGGCGACAGATTGCCCTTAGCCTCCTGCTGGCTAGCGCGAGCCTTAGCGTTGGCGGCGTGACTAGCATCCGGCATCGGATACTTGCGCTGGCCGGGAAGGCCGAAATCACTGGAAAGGAGACCTTTCCTCTACTTGCCAGTCAGCTTTGCCATGTCATTTCACCGCGGTTAGGTTGGTCTTACTCTTGCCCTTGCCAATAACGACCCAGCGGTCCTCTTCGGCGCTCAGGCCGTAGATGTCCCCAGGCTTGTCTGGAATGTGCAGCGCCTCGAAACCGCGAGACTTGCAGAACTCACCCACGCCCAGTGGAAAGATGTACTGACCGCTGTTGGCCGTACCACCGCCGCTGTAGACGACCCAATCGGCATCGCCGTGGTCTTCTTCAAGGTCAATCTCGCCGACAATATCAACTTCGGTTTCGTCGGTCATGGCTGGCTCCGAATGAATCTGGGTGGCAGAACGCCTACGCGTCGGCTTTACAGGCCACGGGTTCCCAAGGTTGTGAGGGTTTTAACCTTTCGGACCTCTCCCGACCTCGCCATGCAGCCGGACCCGCATGGCCGATATCTAGCCTGCTGCCACCCAAAACTTGTAGGTGCCGCCGGCCGTTAGGTCGCAGCGGCGGAGGCCGGTGGTTCGTCACCACTTTTCGACCACAGTTATATTTTACCGCCGATATCGTCCATGTTCAGACCGTTCATGTCTGCGCACTTCGCGATAGGCAATGATTAAGCGAATCCAGTACTCATCGAGACTCGCCGCCAGCCTGGCATAAATGCGGTCGCGAAGCCTCTTGTATGTATTTCGGTCAACGCTAATCGTCGCCGCTATGTCACTGTGCGGCGCGAGCCACCGACTGAACACTAGGCGGGAAAGAACATCCAGTGACACGCATCCAATTAACTCATCGCTTAGCGTCTTGCGCTTGACGGCACCATCCAGGCAGTAGACCCAGGTGAATGCGATGGCCCACTCCCGCAAACGTGGCAGAAAAATGGAGTCTCCAGCAAGAGCGGTGCGATACATCATCCAGTTTGGGAAGCCATTCCTAAACTCGGTCCGCACGAGACGATCAGCATCAATGATCTGCTGAGTTACAGGACCGATGAGGACCGTTTCGATGTCCATCCCGCGAACATCGAAGCTATGGAGCTCCTTCTTGTGCGCCTCAACCTTCATTTCGCCTGCCCCGCTTACCGCTTGAGAATGGCTTAACATGCGTGCACCTGACCTCAATCCGCCTTGTCCCGATCTTGAACAGTTCATCTATTGCAACGCTCTTCAAGAACGGATCGCAGCTAAACCACTCGCCACTCACTGGCGTAAACCCACCATGAGACTCAAGCGACCTCATAAGCTCAGTTTCGCCCCTAAGCGCATCACCACGGCTACTTACAATTGCTGCCCACATGAAGGTCATTCCACCTGGAAGTACACCGCCATAGCTATTAATCCGGCTCTTCAAATTGCCAGTCATGCCAGCCTTCAAATAGAGCACCTCCGGATGCGGTTGGTATCCGCCGAGATAGACTCTGAAGTCCATTAGAGCTGCCTAGCCAAAGTGAATCGCTGCTCAGCATTCGGGTACTTCTTCCGCAGGAAGTCGTGCAGCTCCATGCCTTCGTACTTCCGGCACAGCGCCTGCAAGGTGACCGGCATCGGCTCCAGGTCGCCGTTGTTGCGCACATCGTTCAGCACCACAATCCCGCGCCAGTCGTTGTTTCGCTGGTGGCCGCGGTATCCCTCATCGTGCAAATAGGCTGACCCAGCCACGATGCCGTGGATGGTCCGGCCGATAGGCAGTGGCCGTCGATGGACCAAATAGCCCTGCTCATGGCCGCACACGAACGTCGCACCGATCTTGTTCAACCGGTTGTCCATCGATCCGCCAATGGGGCGGTCTGACTTCTCCATCTGGAAGTAATGGGAGTAATTCACTCCGTCCACCTCGACCACCCGGAGGAACGCATGCCGCTCGAATCCCTGAGTGTCCAGATGGTGCTCACCGATCGTGCCGGCGAAACGAGGGTCGTTGTTGATCGCCCGGTTGATTCGGTTCTCATGGTTGCCGAACGTGAAGATGCAGCGAGGATTCCAGGCGCCGCGACGACCACGGATCAGCCTCGCCTGCTCTGACCGCATAGGAGCCACGAGACGGGCATAGGCGTCGTTCCCTGTATCTACGTCGTCCTCGTACCTGGCCCCCTCCTTGGCGAGCGAACCAGGACCGTCATGCGACGACAGGCTAGGCATGTCCCACCAGTCACCGATATTCACGATGACATCTGGCTTGTAGTCCACGATGGCCTGGGCGATCCAATCGATATGATCGGTTGGGACGCCCGGACGAACCTGACAGTCGGGGATCACGAAATGGCGACGCGCTGCCATATCAGTCCAAGATTGCCTTAAGCTTCTCTGCCACGCGGGCGGCACGGTCTGCCTCCGCAGCATGCTTGTTGCTTTCCGTCACAAGTTGGGATGCCTGGGAGAGCTTGTCCTCTGCCTTGGCCTTAAGGTCCTCGGCATGCGAAAGAAGCTTGGACACCTTAGCCTCAAGGTCACCAATGATCTTATTGATGGTGTTCTGGAAGAACATTGAAGTAATCCTCTTAGCCCGGAGTGATGGTTGCCATAATGGCGATGGCTACAATCAATATGACAATCAGCGCGGAGATCCAAAGCGGCGACAGAACCCACCACCAAGACCACGCGATTGCCCCAAACAGTTTTGCGCCGATGAATAAGAGGGTTAGTAGACCCACAAACCCAATGCGGCCAGTATTTGCATGTGCTGCCTCGGACATCTTTCAGACTCCGGTTGAGTTATCGTCGCGGGCGTATTCGTCGCGAAGCGTTTCGGCGTTCATAGGATGGCTCTGTCCATGCCGCGTGGATATCTGTGGAATGTGGACGGCCTTGCCTTTGCCTGAGCGGACAACGCATCCATTAGGAAGGAGAATCCATCCGTCCCGCCACTCGATGTTCCGAATTGGGATATTGGTTAGACTGGCCTTCTCTAGCTCCGTCTGGAGCAATGCAAGTGCACGCCAAGCGACCTTTGTGGAATGGCGCACGCCATCCGTATCAATGGTTCCTCGCTCCATGAAATGGCGGACAAGGCAGTCGTCGTGATCGGTAGACTTATTGCGATTCCAGTGCAAAGGCTGACCTGGGTTGTGCTGGTCATTCCCGATGCGGGATAGCTCGGCGATAGCCGCTATCGCATCGGGAAAGTAATTCAGAACGCCAGAGGCAATCGGCACACCCTTACGCTTCTTGGCATCGGTCGGAATACTCACGTCTCGGCCTCCGTGTTTCCAAATCGGAGGCCGTTGAACCAGCGACGCAAGATGTACTGGCGCACCAACGAAATGGCCGTAAAGACCAGGCCGATGCCAAAGGCCTTTGCGGCCGTGATGGACGAGAAACCGAACATGGGCAAGAACACCATGTTCGCTGACCAGTTGATAGCGAAGCCTACGGCGATGTTCGCCCAGGCCTCGGTGAATGAACCCAACTTCGTTTGAGACATTGCACCAACCTCGCTTCAGTTGGTGCCATTTCATCGCTAACCTGTCAAAGGTTGATCTAAAACTTGGACTTTCTTTCTTGCACGCTTGGCAAGGTTGTAGACGGTAGCCCGGCAGCACCCGAGGCGCTCTGCTGTTACCTCGGCACCAAGAAGCGGAAGCATGCTATCGGCATGGCGAAGTCGTCGTGCGCGGTAAAGCAGGCTTATTAGGCGGGCCTCGATGGTACCAAGCACGGACATCTCCACGCCCTCTGCGCGGAGGCTCTCAAACAGATCGGTAATCTGCTTATCGATATCCATCGCTCAACCCTCAAACAAGTCGATTTCCCGGAGACGAAGCACGAACCCTTGATAGTCCAGTTCCTCCGTGTACTGGTGATCGAAGGTCCATGCCTCGTTAATTCCAAGAACCTCACGCATCCTCATCCGAATACGCCAACCTTGCCGGTTGATCTTGTAGGCGAGGACCGGAGCTTTTTTGCACTTTGCTGCGTCGGCGCAGGTTTGCTGCCACCAGGTCTTAATGCTGGCCTTGGCAGCATGCTTGCACTGGACCGCGAACGGCCCAAGGAGGATGTCTGCCCCACCGTCACGGGCCTGACCCAGGGTGCGCTTGATCGTCAGGCCAAGGTCGTCGGATAGCATGGAGGCGAGCTGGTTCTCGGCCCTAGCCCCTTTATCGCGCTGCATCTTGCCCATCACGCCACCATCCGCTCTTTGCCCATCACGGCCTCCAGATCCTCCACCAGCCAATCCCGATTCACCTTGCGCTTGTAGTGGCCGATGATCTTCAGGCGATGCAGGAAGACCGCGCTATCCGATTCCGTCTCGATGTGAAACACACTGCCACGGCGGTCATACCCAACCGCCCAGGTATGTGCACCACCACGATTCATCATGCGGCGGTCAATCTTCCGAGCGATCTGGTCGGCCGTGTCATCGTGGATGTTGCCCACAGGAACAGGTTTTAACTGGAACATGGCATTACCTCTGGCGGAGATATCTTCATGGCTTTGCCAGAAGACTCAATGCGTTGTGGTTGGATTGGCGGATGCAAGTTCTGTGGCGCCCGAAATATTCAGTAACGGTTACTTCTTAAGTACGAGCAGCCCATTGCGGATAAGCCAGTCATGGGCTCGCAAAATGGCCTTGTCGATAAGTGCACGACGTTCGTCGCGCGATAGATGGCGTCCTGAATCGATGGATTGGTGGCACTCCTGACACAGTGGGGCTGTCATCCATGGATCGGTCTTCTTGCCCATGCCCTTGCCTTCGTTGCGATGGGCGACTTGCACGCCATAAGAGCCACACAAGGCGCATGTCTCCATCATGGCGACAGCGGCAAACCAGCGGCATTCTTCGGCGGTGCTCACTGGTGCAACTCCACTTCATGCTCAGCGCAGTACGCCTGAGCGAATTCGATAAGTTCCGACATCTCGCCAACTGGCAAACGCCGGGTCTGGATTCCAAGATTCACCACGCTATGACCATCTAGGCTGGGAACAACTTTCCCTTGGCCGCGATCAGTGGCTCGCGCCCAGCAATCCACGAGCAACCTTTTCCATCCCTCGGTATCGATGGCTTGACCAGCCCACTGGCGCTGCTGAGATAGTTCGTGGCAAATGCTGTGGAACATGTCGTTCTGCTCCGTGCTGCGCCTGGACGCCATCTCGCCCACCGTCACCCTCACCCGCTTCCCCGCCGCAACCATCTTGGTCACAAGCTCCCATGCGCCGACCATGTTCTGGCGCGCGTCTGACTTGGTGAGGGTGAATGACTTTGAGTTCATGGCTTACTTGCTGACCTCGACAAAAAGGAACTTGGGGCCACGCTTGATGATCTTGGCAATTCGGGCCATGTAGCCATTACGTGCCAGGATTGATGCATCCTTGCGCGCCTGTTCTCGGGTGATGAATCCGAACATATTGTTTGATGCCTGCTCACACAGCGTTACCCATCGGTGCTTGTCCGCAACCAGCACCTTATTGCCGTAGTTCGGATAGCGCTTTACGTCACCGGTCTTGAGTGTCTTAGCCATGTTTGCGTTTCCTCTGTTTGGTTAGTTGGTCGTGTAGGAGAATCTTTTCTACATCGGTTCCTTCAAACGGCACGGGCCTGCCAACTTCCCTATCTCCCTCTTTCGCGTACTTCACTTTTGTTCCTGGGAATGCTCGCCTTACCTCGTCCACCAGCTGCGCCACCACGGGCATCCACTCCCGCATCTTCTGTGCGCGTTGCTCGGCCGCAACCTGGTCTGCCCTGACAAGTAACAGGGCGTCATTCGTAGTCGGCATAGTTTTCGAACCTCATGCAGTCGGCGAGCCACGCGGCCTTGACGATGCCGGTGGGGCCATGGCGGTTCTTCTCGATGCTGAGGATGGCTAGCGCTTCTTCGGCGCTCTCGTCGTGCACAGCCGGCCGGTAGAGCGTTATGATCTGGTCGGCCTCTTTCTCGATGGACGAGCTATCCGACAGATCGCCCATCCCAGGCTGCTTGTCGTCGCGCTTGTCGACATCGCGGCTCACCTGAGCGAGTGACACCACCGGTATGCACAGCTCGCGGGCAAGATCCTTCAGGCCTTGCGCCACCTCGCCAACATGCTCATCGCGGCGAGCGTTCTTTCCAGTACGGCTAGAGCGGATGCGTTGCAGGTAGTCCACGAACAGCACGCGCATGCCATTCTGCTGCTTCCACTTGCGGGCCATACGCGAGATGTCGGCAATGGTCGGCGAGCTGCGATCGTAGATCTGGCAGACGCGATCGTTCAGTTCTTCGATGGCATGGGCGAGCTTCCCGTAGTCCTCATCACGGAAGCGGCCGTTACGCATCTTCTCGGCCGCCACCTTCGACTTGGCAGCAATGATTCGCCCACCCACCTGCACCATCGGCTGTTCGGCGGAGACAATTCCACAGGGAACTTTGCAGGCGATGGCAAAGTTCAGCAGGAGGGCCGTCTTGCCCATCGCAGGACGTGCCCCGACCACAACCAGGTCCGAGTCGTGCCAGCCGCCCAGAACGCGATCCAGGCGCTTCAGGCCAGTAGGGATGCCGGGGATGTCATCGCCAAGCTCACGGGCTCGCTGAGCCTCCTGGTAGGCCGCAGCCATGGCCTGCTTCAGCGTGAACTCGGAGCGGGTCTCGGTCTTCTGTAATTCCATCAGCTCGACCACACCGCGGTCTACGAGCTGCACGCTGTCCTCGTCCGAACCGTAGGCGTCTTCCGCAAGCTTGGTGGCTCGGTCGATCACCTGTCGGCGGACGGACTTGCCTCGGATGATTTCGGCATAGGCCAGGATGTTGGCAGCACTGGGCGTGGAATTGGCAAGGTGGATCAGGTAGCCGCCGTTTCCATCCAGCATCTTTCCAAGATCGTTGGCATCGAACCAATCCGCCATCGTCACTGCGTCACACGGCTGACCACGGGCCGACAGCTCAAGCATCGCCCGGTAGATGAGCTGATGGTCCTTGCGGTAGAAGTCCTGCACCGCCAGCCGGTCGGCAAGCGATTCGATCTTGTCGGGGACCAGCATCAGGCCACCGAGTACGGCCTGCTCAGCGTCAACGGAGTGCGGCGGCACACGGATGCCCATGGCCCGCGCTTCGGCTGCAAGGCTCATGACAGCTCCTTACGCTGGCGACGCACGGGTTGCGAGGCGTTATCGCCCGTGACCCATTCGGCCTTGAATCCCTGCCATCCGCGTTCGCAACAGGTGCGAAGAGCGGCCTCCAGGGAGTAACCGGCTTTGTCGGCTTCTCGCTTGATTCCAGCGATAACCGTTGGCGTGATTGTGGCCTTCTTGGCCTTTCGTAGTGCCTTGAAGTCACGAGCTACTTGGGGGTCTATGTCCTCCAGCAGGTCAAGTTCCGCGCTAGCGGATGTGTTATCGACTACGTCTTCGAATACGACTACGTCTAAGTGCGCATTTGCTAGCAAATGATTGCAATTGATATCAGCTGCTGGCGACGGATAGCGGCTGACAGAGCGACGCTGCTGGTTGAACTTCTGAAGCTCGATGTACTGCTTGCCATCAACGACGTAGACAAGGATCAAACCGGCCTTCTGGCACGCAGCCATCCAGCGGGATATGTCCGCGACTCGCACATGATCGGTTTGCAGCGGGTAGCAGCGTGAACGCAGTAATACTGGACTTGCTTCACAGCGGCCGTAGTCGTCAACGACCGACATGAGCCGCCTGTAGAACACTTCCTCATCCCATTTCAGCGAACAGACCGCTTCGCTGCTTAGGATGCTTTCTCGAACAATTCGATTTGGCACTTCTCACCCCATCACTCAGGGCGTGGCCTCGATCCCCCTCCCAGGGAATGGAAAGCTCGAAAGCTTGGTGTTAGCTCATTGCCGCAAACCTCTTAACGAAGTTGTTGTAGTTCATGTCAGCCTTCCTGCGATTGCATGGAAGACATGCCGGCACGATGTTGCGCAAACCCATGGCCCCACCCTTAGACAACGGAACAACGTGATCTAGGGTGATTTCCATCAGCGTCAGGTGGCGACCGCAGTAGTGACACTCGATCCATGGCCGACCACCCATGAGGATTCGGCGGAATCGGTTCTTTCGCTCACCACCTTGCAGTCGACGGGTCAAGCAGCCTCCTTGACCTCGGTCAGTTCCTCTCGCCCATGCAGCTGCTTGATGTACTCAGCCGCCTTCTTGGCAACGGGGTCCCAGCTGCCCAGCTCGAAGGGAATCGGGTCGTCTTTGCCTTGGTCGGTAATCACGCGGCCTCCGAGAAACTCGCGATGTAAGAGATGCGGTCCATCTCGCGCGGACGACCTTGGGCGGCACGGAGCGCCGATTGCAGGTCACGGTACTGACGGACCAGATTCCAGCCGGTTGCTTCGATCAGTCGCTTAGCCATCCGAACCGTCAGCGCCCGCTCGCCCTTCTTCAGCATCGTCAGGTAGGCCCCGCTGATGCCCATACGCTTGGCGATCTCGGTCTGATGGCAGCCGGACAGACGAAGGGACACGGCAATCGCCTCTTCCTCTGAGGCACAGAGCCGCAGCGTCTGGTCGTCCGCATTACGTGCGGAAACCGAGGCTAGGACTCGCAATTCACCCTGATTCACTGCCCTTTACTCCCCTTCGCTTTCGTTAACAGGAATGGCTGGAGCCAAATAAAGGCCATGAGCCGGCCTTGTGGCTCTAAGAGTACCATTGATATTGGTATAGCGCAATACCGTTGACATTGGTCGACAGCAGGGACCGCGAATAGCATTGCTATATGAAGAAGAAGCAGCCGACCAAAGAGGCGCTAGCCCTGGCAGCCGCCATTGCTAGTAACAACCTGACGCATGCGGCTGTGGCTGACCATGTGGGTGCCCAAGAGAGCCAGGTATCACACTGGGTGACCAGTCATCGCCCAGTCCCCATAGATAAGGCCGAAAGGCTGGCTGAATACCTCGGCGTGGCACCAGAGAAGATCTGTGCGAGGTATGGGAAATCTGTCAGGGCAGTTAATGGATCAAGCGTTGTGTTGCTGCCGTCGGCCGTGGGTGATGAACGCCGAAGCGACCTCGTCATTGCCAGGCTAGAGAATGATGTTGATGCCTTGCGCTATGCCCTGGGCGCTCTTACTGCAGCGATGGTCATTCATCGACCAGCCGAAGCTGCGGACGTCGCGAAGGCGCTTCGGAAGCACGTTCCGGCAAAGTTTGTGAATCACGGTTTTGTTGCGGAACTGCTGCGAGCCTTGGATAAGGGCGCGTAGGAGCTAGGAACAGGGGATCGGGACGCCGCTCCGCATCACGCAGGTCTTTGATCGACGTGACTAGAGCCGCCATCACTTCATCGATGTCGCATCGCATCTCGCACCCCCTTGCTGGTTTGGCAATCCAAACATGCGCCTCTCGCATGGACTGAGACGGGGGAACTATGAAGATATTGGCACTTTTATTGGCCGTATGCGCTGTGACTGCGTGCTCAACAGCAACCCGCATACAAGGCGCCAATGGCGAACAGCTAGTCATGGTGCAGTGCGGCGCCTCTACATCAAGCTCGGTGTGCTATGAACGGGCTAAAAAGGAGTGTCCCAATGGCTACAAAGAGGTCGATCAGGTCGCCGGCCTGAATCGCCAAGAGCTTAGGGTGCAGTGCATAACTGGGGGGAAGCAATGAAGTTCAGAATAACGTTGATCGTACTGGTTGTGGCCATGTTCGGTGGCTGTGCTGTCGCGCATCAAACTGTTATGCCAGATGGCCGGAAGGGATTGAGCATCAACTGTTCCGGATCGGCCATGACTTGGAACAACTGCTATGAGAAGGCTGGAGAGCAGTGCCCCGGTGGCTACGACATCATAAGCAAGGATGGCGACGGCACTTCGGGCTTTGGGGCTGGCAATGGGTGGGCCTTCGGAAGCGCTGCAAGCACACGGACGCTACTTGTTGCCTGTAAAAGCATCTAGCCAAACAGAAAATGTGAATCCCTAGCCCGCCCAGTGCGGGCTTTCTTTTGCCTATAACTTTTGGCATATAAAATTTCATTACCGTTGGTATTGCACACTACCAATACCAGTGATATCGTTACTTCCAACAGCCCAGGAGGCTGCTGGAGGCAAGACCATGAAGACCACGATCTACACCGATCTGGAACAGGCCGAAATCCGCGCTGACGCTCTGGAAGCCGCTGGCCTGGATGTGGAAATCGTCGCTCGCGCTGGTGGCTGGGAAGTGGTCCGCCGCGAACGCGACTTGCGGGGGTACTGAGCCATGCCCACCGTCACCTTCTATGCCGAACTGATCGGCGACAGCTTCCGCGGTGAAGCGGTTAACACTGAGACCTACGAGACCGTCTTCCGCACTCCCGGCACCTATCCCGATCCGCAGATGGCGCAGATGGCCGCGCAACGGATGTATGCGGCTCGGATCAATGCGGCAAAAGCTCGTGAGTATGCCGATGCGCATCGTGGGGTGGCGGTATGAACGCCCGCGCCCACTACGAGACGCTGGCAAGGGAGGCTGCGGCTGGTAAGCCGTCGATTCATCCTGCGCTCGAAGTGATGCAAGTCTGTGCCGACCAGCTGCGCGCGGATCGCCTTCCGCATACGGCAGAAATGCTTGATGAGGCGCGCGGATCGGTTGCTGAGCTATTCGCCGTTGCGACGAGCTGCAAGAACGCCATGGCGATCATCGCAAGCGCCGAAGACAGCGACACGTCGGACATGTATTACCGCCTGTTCTTCGAAGATCTGCCGAGGCTCCGCGTCGCCATCGCCCGCGTCGGAGGTGCGCAGTCATGAGCGCCCAGCTCCGCCTGATCCACGGCGATCACCAGATCAACATCGGCAAGTTCGATCGCTGCTATCGCGCAAAGGTCGCGCTTCCTAATGACGGCTTCGTAAGGCTGATCGACTACATCGGGCCGTGGTACGGCTGGAAGCAGATTGATCAGCAGGCTTCTGTTGCAACGTGGAAGTCGAAGAAATGAACGCCGTACTTGCGCTTGGAATCGGCGACTTCCATGACCTCGAACGTGATCGCCAGGAATATCGGGACGCAGCGATTGAGCGCGAGTCGGCAGATCTATACGCCGATGACCAGGAAGTGAGCGAAGCGCTGTGTGACTTCCTCTCTTATCTGCGTGGACACCGTAACGATCCCAAGGTTCTCGAAGCCATCAACGCACTTCGTGATGGCGACCATCTTCACTTCGGCAACCTATGCGCTCAAGCCGTGGACAAGCGGCTTGACCAGAAGGCCGAGGACAACATCACCGAACGCAATGCGGCTATCGAGCCGTACTAACCAGAGGACGCCACATGAAAACGTATCGTCAGGGCGATGTGCTGATTCGCCAGGTCAACGAAATTCCTTCGCAGGCCAAGATCAAGAAGAACGTCGGCCGGATCGTACTGGCTTACGGTGAAGTCACCGGCCATGCACACGCCATCGCCGAGCCGCAAGCCAAGGAATTCACAATGGAACAGGCCAACAGCGCGGTGCGTCGCTTCCTCGATGTCGCTAGCGGTGCGGATGTGAAGCACGAGGAACACGCGACCATCCAGCTGCCTCCGGGCTTCTACGAAATCATCCAGCAGCGGGAATACACCCCCGAAGCCATCCGCAACGTTGCCGACTGAAGCCTGTTCCAAAGGAGGAATGGACGTGATTACCCAGCTCACCAAGAAGCAAGAACAGCGGATGCAGGAGGTTATCCAGCATTGGCTCAGCGTTGGACGCTCAACGCAGCCAATTGACCGCGAACAGGCTGCAGCGTCGATTACGGCGATGTATCAGGCCATCGGCAAGCCGAAGCCTACGGTTCTGTTTTTCTCGTCGCCGATGATGTGCATTCTGGCGTGGGGTGCTATGCGTTCCGCCGGCATCGAACGGGGCCAGCTCGGGGACCAGCTCTGGGACCAGCTCGGGGACCAGCTCGGGGACCAGCTCTGGGACCAGCTCAGGGGCCAGCTCGGGGACCAGCTCGGGGACCAGCTCTGGGACCAGCTCGGGGACCAGCTCAGGGGCCAGCTCGGGGACCAGCTCTGGGACCAGCTCAGGGGCCAGCTCGGGGGCCAGCTCAGGGGCCAGCTCGGGGACCAGCTCAGGGGCCAGCTCAGGGGCCAGCTCGGGGACCAGCTCGGGGACCAGCTCTGGGACCAGCTCTGGGACCAGCTCTGGGACCAGCTCAGGGACCAGCTCTGGGACCAGCTCAGAAACTATTTCGGAGGTGCGCATTGGTGCGCGTGGGAAGTCTTCTACGACTTCTGCAATGAGATTGGCGTCAATTACACCAAAGATCAGCGCGAACGCCTGAACCTTTGGATGACGCAATCCCAGCACTGCCACTGGTGGTTCCCGTACGACGGAATCGCGCTCGTCTCCGAACGTCCCACAACGCTTTCGGTCGATGACCGTGGCCGACTTCACTCCACTGAAAAGCAGTCCATCGGTTATAGCGACGGCTGGGGTATTCACGCTGTTCATGGCGTTCGTGTCGATGCTGACATCATCGAAAACAAAGCATCAATCACCCTAGATCGCATTGCCAAAGAGCAGAACGCGGAGGTTCGCCGCGTAATGATCGAGCTGTATGGCGCACCAAAGTATCTGCTCGATTCGGGCGCCAAGGTTATCAATCACGACCAGGCCGGCATCCTGTATCGCAAAGACATCCGCGACGACGAACCCATGGTCATGGTTCGCGTTCTGAACTCCACTCCGGAGCCGGATGGCGTAATGACGCGCGATGAAGCCATTGCGGTCTTCGGTGATGCGGCCAAGGCGGCGATCAATGCTCCAGAGGGTGCTCGCTTCAAGGAGTACATGATACGCGTCCCTCCTGGGATGCGCACCGCTCACGAGGCAGTGGCATGGACGTTCGGCCTGGATGCCGAGGACTACCACCCGGCCATCGAATCATGAAAACGATCAAGCAATTCCTTTCCACGTTCATAGCGATCGATATCCCGATTCTCATTGCACTGCGTCTAGCAGCGTAATGCAGCTCCCTCTAGCTGCTGGTGGACCTCCTGCGCCGATCCCGGCGGCGTTGCAGCAGCACCGGGACTTTCTTAGCGGAGATGGTGATGAACGACACCGAATACGCATCCGAGCAGTTCCCGCCGGATGAGGATGAAATCGAGGACGAGGGTTAGGCATGAATCTCAACAGCGAAATCATCGACCAGATTGTGCCGGCGCTCATCAAGGCTAGGTCGAAGTTCAAGGCGGCCGTGAAGGATGCCAAGAACGATCAGTTCAAGAAGAACGGCCAAGGATCGGGCTACGCCACGCTTGATTCCGTGATTGATGCGGTGACGGATGCTTTTCTGGAAAACGGCATTTACTACACGCAACAGACGGATATCGTGGATGATCGCACGGTCCTTTACACCCGCTTCTTGCACAGCAGCGGCCAGTGGATCGGTGGGTGCTATCCCGTGCATCCGGTCAAGAACGATCCGCAGGGCGAGGGTTCAGCGCTTACCTATGCCCGTCGTTACGCGCTGATGGCTCTCGCCGGCATCGCCCCCGAAGACGATGACGGAAACGCTGCATCCAAAGCTGCGAAGCGTCAGGGCGACAACGCGTTATCCGGACAGCCTCGCTCGGGTGTTTGGAATGACTATACCAACGAGCACCGCGTCGAACTGGAAAAGCTCGCAGCCAACATCAGCGAATACATGGACATGAGCGATGTCCAGGGCGCCCATGAGGCCGTCGCCAATCGCGGTCTAGATACAGATCTGAAGGCAGCCCTATGGGATCTATTGCCAAGCGGCACGCGCTCGGCGCTCAAGAAGCATGCAAACCAGGCTAAGCACGCGGAGGCGGCATGACTAAGCAATACGACAACACCAACCGAGGCGTCCTCTTCACTAACGACCGCAAGGAGCAGGACAACCATCCGGATCGCAAGGGATCGATCAACGTGGATGGAAAGGAGTATTGGCTGTCCGGCTGGGATAAGCAGACTTCTAAGGGCGACACGATCAGCCTCAGCTTGCAGCCGAAGGAACAGCGATCGAGTGGCGGAGGCCAGCAGCAGCGCAATAACAACAACAAACAGCGCAGCGCGCCTCCGCCACAGACAGACAGCTTTGACGATGACGATGTGCCGTTTTAGCGGACACATGTTTAGAAGTGTTGATGCAGGAATAAGGCGGGATCGCCTCCGGCCACTGCCGCCTACAAAGGAGAGCGTGATGAGCAAGAAAGACCTTGTGCAGTTGATTCGGGACAATCCTGGCGCACGCTTCATCGTGGACAACGATTGCTGGTGGATGGAGAGGCCGCGTCCGGATGGTTTCTACGACTGGAGTGAAACGCACCAGGATGAGTGGCTAGAAGAAGCCAGGCTGGCCGATGACCGAGATGTTAAAAGTCTTGGCAGTGGCTATGGATCCGGATGCGCCTGTGGCGGCGACATCCTCCAGGCGCTAGCCGTAATCGTCGGCGTGTCGATCGAGTCAGTCTAAGGACGCAGCCATGACTGAAACCGCCATCAACACCGGCCTGCGCATCGCGCTGGAGCAGGTCAACGCCGCGCTTAGGCGCCACGGCATCGAGCCGTCTGGCGACTATGGGGCGGATATTGAGCGGCTTGCTGCCAACTCGGATCGCTACTTGTGGCTTCGTGATGCGGCGACGGAGACACAGCAAAATGTTTGGCTTGCCCACTTGCCTGAGCATCAAGACGCATATGCAGATAAGAAAATCGACGCCACCCGCGCAGCCATCGGAGACAGCCATGAGTGAGATGACGCTTGAGAATGGGAAATACACTCTTATTCGACACGAAGATGGTCGAATGGAAGCATTGCGCTATGGAGAAAAGTGGCGTGATCTGACTGGCGATAAGTTAATTGCCGCACTCGTCGGCGCCATCGACGCCCACCTCACCCGCGCACAGGTGCAGGTGACGGATGAGGATGTTGATGTAGCAGATCGCATTTATTGGGGCGATCCTGACGCCAAACCAACACGCCATCCGCGAACGCACGAACAGGGCTTGCGGGCCGTACTTGAACATGAGAGCGCAGCCCTCGAATCCGCGCGTCTGGCGCAGCCTGTGGTGGCTGATAGCGTGGAGTCAGCGTTAGCTCGCATCAGCCTTATCGAGCAGGACACCACCAGCAGCGTGGCCGACAAAGTTCAGCTGATGGCGCGCATCGCTCGGGAAGCTAAAGCCCTTCTCTCGCAACGCCAGCCTGTGGCGGCGAATGTGCCGGATGAAATGGTGTTCTTCACCAATGGCGGTGTTACCAATGTAAACGACTACATACGCGGCGATCGTGTACTGACGTGTCACAAAGAGTTCGCATGGGGTTGGAACGCCTGCCGCGAAGCGATGCTATCCCAATCCCACCCGCAAGCCGCGCAGGCCGCGCAAGGCGGTGAGGCGCAGGCCGAGGCTGTTGCTTGTCGTTATCGATTTGTCGGAGATGATGGCTATATGGGCGCGTGGGTAACGGCCGACCTCAGGGAGGAGGATCGGTTGAATGACTGCGACAAGTTCGAAGTGCAGAAGCTCTACACTCACTATGAAGGTTTCAAACCTATTTCGATGATCCTGCATTGCCCATCATGCGGTATGCAGCATATCGATGCGCCGGAGGAAGGAGACGGGACGCGCGGACCGCCAAATGGCGTATGGGATAATCCCCCTCACCGCTCGCACCTATGCCATGGCTGCGGGACGATTTGGCGTCCGTCCGATGTGCCAACCACTGGTGTCGCCTCAATCCAGACCAAGGGTAAGGCGGACAAGATCGTTCACTCCGAGCGCGCGGCTGTGCCGGAGGGGTGGGTGCTGGTTGATCGCCATGACCTTCTTAAACTGCTTGAGGCGAATCTTTCTGCAGCGAATGAGGCCATCCCACTGACCTCAGGTATCGACTTCATCGAAGATCATGGTGGCGAAGAGTCTGATGACGATATGGAGCGTGTGGCATATCACCTTTACTACGGCCTGTTCGCTGCGGAACGTCTGCGCAATTCGCTCTCCGCAGCCCCGACGCTCGCCGGGAAGGAGAAGGGGTGATGGGCATTTCAGTTCGCATGCGCGCACAAATTACCGTTGAAATTGACCTGGGCAACTGGACCGATAACGAGTCATTCGCGAGCCTTTCCGCGTCCTGCAAACGTGAGGCAATTGGTCATATCCGACACGTCTTCGATAAGGCGAACAAATCGGTGCAAATCGTCGGTGAACCGCGCCTATTGACCATGCTTGCGATGGAAGAAAAGCCATGAACGACGAGCAGAAGATTCGCCACACATGTCACTGGCCAGGATGCCCGCTGGAAGTGCCGCCCGCCATGTGGGGCTGCAAGCGCCACTGGTTTCGCCTGCCGAAGCATCTGCGTGATGCGGTATGGGCTGCGTATCGCCCGGGACAGGAAATCACCAAAACCCCATCGGCTGCATATCTCGCTGTATCGCGTGAAGTTCAGGACTGGATAAAGGAACAGCCATGAGTGAGATGACGCTTGATAATGCCTTGCAAACCATGGAGAAGGTTTGCGGATATGCCTTCAACAAGGCTTACGGCGCTCACGAAGCAATGAAGGTTATCAAGAACCACCTCGCCCGCGCTCAGGTGCAGGTGACGGATGAGGATGTACGCAAGGCTGTAGCTGCATTCAATGAGTGTAGTGGTGATTCTGGTTATAGCCGCATTGCAACAAAAATGCGTGCCGCCATTGAATCCACGATTCCGCTCGAAGACCGCACGCCATGTAGCCACGACACCGATTACAACGCAGGCTATCGAAACGGAGTGGTTGTTGGTTGGAACAATGCTCGCGAGGCAATGGCTTGCAATATCGCATCCCTCTCCGCGCGTCTGGCGCAGCTTGTGGTGGCGAAGGTGCCGGATACTAAGCCACTTCCTGATTTGATGCTCGCCAGCTATCACGAAGCAGTTGGTTGGAATGCCTGCCGTGAAGCGATGCTCTCCCAACCCCACCCGCAAGCCGCGCAAGGCGGCGAGGTTCAGGGGGAGGAAGTTGTCTGCGAGCTGGCCGGGTACGTCAAAGATGGAGAAGACGGCCCGTACATCAACTGGCTGGGAGAGGGTGGCATCCACGACCTTCCTGATGGGACGCCGCTGTGGTTGCTGTCTGGTGCCGACTTCGAGACCGAGGAAGGATGGGCATCGCTCTACACGCACCCCGCCGAGCGCGAGGTCGTGCCGGAGGGGATGCTGCTTGTCCCATCCGAGATGCGTATCTCGAAGCAGGCTCTTGATTGCATTCACACCGTTTGCGGTGGCGATGACGAAGCAGTTGACCTCGATGACCGTTGGAGCGATGGAATCGCCTGGATCGGAAACATTGAGGAAGACGGCGGCAGTAAGCGCTGGGGCCTCCACATTATGAATGCGGAGTATCCCGAGGAAGGCAGCATCACGTTAGCCGAGTTCGCCGCCCCGACGCTCGCCGGGAAGGAGAAGGGGTGATGCGCGACAAACCGTTCTGGAAATACTGCGATGACGGTCAACTGCATCTATGGGTAGATGATGCGCCTTTCATTAGTTCTGATTACGAGCCGGAACTTGAGTCAGGCATGCAGACTTGTGGTCGCTGTGGATTGCGCCGACACGTTATTCGTGAGGTGCGACTAACGAAAACTGTTGCGGGCACAGGGAGCAGCCAACCATGACCGACGAGCAGAAGGTGCGCGAACGGTTCGAGGCGTGGGTGCAGAGCCGCGAAGGTCACCCGTTCGCTAGGCAATTCGCGGATTTGATGTGGGCCGCATGGCAAGCCGCCCTCTACCACGCCAGCGCAACTGCCGAGGAATGCTCGGTAAATGCCGATGCGATCACGCTGATGCGCTTCATCTTCTCGCACTTCGGCGATGTGTCGATGTCGCACCACCTGACGGATGAAGTGGTCGCGGCAACTCGTCGAATCGAGGCCATGGCGGCGAAGGTGTGCAATCAGGAAGTCGACCCCAAACCGATCGGGTGGTTCGACACGCTACGCGTCGGCACCAACTCCGGCCACGGGCATGCGTGGGCGAGACCTGACGGTGTGAAGGCGCGCTGCGGCGGACCCGCGCTATGCAGTCAGTGTGCGAGAGACCAAGCCATCGCGGCCAAGAGGGGTGGGTGATGGATAACAGAAGGCGCACAAGCAGAAGAAAATGGCTGCCTATCGCCACCGCCCCATTAGACGGTACGGCATTAATGCTTTGGTTTGAATATGGCGGATGGGGAATTGGTGCCTGGGATGGTGATTACTGGTCCGATCTCAATACATATGAGGATATTGGAGAGCCAAAATACTGGATGCTATTGCCGTCGCCTCCGATGGAATATCGCGAAGATTGGAGTGCTTAATATGATCCGAAATAACATGAAGCTCATTGGCATCAATGGGGTGATCCAACTTACTGGCTTGCCTAGCGACACCATATTCGGGTGCATGGGCATGAACGCATTCCCAGAGGCATTCAGAATCGGTGAAAGCGACTTTCTATGGATTGAGTCTGAAGTGCGTGATTGGTGCAAAGAGTTGAATGACAAGGCAAGACAGATTCAACAGCAAAGCATGGTAAGCAGGGCGCCGCCCAAGCTAGACGAGCCAGACTGGACTAAGGGGATAGACGCTTCGCTCTCAATGAGACGGAAGACAAAGCCAGTTAAAAAATCGGTGCGTAGCAAGATGGAGCGCGAAGAGTGCTTTGGTATCGTAACCAATAAGCTCTATCGCTTCTTCCAGGAGGAGTGCGTCAATCCGGTGGCAAGAACCATTATTTTGCACGCCATCATGAAGTATGACGGGCATAACAACGGGAGCATTTCCCTTCCATATTCTGAATTCCGGCACATACCGGGCCTGATCACAAAGAAGGGCTTCTACAAGCACCGCCAAGCAGCCATCAATCTTGGCGTCCTAACCATGACAAAGGCAGCTCACTTCTCTTCTGCGGGGAGGTTCCCTTCGCTTTATGCGATTGACCCTCAATACCTGCATTCCTAGACGAGGTGATCCATGGGTTATGCGAAGGAACTGAATCTGGCTGGCAAAGACTGGCTGGATGCGAGTGAGGCCGCCTTTTACTGCTGCGTCAGCGAGGACCACTTCAGACGCAACGCTTCTGAGTATGGACTTAGCCCGCGCAACTTCATGGGCAAACAGGTGTACGAGAAGGCCGCGCTTTATGCGGCGATTTATGGAGCGAAGCAATGGTGCGCGTCACCATCTACTGGCGTGACCAATCAGCCTATCTCAACTGGCGCGCGGGCACTAAGCGGGAACGAGTCTCCATCGGTAAGGTTAGCCATGGAGAAGCTGAGAAACTACGAGCTGCGAAAGAGGCGGAGCTGACTTATGGCGTAAGGATCATCAGCAAGGCGCCGCGTGTGCGCGACTTTCTGGAATCCTATCTTGAGTGGTATGAGGCAGAGCATCCGACGACGCACAAGAAGGCCAAGAGTGAGGTCAAGCGCTTCAATGTGGAGTTCGGTCATCGTCCCATCGATTCCATCACGCCTTTTGAGTTGGAGCAGTTCAAGGCCAAGCGTCTCATGGAGGATGGCGCAGCCAATGAGACCGTTGGCAAGGAACTTCGCAGGCTGAAGGCGGCCTTCAAGCGAGGGATCGAGTGGAGGCTTTTTGATGTCAATCCACTGGCCGCCGTGCGAGCGCCCAAGGGGGTTCGCAGTGTCGCGGTGAAGTTCTATGACGCCGCCTCTCTCAAAAAGCTCTATGACGCGAATACTGCCCGCGCCCCGCTATGGCGATTCATGGCCCACACCGGACCACGCCGAGGCGAGATAGCCAATTACCCAAAGGAAAGGATCGTCGGGGGACGGATGCGCATCGAGTCCATCCCCGACGAAACCGGCAAGGGAAGGAATAAGTCTGGTCGGTGGCGGGAGGTGCCGCTCAACAAGACGGCATCTGCGGCCCTGAAGATGCTTCCCGATCCGCTTGTGTCGGTCCATCCGGACACACTTAGCGACTGGTTCAGAGCCGATGCCAAGGAGGCGGAAATTGGCGGGACCCTGCACCGCCTGAGGCATACATTCGGGGCCAGCTTGACGATGGCCGGCGTGCCGCTGCGTCGCATTCAGTTACTCATGGGTCATGCTGACTATGCGACCACCGAGAAGTACTATGCGCACCTGACGCCAGACGGTGACGATGGGGCCGTAAAGCTGCTAGATAAAGCCCTTTCGGTCACAAAGAGGTCACAGTCTAAGCGGAAATAGCTTAAATTCTAGTGTCTGTCGTCCCCCTCCTAAGGGGAAGGTCGTACGTTCGAATCGTATCGGGGGCACCAATTCCAGAAGCTCATTTGTGCGCCGGCGAAGGCCACAGCCAGAGGGTGTCCAAGCGTGCACCTCGGTGTTGAGTTCCGCAGCGTCATCTGCCGCTCGCTCATTTCATGCACGCAATGTTTCCCCGTGCGGATGCCATGGCGGTTTGCCGGTTGTCGAAGAAATCGGCGGCGCCACGGCATACAAATACTTGTATATTTATATAAGTATTTGTATGCTGCCTTCATAACAACTGATACGCGTTATGAAGCAACTTTCATTTGTCGGCTCCGCTCTCGATGACCTGAAGCATTTTCCCGACGACGCCCGCAGCGATGCAGGCTATGAGCTCTACCGTATCCAGCAGGGGCTCGATCCGACGGACTGGAAGCCGATGAAAACCGTCGGCGCAGGAGTTCGCGAGATTCGGATCAAAGAAGCCGGCGGCATCTATCGTGTCTTCTATGTAACCGACATTGGCGATGAGATTTATGTCCTTCACGCGTTCACCAAGAAAACCGATAAAACGTCCCAGCACGACGTAGATATAGGCAGAACCCGCTACAAAGCGGTCACAAGGAAGTGATCGCAGCCACACATCCGTGAGCTGAAGCAGTACATCCCATACCAATACCCAGGTAGAAAAAAACCATGACCCGCGATGACACCACGATCACCCGCTCCAAGGGGAACGTGTTCGCCGACCTTGGATTCCCCGAGCCCGAAGCCACCGTCCTCAGAATGCGTGCAGAGCTCATGATCGCTATCGAGAAGATGATCGAAGACAAGCATCTCAATCAGACCGATGCGGCCAAGATCCTCAAGGTAAGCCAAGCCCGCGTTTCAGATCTGCGCCGCGGCAAGGCCGAGAAATTCAGCCTCGATATGCTCGTCACTTTCGCCGCCCGCATGGGCAAGGCCGTAGAACTCAAAGTCGCCTGACGATTCGGCTGCGGCCGGATTCGACCGTCTTTCCCACACCGTTCGAGCATTTCCGCTACCCGCGCGGCCATGGCGCGGCGCATCATTCGCTGATGCTACGGCCCCGGCTGCTAGAATTGCCGTTTTCCACCCATCCCACCGCGCCGCGAGGCGCCACGGTCCAGGAGCAAGCATGTCCCACGAAATCCTCAAGGCGCTCGGCATCGGCGCGGAGCATTCCGGCACCTATCTCGGCCAGGGCGAATGGTCCCGCACGTCGGACGCCGGCGCGCTGCAGCCGGTCAATCCGGCCACCGGCGAGGTGATCGGCACCGTGCACGCCTCCAGCGTCGCGGACTACGAAACCATCGTCAAGCGCGCCCAGGAAGCCTTCAAGACCTGGCGCACCACCCCGGCCCCGCGCCGCGGCGAAGCCGTGCGCCTGTGCGGCGAGGCGCTGCGCAAGCACAAGGACGCGCTGGGTTCGCTGGTCGCGCTGGAGATGGGCAAGATCAAGCCCGAGGGCGACGGCGAAGTGCAGGAGATGATCGACATC
>Ga0068854_100000051_pt1 | contig 86667 bp, 96 predicted proteins | sample KBSCornC42_FD_66590 | JGI IMG/M metagenome (GOLD analysis project Ga0068854, IMG submission 66590) | Corn rhizosphere microbial communities from Kellogg Biological Station, Michigan, USA - KBS Corn C4-2 | ecosystem: Host-associated > Plants > Roots > Rhizosphere > Soil ... | reverse complement strand
CGCCGCCATCGCATCGGGACGGCGCGGATTGGCGAGCGGGCCCATATGCGTACCGCTCTCCAGCCCGTTACCCACTTTCATCGCGCGGGTGCGCTCGGCGAAGCCCGCGGCGAACTTGTCGTAAATTCCCTCCTGCACGTGGAAGCGAGTGGGGGCGACGCACACTTGGCCGGCATTGCGGAACTTGTGCGTGACGAGCGTGTCGAGCGTCCTTTCCAGGTCGCAATCGTCGAACACCAGCACGGGCGAATGACCACCCAGCTCCATCGTCATCTTCATGACCGTGTCGGACGCGAGCTTCATCAGCGCCTTGCCGACGGGAACCGATCCGGTGAAGCTCAGCTTGCGCGTGACCGGCGACGCGAGCAGGTGGCGCGAAATCTGGTCGGGCACGCCGAACACGATCTGCGCGACGTTCCCGGGCAGGCCCGCATCGGCGAGGCAACGCATGACTTCGACCGCGCTGCCGGGCGTCTCCTCGCTCGGCTTGAGGATGATCGAACAGCCCGCCGCAATGGCTGGCGCGATCTTGCGGATAACGTTGATCGCGGGAAAATTCCACGCGCAGAAGGCCGCGACCGGGCCGACAGGCTGGTGCAGCACCATCGATCTTGTGCCCGACGGACGCTGCATCACGCGCCCAAAGATCCGCATCGTCTCGCCGGCATGGAATTCCAGCAGTCCTGCGCCCGCGACCACCTCGCCTTTGGCTTCGGCGAACGGCTTGCCTTCCTCCAGCGTGACGATGCGCGCGATATGTTCGGCGCGCTCACGCACCAGAGCGGCGGCCTTCATCATGATCGCGAAGCGCTGATCGGCCGGCGTCACGCGCCACGTCTCGAAACCCAATTGCGCCGCCGACAGCGCGCGATCAAGATCGGCGAGTGAGGCGACGGGAAGGTCGGCAAGCGTCTCGCCCGTCGCCGGATTGAGCACCGCCTGCGCCTCGCGGCCATCGCCGCTCAGCCATTCGCCATTGATATAGAGACCCAGCTTGGGATAATCGGTCACGCCGGAGATTCCTTGATGCGCGGCAGGGGGGAGACGCCGCTTCTGTCGGGCTGATGTATGCCGCGAAAGGCGCGGAACAAGCTGTCGGCGCATGAAAAAGGGCCGGACGGCTTGCGCCGACCGACCCTTTAAAATTCCGGTCCGGAAAGATCAGCTGCAGAAGCGGTTGATCAGATTCTCCAGACGCTCCTGGCCGCCCGAGCGCTGCTTGGGGTTGATGTCCTTGGACACGACCAGATCGGCGATTTCGGCGAGCGAGCTCTTGGCGATCTGCTGACCGACCGCGCTGTCCCAGCCCGCATAACGCTCCTTACGCGCGGCATCGAGCCGGCCGTCCTCGATCAGGGCGGCGGCGTTGAGCAGACCCTTTGCGATCACGTCGATCGCGCCGACATGTCCGTAGAACAGATCCGCGGCATCCACGCTCTGGCGGCGGACCTTCGAATCGAAGTTGAAGCCGCCATCCTTGAAGCCGCCCGCCCGGAAGACTTCGAGCATCGCCAGCGTCATTTCCTCGACCGAATTGGGGAATTGGTCGGTGTCCCAGCCATTCTGGTGATCGCCGCGATTGGCGTCGATCGAGCCGAAGATGCCGAGTGCGGTGGCCATCGCCAGCTCATGCTCGAATGTGTGGCCGGCGAGCGTCGCGTGGTTCGCCTCGATATTGACCTTCACCTCATTCTCAAGCCCGTACTTCTTGAGGAAGCCGTACACCGTCGCGGTGTCGAAGTCGTACTGGTGCTTGGTCGGCTCGTGCGGCTTCGGCTCGATCAGGATCGTGCCCTTGAAGCCGATCTTGTGCTTATGTTCGACCACCAGGTTGAGGAAGCGGCCGAGCTGGTCCAGCTCCTTGCCGAGATTGGTGTTGAGCAAGGTCTCGTAGCCTTCGCGGCCGCCCCACAGCACATAGTTGGAGCCGCCGAGACGGTTGGTCGCATCGAGCGCCTGGCGCACCTGCATCGCGCCGAATGCGAAGACTTCCGGGTTGGGGTTGGTCGCGCCGCCCGACATGAAGCGCGGGTGGCTGAACAGGTTGGCGGTGCCCCACAGGAGCTTGATCCCGGTCTCGCCCTGCAGACGCTCGAGGTCATCGACCGCTTCGGCCATATATTTGGTGTGCTCGGCGGCGTTGGTGGCGACCGCCATCACGTCGACGTCGTGGAAGCAGTAGAAGGGAACGCCCAGCTTCTTGATGAAGTCGAAGCCCTCGGCGCGCTTGGTGGCCGCGGCGGCGCTGTCCATCACGCCCGCCAGCCACGGACGGCTGAACGTGCCCGCGCCGAAAATGTCGTGACCCGCCCACGAGAAGGTGTGCCAGAAGCAGACGGCGAAGCGCAGATGATCTTCCATCCGCTTGCCCAGAACCACCCGATCCTTGTCGTAGAAGCGGTAGGAGAGTTCGTCGGTCGAGTCCGGGCCCTTGAAGGCGATCGGCGCGATATCGGCGAAATAGGTCGGTTGGACGGACATTACTGGCCTTTCATTTTCGGGCTGATGTGGGGGTAAGCTTCGCGGAACGCCGCTTTCTTGGGCGCCAGCAGATCGATATCAGCCGCTTGCGGCTCTACAACGCGCTCGACCGGCGGAGGGGCGCAAATCGAGGCCGGATCGGCTTTGTCGACGGCGACCTGCGCCAATCGCGCGGCGCCGAGCGCGGGGCCGACTTCGCCGCCACGCAGATAGACTAGCGGGGTTTCGACCGCCGCGCTGATGATCCGGCCCCAATAAGCCGAACGCGCGCCGCCGCCGATCACCGACAATTGCGAGACCTGCGTACCCGCGTCGCGCAACGCGTCGAGACCGTCGGCGAGCGCGAACGCCACGCCTTCGAGCACTGCCTGGGCAAGCGTGCCCGGCGTGGTTTCATAATCGAGGTTGAGGAAGGCGCCGCGGATCAGTGCGTCGTTGTGCGGGGTACGCTCGCCCGAGAGGTAAGGCAGGAACACTTCCTTGCCACGCGCCGGGCCCGTGCTTTCGGCGCGGGTGAAAAGTTCGGGCGCATTGGCCGCGCCCGTTAGCTTGGCGACCCAATCGATGCAGGCCGCGGCGCTCAGATGGACCGACATCTGATGCCACATGTTGGGCAGGCAATGGCAGAAAGCATGGACCGCGCGGCCGGGATTGGGGCGGAAATCCTTGGTGGCGATGAAGATCACGCCCGACGTGCCGAGCGAGAGCAAAGCGTCGCCGTCCGACACCACGCCGACGCCGACGGCGCCCGCGGCATTATCGCCGCCACCCCCGACCACCGGCACCGGGGCCATACCCCACAATTCGGCGATGTCGGCGCGTAACATGCCGGCAATCTCCGAGCCTTCGAACAGGCGCGGCATGTGCCCGCGGGTAAGACCCGTGGCTGCCAGCAACTCGTCGCTCCAGTCGCGCTTCTGGACGTCGAGCCACAATGTCCCGGCGCTGTCTGACATGTCAGATGCCTTTTCGCCGGTCATGCGCAGGCGGACATAATCCTTGGGCAGAAGCACCGTGCGGATCTGGTCGAAGATCGCCGGCTCATGCTTGCGAACCCAGGCGAGCTTGGGCGCGGTGAAGCCCGGCATGGCGAGGTTGCCGGCGATGGCGTGGAGGTCGGGCACGGCGGCCTCCATCTCCTCGCACTCCGCATAAGAGCGGCCGTCATTCCACAATATGGCAGGGCGGAGCGGCTTGTCGTCGGCGTCGAGCAAGGTTGCACCGTGCATCTGCCCGGCGATGCCAATGCCGCGGACCGAACGGCGCACCGCCGGATCGATCGCGCGGACCGCGGCCTCGGTCGCCGCCCACCAATCTTCCGGCGCCTGTTCCGACCATAATTCGTGTGGCCGGGAGACGGTGAGGGCAGCCGTGCCCTGGCCGGCGACATTGCCATCGGCAGAGATCACGACCGCCTTCACACCGGACGTGCCGATATCGATACCCAGGAACATAGAGTTTTAGGCCCTCAATCGACGAAGGGGTTGATGGTCCGGATCGTGCCGTCGGGATTGAAGTGCAACTCGGTCACCTTGACGTTGCGCAGGTGGTTTTTGTTCGAGATCTGCGTGTCGGCATAGAAGAGCCACCATTTGCCATTCGCCTTGATGATCGAATGGTGCGTTGTCCAGCCCTGAACCGGCAGCAATATGTGACCGGTATAATGGAAAGGCCCGTAAGGGCTCTTGCCGATCGCATAGTTCAGAAAGTGCGTGTCGCCGGTGGAATAAGTATAATAATATCGGCCGTCACGCTTAAACATCCATGAGGCTTCAAAGAATCGCTTGTCGTGCTGGCCGCCCAGCACCGGCTTGCCGTTGGTGTCGAGGATGACCGCGTCGCGCGGCTTTTCGGCGAGCTGCTTCATGTCGGGAGTCATGCGCGCGACCTTGCCGGACAAAGCAGGTTTGTCGTCCTGGTGGAGGTCCGTGTCCGATCCGTTGGGGTCGAACTTGCCGGTCGCCCAGCGCTGAAGCTGGCCGCCCCAGATTCCGCCGAAATACATGTAGGATTTGCCGTCATCGTCGGTGAAGACGGCCGGATCCATCGAGTAAGCGAGCTTGATCGGTTGCGGCTCGGCCTTGAACGGGCCCATCGGGCTCTTGGAGGTGGCGACGCCGATGCGGAATGTGCCGAGGCCGTGCTTGTCCTTGCTCTTGTCGCGTACCGGGAAATAGAGGAAATAGGTGCCGTTCTTGTAGGCGGCATCCGGCGCCCACATCTGCTTCGACGCCCAGGGAACGTTCTTCACGTCCAATGCGACGGGGCCGACCTTCACCGGCGCGCCGACATGATCCATTTCGAGCACGCGATAATCGTGCATCGCATATTCGCTGCCAAGATCGTCGTCCGGAATGTCGGTAGGCACGTCGTGCGAGGGGTAGACGTAGATCTTGCCGTTGAAGACATGCGCGGACGGATCGGCCGTGTAGATCGACGAAACCAAAGGTTGCGACAGATAATGACGCCCCTCCGGCGAGACGGTGGGTACCGCGGGATCCGCGGCCAGCACCGGCAGCGGCAGCAGGGAGAGAGCCAGCGCGAGCCGGCCCAGCTTTGAATTTGCCATATACCCCTCCAGGACTATGTTGTTTTGGCGGCTGATACCCCGAACCGCAGGGGAACGGGAGTGCTGTTAGCGCTACCAATTGCCCGATCAAGCGTCAATGTTGCGTGTGGTGCAGAATAATGCACCAAATCGTTTCGGAACCGTGCGATCCTGTGTAGGTTCCTTGTCCTTAGTCACTGGACGGAGAAGGTGCATGGCCGATACCAAGACCGCAGGCAGCAAGCCCGCCGCCGCCAAGAAGACCGCTAAACCCAAGACGGCTGCGAAACCCAAGGCTGCCACTGCGGCCAAGCCCGCTGCCACCGCCAAGGCGCCCGCGAAGAGCGCAGCCGCCAAGCCGGCCGCTGCCAAGCCAGTCGCTCCCAAGGCCGCAGCGAAACCTGCCGCCAAGGCGCCCGTACAAAAGGCTGCTGCACCGAAGGTTCCGGCCAAGACTGCAGCAAAGCCGGCCGCCAAGCCAGCCGCCAAGGCTGCGGCGAAGCCCAAAGCTGCGCCGAAGCCCGCGGCCAAGACCGCCGCCGCGCCCAAGGCTGCCGCCAAGAGCAGCGTGACGCCTAAGACGGCCAAGCCAAAGGCCGTAGCCAAGCCCAAGGCAACGCCTGCGCCAAAGCCCGCTCCGAAGGCGGCCGCAGCGCCCAAACCCACGGCCGCTCCGGCACCGGCGGCGGCGCCCGCCGCGGCGGCAGCTCCGGCCTCCCGGTCTGCGCAGGTTTCGGCCAAGCAGGTTGCCGCGGGCGCCGGCGTCCTCGGCGTCATTGCGGGAGCGTTCGCGGCCCTGTTCGGCCCCAAAAAGAGCTGATCCCGGGGCATTAACCCCGAATATTCGTGAAGCGGGCTGCGTGATCGTCTAATAGGCCGGCCATGGCCTTGGTGCAGCCCGTTTCCGCATCTGTCTTCTCGTTGAGTTCGGACGAGGTGCGCCTGTTCGTGCGCGCGTGGGTGCTGGGTTTTCTGATCGTGTTGTTTTTTATCGGCTGACGTTCAACGTTCGCGCGGCGGATTGCTTTCGCGCAATTTGTCCGGGCAGTCGATTCCGTCGCAGGCGACGTGCAGCCGCCATGATATGACGGCCGCGCCCACACACATCACTGCCACCGCCAACAAGGCCTCCACCACCGAGAAACCAAGATTGGCGAACAGGATCGCGCCGACGGCCCCGACCACCATCGCGCCGGAATTGACGATATTGTTGGCGGCGACAGTGCGCGCGGTATGATCGCTTTCGACCGTGGTGGTGAGGAAGGCATAGAGCGGCACGACGAACATGCCGCCGGTCACCGACACCCCCAGCAGGCCGATCGCGATCAGCGGTGCGTCGTGATGATGTGCGAACTGACCGAGACTGTAGAGCTTGCCGTCAGCGGCAGGCGTCCAATGCTGGGCCGCCACCATCATCACCAGCACGAAGATCGCCATGCCGAGCACCGACGCGGGTGCATAGCGCGCGGACACGCGGCCATTGAGCAAACGGTTGATCAACACCGATCCGATCGCGACGCCGATCGAGAAGATGGCGAGGAACAAGCTTGCCACCTGCTTGTCAGCGGTGAAGACGTTCTTCACCAGCGGAGGGAATTCGATCACCAGCACCGCGCCGATCATCCAGAAAAAGCTGATCGAGAGAATCGCCAGGAACAGGCGGGGAATGTGCAGCGTCGCCGAGACGAGCTCAATCGAGGCGCGGAGGATATGGAGGTCCATTGGCGGCTTTTCGCCGGGCGGTGGGGCAGGAGGCACGCCGCGCGCGGTGAGCCAGCCGAGGCCCGCCACGCCGAGCACCATCGCTGCGGCTTCCCTGGCGTTGAGAAAACCCGCCAGAATTGTGCCGGCAAGGATCGCGATATAGGTGCCGGCTTCGACCAGCCCGGTGCCGCCCAAAACCTCGTCGCGGTTCAGGTGCTGAGGGAGAATCGCATATTTGATCGGCCCGAAGAAGGTCGAATGCGCGCCCATCGCCAGCACCGCGCCGAGCATCAGCGGCACCGACGCGAAGATCAGCCCGGCCGCGCCCACGATCATGATCGCGATTTCCGCCGTCTTGATCAGGCGGACGATGCGGGCCTTGTCATGGCTGTCGGCGAGTTGGCCGGAGAGGGCCGACAGCAGGAAGAAAGGGAGGATGAAGAGGCCCGTCGCGATCGCGTTGAACGCGGCTTCCTTCTTGGCATCCGAGTAGATCGAATAGGTCGCGAACAGGACCATCGCCTGTTTGAACAGGTTGTCGTTGAAGGCACCCAGAAACTGAGTCGAGAACAGGGGCAAGAATCGGCGCTTGCCCAGAAGCCGGAACGATGGGGTCATTAAGGGCGCAAGGCGTCGCTGGTCTTACTCACGGACCGGGCTCATAGACGATCCTATGCGCGAACTCCAACAGCCCGCTTCGGGCCTATCCAATATCGGACGGTCGGAGGCTCCCGCGGTCGAGACCGCGCGACTTATCCTGCGGCAGAACCTGCTCTCCGATCTCGAGGAGCGGATCGCGATCACGGACGATCCCGACTTCATGCGCTTCGTCGGCGGCGTCTATGACCGGCAAGAAAATTGGGCGCGCCTGATGCGATATATCGGTCATTGGGCCTGTTTCGGTTTCGGCCTGTTCGCGATCGAGGAGAAGGGGACCGGGCGCTATGTCGGCAATGTCGGGCTGGCGCGATTCGAACGCGGGTTGGGCGAGGATTTCGATCCCTTCCCCGAAGGGGCCTGGATGGTCGCGCAATGGGCCGAAGGGCAGGGCTATGCGACCGAAGCGATGGCCGCCGCGCTCGACTGGTATGAGCAGCATTTTGGGTCGGGGCGCCAAGTCTGCATCATCGACCCGGCCAACGCCACCTCGCTCCGGCTGGCAAGGAAGCTTGGCTTTCGGCCCTATCGCGAGGGGCAGATGCGCGGTCACACGATATTGCTGCACGAACGCAACGCCCCTCCCAATGCGCGCTAACCCGCGCTAGGGTCTGCATCGATGCTGACTTTGCCCAACATCCTCACGCTGTCGCGCATCCTGGCGATGCCGGTCATGGTGCTGCTGCTGTGGCATCCGAGCCCGTGGGACTATGCGCTCGCGTTCGGCCTGTATGTGCTGGTCGGGATCACCGATTATTTCGACGGCTACCTTGCCCGTGCGCAGGGCACGGTGTCCAAACTGGGCATTTTTCTCGATCCGATCGCCGACAAGATCATGGTCGCGACCGTGATCGTGATGTTGATCTTCACGCGTGCGATCGACGGGCCCGCCACGATTGCCGCGCTCATCATCCTGGTGCGCGAGATAGCGGTTTCGGGACTGCGCGAATTCCTGGCCGAATTGCGCGTGTCGATACCGGTCAGCCAGCTCGCCAAATGGAAGACGACCTTCCAGCTGGTCTCGCTTGGCGCGCTGATTCTGGCGGGTGCGTTGCCGGAACAGGCCTGGATCGCCTGGGCCGGGCTTTTCTGCTTGTGGAGCGCGGCGGGGTTAACCGTGGTGACTGGCTGGGATTATCTGCGGGTCGGCCTCAAGCATATGGATTGATGTGAATATTCTTTATTTCGCCTGGGTGCGTGAACGGATCGGCACCGACCTTGAGGAGATTGATCCACCGGCAGACGTGACCGACGTGCGGGGCCTGATCGCCTGGCTCGCAGCGCGCAGCCCGGGGCACGGATCGGCGCTTGGCGACACATCCTGCCTGCGTGCGGCGGTCGACCAGAAATTCGTCACGCTCGACGCCCCGGTCGCGGGCGCTCGCGAGGTGGCGATCTTTCCGCCGGTGACGGGCGGATGATCCATGTTCGGCTTCAGCCCGAGCGGTTCGACGCCGGCGCGGAGCTGGCGCGGCTCGACGCGCTCGGTGGGGGCGGGGTTGCGAGCTTCACCGGCATCGTTCGTGGTGAAAACGGGCTGACCGAGTTGCTGCTCGAACATCATCCCGAAATGACGCTCGGCATGATGCAGGCACTCGCGGCGGAAGCTGCGGTGCGCTGGGATCTGCTCGGCGTGGTGGTCATTCATCGCCATGGCGCGCTCGGACCCGGCGAGCCGATCGTGTTCGTGGCGACGGCCGCCCGCCATCGCGGTGCGGCGCTCGATGCCTGCACCAGCCTGATCGACCGATTGAAGACACAGGCGCCGTTCTGGAAGCGCGAAACTTTCGCCGACGGGCGACAAAAGTGGGTCGAGCCGCGCATGTCGGACGATGCCGCCGCCGCACGCTGGTTGCGGGACGACGGGTAAAGCTGTAGGGGCTCTGCCTGATTTTTAGGCAAAGTAAACGCGTGACCCGGCTCAAGCCCATCCACATCGGACCTGTGAAGATCGAAACGCCGGTAATCCTGGCGCCGATGACCGGCGTCAGCGATCTGCCGTTCCGGCGACGCGTGCGCGGCTACGGGTCGGGCCTCAACGTGACCGAGATGATCGCCAGCCAGGCTGCGATCCGCGAGACGCGCCAGTCGATCCAGAAGGCGCTGTGGGATCCGAGCGAAGACCCCGTCTCGATGCAATTGGTGGGCTGCGAGCCGGATCAAATGGGCGAGGCCGCCAAGCTTGCCGAGGATAAAGGCGCCGCGATCGTCGACATCAATATGGGCTGCCCGGTGCGCAAGGTCGTCAACGGCGATGCCGGATCGGCGCTGATGGCCAAACCGGAATTGGCCCGTGCGCTGATCGAGGCGACGGTCAAGGCGGTGAAGGTGCCGGTCACGCTCAAGATGCGGATGGGCTGGGACCATCAGAGCCTCAACGCCCCGGAGCTGGCGCGCGTCGCCGAGGATATCGGGATCAAGATGATCACCGTGCACGGCCGCACCCGGTGCCAGATGTACAAGGGCTCGGCCGACTGGGCTTTCGTTCGCCGCGTGAAGGATGCGGTCTCGATTCCGGTGATCGTCAACGGCGACATCTGTACGCTGGAAGATGCCGACGCCGCGCTCGAACAATCGCGCGCGGACGGTGTGATGATCGGCCGTGGTGCCTATGGAAAGCCCTGGTTGCTGGCGCAGGTGATGCGCTGGCTGCAGCATGGTGAACGGCGGCCCGATCCCTCGATCGACGAGCAATATCGCACGATCATAGCGCATTATGAGGAAATGCTGGACCTCTATGGCAAAGAGGTCGGGGTCAACATGGCCCGCAAGCATATCGGCTGGTACACGAAGGGCCTGCCCGGCTCGGCCGAATTCCGCAATCGCGTCAACCAGGTGCCTGATGCCGCTGTCGTGCTGCGCATGCTCGCCGAATTTTACGAACCATGGACTACGCGAGCGGCCGCCTAGCCCGGCTGCGCGCGCGGGGAGACGCGCGTCCGGCGCCGGCCGAGGCTTTGCTCGCTGCCCTGCCAACGCCTTTGCTGGTGGTGGACCAGGATGGCGTGATCCTCGACGCCAATGCGTCCGCCGAGACCCTGCTCAACCTGTCGCGCAGCGTGATTGTCGGAATGCGGATAGACCACGCCACGGGGCATCATTTACGCTCGATGCCGGCCGAGACGCCGTTCGTGGCGTATGATCTGGAGATGCATCTTCCGGGCGCGCGGTCCCTCCGCGCCGATCTGATGGCCGCGCCTTTGCCGGATTGGCCCGGCTGGCGCGTGGTGGCCTTGCACACGCATCCCACCACCGGCCCGATCGCGCGGCGTGCCGGCGGCAACCTCGCCGCGGCGGGTGCGGCGGCGTTGCTGGCGCATGAAATCAAGAATCCGCTGTCGGGCATCCGCGGCGCGGCGCAATTGCTGGAGGCCAATGCCGACGAGGATTCGCGCGAGCTGACCAGGCTGATCCGCGATGAGGTCGACCGGGTAACCGCGTTGATCGATCGGATGGAGGGCTTTACCGATACGCGGCCGCTCACCCTGGAGCCGCAGAATATCCACGCCATTCTCGATCATGCACGCAGTGTGGCGTCGCGCGGCTTTGGCGATAACGTAATTTTCAAAGAGGTTTACGATCCGTCCTTGCCAAATGTTCTCGGGCATCGGGATTCGCTGGTCCAGGTCGTGATCAACCTCATCAAGAATGCCGCCGAAGCTTTGGGCGAGGCGGGCGGCTCGGTCACGCTGACCACCGCATATCGCCATGGCATGAGCATGCTCACCGATGGCGGCGACGGGCGGCGCCAATTGCCGATCGAAGTCTGCGTGATCGATGACGGCCCTGGCGCCCCGCCCGAGATCGCCGAGCATTTGTTCGATCCCTTCGTCAGCTCCAAGCGGGACGGCCGCGGGCTCGGGCTGGCGTTGGTCGAGAAGCTGGTCGCGGATCAAGGCGGGCTGGTCGAATATGCACGCGAGGGGCATCCGGAACGCACCGTTTTCCGCCTTTTGCTGCCGCGCGCGCCGAGGAAGTAGAAATGGGCGGACGGATCCTGGTGTGCGACGACGACGCGGCGATCCGCACCGTGGTGCGCGAAGCCCTGCGCCGCGCGGGTCATACGGTCGAGACCGCCGCCAGCGCCGCCGATCTCAGGCGGACGATCCGCACGTTCCGGCCACAGGTGCTGCTGACCGACGTGATATTGCCCGACGGTAACGGGCTCGATCTCGTGCCCGAATTGCTTGCCGATCATCCGCACATGCCGATCATCGTGCTCTCGGCGCAGAACACGTTCACCACCGCGATGCGCGCGACCGAGCAGGGCGCATTCGATTATCTGCCCAAGCCGTTCGATCTGGGCGAGCTGGCGCAGGCGGTCGAGGACGCGCTCGCGCGCGGGCCGGCATCGGGCGTGGAGAATGATGCGCCGGCGGGTGAGGACCTGCCGCTGATCGGCCGCTCGCCGCCGATGCAGGAAGTCTATCGCACGATCGCGCGCGTGGTTTCGAACGATCTGACGGTGCTGGTGCTGGGCGAATCCGGGACCGGCAAGGAACTGGTCGCACGCGCGATCCATGATTTCGGGCCGCGCAAGGGCGCGCCTTTCGTTGCGGTCAACATGGCCGCGATCCCGCGCGAGCTGATCGAGAGCGAATTGTTCGGGCACGAGCGCGGAGCCTTCACAGGCGCAGCGCAGCGTACGCAAGGGCGGTTCGAGCAGGCGCAGGGCGGTACGCTCTTCCTGGACGAGATTGGCGACATGCCGATGGAGGCACAAACGCGGCTGCTGCGCGTGCTCCAGTCGGGTGAATTCTCGCCGGTTGGGGGCGCGCGCGCGATCCGCGCCGACGTGCGCATCATCGCCGCCACGCACCAGGAATTGCCGAGGCTGATCGCCGACGGCCAGTTCCGTGAGGATCTATATTACCGGCTGAATGTGGTACCGGTGCGATTGCCGTCACTCCGTGAGCGCGGTCCGGACGTTGGGGAGCTTGCCCGCCATTTCCTCGACCGCGCCGCGGCGGACGGCCTGCCGCGCAAGCAGCTGAGCGCGAAGGCGGTCGAACGACTGGAGCAGCATAGCTGGCCGGGCAACGTGCGCGAGCTCGAAAACCTGATGCGCCGCCTGGCGGCATTGACCCGCGACGTCCTGATCACTCCTGCGCTGATCGAGCAGCAATTGGGTGTCGGCGGCCAGCAGGCGATAGCTGCGGTGCCCGAAGGGGCCGATCTGGGCGAGGCGATCGAGCAGCATCTGGCGCGGCATTTCGCGAGCTATGGCCACGCGCTGCCGCCCGACGGCCTGTACGATCGCGTGCTGGCCGAGTTCGAAAAGCCTTTGCTGCGCCTGACGCTGGCGGCGGTGCGGGGCAATCAACTGAAGGCGGCACGCCTGCTCGGCATCAACCGCAACACGTTGCGCAAGAAGCTCACCGATCTGGGCGTCGGTCCCGCAGTACGACGAAGCGATTAGCCGAACAGCTCGCCGCATATGTGCGGCCTATGTGTTCCATGCGCCACATCCTTGTGGTAGCTAAGACACGATGATGCCGTCCCCTCAAGGCGCACTGCGATACACGTCGCGCTGGCGACGCCGCCTCGGCCTGATCTTCCGCTCGCGGCGCATCCTGGCCGTGGGCGAGCCGCTCGCTATTGGTATCATGCTGGTCATCGGCGGGATCACCTGGTGGATCCTGAACCATGGTAGCCCGAACCGACCGCTTGATCCTTTTCTCGTTGCGCTACTGTTGCTCGGCTTCCTCGTCCCGGCGATGGCGCTGCTTGTTTTGATTGCCCAGCGCGTCGCGCGCAGTCGCTCCGAACAGTCGCCTTTAGGCGCGCGAGGCGGGCTTCACGTCAGGCTGGTTGCTTTATTCTCGGTATTGGCGGCTGTGCCGACCCTGCTTGTTGTGATCTTCGCATCGCTGCTGTTCCAGTTTGGCGTCCGTTTCTGGTTTTCGGATCGCGCGACGGTGGTGCTTCAAAATGCTGACCGCGTTGTGCACGCTTATATTACCGAGCACCGTCTCGATCTCTGGAGCAACGCCACCAAAATGCGGGGAGACCTGCTTGCGACGCTGGCCGCAGCGTCTGCGGACGATCCGCGGTGGGCGAGCTATTTTGCCCAGCAGGTCGCTTGGCGAAACCTGGATCAGGCTGCAGTCATCCACGTGGCGTCCGACAATAGCGAGCAGGTAATTTGGCTGGCCAACCTCGACAAGCCGCTAAACAAGGTTGTCGATCCTACCAGGCTTGCGGATTACGATAGTGCGACACCGCATGTGACCGTGTTGCGCGACCGCATGGAGACGGTGATCCCGCTGGACAAGCCGTCGCGGGTCTATCTGTGGATATCGCGCGCCGCCAACCCGTTCGCGATCGCGCAATCGGCACGCGCGACCGAAGCGATGGAAGATTATCGCGCCTTCCAGCAGCGCGCTCGCGCGCTCCAGCTTCAGTTCAATGCGCTGTTGCTGATAGCGTCATTGCTGACCGTAGGGATCGCGATCTGGATCGCTTTCGCGGTCGCCGATCGTATTGTCCGGCCGATGGGTCAATTGGTCGGCGCGGCAAGACGCGTTGCGGCGGGCGATCTGGCCGCGCGTGTGCCAGCGCCCAACAAATATGATGAGGTCGGCCGTCTCGCCGCCGCTTTCAACCGCATGACGCGGCGCTTGCAGGAGCAGACTGGTGCGCTCGAAAGCCGACGTGCGCTGACCGAGGCGGTGTTGTCGGGCGTGTCGGCGGGTGTGATCTCGGTCAACCGCGACCGCGAGGTCACGCTGATCAACCTCTCCGCGCAGGCTCTGCTGCGGACAGGCGCGACCAGTCCGATCGGCCAGCCGCTCGGCGTGGTAGCCCCCGAGCTCGAGCGTCTGCTGGACACGGCCGAGCGGCAGGCGGTGCTGCAACTTGCGAGCGAGGGCGACGTTCGCACGCTGGCGGTGACCGTGGTCAATGCCGGAAATGGCCACGTCTTGACCTTCGATGACATCACGCAGCAATTGGCCGACCAGCGGCATGCGGCATGGTCCGATGTCGCGCGGCGGATCGCGCACGAGATCAAGAATCCACTGACCCCGATCCAGCTTGCCGCCGAGCGGCTCCAGCGCCGTTACGGCAAGGAGATTGCGGACGATGGCGGCACGTTCGAGAAGCTCGTCTCCACCATCGTCCGCCAGGTGGGCGATATCCGTCGCATGATCGACGAGTTTTCGTCCTTCGCACGCATGCCCAAACCGCTGTTCCGGCGCGAGAATGTGGTTGAGATCGCACGTCAGGCCTTGTTCCTGCACGAGGTCGCGCACCCGTCGATCCGCTTCAGCCTGGATGCGGCCGATCCGCCACCGAAGATGGTGTGCGACCGCCGCCAGATCGGCCAGGCGCTTACGAACATCGTCAAGAATGCCTGCGAGGCGGTCGAGGCGCATCTGGGCGAAGGGCAGGGCGGCACGATCGCGATGACGATCCGCAGCGTGGATGGCCGGCTTTTGCTCGATCTGGCTGATGACGGTGTCGGATTGCCTGCCGAGCGCGATCGCCTGACCGAGCCTTATGTCACGACGCGCGCCAAGGGTACCGGGCTCGGGCTCGCGATCGTGCGCCGCATCGTTGAGGATCATATGGGTACGATCAGCTTCGCCGACCGCCCCGGCGGGGGCACGCTGGTCCATCTCGATTTCGACCTGCAGGCGCTCGACGCCATCGCGCTCGACGACGTGTCCGAAGAGCGCACCCCCGAATTAGCCAGGAGCCTGTAAAGACCATGTCGCTCGATATTCTGGTTGTGGATGACGAGGCCGATATCCGGGAGCTCGTCTGTGGTGTGCTGGAGGATGAAGGCTATCGGCCGCGTTCGGCGGGCGATGCCGATTCGACGCTCGCGGCACTGGCGGAGCGCCGGCCGAGCCTGGTGCTGCTCGACGTGTGGCTGCAGGGTTCACGGCTCGACGGGCTGCAATTGCTGGGCGAGATCAAACGGCGCGACCCGACTCTGCCGGTGATCGTCTTCTCCGGCCACGGCAATCTCGACACCGCAGTTGCGGCGGTGCGCCAGGGTGCGGTCGACTTCATCGAAAAGCCGTTCGAAAGCTCGCGCCTGCTCCATCTGGTCGGGCGGGCGACCGAGACCGACCGGCTTCGTCGCGAGAATGAGACCTTGCGTGCGCAAGTCGGCCAGGAAGAGGAGCTGACCGGCACGAGCCAGGCGATCAACCAGGTACGTGCGACGCTGAAGCGGGTCGCGGGGACGGGAAGCCGGGTGCTGATCGCGGGCCCGGCCGGATCGGGCAAGGAGGTCGCCGCACGCTTGCTCCACAATTGGTCGCCGCGCGTGAAAGCGCCCTTCATTGTCGTCTCCGCCGCGCGGATGACGCCCGACCGGGTGGAGGAGGAATTGTTCGGCGCCGAGGAGGGCAATGAGCTTGTCCGTCCGGGGCTGCTCGAACAGGCGCATGGCGGCACGCTCTTCCTCGACGAGATCGCGGACATGCCGATGTCGGCGCAGGCCAAGATATTGCGCGTCCTGACCGACCAGAGCTTCGTTCGGGTCGGGGGCACGCGCACGGTCAAGGTCGATGTCCGTGTCGTCTCTGCCACCGCGCGCGATCTGACCGCGGAAATCACGGCCGGCCGCTTTCGCGAGGACCTTTATTATCGGCTGAACGTGGTGCCGGTGATGTTGCCGCCGCTTGAGCAAAGGCGCGAGGATATCCCGATGCTCGCCGACCATTTCGCAGCGCGCTATGCCGCCGAGCGCCGGGTCGCGACGCCGGAGATCAGCCCCGAGGCGATCGCCGCGCTCCAGGCTTATGACTGGCCCGGCAATGTCCGCCAGTTGAGAAACGTGATCGAACGCACGATCATCCTGGCGCCGGGCGATCGTATCGGCCGGATCGATGCGGATATGCTGCCGCCCGAATTGCTGTCGGGGCAGGCAGAGATCGTGCCGGGCAATGCCGCGCGATCGATCATGGGGACGCCGCTGCGCGAGGCGCGCGAGACGTTCGAGCGCGAATATCTGCGCGTCCAGATCCGGCGTTTCTCGGGCAATATCAGCCGTACCGCGACCTTCATCGGCATGGAGCGCTCGGCCCTCCATCGCAAGCTGAAGAGTTTGGGACTCGCCGATCCGCGCAGCGAAGAGGAATAAGGCTCCATTCGCCGCTAAAAGGACAGGAGCACTGCTGCATGCTTGTGCTGCAGCGCAGCGTTGGGTATCATGGAGTCGCCTCTATTCCGGAGGTAAACACGACGCCGGCAACGGCGCCAGAGCGGGCCCATGACCCGCCAAGATGAAAGAAGGCCAGCCACGATGGCGGATAAGGTCAACAATCTTCAGGACATCTTCCTGAACACGCTGCGCAAGTCGAAGACACCGGTGACGATGTTTCTCGTCAAGGGCGTCAAGCTTCAGGGCATCATTACCTGGTTCGATAATTTCTCAGTCCTGTTGCGTCGCGACGGCCAGAGTCAGCTGATCTACAAACATGCCATCTCGACCGTGATGCCCGCGCATCCGATCGATCTGAACGAGGTTGAAAAGGCGTTTGACGACAAGAAATCGCAATTGCTGCAGGAAATCTTCCTCGCGGCGGTGCGCAAGTCGGGCGACCCCGTGACCATGTTCCTCGTCAATGGTGTGATGCTGCAGGGCGAGATAGCGGCCTACGACCTGTTCTGTATGCTGCTCCGCCGCGACGGCATGAGCCAGCTCGTCTATAAGCACGCGATCTCGACGGTGCAGCCGCTGCACCCGCTCAACCTGATGAACGGTGAAGAGGGCGAAGAGGAAGAATGACTGCGTGACGGGGTGAAAGCCCCGCCCGTAGTTCCTATCTTGTCCGCATGAGTGTCTTCAATCGCGACGAAACCGACGAGGTGCGCCATGGCGCCCGCGCGGTGATAGCCCTGCCCGAAATCAATGCCGGCCTACGTGATACCGAGGCGCGCCTGGAAGAGGCTGCGGGTCTTGCCGCGGCGATCGGGCTCGACGTGGTCGATCGACTGGCCTTCCGCATCCGGCAGGCGAAGCCGGCGACGTTGTTCGGTTCGGGCCAGGTCGAACAGATTGCGACCGCGGCGCGGATGGAAGACGCGGAATTGGTGGTGGTCGATGCCGCGCTTACCCCGGTCCAGCAGCAGAATCTGGAAAAGGCGACCAACGCCAAGGTGATCGACCGCACCGGGCTGATCCTCGAAATTTTCGGCGAACGGGCCGCGACCGCCGAAGGGCGGCTGCAGGTCGAGCTCGCACATCTCGATTACCAGGCGGGCCGGCTGGTGCGATCGTGGACCCATCTCGAGCGCCAGCGCGGCGGCTTCGGCTTCCTCGGCGGCCCGGGCGAAACCCAGATCGAGGCCGACCGTAGATTGATCCGCGACCGCATGGCCAAGATCCGCCGCGAGCTGGCGCAGGTACGCAAGACGCGCGGTCTGCACCGCGCCCGGCGTGAGCGAGCGCCTTGGCCGGTAGTTGCGTTGGTGGGGTATACCAATGCGGGCAAGTCGACGTTGTTCAACCGGCTGACCGGTGCGGAGGTGATGGCGGAAGACCTGCTGTTCGCGACGCTCGACCCGACCATGCGGCAGATTTCGCTGCCGGGTGTGGACAAGACGATCCTGTCCGACACGGTGGGCTTTGTCTCGGACCTGCCCACGCAATTGGTCGCCGCCTTCCGCGCCACGCTGGAGGAGGTGACCGCCGCCGATATCATCCTCCATGTTCGCGATATCGCGCACCCCGACAGCGAGGCGCAGCGCGCCGACGTGCTGGCAGTGCTCGCCGAAATCGGGGTGGGCCCTGAGGCGGGCGAGGGCGCGCCGATCATCGAGGTCTGGAACAAGCTCGATGCGCTCGACCCGGAAGCGCATGAGACGGTGTTGATCACCGCGGGCCGCGACGAGGATGTCGCCGCCATCTCCGCGCTGACCGGCGAGGGAATCGAGGACCTGCAACGCATCGTCTCGGAACGGCTGATGGCGGGTGCGCGCGTGCACAGTATCGCGCTTCCCGCATCCGATGGCGGTGCGATCGCGTGGCTGCATCAGCATGGCGAGGTGATCGAGCAGGCGATGGAGGGTGAGACGATGACGATGGACGTGCGGCTTTCGCCCGACGAATTTGCACGCTTCCAGTCGCGTCGCTGATCGGTAACAAAAACGTCATAGCGCGGACCATGCCTGTTCAGGGAGGCATGTACGTCCAACGATCCGCCTCTGCCGCCATTGATCGAACCCGGGCTGGTCTGGACCTGCTGGAAGGGTGCGGACGGTGTGATCGTCGCGGAGCGCCAGCCGCCGCAGGACGCGACCTTCCGCTGGCTGCATCTCGACCTGTGGGACCAGCGCAGCGCGCGCTGGATCGCCGATCAATCGGGATTGCCCGCCGACGTGCAGGCCCTGTTCCTGTCGACCGAAGAACATCCGCGCGTGTTCGGCAGCCGGCGCGCGATGGCGCTGGTCCTGCCTGACTTCCAGCGCGAGTTCGACCGAGTTGAAACCGAGCGGATCGGCGCGCTTCATATTGCGGTGCGACCCGGCTTGATGCTGACCGGGCGGCATCACCCGCTCCACACGCCGGACATTTTCCGCCATCGTGCGGCGCAGGCGGAGGACCTGAGCGTGGATAGCGCGCTCAGCCTGGTGCTCGGAACGCTCGCCGACTCTTTGGTCGCGCGCACGGCAAGCGCCATGTCCGAGCTGCTCGCGCTCGAGGATCAGGTGCTGGCAGACGATCATGCGCCCGACACGCGCGCGCTTGTCACCCTCCGTCGGCTGACCGCGCGGCTGCATCGGATGGCGAGCGGCATGCATATGGCATTGTTCCGCGCGATGGAGGATCCGGCGATCGATCCGACCTATCGCTCATGGTTCGAACCGGTCGTCCGGCGCCTCCAGCCGATCGAGCGCGACGTGATCGCGGCGCAGACCCAGCTGCGCCTGCTGCGGGAAGAACTTGATCTGCAGGCGGGCCAGCAGACCAATGAAAATGTCTATCTTCTGTCGGTGATCACCGCCCTGTTCATGCCCGCAACCTTGGTGACGGGGTTTTTCGGGATGAATACGGGCGGTCTGCCATTGTCGGGAGAGGGTGGCGGGACGTTCCTGGCCACGATCGTCGCCATATTGTGCTCGTTGGCGACATGGCTGCTGCTGCGAACGTTGGGATTGATCCGCCGGTGAGAGGCTCTTCGGACCGGAATTGAACGTATCTGCCCTCTGTCTTATAGGAATAAGGCAGTCGGGAGCGCGTGCCATGCCTGAGGAACCATCGGAAGAGGACGGCGCGCGCGCTGAGTTCGAGGCCATGGCCGAGCGGCTGCGCGAAACGGTCGCTCGGCGGAAGGCCGCACGCGTAGGGATCCACCGGTTCCGGGTAATATCGGGGAAAAAGCGTGGCGGACGCGGCGGGTTCGACGAGTCCGGCCCGGGGCTGGAGCCCGCGCCGGTTCGTCCGAACAACCCGAGCAATCTGTCCGGCGGTGCGGAGGCACCGCTCGATCCGTGACTGTTCTGCGTTCGGGATTTCTCGCCCCACGTCATGCCGGACTCGTTCCGGCATCCACCGGGAGGCAGGTGCCAAGCCGCTGGGTGGACCCCGGAACAAGTCCGGGGTGACGATGGATGTGTTGAGGGCGTGCGGGCGCACCTCTCCCCTGGGCTTGAGTGCAAGCGAGTGTGACCGGTGCGGTTCCGCACACCTCTTCGGCCGCGGGGGGCTGCATGCTGACCCTGGACACTTAAGTCCTGGTCGGCTCGGGACATGCTTGTTCCGGAGCCACTCTCGGACTTGGCCATTGCTTCACGGTGGATGCCGGAACAAGCCTGTCCTGAGCTTGTCGAAGGGTCCGGCATGACGGAGAGAATGGTTGCGCTGACTTTGGTTCGATAAGCTCAGCACGAACGGGGATGTGTCAGCGGGCTTGGCGTTTCACGCGCTGCCACAATGCTTCCATCTGATCGAGAGTGAGGGTGGGGAAAGCCTCGCCGGCCTCCGCCTCCATCGCGCGGAAGCGGCGCTCGAACTTGGTTGTCGCCCCGTGCAGCGCGGTTTCGGGATCGATGCCGAGCTTGCGTGCCCAGTTCACGACCGCGAACAGCAGGTCGCCAATCTCGTCGGCGCGCTCGTGGAGGCCGTCGGCAGCGTCGACCTCAGCCATTTCCTCGACCACCTTCGCGCGGGCGCCGGTGGCATCATCCCAATCGAAACCGGTCGCCGCAGCGAGGCGCGAGATCAGGTCGGCGCGGGCGAGGGCGGGCTGCTCTTCGGCGATGCCGTCGAGCGCGCTCACCTTATTTGCGCAGCTGCGACGCGGCGCGGGCGCGGGCTTCGATCGCGGCCGGATCGGGATCGCCGGCCGGAACCAGCCAGCTTCCGCCGACGCAAAGCACCGCATCCACCGCCAACCAATCGGGCGCGGTGTCGACCGTGATGCCGCCGGTGGGGCAGAAACGAACTTGATAGAAAGGCGCGGCAAGTGCCTTCAAGGCTTTGATGCTGCCCGATGTTTCCGCCGGGAAGAATTTGAAATGATCAAGCCCGAGGTCAAGCCCGCGCATGATGTCGGCGGCGGTGGCGATGCCAGGGAGGAAGGGGATGCCGCGCTCGATCGCCGCCTTGGCGAGTGGCTTGGTCAGGCCGGGGCTGACAATGAACTTGGCGCCCGCGTCGATCGCCTGATCGAGTTGTTTCTCGTTGAGGACGGTGCCCGCGCCGACGAACGCGCCGTCGACTTTCGACATTTCGCAGATCACGTCGAGCGCAGCTTCGGTGCGCAGGGTCACCTCAAGCACGGGCAGGCCGCCCGTCACCAGAGCCTGTGCGACGGGCAGGCCATGCGCCACGTCCTTGACCACCAGCACCGGAATCACCGGCGCCATCCGCATCACCTTGTCGATCTTCACGCGTCGATTTCCTCGTCTTCGATATTCTTGTCGAGCGATATGCCGTCGCCGACCATGCCTTCGCCCAGATCGTCGCACATCGCGGCGAGCAAAGCCGAGCCGCCCTGCTCGGCCGCATTGGCGCCGTGCCGCATGAACGCGAACAATTCGCGGCCGGTGCCGATGTGCGGGCGGGGTGTAATGGCGAGCTCGCGCGCCTCCCATTCGGCCGGATCGACCAGCGCGTTGAGCGTGCCGTCGTCGGCCGAGAGGCGGATGACATCGCCGTCGCGGACCTTGCCGATCAGGCCGCCGCCCAAAGCCTCGGGCGAGAGATGGATCGCGGCCGGCACCTTGCCCGACGCGCCCGACATGCGCCCATCGGTGACGAGCGCCACCTTGAAGCCCTTGTCCTGAAGCGATCCCAAGGCGGGGGTGAGCTTGTGCAGTTCGGGCATGCCGTTGGCGCGCGGCCCCTGGAAGCGGACCACGACCACGACGTCCTTGTGCAATTCACCCTTCTTGTAGGCGGCGAGCACGTCGTCCTGATCCTGGAAGACACGCGCGGGCGCCTCGATCGTCCAGCGCGAGGAGTCGACGGCGCTGGTCTTGAAGGTTGCGCGGCCGAGATTGCCCTGGACGAGGCGCATACCGCCGTCGGGCTGGAACGGCGCGGAGGCGCGACGCAGCATGGCGTCGTCACGGCTTTCGGTGACGGGACTCCAGGCCAGTGCGTCGCCCTCTAGCGCCGGCTCGCTGGCATAAGCTTCCATTCCGCCGTTCCACACGGTGAGGATATCGCCGTGGAGCAGGCCTTCGTCGAGCAGGGTGCGGATCACAAAGGCGATGCCGCCTGCCTGATGGAAGTGGTTCACGTCGCCCGACCCGTTGGGATAGACGCGCGCAACCAGGGGCACGGCGGACGAAAGCTGGTCGAGATCTTCCCAGTCGAAGATGATCCCGGCCGAACGCGCGATCGCGGGGAGGTGGATCGCATGGTTGGTCGATCCGCCGGTGGCGAGCAGGCCGATTGCGGCGTTAACGATCGACTTTTCATCGATGCAGCGGCCAAGCGGACGATAGTCGTTACCGGCCCAGCCGATTTGCGCCAGCCGGTGAACCGCCGCCCGCGTCAGCTCCTGGCGGAGCGGTGTTCCCGGATTGATGAAGGCGGCGCCGGGGACGTGCAGGCCCATCATCTCCATCATCATCTGGTTGGAGTTGGCGGTGCCGTAGAAGGTGCAGGTGCCCGCCGAATGGTAGGACGCGCTTTCGCTCGCGAGCAATTCGGCCTCGTCGGCCTTGCCCTCGGCGTAAAGCTGGCGGACGCGCTGCTTTTCCTTGTTGGACAGGCCGGATGGCATCGGACCGGCGGGGATCAGGATCGTCGGCAAATGGCCGAAGCGCAGCGCGCCCATCAGCAGGCCGGGTACGATCTTGTCACAAATGCCGAGCAGGGCCGCCCCTTCGAACATGCCGTGGCTGAGGCCGACCGCGGTCGAGAGCGCGATCACGTCACGACTGAACAAGGACAGCTCCATGCCGGGCTGGCCCTGCGTCACGCCATCGCACATTGCTGGCACGCCGCCGGCGACCTGGCAGGTGGCGCCGACCTCGCGCGCGAAGATCTTCATCTGCTCGGGATAGCGGCCGTAGGGCTGATGCGCCGAGAGCATGTCGTTATAGGAAGTGACGAGACCGATATTCATCGCCTTCTGCGCGATGATCGCCTTCTTGTCCTCGCCCGCCGCCGCGAAGCCGTGCGCAAAATTGCCGCAGGAGAGGCGGGGCCGGTCGACCCCATGCGCCTGCTCCCGGTCGATGAGATCGAGATAAGCGCGGCGCGTGGCCGCGGATCGCTCGATCACCCGCTGGGTGACGGCGGCTATTCTTCTGTCGAGCGCCATAAGCTCCCAATGTTGGCGCGGAGCATTTTTTGCAACGCCAAAGCGCCTTTTCGGGACGAAAGATTTCGGATGCGCGGTCATTCGCTGCTTTTCGCGATGCGGCGGCTTGCAGGTGGACCCCCGGAGTGCTTCGTTCTGCGAATGAAACCGATCCTTGCCCTGCTCGCGCTTCCGCTCCTCGCTGCCGCCCCGGCGCGCGAACCCGATCGCTCGATCGCGCAGGTCGAAGCCGATCTATCCGCAGGCCGCACCACCTCGGTCGCGCTGGTGAAGCATTATCTCGCGCGCATCGCCGCGGTGGATAAGGCGGGGCCGAAACTGAATGCGGTGATAGCGCTCAACCCGCACGCGATCGCCGATGCAGCGGCGTCGGACGCGCGGCGCAAGGCGCGCCATGTGCGCGGCCCGCTCGAGGGCGTGCCGATCCTGATCAAGGACAATATCGACAGTGCCGACCCGATCCCGACCACGGCGGGCTCGCTCGCGCTTGCCGGCAACATCACGCACCGTGATGCCCCGCTGATGGCGCGGCTGCGCGCGGCCGGCGCGATCCTGATCGGCAAGACCAACCTGTCCGAATGGGCGAACATGCGTTCGCCGACATCGTCGAGCGGCTGGAGCGGGAAAGGCGGGCTGACGCGGAATCCTTATATCCTCGACCGTTCGGCCTGCGGATCTTCCTCGGGCACAGGATCGGCGATTGCGGCGGGCCTTGCGGTCGCGGGCGTGGGGACCGAGACCGACGGTTCGGTTACGTGCCCGGCATCGGTGGCAGCTCTGGTCGGGCTGAAGCCGACGGTCGGCCTGATCCCGCGCACGCATGTCGTGCCGATCTCGCACAGCCAGGATACGGCCGGGCCGATGACGACCAGCGTGGCCGACACAGCGCGGTTGCTGACCGTGATGGCGGGCAGCGACGCCGCCGATCCGGCGAGTATGGACGCCGACCTGCACAAACAGGATTATACCAAGGCGCTCGACGCGGGCGCGCTCAAGGGCGCGCGGATCGGGGCGCTGCGCTGGGCGATCGGCGACGAACCGGGCACGCGCAAATTATTCGAGGTGACGCTGCAGCAATTGAGGGCGGCAGGCGCGGTGCTGGTGGAGGTCAAGAAGCCCGCCGATCATGACAAGATCGGCGATTACGAGCAGAAGATACTGCTCGCGGAGCTCAAGCAGGATCTGAACGCCTACCTCGCCTCGACGCCGTCTAACGTGACGGTACGCGACCTGGCCGGCCTGATCGCCTTCAACACAGCGCATGCCGACCAGGAGCTGCCCTGGTTCGGGCAGGAGTTTTTCGAGCAGGCGCAGGCGACCAAGGGCTATGACGACCCCGACTACAAAAAGGCGGTATCGGAGGCCAAGCGGATGGCGGGAGAGGACGGGATCGACAAGATGCTGGCCGACGATCATCTCGATGCCCTGGTGGCGCCGACCGGCGGCCCATCCTGGCGGACCGACCTGGTCGCGGGCGACCATTTCGTAGGCGGCGGCGCGGGCAATTATCCGGCGGTCGCGGGCTATCCGCACCTGACCGTGCCGATGGGGCTGGTGCATGGGCTGCCCGTCGGCCTGTCCTTCATCGGCAAGAAGTGGGACGAAGCCAAGCTGATCGCGCTCGGCTATTCGTACGAGCAGGCGACGCATGCGCGGCGGCTGCCAAAGTACCTGCCCGCGCCGGAGGCGCCGAAGCCTTGAGCTGTGGGATTGCCCTGGCTTTTCCCACTGGTAGGCTGGTGACTTATTTCTGGAGAGGATTCATCCGGCCGTGATTATTGCCATCCTTCTCGCGGCGGCCGCGCCGGCACCCACCGCAGCGCCCGCAGCCGATTATCTGGCGGGTATCCGTGCCGGCAAATTGCTGTGCTCCACGCCCGATCCGGCCGCCAAGACCTGTTCGAATCTCGACAGCCTTGTGCCGGCGAAGGATGGCGCGGTTACCGATACGGGCGAGACTTTGCTGTCGCCTACGCCCTTGGTCACGCTGGAAATCACCTCGGTTGTCCATGTCGACGGCGCGACCCTGTGCGGAATGCTCGATCTGGCGGACCTGCAGAAAGGGAAGATAAGGGTGAACGGCGAATTGCTGCCGCCCGACCGCAACGCGTTCGCGATCGGCAAGGTCGTCGAGGCGATCGGCTCGCTCGCCGGCCACAAGGTTTGCGAAACCCTGCACATGGAGGGGGGCAAGCTGATCAAGTCGGGCACGATAGAAGGAATCGACACCAAGATACCGGACAAACCCGTCGCCTGGGTTGCACCGGCAGACGGCTACAAGGTCGGGGCGCCAGTCGCGCCGCCCCCTGCGCCGGCGCCTGCTCAATAATCCATCGCTGGCCCGAGGGGCAGCGCGGATCGTCCGGCCACGGCCGTTCGGGCGCCGCGGCGTTACCGCGTTGTCGAGCAATCCTCATTCGCTGTTTGGGTTTTCGACCCAAGGCGGAACAGCGTTTGCGATGGCGGTTTGCCTCAGGATCTCCTGGAGGTCGTGGGCCATCTGATAGGCGGAGAAGGGCCATAGAAGGGCGGCCGTTGTCCAGGCGGCCGGTGTCCAGGGAAGACCAAACAAGAGGTAAGAGATTCCGTGCTCGGTCAGTTGCTCGTTCAGCGACGGACTTACGCCCGGCAGATTGACGCTGATGCAGGCGAGCGGCGGCACAGGCTCCGCCTGAGCAAGATCCAGAACGTCCTGAAGTGAACGGGCCGAAGCAATCACGTTGATGCCGAGTTGGCGTAACCCGCTGCAAAGATAGCTGCACAGAAATTCGTCCTCGCACGCGAGAATGACCGTTCGACCGCCAATATATCCAAATGAATCCACGGCACGCCCCCACGAGAACAGAGTAGAATGGGTACGCAGAACGCCGCGCCGGGCAATGCGGGCCCAACTCCGCGGGCCGCAGCGCTTTGCGTGGAGTAGCGGAAATCTGAGCGCTCGGCATCCTTGCATATACAAATGCACTAACCGACCAATGTCGGCAGCTACCGTGAATGGCTGCCACGCGGGACCAAAGGCCGGTCACCACCATCGCTTCCAATCCGACGCTGGTCATAAATCAGTCATCGGGAACTATTGAAAGCAGGCGCTATTTTCTTTTCCGAGAGACGAGCCGGATATGCCGAAATTTGTAACCATCGGGTATGGCGACCAGGCCGGATATGACCGGACCGCACCTCAGATTCGCGACGCTGCGCACGCCAACGACGCGAAATTGAAGCAGCGCGGCGCGTTGATCGGCGTCGCGGGCCGGCCGGTCCAAGTGCGAAATCCCGAGGCGAAGGGCGTTGAAACAGAAGCGCAGCCGTTCATGTCGTCCGCGCTGCCGATTGCCGGTTTTGCAGTGATCGAAGCGACCGACCTGGCTGAGGCGATCGATCTGATATCGGGGTCGCCTTGCGCCGTCGCGCACGGGGTCATTGAGGTTTGGCCCCTACAGGAAATGTAAGGCCCGGTATCGGTTTTGCGCTCATTTGTGCTAAAAGCTGCCGGACCCTAATCCACCCATGGCTGCCAATCGGGTCGGACGATTACCGCGGATAATCCCGCCACAGCCATTCGAGCGCGTCGGGCAAAGTTTGCGCGACCACATTGCCGTCGACGTGCACCGCGTCCTTCGCCCAGATATAGCGATAGTCATAGCCCCTGGCCTTGAGGGCGGCGGCCATGCGGTCGTTGGCCATCGGCCAATTGTGGAACGTCTCTGGCGGGTCCTGCCAGTGCAGATCCTTTTCGCCGACTTCCATCCAGATGCGGATCGGCTTCTTCGGGCTCTCGGGGATCAGATGGGCGTGATAGTCCCACGCGCCTTCGGGCGTGGCGGGGTCGGCGGGTGAAGCCTGGTTCACGAAGGTGCCCGAATAAGACAGGACCTTGTGATAATATTCGGGGTGGTACCAGGCCATGCTCAGTGCTGCAGCCGCGCCCGAGCTTCCGCCCATCGCCGCGCGTCCCTCCGGGTTCTTCGTGAAGCGCACGCCGTAGAGCCGCGTCACGCGCGGAAGGACCTCGGTCTCGACGAATTCGGCGTAGCGGCCAGACATCGTGTCATATTCAAGGCCCCGCTCGGAGCCCTGCGCGTCGCCGCCGCCCGACTGGATCAGCACCGCGATCATCTTCGGAACGCGATGTTGCGCCATCAGCGTGTCGAGGGCGGCGGCGACCCGCGCGGCGTAGTCGCGCCCGTCCTGCACCACCAGCAGGGGCGCCTCCGTGCCGGGTTTGTAGCCCGCGGGGATGTAGACGAATATTTCGCGGCGCCAGGGGGCGGCCTCGCTGGTCTGATCGAGCGGGGCTGCCAGCCGATTGCCGTAAGCGTCACGGCGCTGGGTGACGGCATTGTCGAGCTGGCGGATGCCCGGATAGATATGGCTTTCCGCCGAAGTCATGATGAAGCTCTGTAGCCGCCCCTTGGGCTGGCCCGGCCGCGCCGTCATTTCGGGCGCATCGCGATAGGGTGGGGCGATGCGCATCTCGTCCGCAAAGGCGGTCCCCGTGCCGAGCAGGAGCGCGGGTATCGCGAGCGGGTATTTCATGCATCTCTCCAACGGTCGCGAGCTGTGTGCCACATCCGGGGGACCTCCCGCCAGACGACTATGGTCTAAGCCCGAGACGGGGGGCAGGAACGGGCAGCGAGCGATTCCGTTGATGCGGAAATGAAGGCCGCAATCCTGCTTATTCTAACATGCCTGGGGGCATGTTCGTCGGGAGGTCAGGCGGATCTGCCTGCGATCAAGGAGATGAGGAGCGCCGCCGCCGAATGGGCGCTGGTCAATCGCGAGGCGGCGCGCGAGCGCCTGACGGCACCTTATGCGGTTGGGATGCGCAAGCTGGCGCGCAAGGAAATTTCGACGCAGGCGCGCGCTCTCGGCCCGGGGTCGCCTGCCGCACCCGTCGCCGCGGCGCTGCTCGCGCTGCCGGCCGATACCGCGCCCGATCCGATCGCTCGTCAGGTGGCAAGGCTCAAGCAGATCGAGGCCGCGCTTGAACCTGCTTGAGCTCACGCTTGGCATCATGACCGCGGTCGGCGGCTTCGTCGACATCAGCGAGCTGGTGTTCGCCGCGCAGGCCGGGTCGAGTTACGGCTATGCGCTGATCTGGGTATTCGCCCTATCGACCATCGGCATCATGGTGCTGGGCGAGATGAGCGGACGGGTCGCCGCGGTCGCCAAGCAGCCGGTGTTCAACCTGATCCGGCACCGGCTGGGGCTGAAACTGGGGCTGGTGACACTAATCGCATCGCTGATCAGCAACCTCATCACCTGTGCGGCCGAGATCGGCGGGACCGCGATCATCCTCCATCTTCTGACGGGCGCGCCGATGATGCTGATGGCGGTGGCGATGATGGCTGTGTTGATCGGGACGATCTGGATCCTGCCGTTCAAATGGATCGAGCGCGCTTATGGGCTGCTCGGCCTGTTCATGATCATATTCGCCGTCGCGCTGATAAAGGCCGACCCGCCATGGGCGCGGATCGCGGGCGGGTTCGTGCCGCAAATCCCGTCCGGCCTATCGAGCGGGGAATTGATCCGCTTCGCTTATTTCGGCGTGGCGATCATCAGCGCGGTGATGTTTCCCTATGAAATCTATTTCTACTCCTCGGGCGGGATCGAGGAGGAATGGGGACCCAAGGACCTGCCGATCAACCGTTTGACCTGCATCGTCGGATTCGGGCTGGGATCGCTGCTCGCCATTTCGATTCTGTCGAGTTCTGCCGCCTTATTCGCGCCGCTGCATGTCGACCCGCAGCTGCCCGGATCCGCCGTGCTGGAGGCGGAGTTGCCGATGGGCCGCGTCGGGCTCCTGCTGGCGCTGCTTGGCGTGCTGTTCGCCGTTGCCGGGGCGGCGATCGAGACGTGTCTCGCCAATGCCTATAGCGTCGCGCAATTCTTCGGCTGGGAATGGGGGCGGCACAAGAAGCCCTGGAACACGCCGCGCTTCACGCTGACCTGGATCGCGCTGTTCCTGCTCGCACTCGCGATCGTGCTGACCGGGGTCGACGTCATGAAACTGGTCGAGTTCGCGGTACTGTTCTCCGTGCTGGTGCTGCCGCTTACCTATCTCCCGCTGCTGCTGCTCGCATCGGATCGCCATTTCATGCGGGAGCACCGCAACGGCGTGCTCGCGAACGGCCTCGGCTGGCTCTATTTCGCGGTGATCGTTGCGGCGGCGGTGGCGGCGGTGCCGTTATATTTGCTGACCTCGGGAGGGCAGGGTTGAACCCGCACGGCCGGATCCAGCTCGTGGGAGGCCTGCTCGACCTGCCGATCATCGACAAGGATGGGCGTTATTGCGGGATCGTCGACGACATGGAGCTGGAGGAGACGCGGGGTGTACTGCGCGTGAAGGGGCTGTTGGTCGGCCCGGGCGCCTATCGCGGGCGGCTTCCGGGCTGGGCCTTCCATCTGATTCGCTGGATCGCCGGCGCGCGAATGGCGCGGGTGCCGTGGGATGCGATCGAGAGCATCGGCGGCGCGGTGGTGCTCAAGGTTACAGCCGAGACATGCGGATTGCACCGTGCCGAGGACAAAGCGCGGCGGTTGATCCCGCGTCGGGGGGCGATGTGATGCGGCTCAGCGCACTGATCGGCCTGCCGGTGCGCGATGCCGCCGGCCGCACGCTGGGCCGGTTGCACGAGATACGGGCGGTCGACGGCAGAATAAGCGAGCTGGTCTATGGACCAGCGGGGCTGTTCGAGCGCCTCACCGGCCGCGCGCAGCCGACGACCTTACCCTGGTCGCGCGTGAAGCGGATCCACGCAAAGACGATCGAGCTGAACCAGAGTCTGGACCCGTGACCGGCAGTGGCCACGCCAAGTCGTTGACGGCGGCCTCGCTCCACGCCCTTGGCCGTCGGCGTTATCGGGTCTGCCGTGGCGACGCCCGGACAAAGCTGATCATGTCGCAAAAGGCGGCGGTCTTGACGCTCTTATCGTTTCATCCCCTATTCAAGACGCTACGCTACAAGGACGTTGAATATTCATGAAGCTCATGGGGTGCCAAGAACCGATCAGATGAGAGGAAAATGCGCGTTTGGCCCATTGGCGGCGCAACTTGTACAATCGGGCATGGCGCGCGAAAATTGACGTTCGCCCAACATTTGGTGGGGAGCATTTCACCCGTCAGACTAGCATTGCAGTAATGCAGATGGCGGGGGATTCTCCACCGCCATGCAGTGGGCTGGAATTGTGCGATCGGCGCAAGGCATTGATGGGCCAGGGGGGCCTTTCGACCGACAAGACGGTGGGGAGCAGCCAGCGTGCCCGCTTCCCGAAGGGGGCGATCATGCCACCATGGGCGTTTTAGCCTGTCCAAGTTGCGGCGTCCCAATAGAAGCCCATTATACTCGCGGCGCACTGGTCGCCTGTTCCACGCCGCCGCGCATCTATTATCGGGGGCAGCACCTTGCGCTGTCGCCGATGCAGGCACGGATCATGTTTATGCTGGTCCAGTTCGGCAGCGTTTCGTTCGAAGACCTTGCGCGCCTGTCGAAGGTGAACAGCCTCCAGGGAATATTCGTGGCGACCACCGCTTTGCGGAGGCGGCTTCCCGCCGGCGTCTACATCATCACGCGGCGCCGATGGGGTTACATACTCGAGCAAGTGCAATGAGTTCGATGCCGGGCGGCCATCGCGATGCCCCGCGCATCGCCTCCTTCGGGGGCTGACGACATGGCGCGGCTGGGCGACGTCGTCGACGGGATCGCGATCTGGATCGGTTTCGGCTTCGGTTCTTTTGGCGCGCTTTTTCTGGTCATGGTCGGAGTCGGTTTAGTGTCGGCGGGTGTATGCCTGACGATACTCCGCGCGCAGAAACATGCCGCAGCGGCCGAGCTCGCGCATTATGGGAGCAGTCTGCGCTCCCCCAGGTCCTTCGTCTGCAAGGTCTGCCTGCACCGCAGCTATGCCGAATCCCATATTCGGCGAAATTATTGCGCGAGGTGTGACCGCACTTTTCCCGGGCCTCTCAAAGTGTGGGATTTTCAAGCACAGTCCCGGACCGAATATCCCGCGGGGTCGCAGACCGGGCGCTATCGCGATCTGACCAAAAGCGCCGGCCCGGACCGCAGAAGGACGCGGGCTTAATCATCCGATCGTCGATCAAATGATGAGCGGACGTTGGTTCTTTACGCAACCATGGTGCCTGCGCAGGATGATCGTAAAAAGCGGCTCATCCCGAGTTACGTAGGCCGGACGCGCCTCGCCGCCGTTGGGGGGAGCGGCGAGGCACTTCCGGGCGAGATGCCAGGGGAATCGATCGCCAGGCGCCGGTGGCATGCCTCATCCTTCCCCCTCCCGCCGCAACAAATGACACGCGGCGACGGCACTTTTCCCCGCAAAGAAGCGACTTGGCGCATGAGCGCCCAGCTGGTTGGCTCAGGCATGTCTCTCTCACCTGATCCGTCGTCCTACAGCCCGGAAAATGCGCGGTCGCCGCGGTCGAATTTCGCCATGTCTGCGATCGAAAATTGAGCGCGGCGAGCGCTCAGCCTGCTGCGGCAGTCATCCAGTCGCACCGCTCAGCCTCGCGCGCCGCCTCGTGCGGCGACATGTCGGCGACTTGCGCCAGGCCGGTCACGTCGAGGACCTTCACGATGCCACCATGCAAGTCGATCAGGTGACTGGCCTTGAGCTGGCGCATCACGCGATTGACGTGAACGACGCTCAGCCCAAGCGCGCTGCCCAGCATCTCCTGCGTAAGAGGCATGACGAATGAGCCAGCGCTGACATATCCAATCACGCGGCAGCGCTGAAACAGTTCGAGCAGGAAGCCCGCGATCCGTTGCAGGGCCGGCTGCGACCCCAACCGCATCATGTGATCGAGCAAACGCCTTTCCTCGCAGAATCGCAGCTGGGAAATGCCGCGGGCGATGCCGGGATATTCATCGGGATGTTCCTCGACCGCGCGGATAAGTGGCGCGACATTCATTGTCCGGACGTTGCTGATCGCCACGATCTCAACAAGATCAAGCGCGCGCTGATTCACCCAGCCACCGATAAGATCGCCGGGAAGCAATATCGCCAGCAGCTGCCTCCTGCCATTGGCCATGATCCGCTCGCGGCAAGCCCAGCCCGATATGATGAGCCTGGGGCGTTGTAATTGATCGTTGGTGCCGGATATCTCCGCGCCTGCCATGTAGCATTTGAAATGCTGCTGACAGTTGAGGATCAAAGCGCGCTCATGATCGGCAAGAGGGCTCAACGCGGCGAGCCGCCGGGTGAGCAAGTCCATGGAAAAGAGTGCTTTTGGCAGTTCGAGCTGCATAAGTCTCTGCCCCCCTGGAGTACTAAAAACAGCGAATGCGTCGTGCAAATTTACAAGGCGACCCGTAGTTGAATCGAGGTGTTATTGGGAATCCTATACTATCGTTATCTTGTGATGACATCATCATAATGTTCATATTCGGCGTTTACGCAATTTTAATGACGTAAATTACTGAAATGGATTTAAATTTAACAATGTGAATTATCTTATAAATATCATTTGATAGGTCGATGCGCCTTTTGAACCGAACTGTAACCGATTTAGAACCAAGAATGATCAGCCAGTGTGGCTGCTGAGCTACGTTCCGCTGTAGGGTAACCGCGGCGGTCAGGGGGGCAGCCCGCAGCAAGCGCAATTCATCCCAAATGGTGTAAACCGCCGGATCACCAAAAGAGCGCTCGGCGCCGGACGACAGGGTGCCGTTTCGGTATCCCGTGGAAGGCAGCTTCGCGGCGACGGATTGTGTCTTCCGTGATTTTATGCCCTCTCACATTTTCGGCCGCAGGGCGGGATGCGTGGCGGCGGTTGGTCATGACGCGACGACAGAAGCGAGTGGGCTGGAGTCCTCCGCCCCGGTCACAGTCACCTCATCGTCGCGCTAAAAGCGCCATCCTCTATTCATTTGATGGGGCGGAAGCGGCCAACGCCACCAAGAAAAATGGCATGTCGCAACGGCAATCATCATGTTCGCAATGAGCGGGGCCCCGCCACAAATGCCCATCCGCCTGCCAGACGCGGAGACAATCCGCCGGCAGATCGCCGACACGGCAGCGGCGTTCAGAGGCGAACCGGCGGAACACTATCTTGATATACTCGGCTGCGTCGAGCCTACCTGGCCGCCGACCGCGCAAGAATCGCCCTGGCGGCTCAGCAGCTACCTTGGCGCTTACGAGGAAGGCCTGGCGATCGAGCGCGCAATCACCGAAGTGATGCGACGCAGCCCGTTAATGCGCGTCCGTTGACGGCTCACCGTTCGCCGGATTTTAGCCCGCCAGATTTTCCGCCATCTCGGCCAATTCGAGCCAGCGGGTTTCCGCGGCCTCGCGATCGGCGCGCGCTTTATCGATCGCTTTCGTCAGTTGGTCGAATTTCCGGGGATCGCGCACATACAGGTCCGGATCGGCCAAAGTCGCTTCGTCGCGTGCGATAGCTGCTTCCAGCTTCTCGATCTCGGCCGGGAGCAGATCAAGGTCGCGTTGGTCCTTGTAGCTTAATTTCACGCGCGGCTTGGGCGGGGCGGGCGCTTCGGCCCTGGATGCGGGGGTTGCCGTGCCGCGAAGTTCGGGTCGCGGCCCGCGCTGCTTGACCCAATCGGCATAGCCCCCGGCGACGACATCAACCTTGCCCGATCCGTCCAGGCCGAGGGTGACAGTTACTGTGCGGTCGAGGAAGTCGCGGTCGTGGCTGACGATCAGGACAGTGCCGTCATAGTCGGCGATCACTTCCTGCAACAGGTCGAGTGTCTCGAGGTCGAGGTCGTTGGTCGGCTCGTCCAGCACCAGCAGGTTCGAAGGCCGCGCGAATTCGCGCGCGAGCAGCAGGCGCGAGCGCTCACCGCCCGACAGGGTGCCGATCCGCGCGTCGACCATGTTCGGGTCGAACAGGAAATCCTTGAGATAGCCGGCAATATGCTTGCGGACGCCGAGCACGTCGATCCACTCGCCGCCATCCGCAAGGACGTCGCGCACGCGCTTGTCGGGCTCCATCATCTTGCGCTGCTGATCGATGATCACGCCATCGAGCGTCCTGGCGAGCTTGACCTTTCCCTCGTCGGGTTCCAGCTCGCCGGTCAGTAGCCTGAGCAAGGTGGTCTTGCCTGCGCCGTTCGAGCCGACCACGCCGATGCGGTCGCCGCGCGTGACGCGGAAGGTGAAGTCCCGGATGATGGTCCGGTCCCCGAAGCTTTTGGTGACATGCTCGGCGTCGATCACGACCTTAGTGCGCGTATCATTGCTTGCAGTGGCGAGCCTGGCGGCGCCCTGGGGGGCGATCATCGCCGCGCGTTGCGCGCGCATCTCGAGCAATTTGGCTTTGCGGCCTTCGTTGCGCGCGCGCCGCGCGGTGACGCCGCGCAACAGCCAATGCTCCTCGATCTTGAGCTTGGCCTCGAGCCGCTCGGCATTGCGTGCCTCTTCCTCGTAGACGCGCTCGGTCCAGGCCTCGAAGCCGCCAAAGCCGATTTCGGCACGGCGGAGCGCACCGCGATCGAGCCACAATGTGCTTTTGGTAAGCCTTGTGAGGAAGGTCCGGTCGTGGCTGATCACGACGAACGCGCCCCTGAAGCGGCTGAGCCAATCTTCCAGCCAGTCGATCGCGGCGAGGTCGAGATGGTTGGTCGGCTCGTCGAGGAACAGCACGTCCGGATCCTGCGCCAGAGCGCGCGCGATCGCGGCGCGGCGGCGCTCGCCTCCGCTGGCGGTCGCGGCTTCGCGGGCGAGATCGATACCGAGCTGATCGGCAATCGCCTCCACTTCATGTGCAGCGGGCGCATCGTCCCCGGCCAGTGCCCAGTCGCGCAGGGTCGCATAGCCTTCCACCTGGGGGTCCTGCTCCAGCAGCACGGTCCTGGTGCCGGGCACGATCGTGCGCCGGCCCTTGTCCGCATCGATCCTGCCGGCGAGCAATTTGAGCAAGGTGGTCTTCCCCGCGCCGTTGCGCCCGATCAACGCGAGCCGATCGCGCGGCATCAGGTGCAGGTCGATATGGCGGAACAGCCAGCCGGAGCCCTGGACGACCCCCAGATCTTCAAAGGCAAGAATGGGTGTGGGCATGACCGATACGCGTAAGGGGGAGGGATGCGGCAGCGGACCGATATGGACGCGCCCCACATTCACTGCCTATTCAAGCGCCGGAGTCCATGCAACAGCCCATGCTGATGAAGATTTTTGTTGCGGCCTGTATTGCCGGTATCACTTTCGCGCCTGCCGCCGATGCACGACGGTTGCGTGACCAGGATCGCGCATTCGCCGCGCGTCAGGCAGGGCAGATCATGCCGTTGCATCAAATCGAGGGCATGATCGTGCCGCGCATGTCTGGCTGCGATTATTTGGGCCCCGAATTCGACGCGAATTCGGGTGTTTATAGACTGAAGTTCATGCGCGGCGGTACGGTCATCTTCGTCGACGTCGATGCGCGCAACGGGCAGATTATCCGCCGATCGGGTGAATAAGCATCCTTGCCGCGGCTCCAACTCGCGACATATTCGTTACGCTGGCGACCAACGTCACCGTCTGGTGACCGGACATGGAGATGTGAATGCGCGTGCTGATCGTGGAAGACGAGCCCAATCTGGGGCGTCAGCTCCGGGCGACGCTCGAAGGCGCGGGCTATGCGATCGATCTCGCCACGGATGGCGAGGATGGGCATTATCTCGGTGCGACCGAAAATTATGACGCGGTGGTGCTCGACCTCGGCCTGCCCGAAGTCGACGGGCTGACCGTGCTCGACCGCTGGCGCAAGGAAGGCCGGGTGATGCCGGTGCTGGTGCTGACCGCGCGCGACAGCTGGTCCGACAAGGTGGCCGGCCTTGACGCCGGCGCGGATGATTATCTCGCCAAGCCGTTCCAGACGGAGGAATTGATCGCGCGGCTGCGCGCGCTGATCCGCCGTGCATCGGGCAACAGCTCATCGGAGCTGATCGCGGGTGATATCCGGCTCGATACGCGTTCGGGCAAGGTCACCAAGGACGGTGAGCCGGTGAAGCTGACCGCGCAGGAATATAAATTGTTGTCCTATCTGATGCACCACAAGGGCAAGGTGGTGAGCCGGACCGAATTGATCGAGCATATTTACGATCAGGATTTCGACCGTGATTCCAACACGATAGAGGTGTTCGTGACGCGTATCCGCAAGAAATTGGGTGCCGACGTAATCACCACGATCCGCGGGCTTGGCTACAGCCTCGAGGAGCCCGCCTGACATGATGAAGCCAGCGCTGAAGCGCTGGCTCGAGCTGCCGGCGAACTGGGGGCGGCTGCTGTTGGGCAGTCCCCTGCGCATATCGGCGGTGGAGGGCGGGCGGCCGCACGTGACGCGCGATACCACGGGTTCACTCACGCGCCGCATGCTCGGCATAGCAGCGCTATGGATCGGCTTGCTGCTCACGGGCGGCGGACTTGCGCTCGACCGCGTGCTCGACAAGGCGCTCACCAACAATTTCGATTCCCAGCTCAAATATGTGCTGTCCGCGATGATCTCTTCCGCCGAACTTGATGAAGAGGGCGAAATACGTTTCAGCCGCCCGCTCGGCGACCAGCGTTTCCTCGAGCCGAATTCGGGTCTCTACTGGCAGGTGTCCGCGCCTGGCCACGCACCGTTTCCGTCGCAATCTTTGTGGGACCGTCGCCTGCAGGTCCATGAAGGCCATCGCGACGAACACATTGACCCCTATGACAGCAATGAGTTTGGCCCGGACGAAGGGTTGCGCATCTTGGAACGCGATGCGCGACTGCCGGGATCGAACGTCACGTGGCGCTTTCAGGTGGCACAGGACCGCAGGGGGCTGGAAGAGCAAAAGGCCGCGTTGCGCAAGACGCTGGTCCGCTCCTTTGCGATCCTGGGCTTGGGCCTGATCATCATGTCGGCGCTACAGGCGACCTTCGGTCTGTGGCCGCTGCGCAAGGTGCGCCGGCAGATCGCGGCGGTGCGGGCAGGGCGCAAGGCACGCGTCGACACGCGGTTGCCGGTCGAGATCGCGCCGATGGTCGAGGAGCTGAACGACCTGCTCGCGCATAACGAGCGGCAGGCCGAGGAAGCGCGAACCCACGCCGGCAACCTCGCGCATGCGCTCAAGACGCCTTTGACCGTGATCATGAATGAGGCGAGCGCGAACAGCCCCGAATTGTGCAAGACGGTGATCCGCGAGGCGACGACGATGCGCCGCCAGGTCGACCACCATCTGGCGCGCGCGCGCGCTGTCGGGCGGCGCGCGGCGGGGCAGAGCGTGTCGCCGGTCTGGCCGAGCCTGGAATCGGTTGAGCGGGCGGTCAGCCGGCTTTACCCGTCGACAACGATCGATCTTGCCGGCGATCGCGCGGCGCGCGTTCATGTCGAGCGGCAGGACCTGGACGAGTTGTTGGGCAACCTGATCGAGAATGCCGCCAAATATGGTGGTGGCCGCGTGTTCGTGACGGTCGAGAGCGGCCCCCAATATATCGAAATTCAGGTCGAGGATGATGGCGCGGGCATCCCCGAGGCTCAGCGCGGATCGATCTTCGAGCGCGGCGCACGACTGGATACCGAGAAGCCGGGCACGGGGCTTGGCCTCGCGATCGTGCGTGACGTCGCGCAAATCTATGGCGGATCGGTGATACTCGACGAGAGCGAGGATCTGGGCGGATTGCTCGTTCGGCTGCGATTGCCGACGGTCAAATAGTTCCGATCGTCATTCCCGCGCAGGCGGGGATCCATAAGCGCTAAGGTCGCGGCATGAGCCGGAAGCGCAGGGCGCCATCGGTTCCCGCCTGCGCGGGAATGATGCGGCCTGTCTATTCCAGCTCCAACCCCCGAACCATCCCAATGCTGCTCCGCGCCACCGGCACGACCAACCCGTTGCTCAGCACCAATCGCCAGTTGCGACCGTCTTGCTCGACCGTGCGGATCGCATCACGCGCGACCCACCAGCTGCGATGCACGCGCAGGCCGTCGGGGCGGCCGTGACGCATGATTGCATTACCCATCGGCATCAGCTCGATCGTCGATCCGCCCGGGCGATGGATGCGAACATAATGATCCTCCATCTGCAGGCAGAGCACGTCGCTCGCCACCGGCAGCGAGACCGTGATGCCCAGGCTGCGCGCGCGCCGGACCTGTTCGAACATCGTCCAGCCGGCGACGATGAAGGCCTCGACCAGCAAGGTGCGGATATACCAATCGGCCGGCGACATTTTGCCGACCTCTTTGGGCCAGGCCCAGGCACTGAATAAGGCCGCCGCACCCGCAATCGGTATCGCGGTCAGCGCGACCGCCAACGCCGCTGCGGCACCGAGCGGAAGGCCGAGCCTGCGCCCGAACCGGATCATCCCGGGCAGTAGTCCCGCGGCGAGCCCGGTGCCGATCACGATCATGCCGGTCCAGTCCAACAGGCAGATCAGCAGATCGCCGCTGAGGAAGCCGATCAGCCCGACCGTCCCGCCGGCGGCAGCTGCGAAGAGTAACAGCCGCATCCACCAGCCAATCTGGCCGAGATCGGGTTCCCAGCTTTCAGGTGCCTGCGTCGCCACGATACCAATTCCCGAACCCGTTCGCCATTTCGCGAATGACCCGCTTGGCGGCTGCCGTTCGCCCCTCTTCAAGTCCGCCATATCACGCCGGCAAATCGCACGGAAGGAGAGGGCATGGACCAGGGAATGACGATCGGACGGCGCCAATTGGGCGGCTTGCTGGCGCTTGGCACATTGGCGTTGGCGAGCGGGGCGAAGGCGACCGAAGCGGGCCCGGTTGCCCCGACCGGCGATATCCACGATTTCGATTATCAGGTCGGGACCTGGGATGCGGTGCAGCGCAAGCTGAAGAAGCGCTGGACGACCAATCCCGAATGGGAGGAATTTCCGAGCCGATCGACCTATGTCCAATATCTGGGTGGCGCGGTCAGCGTCGATCAGACCGATTTCCCGACCAAAGGGTCTGCGGGTCTGACGGTGCGTGTGTTCGATGCGGCGCACCGGCAATGGCTGATCTATTGGGTTACCGGAAAATCGCCGGAGATGGGAACGCCGGTGGTGGGCGGCTATCAGGGCAATCGCGGACTCTTCTACGGCAATGACGTGGAGGATGACGGCCGCCCGATCAAAGTCCGCTTCATCCGCACCAAGAGCCCGCCGGACAAGGAGCGGTGGGAGCAGGCCTTCTCGCTCGATAACGGACAGACCTGGGAAACCAATTGGACCGCGGATTTCACGCGCGTCAAAGCCTGAGGGGAATGCGATGCGCGAAGAGGGGCAGGCATGGCGGCGCGGGCTGGGCGGAATGATCAGGATCGGCGTGCTCGCGCTGTGCCTGTCATTCGGTATGGCATCCGCCCAACCCGTGGTCCAACGTGATGGCGGCCATGATTTCGATTTCCTGATCGGCGACTGGAAGGCACATGTGCGGCGCCTTCCCGAACGGTTGGTCGGTTCGACCGAATGGGTCGAATATGACGGCATCTCGAACCACAGGAAATTGTTCGGCAGCAACGCAAATCTTGAGGAGTTCGAGGTCGACAACCCGGCGAGGCATCTGCACATCAAGGCGCAGACCCTGCGACTCTACAATCCGGTCTCGCGCCAATGGTCAATCTTCCTGGTCGACGTCGACAATGGCACGCTCGGCCTGCCTCCCGTGATCGGCCAGTTTACCGGCAGGCGCGGCGAATTCTTCGATCAGGAAGATTATAAAGGGCGGGCGATCCTGGTTCGCTACGTGTGGTTCGACATATCGCCCCACGCGGCGCGTATGGAGCAGTCCTTCTCCGCCGATGGCGGCAAGAATTGGGAGGTGAACTGGATCTGCGAATTGTCGCGATAGCCATACCGGCAACGTGCTCTTTTCGGTTGAACTGCGCATCGGTTCCGATCAGCTAAGCTAAGACCGAAGCGGCTTGGAGCAGACGATGCGTTACGACATTTCCGGAACGGTGATGCAGACCGTCTCGATCGACCTTGATCGGGGCGAGCGCATCGTCAGCCAGACGCACCAGATGGCGTGGATGAGCGACGGCATCGCGATGGACACGCATACCGGGGGAGGGCTGTTCGCGGGCCTCAAGCGCGCGATGAGCGGCGGCAGCCTGTTCATCACCGAATATATCGCCGAGGCGCCCGGCCATGTCGCCTTCGCGCCGCGCTTTCCGGGCACGATCATGCCGGTCCAGTTGCGGCCCGGCCAGTCACTGATCTGCCGCAAGGAGACGTTCCTGTGCGCCGAATATTCGGTGACGCTCGACATTGCGTTCCAGCAGCGGCTGGGCGCGGGTTTCTTCGCCGGTGAGGGCTTCATCCTGCAGCGCGTGACCGGGCCGGGAACGGTCTTCCTCGATTTATCGGGTGAGGTCGTGGAAAAGACGCTGGGGCCGGGCGAGCGCTTGCGGGTTCATGCCGGGCATATTGGCGTGCAGGAGCCGACGGTCGAAACCGACATTCAGATGGTGCGCGGGTTCCGCAACGTGCTGTTCGGTGGTGAAGGCCTGTTCCTGGCGACCCTGACCGGGCCGGGCAAGATCTGGCTGCAGTCGATGCCGATCCTCAATCTGGCCGAAGAGATTGCGCGCCATCTGCCCGGCAATGAGGAGGCGCGCGGTAGCGGAATCGGAGCAGCCCTGGGCGGTGGCGCGGCGGGCGCGGCGATCGGTGGTATATTGGGCGGGATATTGGGGAACGAATAGGATTCGCCCTGACGATGTAATCAGGCCTTCGCCTGGACCGGGCGGATCAGCCCTTCCTGCGCGACGCTGGCGATATGGCGGCCGTCCTGGGTGTGGAAGGTGCCGCGCGTGAGCCCACGCGCGCCGCCGGCCCAGGGGCTTTCCATCGTGAAGAGCAACCACTGGTCGAAGGCAGGCGCCTCATGCAGCCATAGCGCATGATCGAGGCTGGCCACCTGTAGCCTGCCGCTGAAAAGGGGCACGCCATGCGGCAATACCGTGGTGGTCAGCAGCCCAAAATCGCTCAGATACGCAAGCATCGCGCTCCGCATCGCGGCATCGGCGGGGGCAGGGCCGGCGAGGCGGAACCAGAGATAGCTCGGGCCCATCCTTGCGGCGGGCGCGAGCTCCCCGAACGGCGGGACGGGACGGAATTCGAAGGCGCGGAAGCGCTTGAGGAAATGCGCCATCAAAGGCGAGCCTCCGCCGCCTTCGTCGCTGGTGGCCAGCGTTTCGGGCGAGGGCAGGTCGGGGAGCGGCACACCATGTTCCAGCCCGCTCTCGGCGCGTTGGAACGAAGCGGTCATGTTCAGGATCGGGGTCTCGCCCTGGAGCGCCACGATCCGGCGGGTGGCGAAGCTGCGCCCGTCGAAATCGCGCAGCACGCGATAGTCGATCGGCTGTTCCTCGTCGCCGGGCCGCATGAAATAAGCGTGGAGCGAGTGGACCTGCTGGTTCGGCGAAACCGACCGCGTGCCCGCGACCAAAGCCTGCCCGATCACCTGACCGCCGAACACGCGCCCGCGTCCACGATGGTAGCGTCCGCCGCGCCACAGATCGAGCTCGGCCTGCTCGACAGCGAGCAATTGGATCAGGGCTGCGACTTCGTCTTCCACGCGACACTCCGATAATCGGCGATCAGGTCCTCACAGATCGCCCGGGCGGGGCGTATCGCCTTGACCGCGCCGACACCATGCCCGGCCGACCAGATCGTCTTCCACGCACGCGCTTCGCCCTCCAGGTCGAGCGCGCCGACATGGCCGGGCGCGTCGAGCAGGCCGTTGGCGACCAGGCTGGCCTTCATGAAATTGGCGTATATGCCGGTGACCTTGTCGGTGTGGACGATGTCGGCGGCTTTGGCTTCGACCATCATCTGTTTCTGTTCGGGCGTGGCGAGGCTCTCCGCGGCGGGGATGAAGTGGCTGCCGAAATATCCGAAGTCCGCACCCATCAGCTCGGCGGCGGCGATATGGCGTCCGCGCGACAGAGCGCCTGCCAGCACCAGGGCGCCGTCGAATATGCCACGTATCTCGTCGATCAACGCAAACGGGCTGATCGTGCCGGCATGGCCGCCCGCGCCGGCCGAGACTGCAATGAGTCCGTCGGCACCAGCCTTGGCCGCCTTTTCGGCATGGCGCGCGCTGATCACGTCGTGGAAGACGAGGCCACCATAAGAGTGGACCGCATCGATCACCTCGCGCACTGTGCCGAGCGAGGTGATGACGAGCGGCACCTTGTGTTGCACGATCACGTCGAGATCGGCCTGTACCCGGCTGTTGGTGCGGTGGACGATCAGGTTGACGCCGTAAGGCGCGGCGACACCGTCAAGGCGGCCTTCAATCTCGTCGAGCCAGGCGACGAAGCCGTCGGTGGTGCGCTGATTGAGGGCGGGGAAGGTGCCCAGCAACCCGGCCTTGCAGCATTCCACCACCAGATCCGGTCCCGAGATCAGGAACATCGGGGCGACGATCGCCGGAATGGCGAGGCGACCCGCAAGCTGCGCGGGGATGGTCATCCTGCGCTCCGTTCGTGCTGAGCGACGTCGAAGCACGTCGGGAAGCGCCCTTCGACTTCGCTCAGGGCGAACGGAGATTGGTTATTCCGCATCACTCAGAAGGCGTCCTCGCCGAGCGCCATCATCGATCCCTTGCCCGATTTGATCGCGAGGAAGCAGGCGGTCGCCTGCGGCAGGATGCGATCGAAGAAGAAGCGCGCGGTCGCGATTTTGGCCTTGTAGAAATCGACCTCTTCGCCGCCCTCGGCCAGTTTTGCATTGGCGATCTTGACCGCGCGGGCGAAGCAATAGGCCATTGCCACCAGCCCGAGCAGGCGCAGATAGTCGGTCGCCGCAGCGCCGGCTTCCTCCGGATCCTTCAGGCCCTTCTGCGCGATCGTGCCGGTCGAGAGCTGGAGCGCGCCGAACGCCTGGGCGAGGCCGGGGATGATCGCAGCCAGCGACTCGTCTTCGGAATGATCCTCGATGAAGCTGGAAACGGGATGGAAGAACGACCGTAGATAACGGCCCGTATGCGCACCCAGCTTGCGGCCGACCAGATCGAGCGCCTGGATGCCGTTGGTGCCCTCGTAGATCATCGCGATCCGGGCATCGCGCACATATTGCTCGACCCCGCTCTCGCTGATGTAGCCATGCCCGCCATAGACCTGCACCGCGAGATTGGCGGTTTCATAGCCCATGTCGGTGAAGAGCGCCTTCACGACCGGGGTCATCAGCGCGATGAAATCGGCGGCGCGCTGCTTCACCTCCGGATCGGGGGAATGCTTCTCTGCGTCGAGCGCGCGGCCGACCCAGGCGCAGACCGCGCGGCAGCCTTCGTTATAGGCGCGCATCGTCATCAGCATGCGGCGCACGTCGGGATGGACGATGATCGGGTCGGCGGGCTTGTCTGGGAATTTGGGGCCGGAGAGCGCACGCCCCTGGAGGCGATCCTTAGCGTAATAGACGGCTGATTGATAGGCCGCCTCGCCCACGCCCAGACCCTGGACGCCAACCGAGACACGCTCGGTGTTCATCATCCTGAACATGGCCTCCATGCCCTTGTGGGGCTTGCCGACCAGCCAGCCGGTCGACTCCTCGAACTGGAGCTGGCAGGTGGCGGAGCCCTTGAGGCCCATTTTGTGCTCGATCGCGGCGCAATGGACGCCGTTGGACGGGCCGACCGAGCCATCCGGCTTGGGCAGATATTTGGGGACGATGAACAGACTGATCCCCTTCACCCCGGGAGGCGCGTCGGGCATCCGCGCGAGCACGAGGTGGATGATGTTGTCGGTGAGGTCATGCTCACCGCCGGAGATGAAGATCTTGGCGCCGGTGACCTTGTAGCTGCCGTCGTCTTGCGGAATCGCCTTGGTGCGGAGCATGCCGAGATCGGTACCGCAATGCGCCTCGGTCAGGCACATTGTTCCAGCCCATTCGCCCGAGACCATCTTGGGGAGATAGAGCTGCTTCAGCTCGTCGGTGGCGAAGCCCTCGATCGCGGTGGTCGCGCCGTGGACGAGGCCAGGATAGAGGCTGAAGGCCACGTTGGCCGAGCAGATCATCTCCTCGGTCATTTTGCTGATCGTCTGGGGCACCCCCTGGCCGCCCCACTCGGCTTCCGAGGCGAGCGAACACCAGCCGCCTTCGCGGAATTTGGCGTAAGCTTCCCTGAAGCCCTTGGGCGTGCGGACGACGCCGTTTTCGAGGGTGCAGCCCTCGATGTCGCCGGAACGGTTCAGGGGCAACAGGATTTCCTGCGCGACACGCGCGGCCTCTTCCAGGATCGCGTCGGTAAGGTCCGGCGTGAACTCGCTCAGAGCTTCGAGCCCGCCAAACCCGTCATCCTGATGGAGCTCGTGCAACACGAACTTCATATCGCGCAGCGGCGCTTCATAGACCTGCATTGACCTGGCCTCTCACTCATGTCGTCATGCCGGACTTGTTCCGGCATCCACCCATCATCCTCACCGTCCGCGCCGGTTGCGCGGTGGACCCCGGAACAAGTCCGGGGTGACGGTATCGCTAATTCCGAAGCGGCTTGCCCGTCTCCAGCATGTGCTCGACCCTTGCGATCGTGCGGACGTCGCGGACGCGGAGCATGAAGGCTTCGCGTTCGAGCTTGAGCATGTCCTGCTCGCTCACCGTATCGACCAGATCGGCCTCGCCGCCGGTCAGCACGCCGGCGAGCGCGTCGGACACCACCATGTCATAGTCGGTCGCCAGCCCGCGCTTACGGAATGCCTGCGCCGCCATGTTGAGCCCGACATGACCGCTCGCGCCCGGAAGCCTGAATTCGGGCGGGGCCGGGGGTTGATAGCCCTCCGCGAGCGCCAATGCCCTGGCCTTGGCGTCGGCCAGCAGCCGGTCGCGGTTCATCGTGATCCCGTCGTCGGGGCGCAGGAACATCAGCCCCTTCGCCTGGGCGGCAGATTTAGAGACAGTCGCGGTCGAGACGGTTTCGAACACCTTGGCAACGGCGGGCATCGGGCCCTTCGGCATGGAGGGGGCGTCGCGCCAGCGTTGGATCATCTCGCCGCAGCCGCCCCAACCCGGGATCAACCCGACGCCGCATTCGACCAGGCCCATATAAAGTTCGGCATGCGCCTGGATCGCGTCGCAATGGAGCAGGATTTCGCAGCCGCCGCCGAGCGCCATGCCCGCGGGCGCGCCGACCACGGGGAAGGGGGCGTATTTGAGCGCCTTGTAGGCCTTTTGGCCGCCCGCGACGAGCTTCTCGACTTCGCTCCAGGCAGCGATGTTGAGCGCGAACAGGGCGAGGCCGAGGTTCGCGCCGGCCGAGAAATTGCTGCCGTCATTGTAGACGACCAGGGCCTTGAAGTTCTTCTGAACGAGCGGGATCGCGTTGCCGATCAGCTTCATCACGTCGCCGTCGAGCGCGTTCATCTTGCCGGTGAACTCAAGGCAGGCGACGCCGTCGCCGACATCCCAGAGTGCGGCCGAGCCGTTCCTGAGCAAAGGCTCGCCCGCGAATTTGATATCCTCAAGCCTGAGCACGCCCTCGGGGCGGACGATGTCATGATAGGTGTTGTCGAGGCCCAGATATTGGCGCTTGCCGTTCTCGACCCGGTAGAACCTACGATCGCCCGCCAGCTTGAGCAGCTCGGGAACCGGTTTGCCTTCGGCCTCGAGGCGTTGCGCGAGATTGGCCGCGCCGATCTTGTCGATCATCTCGAACGGCCCGGCTTTCCAATTGTAGCCGAGCTTCATCGCGTCATCGATCGCGACCACGTCGTCCGCCGCCTGGGGGACTAGGCTCGCGGCATAGGAAAGCGTGCCGCCGAGGATCGTCCAGGCATAGTCGCCGACCTTGCCTTTGGTCTCGAGCAGAGCCGCAAGATCACCCTTGGCGGCGGGGCCGGACGGACCGCTGGTCTTCTCCTTCTCGCGATATTCCCCGGTAACAAGATCAATAGCTTCGCGGCGCTTGTTCATGTCCGGATTGAGCCGATAGAAGCCGCCTTTGCCCTTCCGGCCGATCGAACCTTCGGCGATCATCTTCTCGATCAGAGGGATTGAGCGGGCGATGCCGTGATAGGGATCGTCCTTGGGCAAGGTTTCGGTCAGGCTCTTCTGGAGGTGCGGCATCAGATCGATCCCGACCAGGTCCATCAGTCCGAAAACGCCGGTCTTGGGCACGCCCATCGGCCTGCCCGCGATCGCGTCGGCTTCTTCGACCGTGAGGCCGAGATCGAACGCGGCGTTGAGCGCAAGCTGGATCCAGTAGGTGCCGATGCGGTTGGCGATGAAGCCGGGCGTGTCCTTGGCGCGGACAATGGTCTTGCCCATCGCGCGATCGGCAAAGGCGGCGACCCGTGCAGCGAGGGCAGGATCGGTCGCCGCGCCGGTCACGATCTCCAACAGGCGCATGTAGCGCGGCGGGTTGAAGAAATGCGTGATCAGGAAGTCCTGCTTGAACGTATCGCTGCGTCCTTCGACGAGCTTGTCGAGTGGAATGGTCGACGTGTTTGACGAGATTGCGCTGCCCGGGCGGCGCACGGCTTCCAGCTTCGTGTAGAGATCGTGCTTGATGTCGAGCCGCTCAACCACTGCCTCGATTATCCAGTCGCAATCCGCGACCTTGGCGAGATCGTCCTCGATATTGCCCGCCTCGATCAGCTTGGCCGCCTGGGGCGACATGAAGGGGGCGGGATCGGTCTTGAGCATCTTCGCGATGGCGCCGTCGGCCACCGCGTTGCGGTTGGCCGGATCGCGGACGATGTCGAGCAACAGCACCGGGACGCCGGCATTGGCGACCTGCGCGGCGATACCCGCGCCCATCACGCCCGCGCCGATCACGCAGACCTTTTTGACGGCGTCGGTCATTCGGCGGCCTCCAACACGGTGGCGATGCCCTGGCCGCCGCCGATGCACTGGGTCGCAAGCGCATATTTGCCACCGCTGCGCTTGAGCAGGGATGCGGCCTTGCCGACGATGCGCGCGCCGGTCGCGCCCAAGGGGTGTCCGATCGCAATCGCGCCGCCATCGATATTCACGGTGTCGGGCTTGAGGTCGAGGTCGCGCATGCAGGCCAAAGCCTGGCTGGCAAAGGCTTCGTTGAGTTCGACCACGTTCAGGTCGCCAACCGAGATGCCGGCCCGCTCCAGCGCCTTGGTCGAGGCGCCGACCGGGCCGATACCCATGATCTCGGGGGCGCAGCCGGCGATGCCCACCGATTTGATGCGGGCGAGGATAGGAAGGCCGTGCTCGCGGGCATAGTCTTCGCTGGTCACTAGCACCGCGCTCGCGCCATCGGTCAGAGGTGAGGCGGTGCCTGCTGTAACGGATCCGCCGGCGTCGAAGGCGGGCTTGAGTCCCGCAAGCCCCTCGGCATTGGTGTCGGCGCGGATCGTGCCGTCCACGCTCACCACCCCCTTCTTGGTCTGGATCGGCACGATCTCGTCCGCGAGCTTGCCGCCGTCGCGTGCCGCCGCCGCCTTGTGCTGGCTCTCGATCGCGAAGGCTTCCTGATCGGCGCGCGTGATCTGGTATTTCGTGGCGACATTCTCGGCGGTCTCGCCCATGCCCATATAGGCGGCACTCTTGGCAGCGAGCGCGGGGTTGGGGAGCGGGTTGTAGCCCATCATCGGCACGCGGCTCATCGACTCGACACCTGCGCACACGAACACCTCGCCCGCACCCAGCTGGATCTGGCCCATCGCGATGTGGATCGCGCTCATGGAAGAGCCGCAGAAGCGGTTGACCGTCATCCCGCCGACCGAAAGCGGCAGGTCCGCGAGCAGGCCGATCAGCCGCGCGACATTCAGCCCCTGCTCGCCTTCCGGAAAGGCGCAGCCAAGGATGATGTCCTCAATATCGCCCGTGTCGACGCCGGTCCGTTCGATCAGGCCGCGAATCACTTGCGCCGCCAGGTCGTCAGGCCGGACGCGCGCCAGCTCCCCCTTGGTCGCGAAGTGGAAGGGCGAGCGGGCATAGCCCGCGATTACGGTGTTGCGCATCAGTCACTCTCCGGCAGGCACTTGACGATGATATGCCCTGTCGCCCTAAAGGTGCGATACTTTCCCTATACGTCAAGCAAATTTTCGTGCACAAGTATTGAACGCCGGGCGAAAGCCGGGGTTCGGATCACACGCCAAAGAGCGCGGATCTGGAGAAGGATGAAGGAGAGGTATGATCGGCTTGAGCATGCTCGCGGCTGCTGCCGCGATGAGCCCGGACGCCGCCATCGGACGATGGCGCACGGAAACGCGGAACGGAATTGTCGAGGTCGATCGCTGCGGCGGGTCGATTTGCGGCAAGCTGGTCAGTTCGGATGGGCTCCGCACCAACCCCGATATGCGGGACATCAAAAACAAGGACACGGCCTTGCGCGGCCGTCGCCTGATGAACCTGCAGATATTAGGCGGCTTCACGCGCGGTAGTGGCGAGTGGACCGGCGGCACGATCTACAATGGCGATGACGGGGGAACCTACAAGGCCACCGTCACGCCGATCGATGCCGATCATCTCAAGGTAAAAGGCTGCATCATCTGGCCCCTCTGCAAGAGCCAGACCTGGACGCGCATCCGCTGATGCAGCCTCAATTCGACAGAACAGAACCCAAGAGGGAGTTTAGGATGACTAAGGTTTCCAAGCGCGCGATCTTCGCGGCCAGCGTTTCGGTGCTCGCGGGCGGGATCGCCACTTCGGCCAATGCGGCCGCTTTCTACCTGCAGGAACAGTCGGTGAAGGGCGCGGGCCGCGCATTCTCTGGCGAAGTCGCGGATCAGGGCGCGGCCTCGCTGTGGTGGAACCCGGCGTCGATCGGCGGAATGACCGGCGGGGATGCAGCGATCGGCGTGAGCGAGATCATGCCGCGCGGCGACGTGCACAATAATGGAACGTTGATTGTCCGCCCGGGGCAGGCACCCGCACCGGTCGGCGGCGACGCGGATTCGCACAATCCGATCAACAATGGCACTTTGCCGTCGGGACAGATCGCCTATGGCATCACCCACCAGCTCGCCTTCGGCCTGTCGGTAAGCGCGCCTTATAGCTTCACCACCAATTACGATTCGACGAGTTGGGTCCGCTATACTGCTGACAAGACCCGTCTGCGGACGGTCGATATCCAGCCGTCGCTCGCCTTCGCGCCCACGCCGGAGATCAGCATCGGTGTCGGCCTCAACGCCGAACATGTGAAGGCGAGCCTTTCCAACTTCCTGCCCAACCTCTCGCCGCTGCTGCCCGATGGGCATCAGACGCTGAAAGGCAATGGCTGGGATTGGGGCTGGACCGTGGGCGCGCAATTCCACGCGGGCAACGCCGTCACGATCGGCCTGAGCTACAAGTCGAGCGTCAAGCACAAGCTCGACGGCAATGTGACCACCGCCGGCCTTGCGGGCCCGATCGCCCCGCTGAACGGCACGGTTCAGACCTCCGCCGAATTCCGTACGCCCTGGCAGGCGATGATCGGCATCCGCGCCAAGGTGACACCTGCGCTGACGCTCAATGCGGAGATCAACCGCTTCGGCTGGAACAAGTTCGACACGATTAACCTGGGCGCGCCGCTCAACGTCGCGATCCCGGAAAATTACGGGAATACGTGGAGCTATGCGGGTGGCCTGGATTATGCCCTCTCGCCGGGCGTGACTTTGCGTGCGGGCATTCAGCGGGATGAATCGCCGACCCGCGACAAGCATCGCGACGCACGCGTGCCCGACAGCGATCGCTGGAATTTCGCCGCCGGCGGCAGCTTCGAAGTGACCAAAAGCGTCGGGATCGACGCCGCCGTGAACTATATCAAGTTCAAGGATGCCAGCATCGACCGCACCACCGCGGCGTATGCCGGATCGCCGGTGCAAACTCCGATCCTGGTCAATGGCACGCTCCAGAACGCACATGCCCTGGTCCTCTCCGTCGGGGCGCATGTGAAGTTCTGATGCAAAGCGCGGCGGGAACGATGCGTAACGACACTCCGACGGCGGACCGGCCGCCGGAGACGATGCCTCCCATCGCGCCGCGCCTGCTGACCGACCTGCTCGACAAGGCAGTCGCCCAGCATGCAGGCCAGACGGCGATCGATTTTCTCGGTCGCCGCTGGACCTATGGCGAGTTGGGCGGCCTTGTCCGGCGGGCTGCACGCGGCTTGCAGGATCTGGGCGTCAAGCCGGGGATGCGGGTCGGCCTATGTCTGCCCAACACGCCCTATTTCGTGATCTTCTATTTCGCGGTGCTTCGCATCGGCGGGGTCGTGGTCAATTTCAATCCGCTCTATGTCGAGCGCGAGCTCAAGCATCAGATACTGGATTCCGGCACGACGATCATGGTCGTCCCGGACCTGGAGATGATCCATTCCAAGGTGGCCCATGTCGCCGAGGAGACCGGGCTGACCCACATCATCGCCTGCCCGTTCGGCGCGATATTGCCGCCGGTGAAGCGCCTGGCCTTTGCCGTCCTCAAGCGGCGCGAAATCGCGCACATTCCGGATGACGCGCGTCATGTCCGTTTTGCCGATCTGACCGCCGACGATACCGATCCCGAGCCGGTCGCGCAGTCGCCGGATAATCTGGCGGTGCTTCAATATACGGGCGGCACGACCGGCCAGCCGAAGGGCGCGAGACTGTCGCACGCCAATCTTGCCGCCAACAGCGCGCAGATGATCCGCCATGTCGGCCATCTGCCCTCCAGCCAGGAACGCACGCTGGGCGTGCTGCCCCTGTTCCACGTCTTCGCGCTGACCACGGTGCTCAATTATTCGGTCGATACCGCCGCCGAGATGGTGCTGCTGCCGCGCTTCGAAATGAAGCAATTCCTCGCTACGATCCGGCGTACGCGGCCGACGCAGTTTTTCGGCGTACCGACCATCTATGCGGCGATGGACGCGCTCCCAGAGGCGCAGGCGCCGGATCTGCGCACGATCAAGACCTGCATTTCGGGTGGCGCGCCGCTACCGTTCGAGGTGCGCGACCAGTTCGAGCATCGCTACGGCTGTCGGCTGGTCGAGGGTTATGGCCTGTCGGAAGCGAGCCCGATCATCGCCTGCAATCCGTGCGAAGGTCTGGTCAAGGATAATAGCTGTGGCCCGGCTTTCCCGGAAACCGTGCTGGAGATACGCGACCTCGACGATCCGCACCGCGTGCTGGGTATTGGCGAGCGCGGCGAGGTGTGCGCGCGCGGACCGCAAGTGATGCAGGGCTATTGGAACCGTCCCGAAGACAGCGAGAAGGTTTTCATCGACGGCGCTCTCCGCACCGGGGACGTGGGTTACCTTGATGAGGACGGCTATCTTTTTCTGGTGGATCGCATCAAGGATCTGATCCTGTGCGGGGGGTACAATGTCTATCCGCGCGTGATCGAGGATGCGCTTTACGAGCATCCGGCAGTGGCGGAGGCGGTCGTAATCGGGGTACCGGATACATATCGCGGGCAATCGCCCAAGGCCTTTGTCGCGCTCCGTGCGGGCATGCACGCGGACGAGGCGGAGCTATGCGCATTCCTGACCGAAAGGCTGAACAAGATCGAGATGCCGTCCAGTATCGAACTGCGCGCCAGCCTGCCCAAGACGATGATCGGCAAGCTTTCGAAGAAGGCGCTGGCAGACGAGGAAGCGGCGAGGCGCGCGTCGTGACCGCCCGTCACACGCCATCCAACGACCATGCCGCTCTTAAGGGCATTCAGGAGGTCGCGAAGGAGCTTGGCCTCACGATGCGGGCGCTGCGCTTCTACGAGGATAAGGGGCTTATCGCACCGCAGCGCGTCGGCACGACACGAATTTACGGCAAGCGCGAAGTGGCGCGCGTGCGCCTGGTCCAGCGCGGCCGGCGGCTGGGTTTCACGGTGCGGGAGATCCAGGAATTTCTCGATCTCTACGACGTTGACCCCGAGCATGTGGAGCAGATGCGCCGCTTCGTCCTGCGCGTGCGTGAACGGCTGGCCGAACTGGAACAGCGCCGTGTCGCGATCGAGGAAACGATCGACGAACTGACCAAGCTCGAACGAGAAACACTCGAAAAGCTCGAAAAGGCCGGTCAGCCGACCTAACCCGCCTTGGCGGGCGCCGCGCAATATTCCGCCTGCTTGGCGTGGTCGCGCAGGATCCGCTGGATATAATAATCCAGATATTCCTGACTCTGCTGCCGTTCCCGCGCGGTCTTTATCAGCGGTCCCGCATCCTTGAGCCATCCGTCGATGCAGGCCTGTTTGTCGGCCGATCCGCCTGCACAATCGAGCAACCTGTCAAAGGCATGACGATAGAGGCGGAAATCGGCATGGCTAAGTGCTGGTCCGTGTCCGGGATAAAGCGTCACGAAATCGGCACGGTCGATCGCGTCCAGCGCGCGCCGCCAGCCATCGGCGCAGGCCGTGTCGAAGAAAGGCAAAGGCAGAACGACCAGATCGCCGGCTGCCACGGCCCGGGCTTTGGGATCATAAACCCAGGTATCGCCTTCGGTGGCGGCGAAGGGCGCGAGCCGCAATATCAGCTCGTGGCCGGCATAAGGAAGCCGTATCGTGCCGGTCACCGCAACATCCGGGAGCAGGTCGCGCCGGTCCGAAATAGCCTCATAGCCGAGGCGGATATCCCCCTTGTCGTTCTCGGATAGGGCCGAGTCGGCGAGCTTTTTCTGCGCATTTTCGAGCGCGTGCGCGAGAAAGTGGTCGAGCGCGCCATATATCGCCTTGCTCGTATAGAGTTTCGCATTCGGATAGACCGCGCGCAGCTCCTGGTTTCCGCCGCTATGGTCGAGATGCCAGTGCGTGTTGACGATCGCGACGATCGGCTTGCGGCGCGCCTGGGCGTAATCGAGGATCGCCTGCTGGTGCTCCTTGTGGCGGCCTGTATCGACCACGATCAGGCCGCGCTCATCCTCGAAGATGATCGTGTTGCCGTCGGGCTGACGGTCGATCGGGAAAGCACCGGGAATCAGCTTGATCGGAAAGGCTCGCGGTGCGGGCGTTGCCCCCAGCAGCGCGAGCCCGAGAAGCGCACCGAACAGGGCCTTCCTCATTTGGAAGGTTTGCGGAACTTCAACGCGAACTGGCTGGTATGGCCGCGGATCGACTTGTCGAACACCGGGATGGTGAGCGGATCCTTGGAGTTGAGCAGCACATCGCTTTTACCGACAAGCTCGAACCCGGCGGCCCTGGCTTCCTTGATGACGGTATCGGGGTCGATGCGGTGGAGCGTATCGGTATCGGCGGTGCCGTGCCCGGCGACGCTCTTGTGATCGATCACGACGAAGGTACCGCCCGGCCTGAGCACACGATAGGCCATCTTTGCGAAGGCCGCGGTTCCGAGCTTGCCCATGAAGGGATCGCCGTAATCGTGATAGTTTTGCGAGGTCCAAACCAGGTCGAGCGGCTCAGGCACGGTAAGGAAGATATTGGGCTGCACCTGGACCACGACATTGGAATAACCGGGATCGGCGGCGATTGCCTTGAGCTTGGCAACGTCGCCCATGGCGAGCTTGCCATAGGCCTCGGGCCAGATCGCATAGACCTTGCCTTTGGGGCCGACGATCTTGCTGAAGATGCGTGTCCAATAGCCATTGCCGGGAATCAGGTCGAGCACGCGTTGGCCGCTATGCACGCCTGACAGGCCGACCAGCTCGGCGGGATGACGGCGTGCATCGTCGCCGCGCTGGAATGCGCGGGCCGGATCGGCAAGCGCCTTTGCCACTTGCGCCGCGTTGGGAGCGGCGGCGTGAAGGCTGCTCGTTCCCGCAATCAGCAACGCGACCGCGAAAGATCGACCGATCAGTTTCCCAGGCATGATTTTCCTCCCACTTGATCGCGCGAGGCATGCGCCCGCCTCAGGCGATCACGCAGTCAAGAAAAGATAAAGAATCGCGGATTCAAACTAGATGCTGCGGATGTGCGCAGCGAAGTCGTGAACGGCCGCGATCGTTGTGGTTGCCAGGTGATCGGCCGGACCAGCGGCCATCGCTGCCCATAGGACGGTTCCCTTCGCCGGATCGGTGGCGGTCAGCGACAAAGTCGGCTGGCCGTTCCACAGGATCAGCTTCGCCGTCAGCCGCACCGGCCTTTGGCCCGCAGCGATCTTGCCGGGCGGGCTCTGCGTTTCGGCGACTTTCGCGGTTTCGTCGGACACGCGATTCGTGAGCAGCTCGGAAAGCGCGCGCGCCAGCGTGTCGTCGGCCGCGACGCCGGTGCTATTCTGCACGTGATCGACGATGATCGCGATGCGCGGCGCAGGCGCGTGCAAAAGGATGGCCGCAACCGCAGCGGCAATCAGAAGCAGGACGGCGGCGATCGCGAAATGTCGGCGGGGCCGGGGCAGGGGGCCGTCGTCGACGCCCGCCTCGGGATTAAGCCGGTAGCCGCGCTTGGCGACGGTCGCGATATGTTTCGGATCGCGGGCATCGTCGTCGAGCGAGCGCCGCAGGTCCGCGATCACGACCGCGACGCTATTGGGGCTGACCGCGCGGCCGTCCCAGACCTCCGCCAATATCTCCGTATGGGTGACGGTCTCACCGCGCCGCCGGCACAGCAATTCGAGCGTCCGCGCCGTGCGATGTTCCAGCCGTCGCGCGCCGTCGGCTCCGACGAGCGCCGCGCCCGGGACGTCGAACCGCCAACCGCCGATACGATGATCTTCGCGCGTTGCCATGTCGCCCGCATTCCTCCTGGATCGAATCTATCCGACCCGGGCCGCGGCGCCAATTGCGCGATTTTGCGTCTATTTGCGGCGGTAGCGGAAGTACCAGACCTCATGGCCGATGCGCCGCGCCTTGGCTTCGTAACGCGTTTCGGGCCAGTCGTCGGGGCGGACGAGAAAGTCCTTCGGGCTTTCGGCCATCCATTCGAAGTGCGGGCTCTGGCCCATCACCATCATCGCCCATCGGCAATAGATCGGATGATCGGTGCCGAAGCGCAATTCCGCGCCAGGCTTCAATTTGGCCGCAAGCAGGTCAACCGGCCCCTTGTTCATGAAGCGCCGCTTGGCATGGCGCGCCTTGGGCCATGGATCCGGGTGGAGCAGATAAGCGCGATCGAGGCTCGCATCGGGCAGACGCTCGATCACCTGCAGCGCGTCATTCATATGGATGCGGACATTGTCCAGGCGCTGCTCATCGACATGGATCAGCAGGCCGACGACACCGTCGAGAAAGGGCTCGCAGCCAATGAAGCCATGATCGGGACGCATCGCCGCCTGAGCGGCAAGGTGCTCGCCGCGACCGAAGCCGATCTCCAGCTCGAGCGGGCGATCGTCGCTAAACATCATCTGGGCGGTCAGGGGCCCCTCGGCGGGCACCGACAGCTCGGGCAGCAGGCGCTCGGTCAGCGCCGCCTGGCCGGCGCGGAGCTTATGCCCGGTGCGGCGGCCGTAAAGGCGGCGGAGGGTGGTGGGATCGGACATTACTCAAACCGTTCGCCCTGAGCGAAGTCGAAAGGCGCTCTATCACCGGTGTGGCGAAAGTGCTTCGACTTCGCTCAGCACGAGCGGTTTTTGACCTTAGTGCTTTTCGGTCGAAGTGCCCGAGGTGGCCGGAGCGGCGTCGCCCTTGATGTTGCCCTGGGGCTGCTTGGCGGCCTGCGCCTCGGTCGGCACGGGCACATTCTTCGCCTTGGCGGCGTCGGCGCCACTTGCCTCGGCGGCGGCCTTTTCCGGGCTGGCAGCGCCGGCCGCGGGTGCGGCGGGCAGCGGGAGCTGGTGGTCGCCCTGCTTGTTGAGATAGGCGATGACGTTGGCACGATCCTGCGGATTGGAGAGGCCCGCGAAGGTCATTTTCGTGCCGGGCGCATACGCCTTCGGGCTCGTCAGCCAGGCGTTGAGATTGTCAAAGGTCCACTTGCCGCCCTTGGACTTGAGCGCGTCCGAGAAAGCGAAGCCGGCGCGGCCGGTAGCCGCGGTCTCATCCACCACGTTGTACAGGTTCGGGCCGAGCGCGTTGGCGCCACCCTTGTCTGCATTATGGCAGGCGGCGCACTTCTTGAAGACGTCCTCGCCCTTGGCCGCATCGGCCTGGCTCATGTAGAAAGCGAAGGGCTTCTCGGCGACGGCAGCGGCGCCACCTTCCTGCTCGACGCCCTGAACTTCATACCCCATCTTCTCGGGACGCTCGCCCTTGAAGATCTCGCCAGTGACGACCGTCGCGAACAGGCCGACAATGCCGGCAGCCAATACCCAGCCCGCAATCGTGTTCGTGCGATCGTTCATGCCCCTGCCTGACCCTCAAAGCTTTGCAATGTGCCCCGCCACGCGGGATTTGCCGGTTCCTTAGTGGGCGCAGGCGCGTGCCGCAAGCGGTTGCGGGAGAAGCCTGCAGCCTCTATCCGCCGCCGCCATCATGGAGAGCTATCCCGCACCCGCGCGCGCTTTGGTCGCCGCAATGACCGAGGCCGCCGCCCAGCATCCCGAACGCGCCGTAGCGATCCAGGGAGCGCCCGGATGCAATTCGCATATCGCCGCACTGGAAGCGGTTCCCGATGCGCTGCCTTTACCCTGCTTCAGCTTCGAGGACGCGCTCGACGCGGTGAAGGACGGCAGGGCCCGCCGCGCGCTGATTCCGATCGAGAACAGCCTGCATGGCCGGGTGGCCGACATTCATTTTCTGCTCCCCGAATCCGGCCTGTCGATCACCGGCGAGCATTTCATGCCGATCCGCTACTGGCTGATGGGTCTAGCGGGTGGGCATATCACCGACGCGATGAGCCATCCGCAAGCTTTGGGCCAATGCCGCCATTGGCTCCGCGCGCGGGGACTCACGTCGGTGCCCTACCCGGATACAGCAGGCGCGGCGGCGATGGTGGCGGAGCTTGGCGATTCCTCGATCGGCGCGATCGCGCCGAGGCTTGCCGCGGACCTCTATGGGCTGGAACTGATCGCAGATCGGCTGGAGGATAGCGACGATAATACGACACGCTTCGTCATGCTGGAGCAGGATGCGGCGCAGGAAGCGATCGATGGTCCGCGCATGACCAGCTTCATCTTCGAGGTGAAGAACGTGCCCGCCGCGCTCTACAAGGCGCTCGGCGGCTTCGCCACCAACGGTGTCAATATGACCAAGCTGGAAAGCTACCAGCGCGGGGCGAGCTTTGCCGCGACGACCTTCTATTGCGACGTCGAGGGCGGGCCCGAGGACGCCAATCTGGGGCGCGCGCTGGAAGAGCTCGAGTTCCACACTAAGAGCCACCGTATCCTGGGCACCTATCCGCAAGCCCGGCCGCGCGGCTGATCGCCGATCCGGACTCGGGTCACCGCATTGATACGCGCGTGCCCTTGCCAAGCCCGTACCCGCCTTTATCCCAAGTGCATTCCATGAAGTGGCTCCGTCTTCTCCTCGACCGTACGGCCGTCCTGTTCCTTGGCGTCGCGGCCGGGGTGGCGATCGGCTATGCGTTCGGTTCCGGCAACGAGAAGAAGGAAGCGGTCAGCCTCGCGCCGGAGGCGGCGCCCGTGGTGGCGCCGCGTCCGATAGCGCCGCCGCCCCCAGCCGGCGCCGCCGCGCCCGAAGCGGCGACGCCCAAGGGCACGGTCGCCGAGCCGGCCGGTGACGCAACGCCGCAAGCCGATCAGCCGACCGCACAGATTGCCGAAAAGGTGAAGCAGGGCGGGCAGATACATGTCGGCGTGTTCGGCGACAGCTTCGGCGACGGCGTCTACAGTGCGCTCTATCGATTGCTGCCGGCCAACGCGGGTTTCCGGGTCGACAAATATTCGCAGCCTTCGACCGGGTTCACGCGCTATCGCCGACTCGATCTCGAACAACATGACGATCAGCAGATCGACCGCCAGTCGCTCGACGTCGCGGTGATCTCGTTCGGCGCAAATGATGCGCAGGGCGTCTGCGACAATGGCCATTGCGGTGCACTGATGGGCAGTTTCTGGCAGCGCGTGATCTCAGCGCGGGTCGAATCCTATGTCGCGATGCTGCGACGGCATGGCGCGCAGGTCTATTGGGTCGGGCTGCCGGTGATGCGCGATCCGGGTTTCGACGCCGACGCGCGCGCGATGGACGAATTCTATCGCGGCCTGATGGCGCGGATCGGCGTTCCCTATATCGACATCCGTCCGCTCACGACCGATGCGGCGGGCCAGTACCAGGCTTATTATCAGGACAAGGGCGGCTCGCCCAAGCTGTTGCGTGCGGGCGACGGCATTCACATGTCGATGAACGGCTATATCCACGTCACCAAGGGGCTGGCCGGTCGCATCCTTGCCAGCGTGGAGGCAGTCAAATCCGGCGACCGGGCTGTTCGCGCGCCCGTCAGCACGGATAGCCTGCCGGTCACAAAGGCGGGCGATAGCAGCAGTCCCGTGATCGTGCACAAGGCACCGATCAATCGTCATGCGCCGCGCCCGCGTGCAGATAATTTTACACCCGCCCCTGTGCCCGATCCCGGCAATGGCGATAGTCCCGACGCAAATCGGATCGAGGATCAGTGATAGCGCTGGTTGCCCTTGCCGCAGCGGTCATGCCGACTAGCGGTCTGGCTCAGGGCGAGACGTTGCGGCCCTTCTTCGCCAAGCTGGCGCATGCCAACACGCGCCCGGTTCATATCTTGCAGATCGGCGACAGCCACACGGCGGGTGATGCGATCACCAGCGCGTGGCGCGATATCCTCGAGCGGAAATATGGATCGGCGGGGCGCGGTGTGCTGGCCCCGGGGCGGCCGTTCGATGGCTACATCACACACGGCATTACTGTGACCATGTCGCCGGGGTGGAAGATCTCGAGCGATTTCGGCGCGACCTGGTCGATGCCGTCGCCGCCTTTGGGCCTGAGCGCCTTCACGCTCACCAGCCAGAGCGACGGCGCGACCATGGCTCTGCTTGCCGATCCGCAGGAGGCATTCGACCGCTACACGGTGTGCGCGATCGTGAAACCGGGGGCGGGGACCCTGATGCTTCACGCCGGCGCCGAGACCGCGACCTTCAATCTCGCCTCCGCGACCGAACGCCCTGAATGCCGCACGGTAAAGCTGGTCCAGCCGGCGACGACGGCGGACCTGACTGTCTCGGGTGGACCGGCAACGCTGACGTCGTGGGCGACGTTCAGAGAGCAGGGAGGGGTCTCGCTCTCCAACCTTGGCGTGGTCGGATCGCAATTGATCCATTGGGCGCGCACCGACGATGCGGTGCTGACCGAGGAACTCTCCAATTACCGGCCCGACCTGATCGTGCTCGCGTTCGGGACGAACGAGGGTTTCTCGCCGCGCGTGAACGACTTCGAATATGAGGTCACGTTGCGCGCGCAGATCGGGCGCATCCGCCGGCTCGCGGGCAACGTCCCGATCCTGATTCTCGGCGCGCCGGACGCGCTGAGCCGCCGCGCGGAAATGCGCGCCAATACGACCGCGGGCGATTCATCGCCCGATTGCGGCGCGCCGGTGGCGCAGCCGGTCCGGCCAGAGCCGGGCGTGATCGACACGATCATGACCAAGCTCAGGAACAGTATCGGCATGGCGCCGAGCGAGCCCGCGCCGGGGGCTGAGCCCTCGGCTCAGTCGATCGCGCCGGTCGCGACCGGAACCAGCAGAGGCCCGCTTTTCCCGCCCGCCGGCCTCAAATTGGTGCGCGACGTCCAGCGACGCGTCGCAGCTCAGCTCAATGTGGCTTACTGGGATTGGGAAAAGCGGCTCGGCGGCCGCTGCTATGCCGACGCTTGGGTCCATGCCAATCCGCCGCTGATGCGGGGCGATTATGTCCATTACACCACCGCGGGCGGCAAGGAGGTCGCGCAGCGGCTGCAAGACGATCTCGACCGGGCGATGACACGGTGAAGAATATCCGCCGGGGCAACGGCTAAGGCATGCTGTTCCCAACGCTTACATTCGGCCTGTTCTTCCTGGTCGTGTTCACGATCGTGTGGGCCGCGAACGGGTCGAACGAATGGCGCAAGATCCTGCTGCTCATCGCGAGCTGGGTTTTTTACGGCGCATGGGATTGGCGATTCGTCGCTTTGCTGATCGGCTCGGCGCTCCTCAACTGGGGTTCGGCCGAACTGATCTGGTATAATCGCGAAGCTCCGGCCGCGCGCCGCCGTGCGATTATGATTGCCGGCGTGACAGGTAACCTGGCGATCCTCGGCTTCTTCAAATATTATGGTTTCTTCGTCGAGCAGCTCGGCGATATCCTCCATGCGGCGGGCTATGCGCGCGACCTGCCGCTGATGCAGGTGGTGCTACCGGTCGGTATTTCCTTCTTCACCTTCCAGGGCATGTCCTATCTGGCGGACGTCCATGCCGAGCGGCTGGCGCCGGCGAAACTGCTCGACGTGACCCTGCTCATGTCGTTCTTCCCGCATCTGGTAGCGGGGCCGATCGTGCGCGGATCTGACCTCTTGCCGCAATTCGAGGAAAGCCCGCGACTGACGCGCGACATGGCGGGCATGGGGCTGGTGCTGATCGTGTGGGGCCTGTTCAAGAAGGCCGTGGTGGCATCCGAGCTTTCGACCGGGCTGGTCGACCCGGTCTTCTTTGATCCGGCTGCGCATTCGCGGCTTGACCTGGTTGCCGCTGCATACGGCTATGCGGTTCAGATATATTGCGATTTTTCGGCCTATAGCGACATGGCGATCGGGATCGCGGTACTATTCGGCTACAAATTTCCGCTCAATTTCAACCAGCCTTATCGTGCGCAGTCATTGCAGGATTTCTGGCGGCGCTGGCACATCAGCCTGTCGAGCTGGTTGCGCGACTATCTTTATATCGGAGCGCTCGGCGGCAGTCGGAAGGGTTTCGCGCGCCAATGCCTCAACCTGATGGCGACAATGCTGCTGGGCGGGCTGTGGCATGGCGCCAAATGGACCTTCGTCATTTGGGGTGGGTTGCACGGCGGGGTGCTCGCGCTCGAGCGGATCTGGGAGCGTATCCGCCCCGAGGGCTTTCCACGCCTGCCGCGGGTGCTCGGCATCCTCATCACGTTTCATATCGTGCTGATCGGATGGATATTCTTCCGCGCCGAAAGCTTCGATGCGGCGATCGCCTATCTGAGGGGGATCGGCACGGCGGGCGTTGCGAGCGACGTGTTGACCCCACTTGCGTGTGGGTTGATTCTGTTCGGGATGGCAATCCATTTCACGCCGGCCAATCTCGGGCAGAGGCTGGCCCTGCACGTGCGACTCCTGCCCGCCTGGGCACTGGGGCTGCTGGTGGGTATCACGATCCTGATTATCGATTCGATGCGTTTCGAAGGGGTTGCTCCCTTCATTTACTATCAATTCTAGGAAGTTGCGGATGCCGCAGGACACGCCATCGCCGATCGACCTGCCCGAGCCGGAGCTGGATGAAGCGGGGTTGGGCTGGTCGTTCGGCGTGATCTTTATCGCCAGCCTGTTCCTGCTGTCCGCGAATGCCGCATCGTTACGTGACTGGATCGACGACCAGCCGCCGAGCCCGGCGCAGCAGCAGGCGGCCGAATGGGGCGACCGGTGGGTCGAGACGACGGAGGGGCTCGGGATCGGCCTGCCGCGCAAGGCGATGCACGACCAGTGGAAGCGTGCCGAACAGGCGCGCTTCCCCGGAAGTGCTCAGAAAGAGGGGGCTGCGGACAGCCCGATCAATGATTAGCGATAGAAGACGTGGGCGCCGACCGTAGCGACGCGCTCGCGCGTGCGGAAGAAGGCGTTGGCCGGCGCATAGGAAGCGCGGAAATAGATTGCGCCGGGGGCAACCGGCTCAGCCTGGCCGGCCAGCACTTCGTGCGCCACCTCGACCGCTTCCTGCCAACCGTCGCTATTCTTGCGCGGATGGAAGCTGGCGATGCGGAAATATTGGCCGCGCTGATTGACGATCTCACAGATCGAGCCGCCGAAGCGGCCACCGACCTTGAGGCGGTTCACCAGCGTCTGGGCAACGGCGATCTTGCCTTCACGCGGCTGATTGGCGGCTTCGTGGAGCACGACCTTGGCCATGCATTCGACCGAGGCGGCATCGGCGGATGCGGCAACGGGCGCGGCCTGAGGCGTCGCATCGTCGGCGTCGGCTTGTGACGCGAGCGTCTGCTGCTGCACGACAGGCGTCGGAGCAGGTGCGGTCGCGCTGAGATCATAAGCGAGAAGCGGAGTGGGGGCGACATATTCGGCCGCCGAACTGCCCGAGGAAGACAGGGCAAAGCAGGACAGGGCGAGGCCGAGGCCCGCACCCGAGGCAAGCGTTAAGGGACGCTTGAAATGCATCAAAAACTCTTACGAATGCGCAAAACCGCCCACCGCCGCGGAAACTATGCGACGGCTGCGAATTTAACGTCTTGTCAGCAGGACGAGGGTAACGCGTGCCCTTGCGACCGATTGGTTGACGGCCATGTCGGGGTTTTGCGCTGCAGCGTCAACGAAACCACGACGAATCGTTTCGTCGACGGGACGGCTTGAGGATATTGCGGGTTAAGCGCCGTGTTCGCGGTGCATCGCCTCACCACGAATCTGGGCCATAAGGGAGCGATTCCCTCCCGTTCATCGCTTGTTTCGGGCATGACGTTAACCGTACCGGTCGCAAGCGCGATTCGGCGGGAGGGCAAGGTGGAAGAGCGTCCGAGCACGTCCTTCATGCAGGCCATGATGTCCGGCCGGGCAGCGGAAGCGTTGCGCCGGGATCGGCTGCTGGCGGCGATTGCCCTGTTCGGCGGCCTTGGTATCGCGATCGCCTTGCCCTTCGCGCTGCAGGCCGGCGCAGCCTTTTTCCTGCCGGTCACCGCCGCTCTGGTGATCGCAATCGCGCTCGTGCCGATGCTGGAATGGTTCGAGCGGCGCCGCGTGCCGTCGGCGCTTGCCGCCTTTCTGTGCATCGCTTTATTCCTGGGCGCCGCCAATGCGGCGGTTGCGGCGATCATCGTGCCGGCCTCGGGCTGGTTCGCCTTGCTTCCCGAAAGGGTAATCCGCATCCGCCACAATCTGCGGCCGCTGCTGGAGGTGTATAATAGTCTCGACCGGTTCGTCAGCAACACGCAGGCGACCTTCATGGGGAAATCCGGCCACCAGCTGGTTGTCTCGCTCGGCAAGCCTTCTTCCCTGCTCGACGTAGTCGCGAGTTCGGCGCCGGTCGCGATCCTGCAGATGTTTTTCGCGGTGCTGGTGGTATTCTTCTTCCTGTCGGGCTGGACGCGCATGCGGCGCCAGACGATTACCAGTCGCGGCAGCTTCACGAGCGCGTTGACGACCGCACGCGTGATCCAGGAGATGGTGGACGCGACGTCGGCCTATCTGGCGACGATCACGATGATCAATATCAGCCTGGGCCTGCTGGTTGCGGGTGCCTTCTGGCTGATCGGCTTGCCCGATCCGCTGATGTGGGGCGGGATCGTCGCACTCTCCAATTATATGCCCTATCTCGGCCCGATCATGGCGTCGCTGCTGCTCGCGCTCGGCGGACTCATGGTGTTTCGCGACGCCTGGTATGCGATTCTGCCGGTTGCGACCTTCATTTGCTGCCACCTGATCGAATCCAACCTGATCACGCCGGCCCTGGTCGGACGCAGGCTGACGATCAATCCGCTTCTGATCCTGGTGTCGCTGAGTTTTTGGGGTTGGGTGTGGGGCCCGGTCGGCGCGCTGCTGGCAGTGCCGATTCTCATCATCGTCAAGACCGTGCTGGACGCTGCTGGCAAGCCCGACATTGCCGGCTTCCTGTTCGAGGAAGGCACACTCACGAGCCCGGCTCCGGAGACGCCCGCACCCGTGTCGGCGGACGCGCCCGAGGCCTGACGATCGACCCTGGAAAAAAAGCCGGAACAGCCCGGTCTCAGACGTTGACAGCCCCCGCGACCCTCTCTAGTCGGCGCGTCTCCGCAAGGGGTTGCCTACGCGGGTGTAGCTCAGTTGGTTAGAGCGCCGGCCTGTCACGCCGGAGGTCGCGGGTTCGAGCCCCGTCACTCGCGCCACCTTCCAGGATGCAAGATGTCCCGGATCGGCTGGTGTCTGGTTTTCATCTGCATCTTCGCCACGGCGCCAGCCTTTGCCTGGGGCAATCAGGGCCACATGGCGACGGGCCTGATCGCCTATGATCGGCTCGCAGCGGACGATCCGGCGGCTATCACTGCGATTGCGGCGCTGATGGCGCAGCATCCCGATCATGCGCGGTTCGACGCGGCGTTGACTGGGCTTGTCGACGCCGAGCGGGATCGACGGCTGTTCGCCCTGATCGCGCGCTGGCCCGACGAAATTCGCGGAACGCCCTACGATCATCCCCACTGGCATCACGAGCTGCGTGTCGTGACTGGCTGGATCGCGCTGCGCGGCCCTCGTTTCGGTGCGGCGGATCGAGCGTTCCGCCGCAACTTGAAGCTGCTGCGCAATCCTGTGGCCGATCCTGGAGCGCGAGCGGTCGCGCTATGTTGGCTGTTCCATATCACCGGTGACATGCATCAACCGCTCCACGCCGGACATCGGATGGACGCGCATTTTCCGCTCACCGATTTCGCGGGGACCAAGGGCTGGGTCCGCCGGAGTGCCGAGGCGGCGCCAGAGACGCTGCATCATTTCTGGGATACTGCCGCCGATCGCGCGGACCAGGACTTCGCTGGCGCGGCCGCGATTACAGCGGCAGCCGAGGCGGTTCCGCCGGCGGCGGAGGTGGAGGATATCCACCCGCTCGTGGCCTACCGGGGCTGGGTGAGGGAGAGCGAGCACGAAGCTGCCGATGAGGCGTATCCGGACGTGATGGCGGCCGAAGCGTCGCGCCCGGAAAAAGCCGGAACGCTTTCGCCTGATTATGTCGTGAAGGCGCGCCACGCCGCCGAACAACGGATCGGGCAGGCGGGAGAACGTCTTGCCGGCTTGCTTACCGCCCTGTTCCCGCCTCGTTGAACGGAGTTTTGGGTCTGGTCGTCATGGTGGAAGCGCGACGCTTCCCCGATGGCGCGGATCAGGCTCTGTTCGAGATTAGGCTACGACCACCTTGTTGCGGCCGCTCCGCTTGGCTTCATAGAGCGCAACGTCGGCGCGCTTGAGCATCGACGAGGTGATCTCGTCATCGTCGCGGCTGAGCTCCGCAATGCCGGCTGAGAAGGTCAGGCGTCCCAGCGTCTGGCCCGTGGCATTGATTTTCAGATCGCGTGCACCGATCGCCGCACGGATGCGGTCAATCTCTATTCCCGCCTGCTTGGCGTTGGAGCCTTCGAACAACACGACGAATTCCTCGCCGCCGTAGCGCGCCGCGAACAGGCGCTCGCCGCCATCCTTGGCCAGGCTGGTAGCGACGAACTTGATCACCTCGTCACCGATCTGGTGGCCGAACTTGTCGTTGAAATTCTTGAAATGGTCGATGTCGCAGATCGCGATCGCGAACGGGCGACCGGTCTCGCGCGCGCTTTCGACCGCCGCGGCGAGCCGGGTGTCGAGCGCGCGACGGTTGGGCAGGCCGGTCAGCGCGTCATGGTTGGCTGCATCCTGCGCATCGGCCAGGCTGTCGCGCAACGTGCGGATTTCCTCGCAGGCGATGCGCAGCTGTTCCTCGACCCCGCGCGTGCGGTCGATCATCGAATGGGTCAGGCCCATCAGGGTGCCGACGACGGTGACGGGCGACGCGCCAGCTTCGAGCTCGGCGGCATTGGTCGCGAGGGCTTCGCCATAATCGGAAGCGACTTCACGCGAGATGGAAACGATCTCACTGACCTCGGTCAGCCGCGCCTGCGCGTCGGCAACCATGACCTGCAAGTCGGAGGCGGAAAGCTCGACCGAGCGTTCGGCGATCATCGCCGCGGCGGACGCGGCGGAAAGACCGCCTTGCTGCATCGCGCGCTCGATCGAGCCGTTGAAGGCCCGATCCTGCGCGGTCAGATAGCGATGCGCCATCGCATAGTTGGTGGGCGTCGGCTCGAGACGGTTGTCGAGCAGAACTCGGGCGATACCGTCGTAAAGACGCCGCCAAGGATCTTCGCAGGCTACCTCGCTCATGACGATCTGTCTTAGAGAAGAGGTGTTAACGAAACGTCCACTATGCGGGATTTTGTCGCCCGCCGGCGCTACTTTTTCCAGCGACCATGTTCCATCCAGAAAAGCAACGGCTTGAGCGGCGCGATCCAGATGATTCCTGCGACGCAATAGATAAACGCCTGTAACGGCCAGGGCAGGTGCGCGATATTCTGTGCCTGTGTGCCGACCAGCCCGGCCCAGAATAGAATGAGCAACAGGATCAGCCCCATGCCTGCGGGCTTGCGCCAGGTCGGCCTCATATCCGCACGAACTCCTTTTCTGTCACGATCGCGTGCAACGGGACGTCCCACGGATCGCACGGCACCTCTTCCACCTCTTGCATAGCCCACGCAAATCCGATGCGGTGCGCCCCCGGATAACGCTGGAAAGCGCGATCATAGTGGCCTGCGCCATAGCCGATACGCCCGCCTTTGCGATCGAACCCGGTCAGGGGCGTCACGATCAGGTCAGGCGCACGCTCGGGCGCCGAAGACAGGGGCTGGCGCAAGTTCATCGGCCCATGCTCGATCGCATCGCCCGGTGCCCAGGCCAGGAAGCGCATCGTGGTCCGGTCGATCAATGTCGGAAGCGCAATGCCATGGCCGCGTGCATGGAGCGCATCGAGCAACGGCGCCGGATCGAGCTCGTCATGCATCGCCAGATAAAGCGAGACGGTCGCGCCGTTGGGAATATGGGGAAGGAGAAGATCGACGGCGGCGTGCGCGGCAGCCTCTGTGGCTTGAGGGCCTATCGCGGCGACGTGCGCCGCGCGTCGCGCGCGCAGCTCTCCCCGCAGCGCGATCTTGGCCGGGTCGGGGGAGGGTGGTGGGACCGCCATGGCCGTCTTCCTGAAATCCACTGACGCCAAAAACGTCAGGTGGGAACCATGTGCACCGGGCCAGGGCCCGGACAGGGACAGCTCCCTTGGATGATGAATCGCCTCAGGGATGTTCGTGGATCGTACCGGGCAGTTCCCACCGCAATCCTATTTAGGCGTTCGGGGCCCCATGCTCAAGGCGTTCGGCGAGAGATTCGATCCGTCCGGCCAATTGATCGAGCGTGCGCGCCAGCGCGGCCTTGCCGGGATCGGGCGCGCCCGCGCGCAAATCGCTCAGCTCGTCCGCAAGCAGGAGCCCTGCCAGCAGGAGCTGGCGCGCCTCGTTGGCACTGCCCACCACCTGCTCGGCCTCACGCGCTTTCGCGTCGAGCATCCCTGCGAGCATCTCCAGCCGCGCTTCCTGACCATCGGGGCAGGCCAGGTCGTAGCTGCGATTGCCCACATTGAGCTTCACCTGGCCCATCAGCGTTGCCCCTCATGCCCGATCAGATTGTCGAGCCGTGCGATGGTTTCCTGGACGCGGGCACGGAGCGTCTCATGCCGCTCCTCCAGCAGGGCGTAAGCTTCGGCGACGCCGTTTCCGGCGGATTCGCGCGCACCGGCGGCGCGCTCGATACGGCCGAGCGCGCGCTCCAGCCGGACCATTGCAGAGTTGAGAGCCTCTTCCGACATAAGGCAAGCATTACGGTGCCGGCCCAAGACTGGCAACGGCTCTGATCGCAGCCCTGCCACGTTTGGTGGGACGCGAAGCGGGCTATATCCGGGCCTAGATTATATGCGGGCGCTTGGTGCCCGGGCGCGGTTGACGGTTGAAGCTGCACCCGACAAAGGGAGCGCGCGCTTCACCAGCACTATTCTTAAGGGAGCTTCGACATGGCGGTACGGGTTGCGATCAACGGCTTTGGACGCATCGGCCGGCTGGTCGCCCGCGCGATCCTGTCACGTCCCGATTGCGGGCTGGAGCTGGTGGCGATCAACGATCTCGCCGACGCGCCGTCCAACGCGCTGCTGTTCAAGCGCGACAGCGTGCACGGCACCTGGAATGGCGACGTCCATGCCGACGGCAACGACCTGATCATCGACGGCAAGCGCATCAAGGTCACCGCCGAACGCGATCCGGCCAAGCTGCCGCACGCAGCAGACAAGATCGACATCGCACTGGAATGCACGGGCTTCTTCACCGACCGCGAGAGCGCGGGCAAGCATCTTGAAGCCGGCGCCAAGAAGGTTCTGGTGTCCGCGCCTGCCAAAGGCGTCGACCTGACCGTGGTATTCGGCGTCAATCACGACAAGCTGACCGCCGATCACAAGATCGTGTCCAACGCGTCGTGCACCACCAATTGCCTGGCGCCGATCGCCAAGGTCCTCAACGACGCGATCGGGATCGAGCGCGGTTTGATGACGACTGTGCACAGCTATACCAACGACCAGAAGATTCTCGACCAGATCCACAAGGATATGCGTCGCGCGCGCGCCGCCGCCATGTCGATGATCCCGACCACGACCGGCGCGGCCCGCGCGGTGGGCGAGGTGCTGCCCGAGCTCAAGGGCCGTCTCGACGGCTCGGCGATCCGTGTGCCGACCCCGAACGTCTCGGTGGTCGACCTGACCTTCCAGCCGAAGAAGGACACCACGGTCGAGGAAGTGAACGGCGCGCTCAAGGCGGCGTCGGAAAGCGGCCCGCTCAAGGGCATCCTCCAATATGTCACCGAGCCGCTCGTCTCGATCGACTTCAACGGTGATCAGCACAGCTCGTCGGTCGACAGCCTTGAGACCGCGGTGCTCGAAGGCAAGTTGGTGCGCGTGCTCAGCTGGTACGACAATGAATGGGGCTTCTCGAACCGGATGGTCGATACCGCCGGGGCGATGGGCAAGCTTCTCTAAGAGCGGGACATGGGGCGTCTCCTCGGTATCGCGCGCCATGATCGGCCGCGCGGAACGATGGAGACGCTCGACCATGTCGACGTCACCGTCGACCAGGGGCTGCACGGTGATTTCCGTGGTAGTCTGAAGCCGGGCCGCAACAAGCGCCAGGTAACGTTGATGGCGGTGGAAGGCTGGCGCGACGCGTTGCGCGAGCTGGACGCGGCGGTCTCCTGGGAGCAGCGGCGCGTAAACCTGTTGGTCGAGGGGCTCGCGCTCGAACAGAGCCAGGGCGCGCGGATATTGTTCGACTCGGGTCTTGTGCTCGAGGTGACCGGGGAGTGCGATCCATGCAGCCGCATGGAAGAGATCGCGTCCGGCTTGAAGGCCGTGCTGCTGCCACACTGGCGCGGTGGGGTGACGACCATAGTGATCGAAAGTGGCCCGATCCGGGTCGGCGACAATGTGAGGATCGAGCGGTGAGCTTCAAGACGCTGGACGATATGGGCGATGTCTCGGGCAAGCGCGTGCTGGTGCGCGAGGATCTGAACGTGCCGATGGATGGCGCCCGCGTCACCGACGATACGCGTTTGCGCGCCGCGGGGCCGACGATCGCCGAACTCTCCGACAGGGGCGCGATCGTGTTGGTGCTGGCCCATTTCGGCCGCCCCAAGGGCGAGCGCAATCCCGACATGAGCCTTGCGCTCGTCACCAAGCCTCTGAGCGAGGTGCTTGGCCGCGAAGTGCGTTTCGTCGATGATTGCGCGGGCGAGGCGGCCGAGAAGGCGATCGCAGATCTCCGCCCGGGCGATATCGCGATCCTCGAAAATACTCGCTTCCACAAAGGCGAGGAAAAGAACGATCCCGAACTCGCCGCCGCGATGGCGAAGCTCGGCGATTTGTACGTTAACGATGCTTTCTCCGCCGCTCATCGCGCGCATGCATCGACCGAAGGGCTGGCCCATATCCTGCCGGCCTTCGCCGGGCGCTCGATGCAGATCGAACTGGAGGCGCTGGAAAAAGCGCTGGGCAAGCCCGAGCACCCGGTCGCCGCGGTCGTCGGCGGCGCCAAGGTTTCGACCAAGCTCGACGTGCTCAAGAACCTTGTCAGCCAGGTCGATCATCTGATCATCGGCGGCGGGATGGCGAACACGTTTCTCGCCGCGCGCGGGGTGGATGTCGGCAAGTCGCTGTGCGAGCATGACCTGAAGGAAACGGTGATCGAAATCCTCGACGCCGCCGAAAAGGCCGATTGTACGGTGCATCTGCCCTATGATGTGGTCGTGGCGAAGGAATTCCGCGCGGACCCGCCGACACGCACGATCAACGTGCACGAAGTTGCTGCCGACGAGATGGTCCTCGACGTCGGCCCCGCCGCGGTCGAGGCTTTGGGCGATGCGCTCAAGACGTGTCGCACGCTTGTCTGGAACGGGCCGCTAGGCGCCTTCGAGCTTCACCCGTTCGATGCCGCGACCGTTGCGCTCGCCCGGATCGCGGCGGCACTGACCCAATCCGGCGGGCTGATCTCGGTCGCGGGAGGTGGGGATACGGTGGCCGCGCTTAATCATGCGGGCGTGGCAGATAGCTTCAGCTTCGTCTCGACCGCAGGCGGCGCGTTTCTGGAGTGGATGGAGGGGAAAGTGCTGCCGGGGGTTGCCGCGCTCGGCTGAACCCCTGACGGATGTCGTCACTTTATTGTGCGATGCAATAAATTCACTTCACAATCATGAAGGTCTGCCTCATTTTTGCGCTGCACAATGGGAGCGTGATCATGGCGAGGCGTCTAAGAAATGCGAGCGCGCTGATCCTGGCGGGATTCCTCGCTGCCTCACCGGCGTGCGCGGTGAAGGACTTTTCGCCGAATGGCTTGAGTTCGCCCGGTAGCTCGGTACAGGCCCCCGAATCGGCGCCCGTGATGGCGCCGAAGCCTCTCAATAATTTGCGATTTCCGGCTGGTAAGGGCGGGGCGGCCACAGCGGTGCGGGGGTCAAGAGGATGGTTGCTGATGCTTGCCGGCTTCGGGTTGCTCGGTGCACTCGGCCGCAGAAGCGAGCCGCATCCAATGCACGACCAGTTGGGGCTTTAACGGGGCGAATTTCGCGGCATTGCAACGAGAACATGTATTACGTGCCGACTGCGCAATTGCTAATCCAGATTAACTAGTTCATTCGGCAGCGCAGCAAATGGATTGGAGCGGGGCTTTTTGCCGGGGGGGAACTCGGTAAAGGGGTACACGCAATGTTGCATAAGCGCATGATGCGGTTTTTAACCGCGCTTTCCGCCATATTTGGCTTAGCGGCGATCGCCGCTCCGGCCGCGGCGGTCGATTTCAAATTCGCAGGGACTTGTATCGACTGCTCGGGTACCGGCGCGGGCACCCTGGTTTTGAAGAACTACACATTGGGCGATACGCTGACCGCGGCCAATTTCGTCAGCTTCACCTACGCGTCCAATCTGCTCAGCTTCTCCTTGAGCAGCGTCGACGACCTGACGGGCAGCCTAACCGGCGCGACCGGGCCTGCCTTCGTGGTGTTCCACGGCGGCGGATATACATTCGATTCGCTGGTCGCTGGTCCCTTTTCGCCGTGGTGCACCGGTACGACCGGCGCTTGCTCGTCTGACTTTGGTCTGATCAGCAGCTGGTCGCTGGCTGCGGGCGCGGTTCCGGAGCCGGCGATGTGGGGTGTGATGGTGTTGGGCTTCGGCCTGCTTGGCGCCAGCATGCGGCGTCCCCGTAGTGCGAATATGCTCCACGCGTGATCGGTCGCCCTGGGACCGGCCTTCGGGTCGGTCCCATCCTCAAGGGTGCGTACCCTGGTAGCGCAACCTGCATTGTCGCATTCGGAATCGCAGATTAAGCGCGGCCGCATTGTCGACGTTTGTCGACCGATTCAGCACGCGCAGGAGGGTGGATGTCCGATTCCGAGATGATGGCGCAGATGCGCGACAAACCTGGATTCATCGCCGCGCTCGATCAGAGCGGCGGATCGACCCCTAAGGCGCTCGCGGCTTACGGCATCGCGGCAGATGCCTATCCGGACGACGCGGCGATGTTCCAGCTGATCCACGAGATGCGCGTCCGCATCATCACCGCGCCCAGTTTCAATGGCGATAAGGTGATCGGCGCGATCCTCTTCGAAAAGACGATGGATGGCGAGGCGCATGGCCAGTCCGTGCCGGCCTATCTGTGGAAGGAAAGGGGTGTCGTGCCTTTCCTTAAGGTCGATAAGGGCCTGGAGGACGAGAAAGACGGCGTCCAGTTGATGAAGCCGATACCCGGCCTCGACGATCTGCTCGCGCGCGCCGCGGCGCTCGGCGTTTTCGGCACCAAGATGCGGTCGGTGATCAATCTTGCATCGCAAAGCGGCATCGCGGCGATCGCCGAACAGCAATTCGCCTTCGCTGAGCAGATCGGCGCGCGCGGCCTTGTCCCGATTCTCGAGCCCGAGGTGCTGCTCAAAAGTTCGGAGCGCGCTGCAGCCGAGGACATTTTGTTCACCGAATTGAAAAAGGGGCTCGATGCGCTGCCCGCACATCGCGATGTGATGCTCAAGCTCAGCATCCCGGTAAAACCCGATCTCTATGCGCCCCTCGTCGCGCATCCGCGCGTGGTTCGGGTGGTGGCGCTTTCCGGCGGCTATTCGCGCGATGAAGCCTGTGTGGAGCTTGCCAAGAATCACGGCATGATCGCCAGCTTCTCGCGCGCCTTGCTCGACGATCTGCGTCACCAGATGAGCGAAGCGGAGTTCGATGCGGCGCTCGGCACTGCGATCGACCAGATCTACCGGGCGTCCACCATCAAGGTTTAGCGCATCGACTGGCGCGCCATCGCCTTGAGCGTCAGCGCGTCATGGATCGCATGCGCATCGGTATCGTTGTTGAAATAGGCCCAGACGGTTCGCCCGGCCTGGACTTGATCGCGCATCCAGTCGGTCCACCCCAAAAGGGTCTCGTCGGAATAGCGGCCCCAATATTTCCCGCCGGCACCGTGAAAGCGGACATAGGCGATCGGGCCAACGGCCCATCGCTCGCTCGTCGAGCCGGCCATATCGTGGCAGCAGAAAGATGCGCCGTAACGCTCCAGGAGCGCGAGCGTCTCGGGCGCGTACCAGCTGCGCTCGCGAAATTCGAAGACATGCGTCAAATCGCGCGGCAGCAGCCCCAAAAATTCCTCAAGCCGTGGCAGATTGATCCGCAGGGTCGGCGGAAGCTGGTAGAGGATGGGGCCCAGGGTCGAGCCGAGATGGCGCACTGGCGCCATCATCCGCGCTACGGGTTCGGCACAATCCTTCAGCTTCTTGGCCTGGGTCAGATAGCGGTTGGCCTTGACCGCATAGGCAAAGCCGGGCGGCGCCTGCTCGCGCCATTTGTCGAACGTCTCGGGCTTGGGCAGGCGGTAGAAGCTGTTATTGATCTCGACCGTGTCGAAATGGGCCGCATAGAAACTGAACCAACCCCTGACCGGTGTCTTCTCGGGATAGAATAGCGCGCGCCAGTGACGGTAATTCCAGCCGGAACAGCCGACGCGGATCGAGCCGGGCAGGGACATGATCCCCAAACGAAGGACGCACGCGCCCGATCCTTTGCGCTCAGTTTTTGTCAGGGATCTCGTCGTCGGACAGGATATCCAACAGCGTGTCCAAGCGCCTTTCCCAGAGCGATCGACGGTCTGACGTCCATTTTTGCAGGTGGGAAAGGCCCGCCGGATCGATCTGGCAGGAGCGCGTCCGGCCCAGTTTCTCGGTACGCACAAGGCCGGCATCTTCCAGAATACGCAGATGCTGGGAGATGGCGGTCAGGGTTATCCCGAGCGGCTCGGACAGCGCGGACACCGAATGCGGGCGTTCGCTCAGCATTTCGATCATGCGCCGGCGCGTGGGCTCGCCGAGCGCATGGAACAGGCGGTCGATCGCTTCCTGAGGCCCACGTTCGGGACGCGCCATGTCAGAGATTCTGCCCTAGCCGCTCAAGCAGCTTTTCCCAGCCGCCTTTGCGCATCTCGGGTCCGTCAGAATCTTCGAAGAAGGCGCCTTGGAAGGTGCAGGTTACGTCGGTTCCCGCATCCGCTGGAGTCAGCTCGATCGTCACCAGCGCGACCGAGACGGGGCGCCCTGCGAGCGCCATGTGGGAAGATGTGATGATGCGGCGCTCGGGTATGATGTCGTGAAAGAAGCCGTCATTGGTGAGCTGAGCGCCGGGGAAGGGGCTAGTCTCTCCGAAGCGATAATGCAGTCTTTCCGTCCCACCAACACGGAAGTCGCTCTCAAAGGCCTCGATCTCGTGTGTGTCGCTGACGGCAAACCAGCTCTTTTTCTTTGCTGGATCGGCGAAGGCTTCAAAGACGCGGGCCGGCGAGGCGGCATAGCTGCGCTCGATCGTGAAATTGCCGTGGACGGTAGCTTGGTTGGTCATGAACTTACTCCTTTATGAAGTAGATACTTCACTAATCGAGTCGCAGCAAATGGTCAAGTAGATACTTCTGTATTGTGCGACGCTGCTTGACGGTAAGGTGGTGCGCTGGAAAGGCGCCCCGTGAAAGGACTGACCATGGGCGAATTCGAGGGCGAGGATATTCCGGACGACGAGGTCGATCTGGATCCCGGCTTTTCCGAGCGGTTCGAGCGTCAGTTTCGTCCAGCCTGCCAGCTTTACCTGATCTCGCCCCCGGCGATCGACGCGGGCTTCGTCGATCGGCTCGCGGCAGCGACTGACGCGGGGCCGGTCGGGGCGTTTCAGCTTCGCCTCAAAGGGTTGGACGAACATGCGATCGCACGTCTCGCCGAGCCGCTGCAGCGCATCTGTGCGGATCGCGACATCGCGTTCATCGTCAATGACAGCATCGGCCTGGCGAAGCGGCTTGGCGCGGACGGCGTGCATCTGGGGCAGGGCGACGGCGACCCGCGCGACGCGCGCGCAATGCTCGGACCCAATGCGCAGATCGGTGTGACCTGCCATGACAGCCGCCATCTCGCGATGGAGGCGGGCGAGGCGGGGGCGGATTATGTCGCGTTCGGCGCCTTCTATCCGACGACCACAAAGGAAGTGCACCACCACCCCGATCCCTCGATCCTGGGCTGGTGGACGACCTTGTTCGAACTGCCCTGCGTCGCGATCGGCGGTATTACCGCCGCCAATGCCGCGCCGCTTGTGCAGGCGGGAGCGGACTTCCTTGCGGTCTGCAATGCGGTGTGGAACGCCGAGGGCGGGGAAGCGGCGGCGGTCAAGGCGTTCGAGGTGGTGCTCGGCGATTCCATGCGGAGCGGTTGAATCCTTTGCGACGAAGCGAGCTCCGTTCGCTGTTTTGAACCGCGTGTCGGTGGTAAAAGAGGCGCAAGGAGAGAGATACGATGCTGAGCATGTTGATCTTTGCTGCCGCCACCGTGGTGCCGCCCCAGGTCTTGGTCTTGCCCAACCCGGCAAAGATCGGGCAGCCCGTTTGCTCTTATGAGGACAAGGGTGTGCAGACGGTTGGGGGCAATCCGCCCGCACCCGTTCGCGCTCAGAAGCTCAACGAGCTTCCGAATGCCGACGAATATCTCACTGTGATGCGGATCGACGAGAAGGGCTGCCAGAAGCCCGCGATCGTCGCCTATGATATCGGCAGTGCGCCCAGGAAGCAGCGCTAGCTCACCTTACCAGGTACGGACGCGTCCCGTATCGACATGGACGAAGCCGTCCTTGGGATAATAGCCGACGCCGCCGGCCTTCATCGACAAGGCCGCGAGGTGCAGATTCTGGAGCGCTACGCCCGGCATGTGGATGTCGGTGGCCTTGCCCAGCATGTGCTGGCTCTTGCTGGCCACGCCCGTATGTTCGCCACCCGCCGCGCGCAGACCGGCGTTGGTCTGCGGCGAGCGATAGCCTGAAATAAGCTCGATTTTGGTCTGCGGCGCGATGCCCAGCTTGTCGCGGATCGCGCTCAGCAGCAGCATGAGCTGCGGGTCCATCACCGTCGATTGATTGTTGCGCCAGTCGCGCAGGCCGTGATTGAGCTCGGCCAAACCCTGATGATCCCAGCCATCCGCACCGAAAAAGCGCGCATCGACCGTATCGTTGGTGTGGACGTTGCGGAATGCGATGCGCTTTTCGGGCATGGCCGCGAACGCACGACCGCCGATAAGGCCGGCAGCCCCGATTGCCAGGGCACCACTCAAAAGGCCGCGACGGCCGAATTCCCGCTCGAACATACCTTACCCCGCGCTCTGGAAAGAAAGTCGCCGTGCGACGTTCAATCCTGCCCAAGCACAAGATAAGGGTTTGCACGCGTGAGGAAAGTTGAGGTTGCGGCCGTTAGTCTTGCATTGGCAACACTTTACCCCGGTTTATCGGACGCATCCGTAACAAAGTCGCGCGGACCGGACCCAAAAACCCTGACGACGCAGGTCTTACTTGACCGTCTCGGTTTCAGCCCCGGCCCGATAGATGGGCACTCGGGAGCGAACCTGGCCCGTGCGCTCAAGGGTTTCCAGGAAGCGCGCGGGTTGGAGGCGACCGGCCGGATCGATCCCCCGACCGTCGAGGCGCTTGCCGCTTATTCAAAGACGCCGGGGACAATCGAGGTGACGCTGACGCAAACCGAGGCTGCCGGACCGTTCGTCGGGCCGATCCCCGAGGACCCGGCCGAGCAGGCCAAGCTGCCGGCGATGGGCTATTCGGACCTGATCGAGGAATTGTCAGAGCGCTATCATACGACCAGGGCAACATTGCTCGCGCTCAATAAAACGGGCACGCCGTTGGCCGCTGGGACCACGATCAAGGTACCCAATGTCCGTCCGGCCGCAACCGACTATCCCGCGGCGTTGCGCCCGGATTGGAAAGCGACGCTCTCCCAGCTCAGCGTGTCCTCGGATCAACCCCAGGCGGCAAGGATCGTGGTCGATAAATCCGATGGCGTGCTGCGCGTCTATGACGGCCAGGATAAGTTGGTCGCGCAATTCCCGGCGACGATGGGTAGCGAGCATGATCCGCTTCCGATCGGCAACTGGAAGATTCAGGGCACGTCTTATCTGCCCAGCTTCCATTACAACCCCGACCTGTTCTGGGATGCTAAACCGGGCGACACTAAGGAAACGCTCAAGCCCGGGCCCAACGGCCCGGTCGGCGTGGTGTGGATGGACCTCGACAAGGAACATTACGGCATCCACGGCACCTCCACGCCCGAGACGATCGGGCGAACATCCAGCCATGGCTGCATCCGTCTCACCAATTGGGACGCAGCGCGCCTGTCGCTGATGGTGAAGGCGGGCACGCCGGCGGTGTTTCAGGAATGACCCGGCTCGGCTGGATCATGCTGCTTACCTTTGCGATCGTCATCGGCGCTTTCGCGCTGATGGTGCGGCCGGGGCGCGTTCCGGCTACGTCGCAGGGCGTGGCGCAGCAGGCGCCGGCGGCCGCCATCATGCAGGCGGGCGGGGGCCTGGTCATCCCCGTAGCGGGGATCACGCCCGACAAGCTTGCGGACAGCTGGGGCGATGCGCGGGGCGACGGCACGCGCCAGCACCACGCGATCGACATCCTGGCGGCGCGCGGTACGCCCGTACTCGCGGCAGCGGCGGGTACTGTCGAAAAGATTTTCGAGAGCCGGAACGGGGGGCATACCATCTATATCCGCCGTGCCGACCCCGCCTGGCAGGATTATTATGCGCATCTCGATGGTTATGCGCCGGGTTTGCACGAAGGGGAGGCGGTAAAACAGGGGCAGCAGATCGGCCAGGTGGGCTCGACCGGGGACGCGAGTGCAGAGGCACCTCACCTCCATTATGAAATCCACCAGATGGCGCCTGGCGAGGGCTGGTGGAAAGGGAACGAGATCAATCCCTATCCGATCCTGCGCAGCCTGCATGGCTGACGGGCCTGTACGTCGCCGATTCATGAGATAGAACGGCTTCCTTCAGATAGGGGGAATGCCATGCTTCGCGCGCTTCTGATCGGCCTCTCGATGCTGGCAGCCGTCCCGGCCACGGCCCAGATCGAGCCCTTTCCGGCAGCCTTCCACGAACAGGATATCGCCACCAACGGCACGACGATCCATGTCCGCCTCGGCGGTCATGGTCCTGCGGTCGTGCTGCTGCACGGTTATGGCGAAACCGGCGACATGTGGGCACCGCTCGCGGCCAATCTGATGCGTGACCACACGGTGATTGTGCCCGATCTGCGCGGGCTCGGCCTCTCCGCCAAACCGGTAACGGGCTATGAGAAGAAATTGCAGGGCCAGGACGTGTCGGGCGTGCTCGATGCGCTGCATATCGGCAAGGTCGATCTGGTCACGCACGATATCGGCAACATGGTCGGATTTTCTTTCGTCGAAGAGAATCCCGGGCGGGTCACGCGGCTGGTGCTGATGGATGCGCCGATCCCGGGCATCGGGCCGTGGGAAGAGATTCTAAAAAACCCTCTACTCTGGCATTTCCGCTTTGGCGGTCCAGACATGGAGCGACTGGTGGCGGGACGCGAGCGCATCTACCTCGACCGCTTCTGGAACGAATTCTCGGCCACGCCCGCGCATTTCACAGAGGCGTCGCGCCAGCATTATGCCGCGCTTTACGCCCAGCCGGGGGCAATGCATGGCGGCTTCAGCCAGTTCGCAGCGTTCGACCAGGACGCCATCGACGATCGCGCTTTCCTCGCGAAGAACGGCAAGCTTGCGATCCCCGTGCTCGCCGTCGGCGGCGGCAAATCGTTCGGCCTGACGATGGCTGCGGTCGCGCGCGAGGCCTTCAGCAACGTAGAGGGGCTGTCGATCCCCGACAGCGGCCATTGGCTGATGGAGGAGCAGCCCGCCGCGACCGTAGCCGCGATCCGCGCCTTCCTCGACAAGCCGATCTGAAATGGCGCGCCTTGCCGCGCGCGCCGCTGCCCGCTAAGGGCCGCGCCTGCTCTTTCCAATCGCGAGACACACATGAAGATCAGCGGCGTGGACATTCGTCCCGGCAACATCATCGAATATGAAGGCGGCATCTGGAAGGCCGTCAAGATCCAGCACACCCAGCCGGGCAAGGGCGGTGCTTATATGCAGGTCGAGATGAAGAATCTCGTCGACGGCCGCAAGAACAACGTCCGCTTCCGTTCGGCCGAGACGGTCGAGCGCGTGCGTCTCGACACCAAGGATTTCCAGTTCCTGTTCGCCGACGGCGACCAGCTCACCTTTATGGATAAGGATACGTACGAGCAGATCAGCCTGCCGCGCGACCTTCTGGGCGATGCGGCGGCTTTCCTGCAGGACGGCATGGACGTCGTGATGGAGCTTTACGACGAGCGTCCGCTTTCGGTGCAGCTGCCGGACACGATCGAAGCGACGATCGTCGAGGCGGATGCGGTGGTGAAGGGGCAGACGGCATCGTCCTCCTACAAGCCCGCCGTGCTCGACAATGGCGTCCGCGTGATGGTGCCGCCGCACATTTCGAGCGGCACGCGCATCGTCGTCGACGTCTATAATCAGGAATATGTCCGCCGCGCGGACTAACCGGTACCCCTCCTGCAAGCGGGAGGGGGGAGTAATTTATGGTAGCCCATTCAGGCCTTCTTACGATCATGGAGCGCGCCGCGCGTAAAGCGGGGCCGCGTCTGCGCCGCGACTTCGGCGAAGTGCAGCAGCTCCAGGTTTCGCGCAAAGGCCCCGCTGATTTCGTGAGCCAGGCTGACGAGCGTTCCGAGCAGACGCTGTATGAAGAACTCAAGCGCGCGCGCCCCGACTGGGGTTTCCTCGGCGAGGAAGGCGGCGCGCGTGAAGGCGATCCCAACAAGCCGCGCTGGATCGTCGACCCGCTGGACGGTACCTCGAACTTTCTCCACGGCGTGCCGCATTTCTCGATCTCGATCGCGGTCGAGGAGCCCAAGCCCAACGGCAAGAGTGAGATCACGCAGGCTCTGGTGTATCAGCCTTTCACCGACGAGAGCTTCTGGGCCGAGAAGGGCCGCGGCGCCTGGTTGCACGACCGCCGCTTGCGCGTGTCCGCGCGGCGCGATCTGTCCGAAGCGCTGATCGCCACCGGCACGCCTTATGCGGGCCATGGCGATTTCGACCAGTGGAGCAAGGTCTTCAACGCGATCGGCCCGAACGTTGCCGGCATACGTCGCTTCGGGTCCGCCGCACTGGATCTGGCGTGGGTCGCCGCCGGACGTTTCGATGGCTTCTGGGAAAGCCACCTTAGTCCGTGGGACGTGGCTGCCGGCTTGTTGCTGGTCAAGGAAGCTGGCGGTTTCGTGACCGATTTCCGCGGCGGCGACCAGCCGATGGAGCGCCGCGAATTCCTTGCCGGAAACGATGTGCTTCATTCCAAGCTTCACAAGCTTCTGGCGGGTGCGCTTCGGAAATAGCGTCCTGGCGCCGCTGTTGCTGGCGCTCACCGCCGCGGCCGAGCCGCCGTCGCCGACGGTCTTGTTCACCGTTCCGGCCGAACATCGGCTGATCGAAGGCATCGCCACCGACGGCAGGACGATCTGGCTGAGCAGCGTGCTCGACCGGATGATCCTCGAGCGCAAAGGCGACAGCCTCCGCACGATCCCGCTTCCCGACGCCGCACGCTATCCGCTTGGTATCGCCTGGGATGCGCGCCGCCATTGGCTCTGGATCGCGACCGATTGTCCTCATCTTCCCGTCTTCACCAAATGTGTACGGGGTGCGTTGGTCGCGATCGATCGCAAGGGGCGATTGCGCGCGCTGGCGGTCGTCGAGCCCGGCTTCCATCCCGGCGACGTCTCTGCGCATGAGGGCAGGATATTCGTGAGCGATAGCCAGACCGGCGCGGTCTATAGCTGGAACTGTACGACCAAGGCGCTTGATGTGCTCGTGCCCGTGGGCGTGGGGCGAAGCGCACAGGGAAGCGTGCGTGTCGGCGAGCAACTCTTCGTCGCTGATTACCGCTACGGCATCGCGCGCATCGACCTCGCCACCAAGGCGCGCACCCTGCTGCCCTCGCCCGACGGGACGCCACTGGACGGCGTCGATGGGCTGACGCGGGCAGGGGGGTGGTTCGTCGGTGTGCGCAATGGCGCCAAGACCCCCTCCATCGTCGCTTTCAAGACCGACGATAGCCATGTCGGCAAAGTCCAGCTTCTGGCGCGCGGTGGGGTGATGAAGGATCCCACCCAGATCGTGGTTGCGGGCGATCATCTGCTGCTGGTGGGAGAGGCGGGCTGGGACGACGCCGCGATCGGATCCGCGCGTAGCGGGCCTACACAGATATTGTCGCTGCCTTCCCCTCGTTGAACGCCCCCGAAAAGTCTTTAATTGCGAGTCATTCTCACTGCTCGGCGGCTTGCTTCGCAGGTGCGGCGCGCCTAGGGAAACCGCGACTTCGGAAGCCGCCCTCTGCGCTTCCCCCACGGAGTATATCGGAACGATGGCGACCGTCGCCGCAGGTTATCTGCCGATCCTGATGTTTCTCGCTGTTGCGGTGGCACTTTCGACCGCGTTCGTCGTGCTGCCGATGCTCGCGTCGAAACTGACGGGATCGTCCAAGCCGAACCCGGAAAAACTGAGCGAATATGAGTGTGGCTTTCCCGCTTTCGAGGATAGTCGCGCGCAGTTCGACGTGCGCTTCTACCTGATCGCGATCCTGTTCATCGTGTTCGATCTGGAAGCGGCCTTCCTCTATCCGTGGGCGGTCGCTCTCGGCGGCATCGGCTTCGCCGGCTGGGCCGCGATGATGATCTTCCTTGTCGAACTTGGCGTCGGCTTTGCTTACGCATGGAAGAAGGGAGCGCTGGAATGGGAGTGACTTTACCGCAGTCGCTCGACCTGCATCCGCAGGAAACGCGGCTTCCCGATCCCGACTTCTTCAACAGCCTGCAGTCGGAAGTGACTGACAAGGGTTTCCTCGTCACTTCGACCGAGGAATTGTTTCAATGGGCGCGCACCGGCTCGCTCTGGTGGATGACCTTCGGCCTCGCCTGCTGCGCGGTCGAGATGATCCATGTGAACATGCCGCGCTATGATCTTGAAAGATTTGGCGTCGCACCGCGCGCATCGCCGCGCCAGTCGGACGTGATGATCGTCGCGGGCACGCTCTGCAACAAGATGGCGCCCGCGCTCCGCAAGGTCTACGACCAGATGTCGGAGCCCAAATATGTCATCTCGATGGGCTCGTGCGCCAATGGTGGCGGCTATTATCATTACAGCTACAGCGTCGTGCGCGGCTGCGACCGGATCGTTCCGGTCGACATCTACGTCCCGGGCTGCCCGCCGACTGCGGAAGCCTTGCTGTATGGCGTGATGCAGCTCCAGCGAAAGATCCGCCGGGTAGGAACGATCGAACGGTGAGCGCGCCGCATCCCAGATATGCCAGCAATGACGGTGTGATCGAGGCGGCCACGAAGGCGCTCGGCAAGGCACTGATTGCGGCGACCGAAAGCGTCGGCGAGATCCGCCTCGACGTGAAGCGCGAGAACATCGTCGAGGCGATGCGCATCCTGCGCGACGAACTCGCCTACCAGCAATTGATGGAAATTGCCGGCGTCGACTATCCGGATCGTCCCGACCGGTTCGAGGTGGTCTATTGCCTGCTCAGCCTTACCAGGAACCATCGCCTGCGCGTCCATGTCGCGACCGACGATGTGAAGCCGGTGCCGTCGGTAACGGGTCTGTGGCCGGTCGCGGGTTGGCTCGAGCGCGAAGTCTACGACATGTACGGCGTGCTGTTCGAGGGTAACCCCGATCTGCGTCGCATCCTGACCGATTACGGCTTCCAGGGGCATCCGCAGCGCAAGGACTTCCCGCTCACGGGTTTCGTCGAGCTGCGTTATTCCGAGGAAGAGAAGCGCGTCGTCTATCAGCCGGTCACGCTGGCGCAGGATTTTCGCAATTTCGATTTCATGAGCCCGTGGGAGGGCGCCGAATATATCCTTCCCGGCGACGAGAAGGCCAAGGCCCCCGAAGCGCCCGGCGCTCCGACGCCTGCCAAGGCCGATGAGGTGAAGAAGTGATATCGCCCAAAGCTCCGTTCGTCCTGAGCGAAGTCGAAGGACGCACCGCGACCGTCCAGCACCGTGCTTCGACTTCGCTCAGCACGAACGGCGAGGGGAGGCGCTGATGACGACCCGCACCGTCACTGTCGGCACTCCGGACGCGCCGGCGCAGGATACCGAGACCGGTATCGACAATTACACGATCAATTTCGGTCCGCAGCATCCGGCCGCGCACGGCGTGCTGCGCCTGGTGATGGAGCTGGACGGCGAGATCGTCGAGCGTGTCGATCCGCATGTCGGCCTGCTCCATCGCGGCACCGAGAAATTGATCGAGTACAAGACCTATCTCCAGGCCCTGCCTTACTTCGACCGCCTCGATTATTGCTCGCCGCTCAACATGGAGCACAGCTACGTTCTCGCGATCGAGAAATTGCTGGGCATCGAAGTGCCGGTGCGCGCGCAATATCTGCGCGTCTTCTTCGCCGAGCTGTCACGCATCTGCAATCACATGCTGAACCTCGGCAGCCATGTCATGGATGTGGGTGCGATGACGCCCAATCTGTGGCTGTTCGAGGTCCGCGAAGATTGCATGAACTTCTTCGAGCGCGCCTCGGGTGCGCGCATGCATGCGGCGTGGTTCCGGCCGGGTGGCGTCCATCAGGACGTGCCGCTCAAGCTGCTGACCGACATTGGCGAATGGCTCGACACCCGCCTGCCGCGCTTGTTCGAGGACGCGATCAGCCTGGTCGCGGACAACCGCATCTTCAAGCAGCGCAATGTCGATATCGGCACGGTCAGCCGCGACGATGCGATCGCCTGGGGCTTTTCCGGCCCGATGATCCGTGCCGCCGGCATCCCCTGGGATATCCGCAAGTCGCAGCCTTACGATGTCTATGACCGCATGGATTTCGAGGTGCCGGTGGGCACCAAGGGCGATTGTTATGACCGTTTCATGGTCCGCGTCGAAGAGGTCCGCCAGTCGGCACGCATCATGAAACAATGCCTGGCCGAAATGCCGGAAGGCCCGATCGCGAGCCTCGATCGCAAGGTAGTTCCGCCCAAGCGCGGCGAGATGAAGCAGTCGATGGAAGCTCTGATCCATCACTTCAAGCTCTACACCGAGGGTTTCCACGTGCCCGCGGGCGAGGTCTATGTCGCGACCGAAAGCCCCAAGGGCGAATTCGGCGTGTTCCTGGTCTCGGATGGCACCAACAAGCCCTATCGCTGCAAGATCCGCCCGACTGCCTTCAGCCATTTGCAGGCGATGGACTTCATGATGAAGGGCCACATGCTGGCCGACACCACCGCCATCCTGTCCGCGATCGATGTCGTGTTCGGGGAGTGTGACCGGTGAGCCGCGAAGCTCTGCTCGACCAGCTGATGGAGCGGTATAACGCTCAGGACGTCGACGCTTATGCGGCGATGTTCACCGAGGATGGCTGCGAAGGCGCCTATCGCGGGGCGGTCGCGCGCCAGGGGCGGGACGGCATCCGTGAGGGTTACGCCAAGGTCTTTGCGGAATTCCCGCAGAACCGCGCCACTGTGCTCGAAAAGTTCGTCTATGCCGACCAGATCGTTGTCCGGGAACATGTCGCGCGTTCGCCCGACGCCGAGCCGTTCGAGGTGATGGCCATTTATTCGTTCAAGGGCGATCTGATCGATCGCGTGGAGTTCATTCGCTGATGGCTGATGCAGCCCACATCCCCGACGAGGCCGAGACCCGCGCCCGCTGGGGCAATTTCGCCTGGACGGCGGAGAATGCCAAGCAGGTCAAGAAGATCATGGCCCGCTACCCCAAGGGCCGCGAGCATTCGGCGATCATGCCGTTGCTCGATCTCGCCCAGCGCCAGGTCGGCGCCGAGACAAATACCCAGGGCTGGCTGCCCGTGCCGGTGATCGAATATTGCGCCAAGGAGGTAGGCATGCCCTACATCCGCGCGCTCGAGGTCGTCAGCTTCTACACGATGTACAATATGGCGCCGGTCGGCCGCTATCATGTGCAGGTGTGCGGCACGACGCCCTGCATGCTCCGTGGCTCCGATGACGTGCTCGACGCCTGCTACAAGAAGGGCCTCAAGAAGGGCCACACTACGCCGGACGGCCTGTTCACATTGACCGAGGTTGAATGCCTCGGCGCCTGCGTCAACGCGCCGATGGTGCAGATCAACGACGACAATTACGAGGATCTGACTTTCGATAGCACTACCGCGATCCTGGAAGCGCTGGCGCGGGGCGAGACGCCCAAGCCCGGCCCGCAGATCGACCGCTTTCTGGCCGCGCCCGTCGGCGGGCCGACCGTGTTGAAAGAGTTCGCGAAGTGAGCGGGCTTTCCAAGCTCTCTCTCCCCTTGTGGGAGAGAGATGGAGAGAGGGGATTGGCCGAGGGAACTCGATGCTCCCGAGGGCAAGTCTTGCTCGCTATCGCTCGCGCCCCTCTCCCAACTCTCTCCCACAAGGGGAGAGGGCTTCTGGTGGACGCATATTGATGCCCGTCATCCTCGCCCTTATCCTGGGGATCGTCCTGTTCGTGATCCTGCTCAAGGTTTTGCTGTTTGTCGGCGCGCTCGTGATCGGGCTGGGATTCGCCGTCATCGTCTATTTCGCGGCTGAGAAACTGGTGGGGCAGGGCCGATGATCACGCCGATTGAGGACAAGGACCGCATCTTCACCAACATCTACGGCTTCCAGGACTGGAAGATCGAAGGTGCGATGAAGCGCGGCGACTGGGACAATACCAAGGATCTGATGATCCGTGGTCAGGACCAGATCATCGAGGATATCAAGGCGTCGGGCCTGCGCGGCCGCGGCGGCGCGGGTTTCCCGACCGGCATGAAGTGGAGCTTCATGCCCAAGGAGCCCAAGCCTGGCCGTCCGAGCTTCCTGCTGATCAACGCCGACGAGTCCGAGCCCGGCTCGTGCAAGGATCGCGAGATCCTGCGCCACGATCCGCACAAGCTGCTGGAAGGCGCGCTGATCGCGGGCTTCGCGATGCGCGCGCGCGCCGCCTACATTTATATCCGCGGCGAGTTCATCCGTGAGGCGGAAAACCTCTTCGCCGCGGTCGAGCAAGCCTATGACAAGGGCATGCTCGGCAAGAACGCCGCGGGCTCTGGCTACGACTTCGACGTCTTCGTCCATCGCGGCGCCGGCGCTTACATCTGCGGCGAGGAAACCGCGCAGATCGAGAGCCTTGAAGGCAAGAAGGGCCAGCCGCGCCTCAAGCCGCCTTTCCCGGCAGGCGTGGGACTGTTCGGCTGCCCGACCACGGTCAACAATGTCGAATCCATCGCCGTGGTGCCGACTATCCTACGACGCGGTCCAGCCTGGTTCGCGGGCATCGGCCGCGACAAGAATCAGGGTACCAAGCTCTTCCAGATCAGCGGTCATGTGAACACGCCGACCGTGGTCGAGGAGGCGATGGGCATCAGTTTCCGCGAGCTCATCGAGAAGCATGCCGGCGGTATTCGCGGCGGCTGGGACAATCTGCTCGCGGTGATTCCGGGCGGCTCGTCCGTGCCGCTGGTTCCGGCCGCGCAGATCATCGACGCGCCGATGGATTTCGATGGCCTGCGTGAGCTCGGCTCGGGCCTCGGCACCGCCGCTGTAATCGTGATGGACAAATCGACCGATATCGTCCGCGCGATCAGCCGCATCAGCTATTTCTACAAGCATGAGAGCTGCGGCCAGTGCACCCCCTGCCGCGAAGGCACCGGCTGGATGTGGCGCGTGATGGAGCGTCTGCGCACCGGCGAGGCCGAGATGCACGAGATCGACATGCTTCAGGAAGTGACCAAACAGGTCGAGGGCCACACGATCTGCGCGCTTGGCGACGCGGCGGCATGGCCGATCCAGGGCCTCATTCGCCATTTTCGTCCGGAGATCGAGAGGCGCATCCAGGAGCATCGCTCGGATTACGCGGTGGCGGCGGAGTGAACGGGATGCGCAACCTTGTTGTCGGCCTCGCGATTTCGCTGGCATTTGCCGCGTCGGCTCAGGCGAAGGTGCCCTTGCCCGACATGCCTGACGACCTCTCGGTGCAGGCGGTGCACAATTTCGCGGCGTGCGTTGCCGACACGACGCCCAGGGGTGCGGAGCATCTGCTGGCGGTCGATTACCGCACCAAGGAATATCATGAGGCGATGAACCGCCTGATGCAGGGTCATTCCGACAGTCGCTGCATCAACGCGAGCGCGCTACGTTCGAACCAGATATTGCTGGCGGGT
>Ga0068854_100000049_pt1 | contig 87658 bp, 92 predicted proteins | sample KBSCornC42_FD_66590 | JGI IMG/M metagenome (GOLD analysis project Ga0068854, IMG submission 66590) | Corn rhizosphere microbial communities from Kellogg Biological Station, Michigan, USA - KBS Corn C4-2 | ecosystem: Host-associated > Plants > Roots > Rhizosphere > Soil ... | reverse complement strand
GAGGATCTCGACGATCTGAGACTCGGTAAAGCGGCTCTTCCGCATAGGTGGACCTCCTTATGGCCGTGTAGGCCGGAAATCCACAGTTATCCTTGGCTCCCGATTCAGGACCGAGCCCACCAGTGATTTCTGCGGTTGTGGTGACCTGACGTGGCTTTTGGCACAGGCCATAACTGTGACGGTGCCATCTCTAGTGCTGTCGTGCAACCCGCGCGAACGTAAGGTCTTCGATTCCGGAATGAGCTCTAACCTCGCCAATCGATTTTCCACACCTCGGCGAGCGAGCGTCGCCGATCATCGCGAAGGCTTGGGCGTTCAAGGCCGCAATCGATGAAATAGGATCGCTTTGGCGATACGTCGGCAGCCGGCGGCCGTCGGAAGGTCCGACCTTGCATTGCCGGCCGGACCGTTGCGCCGAAAGCGTATCGAATCCGCTGGTTGTGAATGCGACCTTCACGAACGCTAGCCCCCTGCGCAACGGCGCTCGATGCCTTCGGACGGTCGGGTCCTCGAGATGGCCACCGCCGAGGGCGTCCCGGGGACGGAAACCCAGCGACGAGGGCGAACCCTACTCCGACTATCATGCTCGATCGTTTGGAGACTACGCTGCGCGTCCGTGGGGGCGCTCGGCTCGAAGGTTCGGTCGCGACGCATGGCGCCAAGAACGCCGCGTTGCCGATCATGGCCGCCGCATTGCTCGCCAAGGGCAAAGTCACGCTGCATCGGGTGCCGCACATCACGGACGTCTCGGTGATGTGGTCGCTGCTCGAAGCGCTCGGCGCACGCCTGCGTTACGAAGGCGCCGACACCGTCACCATCGATGCGAGCAACGTCGCGCAGTTCCGCGCACCGTACGCACTCGTCCGCAAACTGGCCGCGTCGTTCGACATCGTCGGACCGCTGCTCGGGCGGTTCGGTCGCGCCGAAGTCCCGCTTCCCGGCGGGTGCGTGCTCGGCACGCGCGCGACCGACATGCACGAGCAAGCCTTCATCGCGCTCGGTTGCGAAGTCCGCAACGCGCACGGCTACCTGATCGCCGAATCGAAGGGCCCGCTCAAGGGCGCGACGATCGAGTTCCGCCTGCCGTCCGTCGGCGCGACGAAGAACGCGATGCTCTCCGCGGTGCTCGCCGAGGGGACGACGACGATCTCGAATACGGCGATGGAACCCGAAGTCGTCGACCTCGCGAACTTCCTCGTCGCGATGGGCGCGAAGATCCGCGGCATCGGCACCGACGTGCTCGTCGTCGACGGCGTGCGCGAACTGCACGGCGTCGAATACACCATCATCCCCGATCGCATCGTCACCGGCACGCTGCTCTTCGGCGCGGCCGCGACGCGCGGCGACGTCACGGTCACGCGCTGCGATCCGCGCCACCTCGAAGCCACGATCGCCAAGCTCCAGGAGTGCGGCGTCGACGTGACGACCGGTCCCGATTGGATCCGCGCGCAGGCCGAACGCGTCACCGGCGGCACCGACATCTTGACGGCGCCGCACCCGGCGTTCCCGACCGATCTGCAGCCGCAGGCGGTGGCGTTCCTGTGCACGGCGCCCGGCACGAGCGTCGTCGAAGAATCCATCTTCAACGCGCGCTTTTCGTACGTCAACGAACTGGCGCGCATGGGCGCCGACGTGCGCGTCTCGATGGAGAGCAACACCGCGATCGTCAAGGGCGTCGCGCAGCTCTCGGGCGCGCCGGTCGAAGCGCCGGACATCCGCGCGGGAGCCGGGCTGGTGGTCGCCGGCTTGGCGGCGTCCGGCGAGACCGAGATCATCGGCTTGGAATATATCGACCGCGGGTACGAGCGGCTCGAAGAGCTGCTCTCCGAACTCGGCGGGCAGGTGCAGCGGTCGAGCGGCATCACGCCGCTGGTCGAACCTGCGGGACTGTTCGAGACGAGCGCGTATCCTCGCGTCTCGAACGCATCATGATCACTCGGCACTAGGAGTTCGGTTTGGACATCGGTATCGACTTGGGCACGGCGAACGTGCTCGTCCACGTCAAGGGCAAGGGCATCGTCCTGCGCGAGCCTTCCGTGGTCGCCAAAGATATGAACACCGGCCGCGTCCTCGCGGTCGGCGAAGACGCGCGTCAGATGCTCGGCAAGACGCCGGCGCACATCCAGGCGATCCGTCCTCTGCGCGACGGCGTCATCGCCGACTTCGAAGTGACCGAGGCGATGCTCTCGTACTTCATCAAGAAGGTGATGAAGGACCGCTCGTTCTGGTCGTCGCTCTTCAAGCCGAAACCGAACGTCGCGATCTGCGTGCCGGCCGAGATCACCTCGGTCGAAGAGCGCGCGGTGAAGGACGCCGCCAAGCTCGCCGGCGCGCGCACCGTCGACATCATCGAAGAGCCGATGGCGGCGGCGATCGGCGCCGGCCTTCCCATCGACGGCCCGAGCGGCAGCATGGTCGTCGACATCGGCGGCGGCACCACCGACGTCGCGGTGATCTCGCTCGGAGGCGTGGTCGTCTCGCAATCGATCCGCGTCGCGGGAAACAAGCTCGACGAGGCGATCGTGCGCTACATCCGCCGCGTCTACAACCTAATGATCGGCGAACGTACGTCCGAAGAGATCAAGATCAAGATCGGCAGCGCGTACAAGCTCGAACAGGAGCTCGCGATGGAGATCCGCGGACGCGATCTCATCAACGGCCTGCCCAAGACCGTCAAGATCACGAGCGAAGAGATCCGCGAAGCGCTCTCCGAACCGGTCGGCGCGATCGTCGAAGCGGTCAAGGCGGTGCTGGAGAAGACGCCGCCGGAACTGGCCGCCGACATCATCGATCGCGGCGTGATCCTCACGGGCGGCGGCGCGCTGCTGCGCGGGCTCGACAAGCTGCTGTCGGAAGTCACCGGCGTGCCGGCGATCGTCGCGGACGATCCGCTCTCGTGCGTCGCCATCGGCACGGGCGCTCGCGTTCGGGTGTGACCGAGCCGACCCCGGTTCTCGACGCGCGCAAGGCCCCGATCGACGATATCCTCGAAGCGGCCGCGCGCGTCATCTTTTCCGGCGGCGTCATCATCTTCCCGACGGACACGGTCTACGGCATCGGCTGCGACCCGTTCGAGATCGCCGCGATCGAACGCATCTTCGCGGCCAAAGGACGCGACGCGGGCAAACCGCTCACGTTCCACCTCGGCACCGTGGTCGAATACCTCGAATACACCAAGGGCCATCAGCTCGGGGAGTACGTCGGCAAGCGGCTGCTCCCGGGGCCGGTGACGCTCATCCTGCCCAAGCCGGAGTGGGTCAACCCGGTCATCACCGGCGGCATGCGGACGCTCGGCTTCCGCATCCCCGACGACGCGCTCAGCTGCGCGATCCTCGATCGCTGCGGTCCTCTCGCGACCACGTCGGCGAACGAGAGCGGGCGGCCCGCGTACCGCGGCGAGGGCGATCGGGAACCTTTGCCCGCCGTCGACCTGTTCATCGAGAGCGGGCCCACGCGCTACCGGCGCGAATCGAGCGTGCTCGACCTGACGACCGACCCGCCGAGACTGTTGCGCGAAGGCGTCCTCTCGTATGAGGACCTGACCGCGAAGCTCGCACTGGATATCATTCCGACGTTTAGAGAATCTGCCCGATGATCCGCATCCTCGCTCTCCTGGCCGCCATGGCGGCTCCCGCCGCAGCCCTGCCGTCCGGCTTTTCCAAGGCCGTGACGCAGCACTTCGGCGTGTGGTCGGTGCACATGACCGTCGTCGATTACGACCTCAAGACGGGCGACTTCAGCACGCCCAACCACGTGACGCTGACCCGCACCGGCGCTCAGGTCAACGCCGATCGCGCGCGCGGCAATCTGAAACGCAAGATGGCGGTGCTCACCGGGCACGTGACCATGGCGGACCAGACCGGCGTCAAAGGCCCCTCCAGCATGTCGGCGGACGCGGTGCAGATCGAAGGCGGCGGAACGCTCTACGTCGCGACGGGCGACGTGCGGTACGAACAGGGCGCGACGATCGCGTCGTCCGACCGCGGAACGCTCGATCAGATCGCGCACGTGATGACGCTCGACGGAAACGTGCACATCGTCAACGGGGCGAGGACGCTCGACGCGCAGCACGCGACCTACAACACGATCACCGGCCAAGGCCAGGCGCTGCACGGGACGTTCCAGGTGCCCGGCGCGGATCTGAAGCACCCGTGAAGCGCGCGCTCGCGACCGTCGCCCTGATCGCGCTCGCGCTCGGTGCGACGCCTTCGCCCCCGCCGGTCGTGCCGGTCCCGCAAGGCAACGAGATGGGCTTCGGCGATTGGACCGTGCACTTCGACCTCATCAATTTCGCGACGGAGAGCGGCGACTTCGAGTTCCCCGGCGCCGTCTACATCACGCGCCCCGGCGGCGACGTCCGCGCGGATTCGGCGCACGGGAACAGCGACGACAACACGCTGACCCTCGTCGGACACGTGGTGATGCACGATACCCGCAAGCGGCGCGCGACGCTCACGACGGACAAGCTCGACATCGACGGCGATGCGAAGGTCTACGTCGCCACCGGCGACGTGCATTACGTGCAGGGCGATACGAGCGCGGTCGCGCGCGACGGCAAGCTCGACGACACGTCCAAGCGTCTGGACCTCGACGGGAACGTGAAGATCGATCGCGGCACATCGCAGATCCTCGCGGACCACGTCGTCTACGACACCGATACCGGCAAGGGCCACGCCGTCGCCAAGGCCGGGACGATCACGTTCCCCGCGACGCAGCCGTCGCCGTCCGGCTCTCCCTCGCCCAGTCCCGCGCCGAGCGCGTCGCCGGACGATTGGGTGGTGCACTACACCAGCGCCGACTTCAACGGCAAGAGCGGCGACTTCAGCATTCCCGGGGCGGTACGCGTGGAACGCGGATCGGGTGGCGACGCGACCGCCGATCGCGCCAGCGGCAACGGCAAGACGAAACGCGCGACGCTCTTCGGGCACGTCGTCGTGCACGACGTGAACGGCTCGTTCGTCGCCCGCACCGGCGCGACGCAGTCGAGCGGACCGTCGACGCTGACCACGGACAAGCTCGACATGGACGATCCGGCGAAGCGCTACGTCGCGACCGGCGACGTCGTCTACGTCCACAAAGATACGACCGTCGACGCCGACAAGGCGGTGCTGGACGGGAACGCGCACCTGCTCACGATGGACGGCAAGGTCAAGATCCTCCAACCTCCCAAGAGCCTCTCCGCCGATCACGTCACGTACGACACGACGACGGGCGACATCCATGCGTCGTCGGATCCGTCGCGCGGCGTCGTGACGATCTTCCCCGGCGGGCCGGGCCCGGCCATCGCCCCGCCGAAGAAGATCACCGTGCGCAATCCATTCTCGAAGAAGCCCGCCGCTTCGCCCGCGCCGAGCCCGACGCCGAAGCCGTAGCGGTTTCCGCGATGGAACCGACGCTCTTCTCGCAGGATCCCGAACGCGACGATGCCGCCGCGGCGCCGCTCGCCGCGCGGATGCGCCCGCGGACGCTCGACGAATACGTCGGACAGGGCGACGTCGTCGGCCCGGGCCGGGCCCTGCGCCGCGCGATCGAGAGCGACCGCGTCCCGTCGATGATCCTGTGGGGGCCGCCGGGCACCGGCAAGACGACGCTGGCCGAGATCGTCGCGCGCTCCACCGACGCGCACTTCGCCAAGGTCTCCGCGGTCAACGCGGGCGTCGCGGATCTGCGCAAGATCGTCGCCGAAGCGCAGCAGCGCAAGCGCATGGGCAAGCGCACCGTGCTCTTCATCGACGAGATCCATCGCTTCAACAAGGGCCAGCAGGACGCGGTCTTGCCGTACGTCGAGAACGGCACCGTCGTGCTCATCGGCGCGACCACCGAGAATCCGTCCTTCGAGGTGAACTCGGCGCTGCTCTCGCGTTCGCGCGTCTTCGTCCTGCACGCGCTCTCCGACGAGGACGTCGGCGCGCTGATCGATCGCGCGCTCGCCGATGCGGAGCGCGGCCTCGGCGCCGAAGACGTCGTGCTCGAGCCGGAAGCGCGCGCGACGCTCGTGAGCCTGGCCAACGGCGACGCGCGCGTCGCCCTCGGCGGACTCGAGTTCGCCGCGAGCATCGCGCCGACGATCACGCGCGAGGTCGTACTGGACGCGATGCAGCGCCGCGCGGCGAACTACGACAAGGGCGGCGACGGACATTACGACACCGTCTCGGCGTTCATCAAGAGCATGCGCGCGAGCGATCCGGACGCATCGCTCTACTGGCTCGCGCGCATGATCGACGCCGGGGAGGACCCGCTCTTCATCGCGCGACGTCTGGTCATCCTCGCTTCGGAAGACGTGGGTCTGGCCGACTCGCGCGGCCTGCAGGTCGCGATGGCGGCCCAGCAGGCGGTGCATTTCGTCGGCATGCCGGAAGGCTTCTATCCGCTCGCGCACGCTACGCTCTATCTGGCGCTCGCGCCGAAGTCCAACGCGGTCGGGCGCGCGTACGGCGCGGCGATGGCCGACGTGCGCGAGACGCGCAACGATCCGGTGCCGCTCCACCTACGCAACGCGCCGACGGGATTGATGAAAGATCTCGGCTACGGCCGCGACTATCACTACGCGCACGACGACTATGCGGTCAAGCAGTTCAACCTGCCGGAGAACCTGCGGGGCCACACGTATTTCGAGGACGACGGGAAAAGGTGAAGGCGGCCCGAGGTCCCTCGGTACCGCCTTCGTCTCGTTGCTACTTCTCGGACTCTGTGCGATGGAGCGTCGCACACCCGCATCGTAATGCGGGACTCTTAGACGGTACTGGGAAATTCCGCTAGCGATGCAGCGCATCTATCTCGACCACGCGGCGACGACGCCGGTCCGCCCCGAAGTGCTCGCGGCGATGCTCCCGCACTTCGCGGAGGGCGGCTACAATGCGTCTTCGCTGCACGGCGAGGGACGGGCCGCTCGCGCCGCCATCGACGGCGCCCGCGATACGGTCGCGCGCCTGCTGGGCGCGAGCCGCAAGGAGATCGTCTTCACGGGCGGCGGTTCGGAGGCCGACAATCTGGCACTCCGCGGCGCGGCCACGCGTCTGCGCGCTCGCGGCAAGCACGTCGTCGCGACCGCGATCGAGCATCACGCCGTGCTCCACACGCTCGACGCCCTGCGCGACGACGGCTTCGAGATCGAACTGCTGCCGGTCTCGCCGCGCGGCGAGGTCGATCCGGCGGAATTCGCTGCGGCGCTGCGTCCGGATACGATCCTGGCCAGCGTCATGTACGCCAACAACGAGATCGGCACGGTCGCGCCGGTCGCGCGACTGGCCGACATCGCGCGCGAACGCGGCGTCGTCTTCCATACCGATGCGGTGCAGGCGCCGGGCTGGCTGCCCCTCGACGTCGACGCGCTCGGGATCGACCTGCTCTCGCTCTCGGCGCACAAATTCTACGGGCCGAAAGGCGTCGGCGCGCTTTACGTCCGCTCGGGCATCGAGGTGGAAGCGCAGATCCGCGGCGGGGGCCAAGAGTTCGGCCGCCGGGCCGGCACGGAGAACGTCGCCGGCATCGTCGGCTTCGCGCGCGCGCTCGAACTCGTGCTCGACGGAGCCGAAGCCCGCGCGGAACGGATCGCCGCTCTGCGCGATGGCCTGGAGGCGACGCTGGTCGCGCGCGTGCCGGGCCTGCTCGTCAACGGGGCGGGGGCGCCTCGGCTGGCCAACACCCTCTCGGTCGCCGTACCGGGAGTCGACGCCGAGCAGCTCCTGATCGGGCTGGATCTGGCCGGCGTGGCCGTCTCGGCGGGTAGCGCCTGCACGTCGGGGGCACTGGACGTCAGCCACGTCGTCCGCGCCATCGGCGTACCCGAACCGCTCGCGGGCCACGTCCTCCGGTTGACCCTGGGGATCGGGACGACGCGCGAGGAGATCGACCGGGTCGGAGACCTGCTTTCGCGCCTGGCAGTTCCTGCGTAAGAAACCGTGCGAAACGGGGAATAGACCCCAGGTTCCGGAAAGCGCCTCGCCTACACAAGGAGAGAGCCCTTGGCTACAAATTCGGCATTCGACTGGGCGATCGTGCTTGACGTCGGAGTCGGCGTCGGCGTCCTGCTGGTAGGGATCGCCATGATGATCGCGATGCGCGCGCTTGCGACGACGCTCGCGCGCGTCAACGTGACCCTCGACGAGGTCGACAAACAACTCGGCGAGATCGGCAAGCCGGTCGGCGCCACCCTCGCACACGTCGGCGGCATCGCCGGCACCGCGGATCAGACGATCGCGCGTCTGACCGGCGTGGTCAAGTCCCTCGAAGACGTCGCGGGCAGCGTGGCGGAGACGGCGCAATTGACGAAGGATGCGGTCTCGCCCGCGATCGTCAACGTGGGCGCGACCATCTCCGGCGTGAGCGCGGGCCTGCGCCGATTCGTCACCGGACGGAACGATACAACGAACGATAAGGGAGCAACGGGAAATGAGTAACCACAAAGGCGGCGGCGGATTCGTCGCGGGTCTGGTCATCGGAGCGATCGTCGGCGGCGCCGCCGCGGTCCTGCTCGCTCAAGAGGAGATGCGCGACCTGCTCGTCGGAAAGGCGCGGGAGGCCGGCAATTTCGCGATGGACGCCACCGGCGATCTGCGCAGCAAGGTCGGCGACACGACGTCGCAATGGACGACCAGCGCGGCCGACCTCTACGCCCGCGGCAAGGACATCGTGGACGGCGCGCGCGCCAACTTCAACGACGCGGTCGACGACGGCCGGAGCGCCGCCGCGCAGACGCGCGACGATCTGCAGAATCGGACGGACATCTAGCGTGGATATCAAGGTCAACGTACGCGAGGCGGAAGGCGAGTGCTACGTCGTCGATCTGTCGGGCGAGATCGACGTCTACACCTCGCCGAAGGTCAAGGACGCGCTGGGCGAGTTGATCGACCGCGGCGTCTACAATCTCGTGATCGACCTGGAGAAGGTCCGCTACATCGATTCGACCGGTCTGGGCGTGCTGATCGGCAGTCTCAAGCGCGTGCGCGAGCACGGCGGGACGGTCAATCTGGTCTGCACCAATCCGCAGATCAAGAAGATCTTCGACATCACGGGCTTGGTGAAGATCTTCGGCATCTACGAATCGGAGAACGCGGCGATGAAGGCGACCGCTTGATGGCCGAGACCGTCGATCTCCGGATCCCCCGCAAGGCCGAATGGGTGGCGGTCGCGCGTCTGACGGTCGCCGGGATCGCGAGCCGGCTGCATTTCACCATCGAAGACATCGAAGACGTCAAGCTCGCCGTCGCCGAGGCCTGCACGAACGCGATCCAGGCTCCGGACGGCGGCGCCTTCATCGAGATCCGCTGCGACGTCGACGGCGATCGCCTTCGCGTCGCCGTCGTCAACAGCGTCGATGGAGCGGCGCCGCCGCGGGCCGAGGTGCTCGACGAGGAGCTCAGCGTCGACGGTCTGGGCGTCTTCCTCATCCGCTCGCTGATGGACGACGTGGAATACGAGGACGTCCCGGATCGCGGGAAGCAGCTCGTCATGGTGAAGAGACTCGCTTCATAGTGAGCGACGAGTCTACGAACGTTCGCTGGGATCGGCAGACGACCCGCGACGCGTTCGCACGCTATTCCGCCAAGCGCGAAGATTCTCTCCGCGACGAACTCGTCGTCGCGCACCTCAACCTCGTGCGCTATCTCGCGGTGAAGTTCGCCAATCGCGGCGAGCCCCTGGACGATCTGATCCAGGTCGGCACCGTCGGGCTCATCAAGGCCATCGACCGCTTCGAACTGGACCGCGGCGTGGAGTTCACCACCTACGCCACGCCGACGATCGTCGGCGAGATCAAGCGCTACTTCCGCGATAAGGGATGGGCGGTCAAAGTCCCCCGCCGCCTGCAGGAGCTCAACCTGGCGGTGAACCGCGCGGTGGAGAAGCTCTCCATCGAGATCGGGCACGCGCCGACGGTGGCGGAGCTGGCCGCCAAACTCGACGCCACCGAAGAAGAGATCCTCGAAGCGCAGGAACTGGGACAGGCCTACAACCTGCTCTCGCTCGACACCGAACTCGGCGGCGACGGCGACGGCAAGTCGCAGACCCTCGCCGACATCGTGGGCGCGGACGACCCCGAACTGGCGATGCTCGAAGACCGCACGGTGATCGCGCGCGCGTTCGGCGTCCTCTCCGGGCGCGAACGGGTCATCCTGCACTTGCGCTTCTTCGAGTCCGTCTCCCAGACGGAGATCGCCAAGCGCCTCAACGTGAGCCAGATGCACGTCAGCCGGCTCCAGCAAAAGGCCCTGGAAAAGCTCCGAGCCTTCCTCGCGGAGTAACGCGAGCGGTAGGAGCCGAGGGCTCTTTTCTGCTACAATCCAGCGTCAGCTATGAGAAGCCAAGAACTCCGTAAGGCCTTCGTCGATTTCTTCATCGCCAAGAGGCACAAGCATCTGCCTTCGGCGACCTTGATCCCCGACGAGATGTCGACCACGCTCTTCACGATCGCCGGCATGGAGCCGTTCGTCCCCGTCTTCCTGGGCGACGAGCCGGCGCCGACGCCGCGTGCGGTCACCGTCCAGCGCTGTCTGCGCGTGGCCGGGGCGAAGAGCGACATCGAGAACGTCGGGCGGACCGGCCGTCACGGCACGTTCCTGGAGATGCTCGGCAACTTCTCGTTCGGAGACTACTACAAGCGCGAGGCGATCGCGTGGGCGTGGGAGTTCGTCACCACGGTCATGCGCCTCGACCCGGCCAGGCTCTACGTCACGGTCCACACGACCGACGACGAGGCGGAGAAGATCTGGATCGACGAGATCGGCCTCGATCCGTCGCGCATCACGCGATTCGACGAAGACAATTTCTGGACGATGGGCCCGACGGGCCCGTGTGGGCCGTGCTCGGAGATCTTCTACGATACGGGCGCGGCCCACGCGCTCGACGCGAGCGATACCGGTCCGAATCTCGGCAACCGGTACGTCGAGATCTGGAACGTGGTCTTCCAGCAATACAACCGCGGCGCGGACGGAGCGCTGACCGAACTGCCGCGCAAGTCGATCGATACCGGTGCGGGGCTCGAGCGCATGCTCGCCGTCGCGAACGGGCTCGCGTCGATGTACGATACCGACCTCTTCACCGACCTGATCGCGGCGCAGCCCGCGGTGGGCAAGACGTCGCTCGACGCGGCGGAGCAGCGCGTGCGGCAGAACATCATCGCCGACCACGCGCGCGCGACGACGTTCCTGGTCAACGACGGCGTCTATCCGTCGAACAACGATCGCGGGTACGTCCTGCGCTTCCTCATCCGCCGCGCGGTCCGCAACGGACGCCTCCTCGGCTATCCGGACGGCTTCCTCGCGACGCTGGTCGACGCCGTCGTGCTCTCGCTCGAGTCGGGCTATCCCGAACTGCGCGAGAACGCCGGCCGCATCAAGGCGGCGATCTCGCTCGAAGAGCAGACCTTCGATCGGACTCTGGAACGCGGCATGACGATGCTCGACCGGTTGATCCTGGGCGCGAACGAGGACTGCACCCGCCTCATCTCCGGCGCCGACGCCTTCGCGCTGCACGACACGCACGGCTTCCCGATCGAACTGACGCGCGAGATCGCGAGCGAGCGCGGCGTCGCCGTCGACACCGCCGCGTTTGAAGAGCACATGGGCGAACAGCGCGACCGCGCGCGCGCCGACGCGCAGCGCAAGCGCGACGTCGTCGCCGTCTCGGACCTGCCCGCGATCTCGAGCGAGTTCACCGGCTACGACGGTCTGGACGGCTCCGGCACGATCGCGGCGCTGCTGCGCGACGGCAAGCCCGTCGGCACGATCGGACCGGGCGACGAAGCGGTGATGGTGTTGGACCGCTCGTCGTTCTATGCCGAGCGCGGCGGCCAGATCGGCGACCGCGGCGTCATCGAGAAGAGCGGCGCGCGCTTCGACGTGCGCGACACGCAGTACATGGGCGAGGCCATCGCGCATAGCGGCGTCGTCGTCGGCGGCGAGTTCGGGACCGGCGACGCCGTGGAGACGCACGTCTCGGACGCGTGGCGCCGCGAGATCCGTCGCCATCACACCTCGGCGCACTTGCTGCAGCGGGCGCTCAAGGACGTGCTCGGCGACGACGTCGTGCAGGCGGGTTCGTGGGTGGGCATCGACCGCATGCGCTTCGACTTCCGCTGGCCGGGCGGCGCGCTTTCGAACGATCAGAAGCGCGCCGTGAGCGAGGCCGTCAACGAGATGATCCGCGACGACGCCCATCTCGAGACGCGCGTGCTGACGCTCGACGAAGCGAAGAAGACCGGCGCGATCTGGATGGCCGGCGAGAAGTACGGCGAGAAGATCCGCGTGGTGCGGGCCGGCCCGTCCGTGGAGTTCTGCGGCGGGACGCACTCGCACTCGACCGGCGAACTCGGCCTCTTCGTGATCCTCTCGGAGTTCTCGGTGGGCAGCGGCATCCGCCGCATCGAGTCGTGCGTCTCGAGATCCGCCGAAGCGTTCGTCGAACGGCAGCACGCGCTGCTCGGGTCGCTCGCGAGCGCGCTCGCGACGACGCCGGAAGAGCTCGGCGAACGGATCGAACGCATGCAGCGCGAGACGCGCGACCTGCAGACGGAGCTGGGCCAGGCCAAGTCCCGCCTCGCCGCCGCCGACGCCGACGCCTACCTCGAGAAGAAAGAGACGCGCGGCGATCGGACGTTCGTCGGCGCCGTCGTGCGCGATGCGAACGGCGAGGCGCTGCGCCACCTGAGCGGTGCGATCCGCTCCAAACTCCGCAGCGGCGCGATCGCGCTCGTCGGCGTGGATTCCGGCACCGTCTCGCTGCTGGTCTCGGCGAGCGACGATCTGGTCGCGGGCGGCGCGCACGCCGGGAACCTGGTCAAACTGGCGGCGCCGCTGGTCGGCGGCAAGGGCGGCGGCCAGGCGGCTTCGGCGCAGGGCGGCGGCAAGGACGCCGGCGGTGCGGACGCCGCACTGGCCGCGATCCGGGACGCCTTCTTCGCATGAGACGCACGCTGCCGGCGATCGCGGCGGCCGTGCTGCTGCTCGGTGCGGCGCCGCTCGACTCGGCGGCGGTCCTGGCCAACTACGCACGCGCGATCGAGACGGTCGCATCGCCGAAGATCTCGATCTTCATCTACGCCGTCTCGCAAGCCGGACCGACCGATATCGAACAGCGCCATCGCATCTATCGCAGCGGCACGAGCGTCCGCGACGAGACGCTCTCGATCGACGGGTCCAAGCCCAAGCTCGCGGCCGTGCGGATCGGCAAGCACGAAGACCGCTACGCCGTCGCGCGGCTCGCGCCGCGTCCCGCGCAGTACGAACTGCTCTTCCTCACGACCGCGCAGATCGGCGGCCGGACCGCCTATATCTTCGATGCGACGCCGTTCGTCAAGAGCGGCGCCGGCTTCGTGGTGACGCGCGTGGCGATCGACGGCGAGACCTTCCTCCCGCGCACGATCTCGTTCAAGTCCACCTCGCTCGACGCGCGGGCCGAGGGAGAAGTGGCGTACGGCCCGGCCGGAGGCTATTGGATGCCGACGCTCGCGACCGTCAGCGCGACCGTGAACGGTTCGGCCGCGCGCGAACGGATCGCCTTCGGCGAATATCGCTTCCCGCTCTCGTTGCCTCCGTCCACATTCCAGCGGTGACGTCGCGCAGCGAGCGCAGCGCGCTCACGCTCGCCTGGCTGCTCCCGTTCGCGCTCTTCCTCATCACGGCATATCGCGACGTCGGCTATTGGGATACGGGCGAGATGGATACGGTGCCGTATCTGCTCGGCATCGCGCATCCGACCGGCTTTCCCGCCTACACGCTGCTCGGCTGGGCGGTCACGCACGCGCTGCCGATCGGCGCGGTGGCCTTCCGCATGTCGCTCGTGAGCGCCGTCGCGCTCTCGCTCGCCGCGTTCCTCGTCGCGCGCATCGTCTACGAACGCGATGGAAATGCGTGGGCCGGAACCGTCGCGGCGTGCATCTTCGCGACCGGCGGCGCCGTATGGGCGCACGCGACGAAAGCCGAGGTGCATGCGGTCGCGACCCTCGCGGATGCGGCCACCATCTACTGCGCGCTGCGATGGAAGCGCGACGCCGACGCGCGCTGGTTCCTGCGGGGCGCCGCGGCATGGGGCTTCGGCATCGCGGTGCACCCGGTCTGCGCCCTGCTGCTCCCCGGTCTGCTCGTGCTCCTGATCGCGCGCTTCCACGAGCTCGAATCGAAGACCGTCGCGGCCGCGATCGCGCTCTGCGCCGTCATCGTCGTCGGATTCTACGCCTACCTCCCGCTGCGCAGCGCGTACGTCGTCGCGCACGGACTCGATCCGCAGGTGGCGATGGGTCTGCCGGCCGGGCGCCCGTTCTTCAACTACGACGATCCGTCGACGCTCGCAGGATTCCGCGCGCAGGTCACCGGTTCGGATTTCGCGGTCGACGAGGGAATGCGCGCGATCGTCGATCCGTCGATCTACCTGCGGCGCGGTCCGGAGTACCTCGCGAGCCTGCGCGACGAGTTCACGTGGTTCGGCCTGCCGCTGATCCTCGCCGGCATCGTCGTCTCGTTCCGCCGCGATCGTCTGGAGACCGTCGTGCTCGCGACGCTCGGGGCGGTGGCCGTGCCGTTCGCGCTAGGCTTCCCCGACGAGACGGACCTCGGCCGCTACTTCATGACGTCTTTCGCGGTTTCGAGCATCTTCGCGGGTACGGCGATCGCTGCGATCGCCGCCCGGCTCCCCCGCCGGTTCGGCGGTGCCGTGCCGGCGGTCGCCGCGCTGATCGCCGTCGCGCTCGCCGCGACCCAGCGGAACTTCTACCACCAGCCCTGGGACGATCGCGCACGACGCGAGATCGTGGTCGTGAACGCGGTGACGGAACCGAACGCGATGATCGTCGCGAACTGGGCGTACGCGACGCCGCTGGCCTATGCGAAGTACGTTGAAGGCGGTCTCGGCGCGCGCGGACTCGATGCCGCTTGGATCGACGACGATGCGGACTACGTGGTGCGCTGGGCCAAGACGCGCCCGGTCTATTTCGTGGGAGCCTTTCCCGGAAGCGTTCCGGGCTACGTCACCGAAGCACTCGCGGTGCGGCCGCCCATCTATCGCTTGGTGAAACGATGAACCGGATACCGCGGTCGTGGATCGCCGGTGCCGTCGCTCTCGCCGTCACGGCGCTGGTCGCGCACGGCAGGCAGACGCCCTACAACAACTTCGTCCTGCTCGCCGACGCCCTCCTCAACGGCCACGCCTGGATCAACTGGCCCGGTGCCTACATCGACGCCCTGCTCTACGCCGACAAGCGCTACGTCATCGAAGCGCCGATGCCGGCCCTGCTGCTGATGCCGTTCGTGCGGTTCTTCGGAACGGGCGCGAACCAGACGTTGCTCTCGATCGTGCTCTGCGGCGTCTCGATCGGCGCGGCCTGGGAGCTCTTCGAACGCTACGGCGTCCGGCCGCTCTCCAATCTGGCGATGTGCGCGATGCTCCTGGCCGGTACCGACCTGCTGTGGTGCGCGATGCTCGGCGACGTGTGGTTCGTCGCCCACGTCAGTTCGGTCTGCTTCACCATGCTCGCGCTCTGCGAACTCGCCGGCAAGCGACGCGGCTGGCTCGTCGCGATCTGGGCGGCGTGCGCCGTCGAGTCGCGCTTCACGATGGTGCTGGTCCTGCCGGTCTACGCGTGGATGCTGCTCGTCCAGGATTGGAAACGCCGGATCGGCACGTTCCTCGCGGGGCTGGCGCCGTTCGCGGCGTTCTGGGTCGCCTACAACCAGGCGCGCTGGGGCACGTGGTACGACGTCGGCTACACCGCATGGTATCATCAGGATTCCGCGGGATCGCCGACCGGATCGCCGTTCCAACTGCGCTATCTGGGCTATCAGGTCTGGTCGTTCTTCCAGCAGGGTCTCAAGCGCGGCGATGCATTCCCGTACTATTCGATCGATACCGGCGTGAGCGGCAACGCGCTGACGTGGACGAGTCCGGCGCTGGTCGCAGCGTTCCTCGCGCGCAAGCCGGAGAAGACGACGATCGCGCTCTGGATCTGCGCGCTGCTGACGGCCGCGCCGAACTTCGTCTATTACGTCAACGGCTTCGCGCAGTTCGGCATGCGCCACGCCCTCGATTTCGAGCCGTTCCTCATCGCGCTCGCCGCGCTCGGCGTGCGCGACCGCGTCCCCGGCTGGGTCTGCGTGCTCGTCGCCTACTCGTGCGCGGTCGGTCTATGGGGCTGCTGGTACTGGAACGCCGTCCTGCGGACGTAGTCCGTCAGCGGCGGACTTGGACGACGGCGGGGAGGCCGCCGATCGGCGCGGCGCGTCCGCGCTGAGGTGCGGGTTCCGGCGGGATCGCGGTTCCGGAGAACGCCCATGCGAGCAGCCAATAGTCGACGGCGTCGTTGTAGTTCTCGGTCTCGCGGAAGACGGTGAAGAGGCTGACGAACCAGACCGGCACCGTGATCAGCGCGCCGACGCCGGAGAGCGTCCCGACGAGCATCAGCACGCCGCGCGTCACGTCGCCGAGATAGAAGTCGTGGGCGCCGAACAAGCCGAGGACCAGATCCAGGGCGAACGCGAGCGCGGGTTCCTTGGCGTGGCGTTTCGATTCGTAATCGAACCAGGCGCGTTGTTCGGGCGAGAGCTGCAGGGCGAGATTGGTGACGTACGGGTTCACGGTAAGGCCTCCATCTGCCGTACTTACGTCCCGTTCCCCAGCAAGGTTTCACGGGCGGCCGCGAGAGCGGCCGGGTCCTCGACCGGAGCGCCGCAGGCTGTGCCCGCGCAGAGGTAGGCGAGGCCCGCCGTGGCCGGCAATCCCGACTCGCCGGCCCGGTCCGCGGGGAGGGTCCGGACGTTCAGCAGCGGGTCCCCGAGGGCCGCGGCGCCGGCCCGGAGCGCCGCCGTCTGCCCGGGGGTGCCGACGATGCGGACCGTCCGTTCCGGCGCCAGGAAGCGCCGCAGCGCGCGGACGTAGCTCGCCGCGAACGAACCCGCCGCGGCGTAGGTGCGGGCGTAGAGCAGCAGCGCGCGTTCTGCGGCGTCGCGGAAGCGTTCCTCGCCCGTCAGCGCGTGCAGGCGGAGCAGCGATTCGGCGTGGACGCCGTTCTCGTTGATCGGGCGGTCGGTGATGCTCAGATTTCCAAGCGCGTCTTCGACGCCGGCGTGATCGTAATAGCCGCCGTCGGCCGCGGCGAACGCACCTTCGACGAGGTCGGCATGGGCGACGGCGCGTTCGAGGAAGCGCGGTTCGCCGGTGCGTTCGTGCGCGTCGAGCAGGGCGCGGAGATAGGCGACCTGATCGGTCAGCAGGCCGCGGATCGACGGCGCCGCGCCGGGCACGAGGACGTGGTAGAGCAGCCCCGTCGCGTCGCGCATGCGGTCGTGCAATCCGTCGAGCGTCGCCGTCGCCTCCGCCGTCAGTTCGGGATCGTCGAGGGCGTCCGCGACGGCGAAGAACGCGCCGGCGAGACCTGCGGTCCAGTTGGCGTACGCGCGCCGGTCGACGTACGGGGCGACCGCCTCGCGCCGTTCGGCCAGCGGTAGTGCGAAGTACGTCTCGTCGGCGTCCTGGCTGCCGGCGAAGAACGCGGTCTGCGGGTCCCTCAGCACGGTGCGGACATAATCGGTCGCCGAGCGCAACGTCGCGCGCGCGGCCGCGTCGGTCGCCGCAAGCGTCGAGAACACGCGCAAGAGCCCGGCGTGGTCCTCGCTCATCTTCTCGAAGTGCGGCACGCTCCAGTCGCGGTTGGTCGAGTAGCGGAAGAAGCCGCCCTCGACGTGGTCGTACGTCCCGCCGCCGGCCAGATGGGCCATCGTGTTCGCGACCATCTCGCGCAGGCGTTCGTCGCCGCGCTCGCGCCATTCGAGCAGCAAGAACTCGTGCGCTTCGGGCTGCGGGAACTTCGGCGCTTCGCCGAACCCGCCGTACTCCGGATCGTACGACTCCGTCAGACTCTCGAGGATGGGGTCGATCATCGCGACGTTGAGGTCGTCGCGCTCGGCGGGGACGTAGGCGCGCCGGCGCTGCCGCAGTTCGACGGCGCGCTCGGCGATCTGCGCGCGGTTGCTCGCGTAGAAACCGGCGATCTCGTCGAGCGCGCGGCGCATCTGATCGGGCGGAAGGTAGGTCGCCCCGGTGATCGTCATGCCGTCGGGCGCGAGAAACGCGGTCGTCGGCCATCCGCCCATGTTGTAGCGGGCGTTGACGTCGGGACGCTCGTCGTTGTCGACCCGGACGGCGACGAACTTCTCGCGGACGATCGCGAGCACGCCGGGATCGGAATACGAGGTCTCGTCCATGACGTGGCACCAATGGCACCAGACGGCGGAGATGGAGAGCAGTATCGGCCTGTCGAGGATCGCGGCGCGCGCGAACGTCTCCGGCGACCAGGGCTGCCAGTCGATCTCGTGCGCGCGATTGGGTCGGGGAGAGAAGTGCAGGTCACTCATCGGCTTCGGCTCCGCGGAGGAACGACGTCCCGTAGAAGAGCGCGACCAGGACCGCGACGCCGAGGAGCGGGACGGTCGGTATGGCCGACCAGACCAGCGCGGCGATAAAGGCGAGCGCGAGCGCGGCGGCGGCCAGCGCGTAGCGGCGATGCGTCGAGGGAAGCATGCCGTACCCCGCTCCGTCGTAATGCCCCGGACGCGCCGAAGCGCGCGCGAAGGCGACGATCGCGACGACCGATGCTATACCCAATCCGACGACGTTCCACACGTCCGCCATCTTCGACAGGGTAGCGTTTGACGTCTGCGTCTGCGGGGGAACAACGTGACACCCGAGCATCTTGTGGAGGAACATATGAGTCAAGAACGCCCGACCATCGTTCAGCAAGACGGCGGTGGCAATACCGCGACGACGTCGATCGTCGCGATCGTGATCATCGTGATCGCGGCCATCGCCGTCCTCTGGTGGCATCCGTGGACCTCGACCTCGACGTCGAGCTCGACGACCACGACGAACACCCAACCCGCCGATAACAGCGCGGGCTCGCAGAAATCCAACACCACGACGACGACGAGCGGGAGCACGCCGTAATGGGTGGCCTGCTTTGGACCATCATCGTCATCCTGGTGATCTTCTGGCTGCTGGGATTCACGCTGTTCCATCTGGGCGGTCTGATCCATCTCGTGATCGTCGTCGCGGTCATCCTGCTGATCATCAACCTGCTCACCGGACGAGGCGCGAGGGTCTGACTCGCTGAATCGGCGAGCGATGCCGGTTCGTAAGGGCGCGCGAGGGAAGTCCGGCGAGAAGCCGGGCTCCCTCGCGAAATATCAAGCGATGCGCGACTTCGGCGCCACGCCGGAGCCGCGCGGGACGAAATCCGCGCCCGCGTCCAAACTGCGCTTCGTGATCCAGAAGCATCGCGCGACGCGCCTGCATTGGGATTTCCGCATCGAAGCGGACGGCGTGATGGCGTCGTGGGCGGTGCCGAAGGGCCCGTCGCTCGACCCGGCCGAGAAGCGCCTGGCGATGCACGTCGAGGATCATCCCGTCGAGTACAACAAATTCGAAGGCAACATCCCGAAGGGCCACTACGGTGCGGGCGCGGTGATCCTGTGGGATCGCGGCACGTACGCGCTGGCCGAAGGTACCGATCCGGCCGCCGAGATCGCGAAGGGCAAGATCAAGTTCTACATGTTCGGCAAGCGCTTGCGGGGCATGTTCACGCTCGTGCGCATCAAGAACAAGAGCGGCGACGGCGATCCATGGCTGCTCATCAAAGATACGGACGACTACGTCGTGCGCGGCTACGACGCCGCGGACGAGACGACGTCGGTCAAGAGCGGCAAGACGATCGAGGAGATCGCGGCCGACGGTCGCGCCAAGAAATGGATCTCGCCCGAAGTCGATCGCGGCCGCGCGAAACCGCGCGCCGTCAAGCGCGACCCCGTACCGAAGATCGCCTCGCCGATGCTGGCGACGCTCGGCGACGGGCCGTTCGACGACGACGGCTGGATCTTCGAGATCAAGTGGGACGGGTATCGCGCCGTCTGCACCGTCGACGAGCGCGGAAAGCTCTCGCTCGTCTCGCGTAACGGTCTCGACCTCCTCAAGCGCTTTCCGGATCTGAACGACCTCGCCGGCGCGTTCAAGTCGGTGCCGATCGTCGTCGACGGCGAGATCGCGAGCCTCGACGAGCACGGCCGGTCCTCGTTCGGGCGCCTGCACGATTACGCCAAATCGCCGGTCCCGCTCACGTTCGTCGCCTTCGACGTGCTCTATGCCGACGGGCGCGACCGCCGCAAAGAGCCGATCGAGGAGCGCAAGGCGCTGCTGCAGCGCTGCATCGCCGACGAAGGCCAAGTGCTCTACTCCAAGCACGTGGTCGGAACGGGCAAGGCGCTCTTCGCGCTCGCGCAGCGCGCCGAACTCGAAGGCATCGTCGCGAAGAAGCTGGGCTCCACGTATCAGGAGCGGCGCTCGCGCGACTGGCTCAAGATCAAGGCGAGCAACGAGCAAGAGTTCGTCGTCGGCGGATGGACCGATCCGCAGGGTAGCCGCAAGGGCTTCGGCGCGCTGCTCCTGGGCGCGTACGTCGGGAAGAAGTTCCGGTTCGTCGGCAGCGTCGGCACCGGCTTCGACGCGCGGCTCTTGCGCGAGGTGACCGCCGGCTTGAAGAAGCTGGCCCGCGCCGATTCGCCCTTCGACGGACCGGTCGTGGCCAACGCTCCGGCGCACTACGTCGAGCCCCTGCTGGTGGTCCAGGTCAAGTTCACCGAATGGACCAAGGACGGCTATCTGCGCCAGCCCACGTTCGTCGGCATCCGCGAGGATAAGGACGCCAAGGATGTGGTAAAATAGCCCGGCTATGGCACATGCGATCTGGACCGGTGCGATCAACTTCGGGCTGGTCACCATCCCCGTCAAGCTCTTCACCGCCGTGCGCACGGACGATCTCTCGTTCAACATGCTGCACGCGAAGGACGAAGGACGCATCAAGTACGAGCGCGTCTGCAGCGTCGACGGCAAACCGGTCCCGTGGGACGAGATCGTCAAGGGTTACGAATACGAGAAGGGCGAGTACGTCGTCATCACCGACGAAGATTTCGAGAAGGTCAATCCCGAGGCGACGCAGTCCGTCGACATCGTCGAGTTCGTGGACCTCGATACGATCAGCCCGATCTACTTCGACAAGCCGTACTATCTCGAACCGAGCAAGCAGGGCAAGCACGCATACGCGCTGCTGCGCGAAGCGCTGACCGTCTCGAACAAGGTCGCGATCGCGCGCGTCGTCATCCGCACCAAGGAATACATCGCCGCGGTCAAGCCGATGGGCGAGGCGCTGGCGTTGGAACTGATGCATTGGGCGAGCGAGATCGTCTCGTCCGAAACGCTCGAACTCCCGCGCGACGAGAAACTGCCCGACGCCGAGATGAAGATGGCGAAGATGCTGATCGACTCGATGACCGTCGAGAAGTTCGATGCAGAGAAGTTCACGAACAAATACCGCGACGAATTGCTCGCGATGATCGACGCGCGGGCCGCCGGTAAAGAACTCCCGGCCGTCGCGAAGAAGGCGCCGTCCCGCGGCAAGGTCGTCAACCTCATGGACGTCCTCGCGGCCTCGCTCGAAGCGAACAAGAAGAGCAAGAAGCCCAAGAAGAGCAGCGCCGCGTAGGCGCTCAGATCTCGGCGGCGACCTCCGCCGCGACGCCGTCGTGCGACTCGATGCGGTGCGGCACGAAGATGCCGATCCCGAGCGAGATGGCGGCGAACGCGAGCGAGACGACGCCGGCGAACGGCGAGCCGAAGCGGGTCATCACCTCGGTGGAGAGCGGCGGCGCGACGATGCCCGCGAACGAATCGAGCGACGAACTCACGCCGAGCACCGTGCCCTGATCGCGCGTCGTCGCCGTGTTGCTGATCTGCGCGGTGACGCCGGCGTTGGCGAGCGACTGTCCGAGCGCGAAGAGGCCCATGTTCGCGGCCAGGCCCCAGGCCGCGTGGATGAACGGCACCGACGCGAACGCCGCGACGAGCAGCGCGATCCCGACGTTGGCCATCCGGTAATCGCCCGTGGTCTTCGAGACCTTGCCGACGCCGAAGACGTTGGCGAGGACGCCGACGGCGGCGAAAGCCATGAACGCGAGGAACGTCTGGCCCAGTCCGAAGCCGAGCTGCCGGTTGAGATAGAGCGCGATGACGATGTACCAGCCGTAGAGCGAAAGCGAGAGCGCCGCTTTCTGCAGGAGGATGGGGCGGAACTTCGCGTTGCCGAGCGTCGCGAGGATCTCCCGCGCGCCGACCTTCTCTTCGTCGTCGGGCAGCGGCTTGCGGGAACTCGGAAGCATGAACCAGGTGATCGCGAGCGTCGCGAGCTGCAGCGTGGCGGCGGCGAGGAACGGTCCGGGGAAGCCGAACCACTTGAACGCCGGATAGCCGATGATCGGTCCGAAGAACATGCCGGCGCCGAACGTCGCGCCGATCAGTCCGAACGCGCGCGACCGGTCCTTGGCGTCGACCAGGTCCGCGACGTAGGCCTGCGTCACGCCGATGTTGCCGCCGGAGGCGCCTTCGATGATGCGCGCGATGAAGACGACCACGATGTTGGGCGCGAATGCGAGCATGACCCAGCCCAGCGTCGCGCCGATCTGACTGATCATCAGCACCGCCTTGCGGCCGATGCGGTCCGAGACGTTGCCCCAGATCGGACCCGAGATGAGCGTGCAGATCGAGAAGACCGAGGCCAGGATGCCCACCACGAAGGGCGTCGCCCCGAAGTGCGTCACGAAGTACGGCAGGGTCGGGATCAGGATGCTGAAGCCGACGATGTCGATGAACGTGATGCCCAGGATCGGGAGCAGTTTGCGGACCATGCGACGGAAGTCGCCTCGCAGCGTCAAGAACCCTTGCAGGTTCCCCGGTAAACCGCTAGAATCGGGGTTCGCGCCCGTGCCCGGGTGGCGGAATTGGTAGACGCGCTAGTTTCAGGTATTAGTGATCGCAAGGTCGTGGGGGTTCGAGTCCCTTCCCGGGCACCAGATGCAGACGAGGCCGGCGCATGCGCGCCGGCCTCGATCGTTTTCTCGGGTCGGGTACCTGCGCTACTTGACGTCGACCGTGGCCTTCATGCCGCGATGGAACGTGCAGTAATACGGGAACGCTCCGTCGGTCGCGAACGTGTGGCGGAACGACTGGCCCTTGTTGAGCGTCGGCGATTTGAAGATGCCGGTGTTCGACGTCACGGTGTGCGGGGCGTCGTCTTCGTTGATCCACTCGACGGTCTCGCCCTTGGTGATGGTGATCGTCGCGGGGCTGAACGCGAAGCCGGTGATTTTCACGACGACCGGGCCGGAGGCCGGAGCGGACGACGTGGAGATGCCGACCAGTCCGATGACCAGCGCGGCGGAGATCAGCAATGATTTCATGGTCTCCCTAACGTACGGCGATGTGATGAAGAAACGTTGAACGGATGGGATAATCCTACCACGGTAGGAACGTCCCTGCGCCGGCGTAACGTTCCCGGCATATGAAACGACTGCTCAAATGCGGCGCCTTTCTCTTGGCGATGGCCGCGGTCGCGATCGCTCCCCTCACCGCGCCCGCAGCGGCGGCGACGAACCTTCTGGAAGTCCGGAACCAGACGACGTACTGGCTCCATTTCGTGTGCACGCCTCAGGGCGGCGTTCCGATGGAGATGGCGCTCGAGCCCGGCAAGAGCTGGTACATCTCGAAGCCCGGGACGTACTGGTTCACCGGATCGCTCAAAGAGGGCACGAAGACCGTCGTGACCCTGCAGCAGCACGGCATCCTGCTCAAAGAGGGCCAGCGGCCGATGGTCCTGTTCGCCGTCTTCGATAACGTCGGGACGAACAGTTACCGCTGGTACACGTTCATCCCGTATTGACAGGTGACTAAAGAGTCACATATAATCGGTCCATGGACGATGTGTTCAAGGCCCTAGCGGATCCTACGCGCAGGGCCTTGCTCGACGAACTCTTCCGAGAGGACGGGCAGACCCTCGGCGCTCTCGTGGCGCGCAAGGCCATGACGCGCTTCGGGGTCATGAAGCATCTCCAGATCTTGGAGGCCGCCGGCCTAGTCGTCACCCGGCGACGCGGCCGCGAGAAGCTCCATTACTTGAACGTCGTCCCGATCCGGCTGGTCCACGACCGCTGGGTCAGCAAGTACGCCGAGCCTTGGGCCGGCGGCCTGAGCGACTTGAAAACCGCACTGGAGAGCAGCATGGAAACCCACATCTACGAGATCTTCATCAAGACCAGCCCGGAGCGGCTCTGGCAGGCGCTCGTCGATCCGGAGCTGCGCCGCAAGTTCACCTTCGGCGTCGGGACCTTTTCGGATTGGCAGCCCGGCTCCGACTACGTCGCTCGGGCCGTCGATCAGGGGCTCGATATCGCCCGGGGCGAGAACCTCGTCGTCGAACCGCCGCACCGGCTCGTGCAGACCTTCCAGGCGCTCTGGAGCGAGGAGGTCAAGGCCTACGGCTCGACCCGCGTGACGTTCGAGATCGAGCCGATCCAGGACACGTGCAAGTTGGTCGTGACCCACGACGAGATCCCCGCCGGAGCCAACCCGGAGATCTACGGAGGCTGGCCGATGATCCTCTCGGGCCTCAAGACGCTGCTGGAGACGGGCGAACTGCTCACCACCCCGGGATCGCTCCGCTGGGCCACGGTATAGTCCCGGTAAAGCGGTAGGAACCCGGCGAGAGGCTCGCGCACTGGACGAGCAGGATGAGCCTCTCGATGTCTCCGATGCCGGTCAACAGCTGGCAAGAAGCGTACGCAAGCACGATCGCCACCGTGCGGCAGTACCTCATCGCGTCGGCGCGGGCTCCGATCGCGAAACCGGCGACGCCGCAGGCGCCGTGGGGTTCGCCGCTCTCGATCATGCAGGGACTGGGCGAGACGATCTCCGTCCTGCAGCATGCGTCGCAATCCGGCTACTACGGCAAGGGCACGCACTTCAGCACCTGGGCCTGACGCCCTGAGATCCACCTTCGTATCCTTTGCGGCAGTGCTCGCAAGTTTTCTCGCGACGTACGCGCTCTGCGCTTCGGCGCGCGCGGACGTCGCGCCGGCCGTCCTCGCGGCGTTCCTCGCGCTCGCGATGACGCGACGCGTCGAACCGTTCGCATGGGATGCGGCGATGCGCCGCTTCGTCACGCTTCCGCTCGTCGGCATCGCGGCGGCGCTCGTCGGTCTCGCGCTCCATACGGTCCCGCCGCTCGGCGCCGCGCTCTTCTGCGCCGCGATGTTCGTCGCGGTATGGCTTCGCAACTACGGTCCGCGAGCGGCCGCCATCGGCACGACGATCGCGATGCCGCTCGTCGCGATGCTCGTCGTGCCCGTGCGCGTTTCGGAAGGCCGCGGTCCGATCTTCGACGTGCTGCTCGTGCTCGCGGCGGGCGCCATCGCCGTCGTCATCACTTCGATCGCCGCGCTCTTCCGCGGTGCGGAAGCACGCGAAGCCGCAGCGGCCGTTCCGCGCGTTTCGACGTTGAAACCGTCCGCGCCGTCGCGCATGGCGTTGCAACTGCTGCTCGCCCTGATCGCGGCGTTCGCGATCGGCCTCATCTTCGTGCCCGCGCATTGGCCCTGGATCGTGCTCAGCGCCTACATCGTGTGCGCGGGCGCGCGCGGACGCGGCGACGCGCTCTATCGCGGGCTGCTCCGTTTCGGCGGCGCGATCGCGGGTACGCTGGCCGCATCGCTCGTCCCGCACGTCGCGCTTCCGAATCCGATCGCGGGGGCGGCCGTCATCTTCGCGGTGCTCTTCGCGGGCATGGCGCTGCGCGACCGCAGCTACGCGTACTGGGCCGCGGCGACGACGCTCATCTTCGCGTTGCTCCAAGCGCCGCAGGCGCAGACGGGCTTCGAGCTCTTCGCGGCGCGTCTGGCCTGCATCGCGATCGGCGCGCTGTTCGGTGCGGCCGCGGCCTGGTTCGTCTTCCCGATCCCGACGGGCGACATGATCCGCTTGCGATTGGCCGAGGCGCTGCGCGATTTCGGCGAGGCGCTCGTGCCCGGCGAAGGCCGGGCGGCACGCATCGCCCGCTTCGAACGCGCCGTCGACGCGCTCGACCGCGCAGCGAAGCCCGTAGAACTCCACCGTCTGGTGACGCGCGGCGGCGACGAAGAGCATCCGGCGGTATGGATCGCGCGCGGTCGCGCCGCGTTCGCCCGCGGGCGCGACCTGTTCGCGCGCGACGCCGCCGCTCCGAAACACGTCGCGGGCGCGATCGGGCAGGCGCGGCGCGCCGTCGGCGCGCGCGCGGGCATCGCGGACGCACTGCGCCGCGTTCACGACGCCGTCGATGCGGCGGCCGGCCAAGCTCCAGGTCTCGCTGTCGAGCGGCGGGAACCTGGCGACGAACGGTGACCGCTTTATGACCATCTCGCAGACGCTTCCCGCACTTCCCACGCTCTCCGATATCCGCGCGGCCGCACGGCTGCTCGACGGCGTCGCGTTCCGCACCGGGACGGAACGCTCGTGCTCGCTCAGCAACGCGCTCGACGCCGACGTCGTGCTGAAGTTCGAGAATCGGCAGCACACCAACTCGTTCAAGATGCGCGGCGCGTACGTCAAGCTCGCCGGGCTCGATGCCGAGCGTCGCGCTCGCGGCGTGGTCGCCGCGTCGGCCGGCAATCACGCGCAGGGCGTGGCCTACGCGGCCAAACTGCTCGGCATCGCGGCGACCATCGTGATGCCCGAAGGCACGCCCTTCGGCAAGATCCGGCGCACGCAAGAGTTCGGCGCGAAGGTCGTGCTCGAAGGCGCACGACTGATCGACGCCGCCGCGGCCGCGCGCGATCTCGCCGTCGACGCCGGACTGACGATGATCTCGGGGTACGACGATCCGGCGATCGTCGCCGGCGCGGCGACGGTCGTCGTCGAGATGCTCGACGACGTCCCGGATCTCGATGTCTTGGTGGTCCCGATCGGCGGCGGCGGACTCATCTCCGGCGCGGCGCTGGTCGCCAAGGCGCACGACCCTCGCCTGACGATCGTCGGCGCGCGCAGCGCGGCGTTCGAGGCGGGCGATCCGACCGTCGCCGAAGGCATCGCGGTCAAAGAGATCGGCGCGCTCAACGCGCGCATCGTGGAGGCGAGCGTCGACGACGTCGTCACCGTCGACGAGTCGTCGATCGAACGCGCCATCTTCGCCCTGCTCGATCGCGACAAGACGCTCGTCGAAGGCGCCGGCGCCGCCGGCGTCGCCGCCCTGCTGCAATACGGGACGCGCTTCGCCGGAAAGCGGGTCGGCACGATCCTCTCCGGCGGCAACCTCGATCCGAGCCTGCTCGGCTCGGTCATCGCGCGCGCCGGCCTGCGGGACGGCCGTACGGCCAAATTGCGCACGCAGATGCTCGACCTTCCGGGCGGTCTCGCGAAGGTGGCGGGCATCATCGCGCGCCACGGCGCCAACGTCATCGAAGTGGTGCACGCGCGCAACCATACCGACCTGCCGGCCAAGGCGATGGAACTGGAGACGACGATCGAACTGCGCGCGCCCGAGGATCTGCCCGAGATCCTGGCGGCCATCCGCGCGACCGGACTTCCCTGCGACGTGGCGCCGATCGACCGCTACGGCGCGGGCGTATAGCGCAAGACCACCGTCACGCCGCTCGGCGCCGTGCCGCTCGCGATCGTCAGATCGCGTCGCAGCGTGCCCGCGCGCATCGATACCAGGGCCAGCGCGTTGCCGCCCGTGGCGGCGGCGATCCCGAAATCGAGCGGAACGTCGGCCTCGGCGACGACCGCGTTCGCGTAGAGCGGATCGTCGAGACCGCTCGGAGCGACCACGCGCGCGCCGAATTCCGTGACGTCCGGCGTGACGTCTCCGGTCGCGACGGCCGCCTCGCCCGGCGCCGCATAGACGTACTCGCCGATCTCGCGCGCAACCGCATCGTAGCGATATGCGCGGAACGAGGCGCGCCGTGCCGCATCGCGCGTCGCGATGTCGAACTCGTGTCCGTCGGTATTGTCGGCGCCCAAGACGTCGCGCGCGGGGACGAAGATGCTCCACGCGCCCGCGCTCTCCGCATCGATGCGGTCTTCGAGGCGATCGAGCGACGCGTACGCGCCCGCTTGCGCCGTCGCGCGCGCCGTCCAGCCGACGAAGGCGCGCGACATCCCGGCCAGACCGAGCGCGAGCAGCGCCGCGATGGCGCTGCAGACGAGGACTTCGGCGAGCGAGAAGCCGCGCTGATCGTTCACCCCGGGGTCAGTGCCCCCGGAGCGCTATTTCACGTCGATCTCGGCCTTCATATACGTGTGGTCGTCGCAGTGGTACGTGTAGACGCCGGGGGTCGCGAAGGTGTGCGACCACGTCTGTCCCTTGGAGAGTTCCCCGGAACTCCACGAACCGTCGTCGGCGCTGGCCGAATGCTGGACCTCGTCGTCGTTGACCCATTGCACCGTCGCTCCGGCCGGGATCGTCACCGTGTCCTGGCTGAACATGAAGTCGGCCATGTGGATGACGACCGGGGCGGGCGTCGCGGAAGGAGCGGGCGATGGCGAGGCGGCGGGCGCCTGGCCGAAGGTGCCGAGCATGAGGGCTGCGATCAGCAGTGCGTTCATCACGCTCATAGTAGGCCACTTCGGCCTGAAAAAAGCGTGAATCGTCGATGAGAATGGAGAAGGCCGGATCATGCATTTCCGAACGCTCGGCCATTCGGGCCTCAAGATCTCGGTCGTCGGTCTCGGCTCCTGGCTGACCTTCGGCGCCACGGTAGACGACGATACGACGCGGCGATGCGTCTTGCGGGCGTGGGAAGCGGGCGTCAATTTCATCGATACCGCCAACGTCTACGCACGCGGCGCCGCAGAGGAAGCGCTCGCCCCGGTGCTGCGCGAGCTTCATCGCGACGCCCTCGTGCTGGCGACCAAGGTCTATTTCACGATGGGCGAGAGCGTGAACGAACGCGGCCTCTCGCGCAAACACATCCGCGACCAGGCGCATCGCTCGCTCAAGCGGCTCGGCGTCGACTACATCGATCTCTACCAGTGCCATCGCTTCGACATCGCGACGCCGGTCGAGGAGACGTGCGAGGCGATGAACGACCTGATCCGGCAGGGACACGTCCTCTATTGGGGCGTCTCGGAATGGAATGCCGATCAGATCGCGTCTGCCGTGAACCTGTGCCGCGCGCGCGGGTGGGCGGTACCGATCTCGAACCAGCCGCAATACAGCGCCCTCTATCGCCGCATCGAGGAGCGCGTACTCCCCACGTGCCACGAGTACGGTCTGGGCAACGTGGTGTGGTCGCCGCTGGCGATGGGCATCCTGACCGGCAAGTATGCCGATGCCTCGAATCCGCCGGCCGGTACGCGCGCGGCGAGCAGCGCCGCCGACATGATGGACAGTTATTTCAACCAGCCGGTGCTCGACGCGGTGCAGAAGTTGAAGCCGCTCGCGGCCGAGGCGGGCTGCACCATGACCCAACTCGCGATCGCGTGGGTGCTGCGTCAGCCCGCGGTGACGAGCGCGATCGTCGGAGCGACGAAGGTCGCACACGTCGACGAGTTCCTCCCGGCCGCGGACCTGCACCTCGATCCGCAGATCTTCGAACGGGTCGATGCGATCCTGGAGCCGGTGCAGCCGCACGATCCGATCCTGTCGTAGACGCGCGACGGCATACGAAAAGGCCTAGGTCCGTCCGACCTAGGCCTTTTCGCTTGCTGCACTCTACGAGGAGTCGGCGGGCCGGATCCGGTGGAGGTCGTCTCCGGCCCGTTCCATCGAACACGAGTAGTGCTGATGAAATCTAGTGCTCGTCAGTTCCAGCGTTTGATCGTGGTCTGGTTGACGCGGGGTCCCCATCCGTTGAAGGAGCCGTTCGCGTCGATCACCCGGCTCATCGAGAGCGTGGGGCGATCGAGGTTTTCGTCGTGAGATTCTTCCGAAACGACGCCATTGTCGATTTCGATTACAGCTTTCATAGCCTTATTCATACACACGCATCTACCGCATGCGTACTATAAAGGTTTCACTCTAACGCGTTGTGACGCGGTAGCGATTTGCGGCGTCACACGAGCGCCACGCATCTGGCAGAGCGGGAGCGTATCCTCGTCCGATGGAAGGTGTCGATCGTGCAGCGGCTTGACGGGGCATTCGTCTTTTCGGCGTCGGATCTCAATAATTACCTCGAATGCCTGCACCTCACGGAGCTCGATCGGGCCGCCGCGGCCGGTCTGCGCGAACGGCCGCCTCGGGCGGAAGAGAGCCTGATCGCGACCAAAGGGCTCGAGCACGAACGCCGGCACCTCGAACGTCTCCGGGTCGAGTACGGCGACGCGCTGGTCGCTTTCGGCGACGATCCGCACTCCGGTGCGGCCGCGATGCTGGCCGCCGAGGCCGAGACGATCGCGGCGATGGAACGCGGCGCCCGGCTGATCTATCAGGCGACCTTCTTCGACGGGCGGTTCTACGGCCGGGCCGACTTCTTGCGGCGCGTCGAGCACCCGTGCGAGCGGTGGGCGTATTCCTACGAGGTCATCGATACCAAGCTCGCGCTTTCGACCAAGCCGTATTTCCTCGTCCAGCTCTGCAATTACGGCGAGCATCTCGAACGCATCCAAGGAAAGCCGCAGGGCGACTACGCGCCGCGCGCGCACATCGTCTTGGGCGACGGGGACGAGCGTTCGTTCCGCGTCGCGGACTATGCCGCATATTACCGGCACCTCAAGAGCGCGTTCCTCGCGCGGGTCGAGAGCGGCGGCTACGAGACCTATCCGTACGAGGTCGCGCACTGCGCCGTCTGCCGCTGGACGCAGGTCTGCCGGCAGCGTCGCGACGACGACGATCACCTCAGCATCGTCGCCGGCATCCGCAAGGCGCAGATCAAGCGCCTGGAGGAGCACGAGATCGCTACCGTGGCCGCCTTGGCCGCGGCCGGCGACGACGATCGCCCGGAGCGGATGAGCGGCGCGACGTTTTCGGACCTGCGCGTGCAGTCGGCCCTGCAGAACCGCCAGCGCGAAGCCGAAGCGCGCGGCGAGGCCTTTCCCTACGCATACGCGTTCCGCGAGGCGGAGGAAGCAGCGGGCTTCGCCCATCTGCCCAAGCCTGCGCGCGGCGACGTCTTCTTCGATATCGAAGGCGACCCGCTCTATCTGCCGGGGCGCGGCCTCGAGTATCTGTTCGGGCTCTACCTTCCCGACGAGCCGGAGGGTGCGAAGTATCGCGCGTTTTGGGCGACCGACGCGACGAAAGAGCAGGCCGCGTTCGAAGCGCTGGTCGATTTCCTGACCGAGCGGCGGCGGGCGTTCCCCGGAAGCCACGTCTATCACTACGCTTCCTACGAGACGAGCGCGCTCAAGCGGCTGATGGGTCACTACGGCACGCGCGAGGCCGAGGTCGACGCCCTCGTCTCCAGCGGCGCCTTCGTCGATCTCTATCCGGTGGTCAAACAGGCGATGTGGATCTCGCAGCCGTCCTACGGACTCAAGAAGGTGGAGAAGCTCTACGGCATGGAGCGCTCGGCCGAGGTGAAGGCGGGCGACGATTCGATCGTCATGTTCGAATCGTGGCGCGCGTCGGGCGACGGGGCGATCCTCGAAGACATCGAGCGCTATAACGAAGAGGACGTCGTCTCGACCTATCGCCTGCGCGACTGGCTTCTCGAACGGCTTGAAGAGTTCGCCGCCGGCCAAGGGGAGCCGATGCCGTGGCGCGAGGACGCCGTGCCGCGCCCGCCGGAAGACGACGCCGAGCGGACGGCGCTCGAAGCGCGCCTGCTCGACGGCCTTCTTCCGCCGGAATCGCTCGCCGCGTTGCGCGACCTCGCCGAGCCGGATCGCGCGCGCTGGCTGCTCGGGAATCTGCTGCAGTACCACCGGCGCGAGAACAAGCCGGAATGGTGGAAGTATTTCCAGCGCTGCGAGAACCCTCAGGATCTGCGCGAGTTCGATCGCGATGCGATGGGCGGCCTCGTCCTACGCTACGACGTCGCGCCGTACAAGGTCGGTCCGAAGGACAGGAACCTCGTCTATACCTATACGTTTCCGCCGCAGGAGCACTACCTCGGCGCGAACCCGCACTCGCCGTTCGATCGCTGCGCGGCCGGGACCGTCGTCGCGCTCGACGATGCCGAAGGCACGATCGCGCTGAAACTCGCATCGAAGATCGCGCCGGAGTCGCTGCGCGCGCTCATCCCCGGTTCGCCCCTGCCGATCCGGAAGCAGACGGAAGCGATGCAGGCGCTCGCGCAAGCATATCTCGCGGGCGCGCTCGAACCCGCGACCCTGCAGATGCTGCTCGCGCGTCCGCCGCGGCTGACGGGCTTCGCCGAGAACGCGCGGCTCCAGCCCGAGGACGTGACCGCCGAGGCGCTCTCGGCGGCGATCGGCGCGCTCGATGCGAGCTACCTGTTCGTGCAGGGTCCTCCGGGAAGCGGCAAGACGACGAAAGGGGCGCGCGCCATCGTCGACCTGCTCGCCTCCGGCAAGCGGGTGGCGATCGCCGCCAACGGCCATAAGGCGGTCCACAACCTCCTACATAAGGTCGAAGAGGTCGCGCGCGCGCGCGGCGTTCGTTTCCGCGGCGCGCACCGGCATAGCGACCTGAACGAAGGCTCCGCCTACGTCTCGCGCGCGACCGATCCCCTTATCGAGAGCGCCTCGGACGCGGACGGAACGGGGTACGATCTCTTCTCGTCGTCGCTCTATTCGTGGACGTCGCGCGACTTCGGATCGTGGGACGCGCTCTTCATCGACGAAGCGGGTCAGGTCGCGCTCGCCGATGCGCTGATCGCCTCGCGCGCCGCGCGGAACGTCGTCCTGCTCGGCGATCCGCTCCAGCTCCCGCAAGTCGTCCAGGGGTACCATCCGATCGGGACCGCGCGTTCGATCCTGCAGCATCTGCTCGGGCCCGACGCGACCGTCCGCCCGACGCGCGGCATCTTCCTGGACACGTCCTATCGCATGCACCCGTCGATCCGCGCGTTCGTCTCCGATGCCATCTACGAGAGCCGCATCACCAAGGACGGCGACACGATCGGCAACGCGGTGCGGGCATCGGGCCTCGGCGGCAGCGGCCTGCGGTACGTTCCGGTCGTCCACGAGGGCAACGGGCGGTACTCCGTCGAGGAGTCGGAGGCGATCGCGCGCGAGGCGGCGAGGCTCCTGGCCGGCACCGTGAGCGTCGACGGCCGTCCGCATCGCCCCATGACGACGGACGACATCCTCGTCGTCGCGCCGTATAATCTCCAGCGTCGCGAGATCGCGCGCGCGCTCGCGGCCGCCGGGATCCACGGCGTCCGCGTCGGGACGGTCGACAAGTTCCAAGGCCAAGAGGCGCCGGTCGTGTTCTATTCGATGGCGACCTCGAGCGGCGACGACGTGCCGCGCGATGCGGCCTTCCTCTTCGACCGCAACCGCTTCAACGTCGCGATCTCGCGCGCGCAGTGCCTGAGCGTCCTGGTCTGCTCGCCGCGGCTGCTCGACCTGCGCTGCGGTTCGGTGGAGACTATGGCGCTCGCGAACCTGCTCTGCGCCTTCGTCGAGCGCGCGGAGACCGTCGCGGACTAGGGACTACGTCCCGGCGTCGCCCCCGAAGTGGAAGACGTATTTCACGATGAAGCGGTCGAGCGTCGACTGCGACGCCGGCGTGCCGAAGTTGACGAAGAGCTCGTCGCCGCCGCGGAAGCGCTTGTGATATGCGCCCGCGACGTTGGTGAACGGTCCGCCGGCGATACCGCTGGTCGAACGCAGCGAGAACGTCATGTTCGTGTCGGGTCCGAGGTTCACACCGAGCGAGACGCGCCGCAGCCACTGCGACGTCACTTCCGAGGTGCCGAGGTCGCGCTGATACGTACCGTCGTACTCGAGGCCGAGGTCGAGGTTCTTCCCGATCGGACGCGAGTGCGAGAGGCTGTAGATGTGCAGGTAGTCCGTCCCGAACGTGCCCCAGCCGGCCGATGCGTCGACCGGCGTCGGCGTGCCGTCGCGGTAGCCGACGGGGAAGAACGCGAGGTCGAACGGCAGCGTCGCGCCGTTGCGATAGCACGGGAATCCCGTATAGAAGCTGAAGCCCACGGTCGGACCGGAGCACCCGGGGCCGGCGGGGATCTCGTACCCGCGCAGGGTCCCGGTCTGCGGGCCGGCGCCGTTGATCGAGAAGCCGTTCTTGAAGACGAGATTGAGGAACGCGCCCGCATCGGATTGATGCACCGCGCCGGAACGATCGACGTAGCGATCGCCGGAGAGGAAGAGCGACCAGCTCTTCAGGGCGGGCGTCGTGCCGTTGAAGTTCGCGAACGTGTCGTAACCGCGGATGTCGGAGTTCGTGGTGAACCCGTCGAGCGGCCCGTAGTTCGGCGAGATGTCGACGTACTCGAAGAGCCCTTCGTAGTTCGCCTTGTGCACGTCGATGAAGGAGTTGGTCGAATGGGCGATGCCGCCGGGGACGTAGCTGCCCTGTTCGATCGCATGGTCGAACGACCAGACGAGACCGGTGTGCAGGTTGCGGCCCGCGATGCCGAACTCGTCCGTGGCGTCGTTGCCGAACGCGGAGTGATGCGCGAGCACGCCGTCCGCCCAATAGATGAAGGTGCGGTCGGGCTCGAGGTGCTTGTAGCCGTAGGCCACGTCGTCGAAGGTCTGCGCCGTCACCTGATCGTTGCCGCGGAAATGCAGCACGCCGAAGGACTGCTTGCCGAACGATCCTTCGATCTTCTCGCCGCTATCGAACGGGCCGACGCCGGGCGAATAGAAGACCGCGTTCGCGGCGGAGAGGAAGCCGCCGACCGGCGAGACGTTGGCGTTGATGAAGCTCGCGCCTTGCGAGAAGAACGGCCGGTACTCTTGCAGGGCGCGGCGGAACTCTTGCGGGTTGATCGTCTGCTGGTCGATCTCGACGTTGGAGAAATCGGGCGCGATGGTGCCGACGAAGTTGATGGTGTTGGTGATCGGCAGGGAGAGGTCGAGGCCGGCCGGCCGCGCGGTCTGCGGGCGGAACGATCCGTCGTTCTGCGCGAAGAGCTTGCGATCGAGGCCCGTGCTGCTCAACCCGTAGACGTCCGCGCGCGCCTTCGGCTTGGCGGCCGCGCCGCCGCGCGAGAGCTGCAGTCCGGTGAGTTGCGGATAGAAGCGCGGTTCGACGAAGCTGGGCCACGCGCCGATCGGTCCGTCCGCGAGCAGCCCGTCGAAGGCCCACGAATAGTGTTCGTTCACCGACGCGATCGAGCGGATGAAGTTGAAGCGCCACGCCGTGCCCGGATGATAGCGCAGCACGTCGAGCGGGATGATCATCATCGCCGTCCAGCGGCCCTGCCCGATCTTCGCGGCGGCCTGCCATTTCGGCCGGTAGCGCGCGTTCTCGTTGGCCTGCTGGTACCGGATCCCGGCGGGCGTGGTCTCGAAGAAGTAGACCTGCGAGGAGGCGCCGCTCGTATCCAGGCCGATGCCCACGAAGTCGTCCAGGCCGAAGCCGACGTCGTTGGTGGTCTGGCCGGCGACGATCGGGTGGTCGGGCTGCTCGGCCTCGAAGCCGACGTAGAGGTTGGCGTCGTCGTAGAGCAGGTAGACCGTGGTAGCGTCGGTCGCCTTGGCCCGGGTGGTCAGGTTCATGAACCCGCCGGGGTCGACGATCTTGCCCGTCTGCCAGGCCGGATCGCTCAGGGTCGGGTCCAGGGCCATCGGGTGGGGCGCCCGCACGGCCGGAAAGGACGCCGAAAACGAGGTCGCGGCCCCGGCGGGGGCAGCGAAACTTGCGGCCACGAGGAACGTAAGCAAGACGAGTGGGGAAGCTCGCATGGTCGATACGAGCCTCCCGCAAGGCGCATCGAGGCGTCTTGAGAAAACCATCAAACATCTCTCGGCTGGAGTTTTGACTGTTGGTGCCCCTGTGAGCGTCTATGGATTCGGTCCGTTCCGGCTCGATGCCGAGCAGCTTCTGCTCGCCGTCGACGGCGTTCCGGTCGCGCTGGGTCCGCGCGTGGTGGAAACGCTTCTGGCGCTTATCGAACATCCCGGCGAGGTCCTCTCGAAGTCCGCGCTGCTCGATCGTGTCTGGCCCGACGGCTTCGTCGAAGAGGCGAACCTCGCGCAGAACATCTACGTCTTGCGCAAGACGCTACGCGCGCATTGGGACGTCGACGCGATCGCGACCGTCTCGCGACGCGGTTACCGGTTCACCGGCGACGTGTGCCGCGTAGAACGGACGCCGTCCTTGCCCGGCGTCGAGTCGCCCTCGGCCGCGCGCTCGCGCCGGCGATGGCTGGGCTTGGCCGGCGCGATCGCGGCCTGCATCGTCGCCGCCGTCGCGACCATCGCCACGATCGGGAGCGCGCACGACCCCGCCGGGTCTCCCCAACTCTCGACCAAGGGCGCGCGTCTCTACGCGATCGGCCGCTACTATTGGAATCAGCGGACGCAGGCCGGCGTCGAGAAGAGCCTCGCCTACTTCGCGGAAGTCGTCGACGCGGATCCGCGCGACGCGCGCGGCTATGCGGCGCTCGCCGACGGCAACGCGATCATGGGCGATTACGGGTTCGGCACGCTCCCGCCGGCGACGTATTTCGAACGCGCGCACGCCTATGCCGAAAAGGCGCTCGAACTCGATCCGAAATCGGCCGAAGCTTATGCGGTGCTCGGCATGCTCGAGAGCGATGTCTCGGGCGGCAGCCGGACGCGCGGGATCGCCTACTTGCGCCGTTCGATCGCGCTCGATCCGTCCTACGGGCCCGCGCATCAATGGTACGGCATCGCGCTGCTCTACGGCGGCCGCGCGACCGACGCGCTCAAGGAACTGCAGACGGCCGCGAACCTGGATCCGCTCTCGGTCACGACGACCGTCTGGCTGAGCGATGCCGCATACCTGGACCGTCATTACGACGAGGCCATCGCCTACGCGCGTCAGGCGATCGATCTCTCGCCCCAGCGCAAGGACGTCTGGCAGAACCTCGGCCTCTCCTACGAGGCGCGCGGCGACTATTCGCTCGCGATCGCCGCGTACAAGACGTTCGCGACGAAGTGTTCGAACTGCGCGACGCAGGCTTCCGCCCTGCTCGCCCACGTCTACGCCGTGCGCCACGACATGCCGCACGCGCGCGCGGAGCTGGCCGCGGCGAAAGCCGATCCGACCGTCTCGGCCGCCGACATCGCCACGGCGCTCGTCGCCTTCGGCGAGCGGACCTCGGCCTTCGACTGGCTGCATCGCCTCAAGGGCTATCCGCACAAATTGATCGCGTTGGATCCGCGCTTCGACGCGCTCCGTCACGACGCGCGCTTCCGCGACTTCGAAGACGCGGGCTGACCGCAGGCCCGTCGTGTCGCTCTTCGCCGAACTGACCGTGCGGCCCGAGATCGCGCGGACCGGCGCCGCGCACGTGCGCGCCGTCATGGAGAGCGGTACGGTCGCGCGCCGCACGAAGGAACTCTGCGCGCTGATGGTCTCCTGGCTCAACGCCTGCGAGCACTGTGTCAGCGCGCACGGCGACTACGCCATCGAACTGGGCGTGCCGAAGGCCCAGCTGGACGCGCTCTTCGACTACAACCGCAGCGACGCGTTCGACGAGGCGGAGCGCGCAGCGCTCTCGGCCGCCGTCGCGCTCACCCGCGAGCCGCGGGCGTTGCCGCCTGCGGTCCGGGCCGCGCTCGAAGCGCACTACGACGAAGGCCAGCGGGTGGAGATCGTCAGCGCGATCGGCCTCTTCAACTATCTCAACCGCAGCTCGAACGCGCTGACGTAGGGATCGCTTAGGAGGCGATCGTCTCCGAAGGAGCGGCGATGCGCGCGAGTACGCGCTCGACCTTGACGACGCGCGTTCCCGAGAAGCGGTCTTGGAGCAGCACGCGCCGCCACACGAAGCTCAGCGGCACGATCAGCGGCCACAAGAACGCGACGACGATCGCGCGCCAGATGGACCGCCACGGACCGGGCCGGCGGAAATCGGTGGTGACCACGCGCAGGCCGGCGATCATCATCCCGAACGTCTGTCCGGTGAGCGCGATCAGCAGCGCGATGTACGTCGGGAACCAGAAGCCGAACCCGAACTTGAGGATGCGATCGGCCATGACCTTGAACGGGAGGCCCGCCGCCACGAACGGCGAGGTCCACGTCATCGGCGTCGACGTCGGCGCGGGCACGAGCGACGGATCCGGGCTTGGCGAGCGCGCCGGCGCGCGGGGCGGCGATGCGGAGGCGTGCGGCCGCGCGGAAGGCCTCGGACGCGGCGTATCGTCCGAGGTGGAGAACGTCGCGATCGGGACGTTCCCCGGCGTCTGGATGAATTGGAAGCCGAACGACTGCATGATCGCGACCACGACGATGGCGTCGACCGCGAAGGCCGCGAAGCGGCGCCACCAGCCCGAACAGTCGCGCACGTTGACCGTCATCGTCCCCGGCGCGGGCAGCGACGGCGGCTCCTCCGGCGGCGAGGGGCGAAGGAACCATTCCTCGGCGACCGTGTAGGCGTGCGAATCGACGAAGCGCTGCAGATTGGCGATGCGCGCGGTCGCATAGGGTTCCGAACCGAGCCACGTCCCCCACCGCAGGACGGAATCGCTCTGGATCTCGCGCGCCTGCTCGGCGAACGCGGCGGTATCGACCTTGCGTCCGAACTCGTGGAACTCGGCGACGGCGATCGCGCGCAGCGCCGCTTCGAACGAACCGCAGACGAGCAGTCCGACCTTATCGCAGGTGAACGTGCAGCGACGCAGCCACGCGCCGAAGAGCACGGCGACGATCGGGTTCTCGCGCCCGTTGACGCTGAGCAGCGAGAGGTAGCGCGTGTGTCCGACGGCGATGTGGCCGAGTTCGCGGCCGATCATGAACGCGAGTTCGTCGTCCTCGAACTCTTCGATCCAATGCGTGGAGATGATCAGCGCGTACGGTTCGCCGAAGCCGAGGGCGGCGACGGGGACGTAGTTGTCCTCGCGCGCGAAGATGAGCGGCATCGGGATCTCGAGCGTCGCGCAGGCGTGTTTGACGATCGAGAAGACGCGCGGATATTGCTTCTCGTGGATCATCACCGAGGAGCCGATGAGCCGGCCGCGCGCGAGGGTGATGTAGAGCATGGCGCCGACGAGGAAGAGCGCGACCTGCGCCGGACCGATCGATTCGTGGAGGACCGCCGCGAGGCCGAGCGCCGCCGGGAACGCCAGCGGGACGGTCAGCCAGAAGGCTAGGCGTTCTTGAGGATCGCGAAGCGAGGACGGTCCGTCGAAGAGCCGATGCACGTCGCATTCTCGTGCGCGGCATCGTCCGTTTCCTCTACCGGAGGCGCGAGTTTGATGCCCCGGCCGCCGTTGCGCTTGACGACGTACATCTCGTGGTCGGCGGCGCGGATGAGTTCGGCCACGGTGCGCCCCGCCGGCGGATGGACGGCGATGCCGATGGAGGCGCTGATGCGGATCGAGGCGCCGTGGACCACGAACGGCTCGTCGAACGAGGCGAGGATCTTGCGGGCGGCGTCGACCGCGCCGTCGTCGTTCTGCAGGTCTTCGAGCACAAAGACGAACTCGTCGCCGCTCGGCCGGGCGACGGTGTCGCTCGTGCGGATCTGACGTTCGAGCCGGCGCGCCACCTGTTCGAGCAGCGCGTCGCCGGCGGGATGGCCGTACTGGTCGTTGACATTCTTGAAGTCGTCGAGATCGAGGAAGAGCACGGAACAGCGCGTGTGCGTGCGCTCGGCGCGGGCGATGGCGCCCCGCAGGCGTTCTTCCAAGAGATAGCGGTTGGGCAGCTTCGTGAGCTGGTCGTAGTGGGCGAGGTGCTGCAGTTCGGATTCGCGCTGCTTCTGCGCGCTGATGTCCAGCAGGGTGCCGACCTGCGCCGTCGCGGTGCCTTCATCGTCGTAGATGGTGCGCAGGCGTTCGCGGACGGTGCGCTGCGTGCCGTCGGCGCGCACGATGCGATGTTCGCAGACGTAGCCTTCGCCGGTGATCTCGCCTTGGGCGATGGCGTGCGAGACGACGTCGCGGTCTTCGGGGTGATCGAACGAGCGCACGTCGATCAGTCCGACGTCGCCGCCCATGCCCAGCAGGACGGAGAGGCCTTCCGAGACGGTCAGCCTGCCGCTGATCAGGTCGCGATGCCACGACCCGGTGCCGCTCTGGTCCTCGGCCTCGACGTACGTACGGAGGCGGGTGCGAGCGTCGTCGTCGGCTGCGCGTGCGGCGGCGCAGCCGGCGACTCCCGCGATCGCCCCATCGGGGGCGACGAGGGGATCGAGGCGGACCGAATGGGACCGGCCGTCGACCACGGTTTCAAACGTGACCGGCTCGCCTTCGAGCGCCCAGCGATGGGCGACCACGGCGATGCCGAAGGGGTCGTTTTCGTTCCAGAGCTCGCTCACCGAGAGGGGTTGCTGCCCCATCCCGATTCCCAGCACGTCGCGCAGCCGAGCCGTGAGCTGCGTGACCTGCAGGTTCCGATCGGTTACCCAGATGAGTTCCCGGTCTTGCATTGGTAGAGGTCCTCCGAGGTGAGCGAGATCTGGTGACTCCATGCTAGGTCCTGCGGCTCATCGCGGGCATCCGTGAAAACCCCTAATTGTGCGCCGGGCCCCGGGTAGGTGGCGTGGTAGAATCGGTATTCATGGACGTGCGCGGCGGGCAAGACGTGGCGCTGATCGGCCGCTCTTCGGAGTTGGCCGTCTTGAACGCGCGCGTTGGGGCCCTGACCGGCGGCACCGGCGGCCTCGCGCTCGTCTCCGGCGAGGCCGGCTCGGGCAAGACCCGCCTCGTGGAGGAGCTCCTCGCCGGTCTCAAGGCGCCGGTGCTCCGGGCCACGGCGACGGTCTTCGATTACGCCCGCGCGCCCTACGCGCCGATCCGCGACCTGCTCGCGGCCCTGGACGCGCGGCTGCCGAAGGTCCTGGCCAAGGACGATGCGCTCCGCGCGGCGCTCGAACCGGTCCGCAGCCTCGGAGATGTGGCCGCGGGCACCGACCCGCAGTCGGCCCGACGGCGGGCGCTCGACGGCGTCGTCGAAGCGGTCGGGAAATACGCCGCGAGCGCGCCGCTCGTGCTCGCGGTCGAAGACGTCCAATGGATCGATCAGGCCTCCGCCGACGTCCTCTCCCACCTGGCGGCGCACGCCGAAACGACGCGCGTGCTCCTGTTGGCGACGTATCGCACGAACGACGAAGCGGAGACCGAGGCGGGGCGCGACATGGTCGCCCGCTTCGCCCGGCGCATGCGCGGGGGACAGGTCGCGCTGCGGGCGCTCGCGGATCTGGACGCGCGCGCCCTCGTCGATGCGGCCGCGTCCGCCGACCTCGATAACGCGACCCGGCGTTCCATCTGCGAACTCGCCGACGGCAACCCGCTGCTCTTGCTCGAACTGACCGGACACGCGTCGGAATCGCCGCGCGACTCCGCGGGCGAACTACCCATCTCGCTGCAGGCGCTCGTCGACGAACGCATCGCGGCGTTCGCGCGCGACGATCGCCGGACGCTCCAGGTCGCCGCACTGCTCGGGGAGTTCGACGCGCAGATGCTCGCGGAGATCGCCGGCATCGATCGCGAGGCGGTATTCGTGCTGCTGCGCGACGCGCTGAAGAAGCGCGTGCTGGTGGAATCCGCGCCGCCGCTGGCCACCTATTCGTTCCGTCACGCGCTGATCCGGCGCGCCGTCACCGAGCAGTTGCTCGCGGCGGAGCGGACCGAGATGCACGGCCGCATCGCGCGCGCGACCGAAGCACGCGCCGGCGCGTCCGCGACCGTCGCCCATCACTACGAACTCGCCGGCGACGCGGCTCGCGCGCGCGCGGCGTTCGTCCGCGCCGGCGACGAGGCCTACGCGGCCTTCGCGTTCGCGGACTCGTGCGAAGCGTATCGCCGGGCGATCGGGGTCGGCGCGATCGACGACGAAGCGCTCGCGATCGGCTGGAAGTTCGTCGCGTCGTCCGATCTGACGCAGCGTCGGGCCGAACACATGCCGACGTTCGAGTCGCTCCGCGCCTTCGCCGCATCCACCGGACGGATCGCCGACGCGGCCGCGCTCGAGCTCGAGATATCGCGCCTTTACTTCAATCTCGGCGAGGATCCGGCGGCGGTCGCCTCCGCCGAGGCGGCGTTCGCGGCCGTCGAACACGACGACGCGTCGCCGACGGCGTTCGAAGCGGCGACGCTCGTCGCGTGGAACCTCGTGCACTTGCGGCGCCTCGACGAGGCCGCCGCGTGGCTCGCGCGCGCCGCCCGACGCATCGGCGTCGGAACGCCGCGGTCGCTCTGCTGGTATCACGAGACGCGCGCCGGTATGGACGTGCATTCGGGAACGCGCGCGACGTGGCGCGACGACTATGCGGAGATCCTCCGCATCGCGGAGTCGCAGCCGCCGGATATGCTCATCCGCCGTCTGGTCTCCGCATCCGCGCTCGCACTCGCATCGAACCTCGAAGATTTCGACTACGCGCGCAAGGCCTTACGACGCGCGGAATCGGTCGCGTCCGAACACGGTCTGACGACGCTCGCGCAAGTGCTCGTCAACGTGGCGAATATCGAGTACACGCTGGGCGGTCTCGAAGAAGCGCGGCAAGCGGTATCGCGCGGACTGGTGCTCGCCGGCGACGATCCGCTGCAGATCATGCTCCTCGTGCGCACGGGGATCCCGCTCGCGCTGCGCCTGCGCGACGACGAACTGATGCGGCGGTGCGGCAACGAGCGCGTGCTCGATCTCGCCTATCAGGCGGTCTCGTCGGTGGTGTACGGTCCGGTCGCGGCGAGCTTCGCGGAGAAGCTGGTCGCCGACGGCCGCCGCGCGGCGGCGATCACGCTCGTCGAGAAGACCATCGCGCGACTTCCGGACGGCGGGAACAACGTGGCGCTCCTCGTCGCCGCCGCGCGATGGAACGTTTCGGCGTCGAAGCCGGCGGCGCGCGCCCTGCTCGAAGCGCTCGCGCCGACGAGCCGTTCCGGCGCGGCGGCACTCGCGCTCTTCGACGCATACGGAAGCACGGGCGAAGAACGGCGCAAGCGCGCGACCGCGGCGGCCGAGGGATTCGCGCGGTTGGGCTGGCGCCTGTGGGAAGCCGAAGCGCGCGAACTGGCCGGCGAACGCGACGCGGCGCGCGCGATCTACGCCGCGTGCGGCTCCGTCGCGGATCTCGTGCGCTTCGACGAGGCGGCGGATGCCAAGGCGATTCCCGGAGGCCTCTCGCGCCGCGAATGGGACGTCGCACAACTGGTCGCCCAAGGCAAATCGAATCGGGCGATCGCCCAGGCGCTCGTGCTTTCGGAACGGACGGTCGAGAACCACATCGCTTCGATCTTCAACAAGCGCTCGCTCCGCTCGCGCTCGGAGATCGCCGGGTTCGTAGCGCGGGAAGAACGCCTGCCGCTCGCAAAATAGCAGACGAGCCATCTCTTGCATCACGGAAGGTACCCATCATGATCCCGTCCACTGCTCGCTTCGTAGAACGTCCCGGCGGCCCGCCGCCTCCCCCCGGCGGCGACAGCGCCCCCGAAGAGGCCGGCGAAGAGGCGTAAGCCACACGGCCCCGGTCGACGCGGGGCCTTTTCTTTCTAGAACGGATCGTCCGCGGTCTTGTGCTCGATATGCCAGCCGTGCTTGGGACAGACGCGCGCGATGAGGATGCGATTGGCGCCGATCGCCTTGCGCGCATCCTCTTCGGTCGCGAACGCGGCCTTCGGCTTCCCGCTGAACTTGAAACAGTTCCGATCGGTCTCGCGCTGCGTCTTCCGGTTGGCCATTCCCGCGCCGTTGCGTCACGTTCGGGGGCGCTCCTGCGTGTAGCTAGCCGGAAAGCGCGTCCGCCTCGCCGCGGTCCCACGGTCCCGGTGTGGGTCCCCATATCCCTGCAAAATATCGGAACGGATCTTCGCCGGGCTGGTAATACAAATTTGTGGTCTTCCCAGGATTCATGATCCAATACCCTGGCGCTGCATTTCTACATGGGCCAGGCCACGGTCCCGGCTTCGCATCGAAGATCACCAGTCGCGGCTTTAAGGGGCCGCTTGAATCGCCCGATGAGGCCGAGGATGGGATGATTGCGAACCGCAAATGGGCTGACGTCGAATGGTTGCGAATGCGCCGCGCAAGGTTCCGCGCAAGGCTCGTAAGCCGAGGTACGCCGTACCTACCGATTTCGGCTAAGCTGTAACTCGGTGGTCCGAATCGGCTTGGATCTTCGTAGCCGTTACATGCAATTCCGAAACGCCCTACGCGGATGGCGCGAAGCGACTGCGGATCAGCCCTGTCGGCGCCGCCGGGGCCCACGCCCGCACATCCTACAAGCACATAGCAGGCCGTCGCAAGCGATAGCGTCCATTGGAGCCTTCTATTATGGCAGATTGGCGTCACTATAAGCTGCTTTGGGCTCCGCCGGCGACCAGGTCGCGCTAAGCGTTCCGCACTGGGTTCCTGAATAGACGTTCGATTAGGTCGCTGCGCCGTAGAACGTCGTTCCGGATCCGTACGTCGCGTATGTGATATTGAAATTTACTTTATGGTGAGTAATATAATCGTGTAATTTTTGGTCGTAGACCTCGTAAATGCACCAATTGCTTGCATTGTCGGTTGTCGGATCGGTCCGACTATCAAAAGTCTCAATTGCGCAGAAGCCAAGAGCGTCAACGGAGCACGCTGGCGGGGGCAAAGGCTCGTTGAACGTTTCCGCCCCATACGTAAAGCCGCCATCCAGACTCAAATCAATGCCGTCGTATGATTCATAGGGTCCGGTAAGACTGTTGTGTTGAATGTTGCCGACGACGCTCGAATTGGGGAAGCGTTCTTGGCCTAACGCATAGATAGAGACCACGCGCGGCCGCGAACCGATTCGTGATGGCGGCGGGGCCTTGCGACCCGGCAGATAACAGTTGATATCCGCAAATCCACACTCCCTTGATTTCCGCTTTCTTCGCTCTGTTTTGACAAAAGCGAACTGAACCTTCGCCTCTAGCCAGCGGTTGCGGCTTTCCGCAAGCCTGGCAACGGCTAGAGAATATTTGGCATTGTAGGCACCGGGGGGGCTTGACGGGGTGTCCGGCCAATGCTATTGTACTAGTGTACTAGTACGACAGTTCGTTGGTACGGTACGACGAAAGGTAGCCCTCCACCATGACGCTTCGCCCTTACCGCCCCGAACCGGCCCTGACCCTCGAGCAGCGCACCCCGGCCCGTCCGGTCGCGGTCGTCGCCAATCCGATCTTCCAAGGCTGGGGCCCGAAGTTCTAACCGGCTCATGCCCATCATCATGACGGTCGACCCCCGCAGCGGCGTCCCGATCTATCTCCAACTGATCGAGCAGATCAAGCGGTCGATAGCCCTGGGCGTCATGGCGACCGGCGAGCAGCTTCCGACGGTGAAGCAGCTGGCCCTAGACCTCACCATCAATCCCAATACCGTCGCCCGCGCCTACCGCGATCTGGAGCGCGACGGCGTGATCGAGACCGCGCCCGGACGGGGATCCTTCGTCCGTTCCGACGGCGCGGCCGTCGAGAGCGCGCAGACCGCCGCATCCGACGTCGCTCGCGAGAATTTCGAGAACGCCGTGCGCGAAGCCAAATCGCTCGGCCTGCACCGCGCCGCGGTGGCAAGCCTGTTCGGAGCCGCCCTCGATCGCTGGCTCCCGGAGGAACGATGAGTACCATCTCGATTTCGCACTTGACCAAGACGTACGGCCCGTTCGTCGCGGTCGACGATCTCTGCCTGGAGATACCGACCGGCAGCGTCTTCGGCTTGCTCGGACCCAACGGTGCCGGGAAGACGAGCACGTTCAAGTGCATGCTGGGTCTTGCGAATGCGACGTCGGGCGAGATCCGCTACGACAACATGAAGCTCGCGCCGGCGACGTTCGAGCGGATCGCCTACGTGCCCGAGCGCAGCGTCCTCTACGACCACCTCACGGTCGCGGAGCATTTCGAAATGCAGCGCCGCGCCTTCGCGAACTTCGATAGCGCGCGCGCCGGCCGGCTGGTCGGGGAGTTCGGCGTCGATCCGCGCAAGCGCGCTCGCGCGCTCTCCAAAGGCATGAAGACGGCGACGATGGTCGCGATGGCCTTCGCGCGCACGCCGGACTTCCTCATCTTGGACGAGCCTACCAGCGGCCTCGATCCGGTCAACCAGCGCGCCGTGCTGAACCTCATCATCAACGAGGCGACGCGCGGGTGCACCATCGTCTTCTCGTCGCATCAGATCGGCCAGGTGGAGCGCGCCGCCGAACGCATCGCGATCCTCCAGAACGGCAAGCTCGCCGTCGAAGGGGCGGTCGACGATCTCAAGGCCGATCGGAAGATCGTCGAGGGCATCCTGCCCGTCGAGGATTTCCCGGTCGACGGATACGCGAGCGATAAGCGCATCGCCCGCATCGACAAGCAGGGCCGCATCCTGCGGCTGACCGTCGTCGCGGATCCCGATGCGATCGCATCGGAACTCGGCGGCGCCGGCGCCCAAGGCGTCCGCATCGTCGACCTCAATCTCGAAGATATCTTCATCGGCGCCGTCGCTCCCGCAGCGAGCACCGCCGATCTCGTGGAGACCGCGAAATAATGGCATACGTAGAATGGCTTCGCGTCAAGAAATGTCTGACGATCCTCGCGATCGTCCTCGCCGCGATCTTCCTCATCGCCGTCGTCGTCCGCATATCGGTGAACGGCGCGATGAGCGGCATGACCGACTGGCAGCAGGAGGTAGGCGGCGATGCCATCGTCTCGACCACCAGACTGCCCGACGGAAGCACCCGGACCACCTATACCGACCGTAAGGACGGCTCGACCGTGACCGTCACGGATCGCGGATACGACGGCAAGCACATCCATATCGTCGACCGTCACGACCGCCACCGGTCGACGTTCAAGATGGCGCACGTGGGTCCGCTCCTCGTCGAGCGCGGCGCTAAGAACGGCGAATACGACATCGACACCAACAACACGTTGGATATCGGGTTCGTCTTCTCGATCGTCTCGATCATCGGGCTCATCGTCGCGACCTCGTTGGCCGCTCCGCTCGGCCGCGAGAACGAACGTCTCGAGATCGCCTGGGCGAAACCCATCGATCGCACGCTCTACGCCCTGCACCTCTACGGCGTCGACGCCGTCGGCATCGCGGCGAGCCTCGCGATGAGCGCGATCGTCGCACTGCTCTGCATGGCGCTCTTCCAACTGCCGCACCTCATCCTCACGCCGGGCGGCGTGTGGCGCATCGTCCTCTCGCTGGTCCTCGGCTTGGCCTGGTATGCGATGTACGCCGGACTCACGTCGTGGATGAAGCGCGGCATCGGTGCGGTCATCGGTCTGGCGTGGCCCGTCGGACTCGTCGTCCCCGGCCTCGCGCTAGCGCCGCTGCAGGGCTCCTCCGTCGGATCGGCGTTCCACTGGATCTTCCAGGTGATCGCCGCCGTCGATCCGCTCGGGTACCTGCACCTCACCGAGGTCGGAGAGCACGGCAACATCGGGCTCTACGGCCTGGACGACGTGACGAAGTTCGCGATACTCGCCGCGATGATCGTCGTCTATGCCGGCATCGGCCTCATCGAATGGCGCAGAGTGGAGGCGTGATCGTGGAATACCTCGGAACGAACTTCAGCATCACCATCGGCGGGTTGCGCCTGCGGCTCTCGTTCGCGCTGGAGGAGGCGGAGGAGCGCGCCGCTCCTCCCAGACCGGTCCCGCATAAGGTCCGCGTCGTCCCCTTCGAGACGCACGCGCACCGCAACTGACGCGTCTTAGAGTACGAAGCCGGTGGGGTGCGCCGGCTTCTCGTATTTGAAGCCGTCGGTTTCGACCGAGTAGAAGTAGACGTTCGGTTCGACCGGATCGCCGTTGAAATCGAACCGGTAGTCGCCGGTCAGCGTCTGAAAGGTATCGCCCGCCGTCAGCGCGCGCAGCGTCCCCGCCTTGTCCTGAGCGCTCGTGCGTTTGATCGCCTCGATCAGCACCTGCGCCGCGGCATAGCCGTACGCCGAGAACGCGTCGACGTCGCCGATCTGACGCTGCAGATCGCCGAGCGCGACGAAATCGGTCGGCACGCGCTTGAGCGGCGCGAACGACGAGACGACCCACGCGCCGCGCAACTGCGCGCCGTACGTCTTCGGGAGCGTCGCGTCGTAGAAGCCATCGCTCAATCCGAATCCGCCGGTATAGCCCGCCGCGGCGAGCGCGGGGAGGAGCGGCCCCATCGCGCCGGGCTTGCCGGCGAGGAAGAGGTAGTCCGGCTTGAGCGCGACGATCGCGGCGGCCGCGCCTGCATAATCGGGCCTGCTCTCGGAGAACGCGTACGTATCGGCCTTATAGCGGTCGACGCGCGCCTGCGCCTGGAACCCTTGCGCGGTCGCCGGCCCGTACGATCCGTCTTGCGTCACCGCGAGCGCGAACGCGGGTCTGACGCCCGGAAGGACGGTGCGCGCGAAGAGCTGGCCTTCCGTCGTATCCTTCGTCGCGAGCCGGAATACGCTGCGATACCCGCGCGCCGTGATCTCGTCGAACGTACTGCCGGGGACGATCAGCGGGATCGCGTTTTCGGCGTACGTCGGCAGCGTGCCCAGCGTCACGTCCGAGGTGAGGTTGCCGATGGCGCCGAGGATCGACGGATCGCCGGCGATGAACTGCGCGTTGGTGATGGAGATGGCGAGCGCGTCCTGATCGTCGTACGTGCGGATCGCGAACGTCCGCTCGAGCGGTCCCTGGTAGCGGTTGGTATAGTCGCAGGCCGCGCGCGCGCCGTTGACGATGCGCGATCCGAACGCGGCGTAGGGCCCCGACAGCGGGACGTTCGCGGCGAGGCCGACCTGTTGGACGAAGGGTTGGTATTGCGCGCGGGCGGGCGCGGCGGCCGCCGCACCGGCGAGCGCGACGCCCCCGGCGATGAAGTGGGATCTACGCATGGTACCTCAAGAACGCGAAGCCGGAGAGCGTCGTCGCTAGGAATAGGACTGAGAAGATCATATTCGCGATGAATATGCGTTCGTTGAGAACGAACACGTTCGGAGCGTTGCGGAAATCGAGTTCCTCGCGGATGACGAGGACCGCGCCGAAGAAGATGCCGGCGTAATACCAGATGCCGGTGCCGGCGAGATATCCCGCGAGCGCCAGGACGGCGAGCATGACGACGTGCAGGGCGATCGGCAGCATGCGCCCGGCACCGGCGCCGAAGCGTGCGGGCAGCGAAGCGATACCTTGCTCGGTATCGGTCGGAAGATCCATCAGCGCGTAGGCGATGTCGAAGCCCGCGACCCAGAGCGTGACGGCGAGGAAGAGCAAGGCCGCCGGCACGGAGACCGTTCCGGCGACGCCGATGTAGGCGCCGAGCGGCGCGAGCCCGTCGACGGCTCCGAGGACGAAATGCGTCGTCCAGGTGAAGCGCTTGCACAACGGATAGGCCAGCACGCCGACTGCGGCCAGCGGCATCAACTTCACGCAGAGCGGATTGAGCTGCCAGGCCGCGACCAAGAGGAGCGCCAACCCGAGGACGATCGCGACGAGCATGGACGATGGCGGAAGCGCGCCGGTCGCGAGCGCGCGGCGCGCGGTGCGGGGATTGGCCCTATCGATATCGCGATCGAGGTACCGGTTCGCCGCCATGCCCGCGGTCCGCGCGCCGAGCACGGCGAGCGTGATCCAGAGCAGCGACCACCACGACGGGATGCCGCGCGCCGCGAAGACGGCGCCCGTATACGCGAACGGCAACGCGAAGAACGTATGCTCGACGCGGATCTCCTTGAGGAAGATGCGGACGGCGTTCAACCTTGGCCGCTCCACCCGTCGGCGACGCCGGCGATGGTGTCGAGCCCGTATTCCTTCCAGCGTCTCGCGACGAGCGCGCGCGTCGGCTCGTCCATCACGATGTCCGGCGGCCACTGCCGGTCGTAGCCTTCCGCCTTCGTCTTGCGGGTCGCGTCGATGCCCATCTTCATCCCGTATGCGACGGTATACGATCCGTGATCGAGATCGTCGACCGGTCCGGGCATCATCACGACGTCCTTTTCCGGCGCGAGGTTGTTGAGCACGAACCATGCGACCTCGCGCGTATTCTGCACGTCCACGTCTGCGTCGACGATGACGAGCGCGCGGGTGAGCATCATCATGTGGCCGAGGCCCCAGAGCGCGTTCATCACCTTTTTCGCGTGACCGGGATAGGCTTTCTCGATCGAGACGATCGCCAGGTTGTGGAAGCCGCCCTCGACCGGCAGGTTCATATCCACGACTTCCGGCAGCACCATCTGCAGCAGCGGCAGGAAGAGGCGCTCCGTCGCCTTGCCGATCCACGCATCTTCCATCGGCGGTTTGCCGACGACGGTCGCCGGATAAATCGCGTCTTTGCGGTGCGTCACGCACGTCACGTGGAACGTCGGATACGTGTTCGCTAGGCTGTAGACGCCGGTGTGATCGCCGAACGGCCCTTCGGTGCGCAGATCTTCGTTGTCGACGTAGCCTTCGAGCACGAACTCGGCGTCGGCCGGGACCTTCAAGTCGACGGTCTTGCACTGCACGAGGCGGACCGGCTTGCCGCGGAGGATGCCGGCGAACGCGTATTCGTCGACGACGGGCGGCAGCGGCGCGGTCGCGGCGTACGTGATGGCGGGATCCGCGCCGATCGCCACCGCGACCGGGATCCGCGATCCCCACGCGTCGGCGTGGGCGCGGCCGTGCTTGTGCCGCTGCCAGTGCATGCCGGTCTCGCGCGCGTTGTAGACCTGCATGCGGTACATGCCGACGTTGAAACGCCCGCTCTTCGGATCTTTGGTGACGACGAGGGGCAGGGTGACGAACGGACCGCCGTCGAGCGGCCACGTCGTGAGCACGGGGATCTTCGTCAGGTCGGGGTCGTTTACGACGACGTCCTGACACGAGCCGTTCTTGACGGTCTGCGGGATGGCGTTGGCGAGCGGAGCGAACGACTTGAGCGCGTCGAGCTTGCCGAACAGACCGGCGCCCGCTTCGGGCGGCGCGATGTCGAGCAGCGCGCGCAGACGCTGCGACGCCTCGTCGAGCGTGGCCGCATCGAGCGCCATCGCCATGCGGCGTTGGGTGCCGAATTGGTTGGTGAGCACCGGGAACGCCGAGCCCTTGACGTTGGTGAAGAGCAGGGCCGGGCCGCCCGCCTTGACGACCCGATCGGAGATCTCCGCGATCTCGAGATACGGGTCGACCTCCGCGTCGACGACGCGCAGTTCCCCGCTCTTCTTCAGCGCATCGACGAAAGCACGCAACGAATCGAAAGGCACTCGTACCCCTTCGAGACGCACCTGCGGTGCTCCTCAGGATGACACCTCACCACCTGCGGTGCTCCTCAGGATGACACCCTGAACGATACCGTCGTGTCATCCTGAGGAGGCACGAAGTGCCGTCTCGAAGGGCGAGTATCATGCAGTTCATGTCGATTTCGCGGCGGCGGACCGAGACGTTCCCACCGGAGGCCTTCGAAGCGCTCCTCGATGCCGAGGGCCTGCGCGTGCGCGAGCTCTATGCCGCCGGGACGATCCGCCAGCTGTGGGGACGCGGCGATATTCCCGGCGCGCTCATGCTGCTCGAAGGGACGGACGAAGCCGAGGTGCGGGCCGCGCTCGATTCGCTGCCGCTCGCGCGGCGCGGGATGCTGGAGGTCCAGGTGATCCCGCTGCGCGCCTATCGCGCGTTCTGCCCGCCCGAATAGGCCGGGATCCGCGCGACGAAGGCCGCGCCGCCGCCCCCGTCTTCGAGGGCGAGCGTGCCGTCGTGCGCGTGGGCTATCCAACTCGCGATCGCGAGGCCCAAACCGCTCCCGCCCGGGTCGTTCGTCTCGTGACGCTGGAAGATCCGGTCGCGCAGGATCGGCGCCACGCCGTCGCCGTCGTCGCCGACGCGCAGGAACGCGCCCCGCTCGTCGGCGCCCGATTCGAGCGAGACGGACGACTTGGCGTGCTTGAACGCGTTCTCCAGCAGATTGCGCGTCAGCTCGCGCAGGCGCCGCTCGTCGCCTTGGACGATCGCGGACGAGGCACGCACGCGCAGGTCCAGTCGCGCGCTCGCGGCGCGGTCGGCGAACTCGCGCGCGCACGACGCGGCGATGTTGGCGATGTCCACCGGCTCGCTTTGCAGAAGTCCCGGACGCGGCTCGCGCGCGAGCGTGAGCAGATCGCCGATGAGCGCGCTCGCATCGAGCGCGGTCCGCGCGATCGTGTCGAGCGCCTCGCGCGTCGTCTCGTCGGAGCGCAGCCGCGCGGCCTGCGCGACGGTGGCGATCGTCGCCAGCGGCGAGCGGAGTTCGTGGGCCGCATCGGCCGCGAACTGCTGTTCGCGCGCGCGCGCTTCTAAGAGCGGCGTCAGCGACGCGCGCGCGAGCACGTAGGCCAGCGTCGCGACGACGACGAGGACGGGCACGTCCGCCGCGACGATCGTCGTCAGTACGTGCGCGAGCGCCGTCCGCAATCCGGTCTGCCCTTCGGGCGTTTCGAGCGCGGGCGCGAGCAGCGCGCGGTATTGCGCCGCGAAGAACCAATAGGCGTACCCGGAGATCGCCGCCAGCACGGCGGCGAAGATGGCGGTGTAGATAGCGGTGAGGCGGACGATCACGCGGTCAGTTTGTATCCGACGCCCCACACGGTCTCGATCACGTCCGCTCCGCCGGCCGCGCGAAGTTTGCGGCGCAGCTGGCTCACGTAGACGTCGACGATGTTGGACGAGCCTTCGAACTCGTAATCCCAGACGCGTTCGAGCAATTGCGCGCGGGTGAACGCGATGCCGGCGTTGCGCGTGAGGAACTCCAGCAGGCGGAACTCCGTCGTCCCGAGCTCGAGCGGCACGCCGTCGTAACGCGCCTCGCGCGATCCCGTATCGACGAGAAGTTTTCCGGCGGCGGGACGGTCGTTGATCGGCCGCTCCCCGCGTCGGAGCAGGGCGTTGACGCGCGCGATCAGTTCGTCCTCGACGAACGGTTTGATCAGATAGTCGTCGGCGCCCGAATCGAGGCCGCGGACGCGATCCTCCACCGCATCGCGCGCGGTCAGCATCAGGACCGGAGTCTGCGTTCCTTCGGCCCGCGCCGACCGGACGATCGAGAATCCGTCGCGCCCGGGGAGCACGACGTCGACGACGGCGAGTTCGTAGGTCTCGCGCAGCAGGTACTCGAGACCGGTCTCTCCGTCGGCGGCGACGTCAACCGCGAACTTGCGCGCCTCGAGCATCGTCCGGACGGCGTTCGCGATCGCGTCGTTATCCTCGATGAGGAGAATCCGCATGCGGACCTATAGGTTGGCGGGCCAGGGGAATCCTATCGTGAAGGCCCCTCCGAGCTCGCCCTTCCCGCCGATCGGCTGCACCTGCTGCAGGAGCAAGCGCGCGTGCTTCGTCACGTGGAAGGCGCCGTAATACACGATATCGCGCGTCACGAAGGGATTGGCGAACGCATCGTAGCGGATGCCGATATAGGAGTGGAGGGTAGGATAGAACTTCAAACGCGCGTAGCCGCCGCTGGATCCCTGAAGCGTGCCGAAGCCGTCCACGTCGTCGTCGCGTCCCCACCACTGTTCGGCTTGGAAGTCGAAGCGGTCGATGCGAGCGTGCGCCAAGAGGCCCATACGCGTGTAGGCGTCGTCGAAGATCGGGCGCGCCGTCGCCGCGATGCTCCGCTTTCCGGAGATCGCCTCGCCGCCGATCTCGATGCCGCGCGCCACCGGCGTGCGGACGAAGAAGCCGAGTTCGGGCGAGGCCGCGCTGCTGATCACGCCGGTCGGGATCGGTCGGCCTCCGTAGGCCGCGCCTTTGAATTCGCCGAGCGCCGCGGTGACGTCGAAGCGCGCAGCACCGACGGTCCGTTCGATCTGGAGGCCCCAGCGGGGCGAGCTCAGCGGCAGATCGTTCAGGCCGACGTGCGCGCCGTAGTAACCGTAGGGAGCCAGGTCGTCCATGCGCTGTCCGGGCGATTGCGCGAGCGGCAGTTCGAAGAGACCGCCGCGATAGAGCGTCTTGGTATGCTTGTCGTACGTGGCGAGATAGCCGAGGAAGAGCCCGCTCGGACCGCCGCCCGCACCGAGACTGTAGTGGACGAACGCGGTGATCGCGCCGATGTCGGCATTGCCGAGGACGATGCCGCCCGGAGCGAAGCGACGGCTTCCGGGGACGGGATCCTTATCCCATTCCACTTGGTAGCGGATCGCGATGCCGGTCGTGCCGTGCTTTTCGAGCGGCAGACGGTAGCCTTCGCGGCGGAACTTCTCGCCGAACTGGTTGAGTTCGGGCAGCACGCTATGGCACTGCCCGCACTGCAGGTGATAGCGCTGGGCGAAGATGGGGATGGCCCGCGCCGGCAGCGTCGAGAGCATCACGTAGATGCCGAGCGCGACGGCGAACGCCGCGACGATCTTACTGCGCAACGATCTCTCCTCGCATGGGCGAACCGTAGTGGTAGAAGCAGCCGTAGACGTAGGTGCCCGCGGCGGTGATGGCGATGTTCTGCGACGACGATCCGGGCGTCAGGATCCCCGTCGACCAATTATCGGTGACGTTCGTCCCGGAGCGCGTCTGCGCGGACGTCGTGAACGGCGATCCCGCCGGAAACGTCGTCGCGCCGGGGATCAGCGTCGCGGTGTGGTTGATGCCGGTGCCGTCGCTGTTGACGAAGTGCACCGTGTCGCCGACGTGGACGTTCGTCAGCGCCGGCGCGAAACCGCCGGCCTGGCCGGCGGGGACGTTCGACGGAGCGTGGAGCGTGAGGTTGACGTCGATGGTGACGGCGACGCCGCCTCCTCCTCCGCCGCCGCCGGGAGTCCCGCCCCCCGCCGAAGGCACCGCAGCACCGGGCGTGCAGCCGGCGAGGAGCGCGACGATGAGGACGAGCGGTCGCGCGTTCATCGCGCGAGCACTCGCCAGTCGCGAGCGATCCGATCCACCACCTGGGTCGAGAGATCGTTCGATGCGAGCATCGTGTCGCGCACGACGCCGCGCTTGTCGACGAGATACACCATCGTCGAATGGACGTCGGCGTAGCCGTCTTCGCCGCGCGTCGCGGTGACGCGGAACGCGCTCATGATCGCGTGGACGTCGGGGATCGCGCCGCCGGCGACGAGCCAGCGATGCGGATCCGCGGAGAACATGGTCGCGAGGCGCTTCATGTCCGCGACGCTGTCGCGTTCCGGATCGAGCGTGATGGTCACGAATCGCACGTGCAGGTCTTTGGCGCGCGCACCGGCCACCGCGGTGGCGAGCTGCGCGTTGACGAGCGGGCAGACGTCCTTGCAGTGCGCCGAGACGAACGTGACGACGAGCGGGGTGCCGTGCAGTTGGGCCAGCGAGAAGGCGTGACCGGTCTGATCGACCAGTCGCGCTTCCCGTGCTGCGCTCGCAGGGAGCGCGAGCGCGGCGATCGCCAGAGCGGTCGCCGCGACGAACGCGGTCTTCATCCTAGCAGTAGGCTCCGTAGCACGGCGGATCCGTCGCGTCGGCGATCGGCGTCGCCTGCGGTCCGGGCGTCGCGGCGGGTCCCACGTTGATGGTGTCGCGCATCTGCGGTGCGCTGAGGTAGTGGTACGCGCAGCCGAAGTAGTACAGTCCGGCGGTGGAAAGCGTGATCTGCACGCTCGCGCCCGGATTGATGTTGCCGCTGCGGTACGTCGGACTGAGCGCCGTCTCGCCGCTCGACGATGTCGGCATCGTCGGATTCGCGGGGAATCCGGTCGTGCTGACGACGTTGAGCGTGTGGGGAATGGCGCCGTCGATGTTGGTGACGGTCATCAGGGTTCCGACCGGTGCGCCGAGCGTCTGCGAGTACGCGCCGCCCGTGTATCCGGCGACTTCGCCGGCGGTCGGATCGTTGACGCTGCCTACCCCGTCGGCCGGGTATTCCACGCTCACGGCGAGCGCGGGCGATGCCGTCGGGGCGACGGTCGGCGTCGGGCTCGGCGTCGGCGTCGGCGTGGCCGCGGCGCTTACCGCGGTCTCGAAGATGCCGCCGGACGCGGCGACGACGTAGAGCATGCCGGCGCTGCTCGAGATGCTGACGCCGGATCCGCCCGGTACGCTCCAGCTCCCGTTGCTGAGGTCGTAGTAGTAGAGCGAATTCCCGTTCGGATCGGTGGGGAATCCGAGGGCGAACGTGCCGCCGTAGGTCGTCGATGCGATCGACGACGCGCTGCCGGGCAGCTGCGCGAACGATCCGTCGGTGTTCGCATAATAGATCGCGCCGATCGAGTTGAGCACGTAGAAGCCGCCGGGCGAGACGGTCTGGCCGTTGACGGAATATGTGCCGCTATCGGTCGAACCGTAGAGCGCGACGCCGGAGCCCGGCGATTGCGACCACGTTCCGGCCACGTTGTGCCAGATCGCGCGATCGCCGGTCGAACCGTTGGTGAGGACGTAGATCGAGTTGTCCGCCGCCGCGGTGATCCAACTCGCGCCGCCGCCCAATCCGGTCCACGTGCCGCCGCTGTACGCGTACGTCCCGCCTCCGGAGTTGATCGCGTAGAGCGTGCCGTTCGGCGCGATGGCGATCTGCGAAGCGAGGCCGCCGACGTTCGTCCACGTGCCGCCGGTGTAATGCCAGATGTTCTTATCGGGACCGGCCGGTCCGGTCGAGAGCACCCAGATGCTCCCGTCGGCGGCCGCAGCCACTTGCGTGGCGGCTCCGGAGATCTGCGACCACCCGAGCGGCTGGATCTGTCCGGCGGGATGTTTCGACGCCATGTCGCTCGCGGGCAGGATCGCCGTCTTCGCCATGGGCGCCGGTTTGATCAGCGCGGGCGAGACGGATTTCGGTGTCGTGAGAAATGCCGACGATCCCGTCGGCGGAGTCAACTTGCCGCCCGAGCCGCCGCATGCGGCGAGGGTCGCCGCAGCGAGCAGCGCGACCATCGCGATGCGTTTGTCCATAGCCTTCTCCCAAGTCAGTGCTTGACGTCAGGCTAGGCAGAAGTTCTGAAGAAAGTGTAAGTCGGAGCCGCGGCTAGTGGATGGCGATCGCGTCGCGCATCGAGCCTGCCAGATTGGCCAGCGCCGAATCGCCGTTCGGATCGCGGGCGACCTCATCGAATGCGACGCGGGCGTCGGCCCTGCGACCGGTCTTGAGCAGCAGGGTCGCGAGCGCGAAGCGGGCGCGCGCGTAGCGGGGCGCGAGGCCGAGCGCGGTCTGGAACTCGCGCAGGGCGTCGTCGGAGCGGCCGAGCTGCATCTCGGCCAGGCCGAGGTCGTAGTGGGCGACGGCGTAGGACGGATTGGAGGCGATGAGGCGGCCGAAATCGTTCTGCGCGGTCCGCGCGTCGTCGCCGGCCAGCGCCACGATGCCGCGGGAATAAAGGGCGCGGGCCGAATCGGGCGCGATCGCCAGGAACCCGTCGGCCACGGCGCGCGCTTCTTTTATATTGCCGCGGGCGAGGTCGACGCCGATGAGGTTGGCCATGGCCGCGAGGAAGCCGGGGTCGAGCGCGATCGCGGCGCGGAACTGCGCGGCCGCGTCGTCGTTACGGCCGAGATGCGCGTAGGCCAGGCCCAGATCGTAATGCGCGGTCGACCCCTGCGGTTCGGGCGGCTTCAATGCGACGATGCGTTCGAACTCGGGAGCGGCGCGATCCCACTCGTTGCGATTCTCGGCGGCGAGGCCGATGCCAAAGCGTTCGGTGACTTCGCGTTGAACGGCTTGCGCGTGAAGCGTCGGTGCGTCGGTCGAGCGGGGGACGGGCCGCGGCGTGGGATACATCTGCGCGCGAGCCACGCCGAACCAGGCGAAGAGCAGCGCCGCCGCGATGCACCCAAAGCGCATCGGGGCTATCGGCTCGGGTCGCCGGGAAGCATCGCCGCGTGCCGGTCGGCGGCGGCGGCTGCTTGTTCCGGCTTGCACTCCCAGCCTTTGCGGCCGGCCTGCGTGATCGGTGCGAGCAAGGCGGGCGGTTCGGAGCCTATGAGGGCATCCGCACTGCGGGCGTCGAGCGAGGGCGCGTTCGCGTATGCAACGGCCGCCCCGGCCGCCGCAAGGGCGAGCATGCCGGAGAACAGGAACCGTCCTATCGAGCGCCTTGACATCACCATGATTATAGCCGAATCTCTGAAGAATCCGTGAAGACCACCCTGCTGCCGGCCTTGGCCCTCGTCCTGCTCGGTGCCTCCTCGGCGCCCGTTTCCCTCGTAGCGGGGGCGGTCAGGGACCAGGCAGGCGCCCCTATCGCCGGGGCCGTGGTCAGCGTCCCGGGGCGGAAGATCGTCACCTCGACCGGTCCGGACGGGACCTTCGCCCTGGAAGCCCCGGGGGTGACCGTGGTGCGGATCGGCTGCCGGTTCTGCCGTTCGGTCGACGTCCCGGTCGCGGCCGACGGCACCGTGGTCGCGATCGTCCGCCGCTATACGGCGCTTACCGCGAGGGGCCCGTCGCGCGACGACGTGGCCGCGCTGCCCTACGCGCACGTCGAGTCGGACATCGCGCTGACGCCGTTCGTGCAGCTCGAGAACTCGTCGACCATCCTGCCCGGTCCGCAGCTCTCGGATCGCGGTTCGCAGCGCGGCGGCGGCCTGGTGCTCGACGCCGGCGCGCCCGACTACGACGTCGTGGCGAACGGCTCGCCGTTCTACACGATTCCCGATCGCTACGTCCAAGCGTTTTCGGTCGCTCCGCAGAGCGACGCGTATCTCTATGGCGATCTGGCGGACGGCGGCACGTTCGTGCTCGATCCTTCGAGCGAGGGACGCGACGCCGCCGTGACGAGCGGCACCGATACCGCGTTTCGCGTCGCCGCTTCGACCGGCGTCGCGAACGTCGCGGCCGGCTTCTCGCGCGACGAGGACGAGCGCAGGCAGAGCGTCGACGCATCGCTGCTCGCGCCCGTCGCCGACGGGACGGTCGGGGTCGATGCATCGTTCGCCGACGGCCGCTACGCGCTCGATCCGCGGAACGCGATCTGGACGAGCTACGGCGTACTGCACGCGTCGTACGAACGGACGCGCGACGTCACCGTGCGCGCCGATGCGTTCGCCGACCGCGGCACGTATCGGGAATACTCGCGCGGATCGCCGCTGAGCACCGAATGGAGCGATGCGGGCGCGAGCGTCACCGTCCGTTCGAACGCGGCGATCGCGCCGTTCGTCACGGCGGCGGTGCGATCGAGCACGGGCTACTACGACGCGATACCGTTCGGCATCGCGCGCTTCGGTTCGTCGGTCGCGCAGCAGCAGATCACCGCCGGCGTCCACGCGTCGACCGCGACGCTCGACGTGCTCGCCGCGTTCGGCGTGCATGGGGCGCAGTACGACGGCGGCGTCTACGGCCTCAAGTTCCCCGCATCGGCGACGATGACGGCGCCCGTACTGCGTGTGCGCTACGCTCCCGACGCGCACTGGGCGCTGACCGCGAGCGCGAGCGGCGGCTTCGAGATCCCGACACTGCTCGCGCGCTACAGCATCGAGCCGCCGGGGGATGCGATCTACGTCGATCGCGATGCGACGACCGAAGGAACGCTGGAATGGACGGACGGCGCGCGGCTCCGACTCGCCGCGACGGCGCTGCGCCGGAACGTACGCGGCTTGGATACGGGGACGATCGGTGCGGCCGGTCTCTCCGGCACGTATCAAATCGCGCCGGACATCGCGGTGCGCGCGTGGTGGATGCGCTCGTCGCCGTTCGCGACGACCGCGCCGGGCTTCCGTTTCGGCGCGCGGCCGCGGCCGGCCGACACCGGTTCGGCATGGATCACGTACGAGAATCCCGATGCGCTGCGCGTCGACGCGATCTGGCGCCAGGACCTCATCGATTATCTTCCCGACGCGCATTTCGATGCGGCGATCTCCGGACCGCTCGCGCGCGACCTCCGCTGGTTCGTCGGCAGCGAACGCCGCTACGGCGAACGCTACACCGACCTCGGCCTGCGTTTCAATCCGCGCTGAACGCGCGGCCACTCCGCTTCGAGGATGCTGAAGTACGACGCGCCGCGCCGCTCGCCGTCAGGGCGGATCCGGCAATCGCGACGCGTACCTTCGTACGTGGCGCCGAGCGCTTCGATCGCCGCGGCCGAACGCCGGTTGGTCGCATCGCATTTGAGTTCGACGCGGACCGCCTTCCACGTATCGAACGCATAGGAGAGCAGCAGCGCCTTGCACGCGCGATTGATTCCGGTGCGCCAATACGGCTTGGCATAGAACGTCCAGCCGATCTCGAGGGAACGGTACGCCGCGTCGATGCAGGCGAATCGCGTCGAACCGACCGCCTCGTCCGTCGCCTTGTCGATCACCGCGAACGCGCGGAAGGCATCCGCATCCGTCGCCGCCGCCAGCCACGCCTGCGCCCCGTCGACCGACGCGAGCGGGTTCTGCTGAAACGTGAACTCCCATAACGCCGGATCGCCGCAGTGCCGCATCAGCGCGGGCAGATGACGCGCGGCCAGCGGCTCCAGCCGCACGCGGTCGTCTTCGAGCACGAGATCGGGCGGGATCGTCATGGAACGGTTGTAGCAGATAGGGTCAATGGCGATGCAGTAGGTCTAATGGCCCGAGGTCGGTCCCCGCGCGAGCCGAACACGGACAGGGCTTTTCCCGAATCGCCCGTGCATCGGTACGGCGCGCAATGACGCACTAGCATCAGCAGAAGGGAACATCGTCCATGATCACTCGACGCTTGGCCGCCGCCGCGATGGCGGCCGCGCTCTCCGCCTGTGGCGGCGGAGGAGGGAGCGGGACCTCGCTCACTCCGCCGACGGGCGGCAATACCGGGTCCGGCGCGACCGTTCCGGTCGCGTTCGCGATGAACTGGAACACCGGCTCGATCTCTTCGGGTACCAAGAAGCCGGACTACGTGCCCCCGACCGCGCGGAGCGTTTCGGTGGCCGTCAACGGCGGCACGCCGCAATATCTCAACGCGCCGGCCTCGTCGATCACGATCGACGCGCCGGTGGGAACCGATACGTTCGCCTTCCAGACGTACGACGCGCAGAACGGACAGGGCAACGTCCTCAGCCGCGCCACGGTGAGCCAATCGATCGTCGCGGGAACGGCCAATACCGTCACCGCGGTCCTCAACGGCGTGGTCGCCTCCGTGGCGCTCTCGCTCAGCAACGCTTCCCCGAACGCGGGCGTGCCCGCGACGGTCAACGTGAACGTCGCGGCACGAGATGCCGATGGGAACACGATCGTCGGACCCGGCGACTACAGCACGCCGCTGCATCTCGCCATCTCCGATTCGACGTCCAGCGGTACGCTGGCGCTTTCGACCAACACGCTGCCGAACGACGCGACGACCGCGACGCTCACCTACAACGGAGGCACGCTGAACTCGGGTCTGCCGGGCGGTCCGACGGCCACGGTGGTGGCTTCGGCGACCGGCATCTCGACGGTCTCCACGGCGTTCACGCCGCGACCGACGATCTATCAATTCAGCATTCCGACGCCGGCGAATAAGCCGCGCTACATCGCGGCCGGTTCGGACGGCAACATGTGGTTCACGGAAGCGACTCCGGGCAACGCCATCGGACGGATCACGCCGGCCGGAGTCGTCACCGAGTTCCCCGTTCCGACGGCCAACGCCGTTCCGGATCATATCATCGCCGCGGGCGACGGGAACCTGTGGTTCACCGAATCGGGTTCGACGGCGAACAAGATCGCGAAGGCGACGACGACCGGTACGATCACCGAGTTCAGCACGCTCTTCGCGCCGCCGCCGCCCGATCAGCCGATCGGCCTCGTCGACCGCGGCGATGGAAACATCTGGTATGTGGCGTACGGCAGCAGCCGGACCGGGTTCACGTCCTACAACGGTTCGCTCGCCGGCGAGACGAGCATTCCCACGGCCGCGGCGGGTCCCTTCGACATCGCGGCGGGCTCCGACAATAACCTCTACTACACGGAGACGAACGCCGATAAGATCGGCCGCATCCACGATCTCTTCAGCGCGCAATCGGAGATCGCGCTGACGGCCGGGACGCAACCGCGCGACATCGTCCGCGGACCCGACGGCAATCTCTGGTTCACGGAGTACACGCGCGGCAACATCGGCCGGCTTTCGCCCAACTCGTTCTCCGTGACCGGCGAGTTCCCGACGCTCACCCCGCTTTCCGGACCGTGGAGCCTGACCGTGGGCCAAGACAATGCGATCTGGTTCACCGAGCAAGGCAGCACCGGTTCGACGGTCGACAAGATCGGCCGCATCACCACCGGAGGCACGGTCAGCGAATATCCCTCGCCGGTGACCGGCCTGCTCATGCAAGGTATAGCGACGGCACCCGACGGGTCGCTGTGGTTCGCCGAGCCGGGCGCGGGCGCGAATCCGGGCCGCATCGGAAAGCTGGTGTACTGAAATGAAGTCGCTCAAATCCATCGCGCTTCTGGCCGTGATCGCGCTCGGTGCGTGCTCGACGACCACGAGCACCAACCCGAGCTTCAACGTCCCGCCGGCGCCGACGCCGGTCCCCGTCCCCGTCGTGAACGTCACCCCGGCGACCGGCGTGCAGATAACGACGATCGGCGGGACGGCTTCGTTCACCGCGAGCGAATCCGGTTACGCCGGAACGTTCGCCGCCTCCAGCTCCAACTGCGCCGGCATCGCGACGTTCTCGCCGGCATCCGCGACCGGTCCGTCGGCCAGCTTCACGGTCACCGCGGTGGCCAACGGCAGCTGTCAGATCACCGTCAAGGACTCGGCCAACGTGGTAGGCGTGGTCAACGTCTCGGTCAACACGTCGGGCGGAGGAGGTGCGGCGCAACCGCTCACCGTCAGCACCGATCAAGCCACGTTCACGGCGGCCGGTGCGACGAGCACGTTCAGCGCGAACGAGACCGGCTATGCCGGAACCTTCACGGCGGCGAACGGAACGCCGAGCTGCGCGGGCATCGCGACGTTCTCGCCCGCGTCGGCCGGAGGGCCGTCGGGACTGTTCACGATCACCGCGGTCGCCGCAGGTACCTGCCAGATCAAGGTGACGGATACGAACGGCCAGACGGCGGTCGTAAACGTCACCGTCACCACCACCGGAGGAAGCATCAGCTAAGCCTCGTCTCCGGCGCGTACGAAGAAAGGCCCGCATCGCTGCGGGCCTTTCCGGTTTCCGGGCTACGACCTCGCGAAGACTACTCTTCGCTGTGGCGACGGCGGCGCGGACGGCGCGGCAGTTCGCTCAGATCGCTCGCGGGCGCTTCGTCGGCCGGCGGAGCCGATTCGCGCGGTTCGAAATCGCGCGAGCCTTCGCCGCGCGGGGTGAACGGACGACGTTCGCGTCCGCCGCCGCCGCCATCGCCGCCGCGTCCGCGACCGCGATCGCCGCCGCCGGAGAACCCGCCGCCTTCGCCGCCCGGCATGAGCGCCTTGCGCGAGAGGTTGACGCGTCCCTGACCGTCGATCTCCATGACCTTCACCTTGATCTTATCGCCGACGTTGACGACGTCTTCGACGCGGCCGACCCGCTCGGGAGCGAGCTGGCTGATGTGCACGAGGCCTTCCTTGCCCGGAAGGATCTGCACGAACGCACCGATGGCGATCACGCGGGTGACGGTACCTTCGTAGGTCTCGCCGACCGCGATCTCCTTGGTGATGTTCTCGACGTACGCCTTCGCCGCATCGCCCGACTCGCCGTCGAGCGCGGTGATGAAGACCGTTCCGTCGTCTTCGATGTCGATCTTCTCGACGCCGGTCTCCTGGATGATCTTGTTGATGATCTTGCCGCCGGGGCCGATCACGTCCTTGATCTTGGCCGGGTTGATCTTGATGACGATCATCCGCGGCGCGTACGGCGAGAGCTGTTCGTTCGGCTTCGCGATCGTCTCGACGAGCTTGTCGATGATGAAGAAGCGGGCCTTCTTCGCATCGTCCATCGCCTCGCGCATGATGTCGGTCGTGATGCCGGTGACCTTGATGTCCATCTGGACGGCGGTGATGCCCTTCTTGGTACCCGCGACCTTGAAGTCCATCTCGCCGAGCGCGTCTTCCAGACCTTGGATGTCCGAGAGGATCGCGTACTCTTCGCCCTTGATGATCAGGCCCATCGCGACGCCGGCGACGTGCGCGCTGATCGGAACGCCCGCGTCCATGAGCGCGAGCGTGCTGCCGCACACCGACGCCATCGATGAGGAACCGTTCGACTCGAGCACTTCGCTGATGAGGCGGAGCGTATACGGGAAGTCTTCCTTGGCCGGAAGCACCGGCACGAGGGCCTTCTCCGCGAGGAAGCCGTGGCCGATCTCGCGGCGGCCGGGTCCGCGCATCGGCCGCGTCTCGCCGACCGAATACGGCGGGAAGTTGTAGTAGTGCATGTAGCGCTTGTCTTCGAGCGCGACCACGCCGTCGAGACGCTGCTGATCGCTGATCGATCCGAGCGTCGCGGCGGTGAACACCTGCGTCTGCCCGCGCGTGAAGACGCCCGAACCGTGGACGCGGGGCACGTAATGCGTCTTGCACCAGATCGGACGGATCTCGTCGAGCTTGCGGCCGTCGGGGCGCTTGCCCTCGTCGACGACCATCACGCGGAGCTCGTCTTCTTCCATCGACTTGATGATCTTCTCGAAGTCCTTATTGGACGGATTCTCGAGAAGCGCTTGGATGGCTTCGTCCTTCTTCGTGCAACGCGCGATCGCGGCCGGACGCTTCAATTCGGCGAAGGCCTCTTCGCGCTCGCCCTTCTCGACGATGCGCATCGCCTTGGCGACGTCCTTGGCGAACGTCTTGCGGACCCACTTGTCGAGATCCGCATCGACCTTCTGCACCGGGAACTCGCGCTTCTTCTTGCCGACCTTCTTGGCCAGCTTGTCGATGGCGGCGACGATCTTGCGGATCGCGTCGTGTGCGAACTCGACCGCTTCGAGGAAGACTTCCTCGGTGATCTCTTTGGAGCTGCCTTCGACCATCATCACGCCGTCGGCCGTTCCGGCGACGACGATCTCCATGCCGCCGGTCTCGTACTCGGGCAGCGTGGGATTGATCGTGAACTTGCCCTTTTCGTCGCGGCCGACGCGGACGGCCGCGACGGTCTTCTCGAACGGGATGTCCGAGAACGCGAGGGCGGCGCCGGCGGCGCAGACGCCGATGACGTCGGCATCGAGTTCGGGATCCACCGAGAGCAGCGTCGCGACGATCTGGACGTCGTTACGGAAGCCGTCGGGGAAGAGCGGGCGGATCGGACGATCGATCTGACGCGACGAGAGCACGGCGTGCTCGCTCGGGCGCCCTTCGCGCTTGATGAACCCGCCCGGGATCTTTCCGGCGGCGTACATCTTCTCTTCGAAGTCGCAGGTAAGGGGGAAGAAGTCGATGCCTTCGCGCGGTTTGCTCGAGGCGGTGACGGCGCAGAGTACGACGTTTTGATCTCCGTAACGAATCACCGCAGAGCCGTTGGCCTGCTTGGCGAGTTCGCCGGTCTCGATCACCATCGTACGCCCGCCGATTTCCAACGAAATGGATTCGGGCACGTGGTCTCCTAATGGGGTCTTCTTGATTTTGCTCGTTATTGAACCCTGACGGGTTCGTCCAAAACCCCGATTTGGCCTGGATTTGGGGACGTAGAAGGCCAGAAAAACACACAAATGTATCGATGGAGCCACATTTATGTGTTACCATTTCGCTATGGATGCGCTCTTCGGATCCACGAATCGGACCGACATCCTGGTGGCGGTTGCCCGTCTCGGAGAGACCTACGTCGCGGAGCTGGGCCGCCTTCTGGCGCTGCGCCCGACCGAGGTCGTACGCGCCCTCTCCTCGCTCGAGCGTGCCGGCGTTGTCGCGACGAAGCGCCTGGGAAACACAAGAGTCGTCCGGCTGGAACCGCGTTATCGAGCGAAGGGCGAACTCTATGCCTTGCTCTTGCGCCTGAGTGAATCTCCCCGTTACGCCGGGATTTGGGCGGGCGTTCGTGGCCGGCCGCGGGCCATCGGGAAATCCCTATGAATCTCGCCGATCGGATCGACACGTCGCCCGGTTCCTTCGATACGCTCGAGGATGCCGTCGCGGATAGGAACGTCGCCGAGCGTGCGATAGCGGCGGCCGAGCATCCGCCCTCGTGGAAGGTACTCCACGATACGTTGCTTCAACTGGAATCGGGGCCTGGCGCGATCGGGGAACGCTTCGACCTCGCCATCGAGAGGCTTGCTGCGCTCCATCACCGCCCGGAGGACTTGCCGTGACGTCGCCACTCGCTGCCATCGCGCTTGTCGGCGTTCTCGTCTCCAGCGTCGGCGCCGCGCCTGTTCCGCCGGTGGCGCCGTCGTGGCGCGACGGGAAGGCTGTGACGGCGCGGCATGGGATGGTCGCGACCGAGCAGCGGTATGCGTCGCAGGTCGGGCTCGACGTGCTCAAAGCCGGCGGCAATGCGGTCGATGCGGCGGTCGCGATAGCCTATGCGCTCGCGGTCGTCGATCCGTGTTGCGGAAATCTGGGCGGTGGCGGATTCATGCTGGTGCGGATGCACGACGGACGCGAGCGCTTCATCGACTTCCGCGAGAAGGCGCCGCTACGGGCGACGCGCGACATGTTCCTCAACAAGCGTGGGGATGCGGTCCCCGACCGGTCGCGCAAAGGCTGGCTCGCGATCGGCGTGCCCGGGACCGTGATGGGGATGGAGCGCGCGCGCGCCGAGTTCGGCACGTTTTCTCGCGCGCGTCTGATGGCGGGCGCGCAGAGGCTCGCGCGCGACGGCTATATCATCGTACCGGGCGACCTCGTGCCGTTCGCGGGCTCGGCCGATCAAGGCTACAGCGGCTACGGTGCTGGGCGCATCCCGAAGGTCGGCGAGGTGTGGAAGCAGCCAGACTTAGCGCGTTCGCTCGCGCTGATCGCGGCCGGCGGCACGGACGCGTTCTATCGCGGCCCGATCGGCGAAGCGATCGTGCGCGCGAGCAAGCAGAACGGCGGCATCCTGACGATGGCAGATCTTGCGGCCTATACGGTCGACGAATCGGCGCCGTTGCATTGCGCGTTCAAAGACTTAGAGATCGTCTCGGCCGCACCGCCGAGTTCGGGCGGCACCACGCTCTGCGAGATCCTCAACATCGCCTCCGCGTATCCGTTCGGATCGTGGCACAACGTCCCGGAGGTCCATCACCTGATCGAAGCCGAACGGCGCGCCTACGCGGATCGCAACGCGTATCTCGGCGATCCGAAGTTCGTGAACGACCCGGTCGCGCAGTTGCTCTCGCCCGCCTATGCGGCCAAGCTGCGCTCGACCATCGCGCCGCAGAAGGCGACGCCGTCGAAAGACGTGCATCCGGGCCTGAAGATCGACGTCAACGAGCATCCCGACACCAGTCACTACTCGATCGTCGATGCGGCCGGAAATGCGGTCTCGGTCACCTATACGATCAACGACTGGTTCGGCGCGGGCGTGGTCGCGCCGGGGACGGGGTTCTTCCTCAACGACGAGATGGACGACTTCACCGCGAAGCCCGGCGCACCGAACATGTACGGCCTCGTGCAGGGCGTGCGTAACGATATCGTGCCCGGGAAGCGGCCGCTCTCGTCGATGACGCCGACGATCGTGCTGCGCGACGGCAAGCTCGCGATGGTGACGGGAAGCCCCGGCGGTTCGCGCATCATCACGACCGTGGCCGAGACGATCCTCAACGTCTTCGCGTTCGGCATGAACGCGCAACAGGCGGTCGATGCGCCGCGCATCCACATGCAATGGTTCCCGGATGCGATCGACTTCGAGCAGGGCGCGCTGACGCAAGCGCAGATCTCCGCGCTCGAGTCCGATGGCTACGCGTTCCACCGGATAGCCGGCTGGGGTTCTGCGCAGATGATCGTGGTCGATCCGAAGACCGGCATGCTCTCCGGCGGCAGCGACGGCCGGCACCCCGCCGGCGCGGCGTTAGGCTACTAGCGTGAGCGCGGAATGGCTGACGGCGATCGCGTCGCTGCTGACGCTGGTCGTCTTCGCAGTCGCCGCGTTCGCGGCTCTGCGGCAGATCCGGCACATGCGTTCGGGCAATCAAGTCGCAGCGTTGCTGCCGCTCACCGAGAAATACTCGGACCCGGACATGCGCGCCTCGCTCGATTACGTCATCGCGGAACTGCGCCACGATCTCGAGGATCCGGAGGTCCGCGCAGGCGTGCTCGCGCGTCCCACCCACGGAAAGGCGCGTCGCGCGCAAGAGATCTTCAACTTCTACGAATCGGTCGGCGCGCTGGTGCGGTCGGGAACGCTGGACTTGTTCCTGGTATTGCTCTACTTCACCACGCCGGGCGAGATGTGGGAGATGGGTGAGGATTACATCGCGCTTATCCGCGCGACGCGCGGTCCGGAGATCTTCGAGAACTTCGAAGCGCTGGTGATCCTCCAGCGCCGCTACGAGAAACGTAACGGCACATCGCTCTTCCCGCACAGCATGCAACGCTTGCCACTCTCTTGCCGCTACCTGGACGACCCTCGAGAGCAATAAGGCTTGCTAGGTATGCCACTACTTCGACGATGTTAACGACGAACGTGAACACTGAGTACCCTCTCGCCGCGTTGTGACTGCAGCAGACCGAGTACGTGGAGCCCTCTCTGGTTACCGCCTTGGCGCACGCGCGGCGGGAGCGACCGGACAGCGGGACCCCGGGGACCTATAGGACGCACGCTTCGACGTTCCCGCTAGGGGCCCGAGATTCGCCCCTGGTATAACGGCGCCATGAGTCTTTCTCAGGAAGGCCTGACCGCGCTGCGGGTCAAGGCCAACGACGTCCGGCAGGGCATCATCCGCGCGCTCGAATCCGCGGGTTCCGGGCACTCCGCCGGATCGCTCGACATGGCCGACATCTTCACCGCGCTCTACGGCAGCGCGATGCGTCACGATCCGAAGCGCCCCGATTGGGCGGATCGCGACCGGCTGCTGCTTTCGTGCGGCCACATCGCTCCGGTGCGCTATTCGGCGATGGCCAACTTCGGCTATTTCCCGGTGGAAGAATTGCTGACGCTGCGCAAGTTCGGAACGCGCCTGCAGGGCCATCCCGAACGCGTGACGCTGCCCTCGGTCGAGACGACGTCGGGGCCGCTGGGCGAAGGGCTCGCGCAAGGCGTGGGGATGGCGATGGCGGCGAAGCTCGATGCGAAGGATTGGCGCGTCTACGTGGTCACGTCGGACGCGGAGCATCAATGCGGACTGCATTGGGAAGCGATGATGACCGCCGGTAAGTTCAAACTCGACAACCTCACGTGCATCATCGATCGGAACTTCATCCAGATCGACGGCAGCACCGAGGACATCATGCCGCTCGAACCGCTCGGCGATAAATACCGGTCGTTCAACTGGGAAGTCTTCGAGTGCGACGGCCACGACATCGGCGCGTTCCTCGACACGGTCGAGAAATGCAAGGCCGTGCGGGGCAAGCCGCAGGTGATCGTGGCGAACACGATCCCCGGCAAGGGCGTCTCGTACATGGAAGGCGATTACACGTGGCACGGTAAGCCGCCGAACAAGGAGCAGGCCGAGACGGCGCTGCGCGAACTCACCGCCGATCGCGAAAGGATCCTGGCCAATGCCTGAGACGACGATGGACGGCGAGACGCTGCACCTGCACGGTTACACCGACGCGGCTTCGGTCGTGCAAGTCCCGACGCGTAACGGTTTCGGTGAGGGCCTGATCGAGGCCGGTAAGAAGAACAAGAACGTGATGGCCATCTGCGCCGACCTCGCGGAGTCGACGCGCATGGAGGGCTTCAAGAAGGCCTGCCCCGATCAGTATCTGGAGATCGGCGTCGCCGAGCAGATGCTCGTCGCGATGGCCGGCGGACTCGCGTCGGCCGGCAAGATCCCGTGGATCGCATCGTACGCGATGTTCAACCCGGGCCGGTCGTGGGAGCAAGTCCGCACGATCATGGCGCTCAACGAGACGAACGTGAAGATCGCGGGCGCGCACGCCGGCGTCTCCGTCGGTCCCGACGGCGCGACGCACCAGGCGGTCGAAGATATCGCGATCATGCGCGTGATCCCGCACATGACGGTCGTCGTCCCGTGCGACTCGATCCAGACGAAGAAGGCGACGCTCGCGCTCTCGGAGATGTTCGGCCCCGTCTACCTACGATTCGCGCGCGAGAAATCGGCGATCGTGACGACCGACGACACGCCCTTCCAGATCGGCAAGGCGCAGACGTTCCGCGAAGGCAAGGACGTCGCCATCGTGGCGTGCGGCATCCTCGTCTACAACGCGCTGATGGCCGCCGAAGAACTGGCGAAGGACGGGATCGACGCGCGCGTCGTCAACAACCACACCGTCAAGCCGATGGATACTGCGGCGATCGTCGCGTCCGCGAAGCACTGCGGCGCGATCGTGACGGTGGAAGAACATCAGGTGCACGCGGGGATGGGTTCGCGCGTCGCGGAGATCGTCGCGGCGAACCACCCGGTGCCGATCGAGTTCGTCGGCGTTCAGGACCGTTTCGGTCAATCGGGCGATCCGGTGGAACTCATCGAGCACTACGGCATGGGCACGACCGCGATCGTCGCCGCGGCGAAGAAGGCGATCGCGCGCAAGAGGTAGACCGCGGGCATCACTGCCAGTAGAAGTGGTTCCCGCCGCTATTCACGAGTGCGACCGACGTCTTGATGTACGGATCGATCTCGGTCGTCGTATCGGCGACGAGGGCGGCGAGAGCGGTGAGACGTCGCATCGTCGAGACGTCGCATCGTCGAGACCTTTCCTACTTCCAGAAGTAATTGCCGTTCGCATACGTCAGGGTCGCCGCCGAGGGCCCCTTGTCGTCGCGTTCGACGGTGGTATCGGCGATGATGTGACCGGTTCCGTCGTCGACCTGCGCTCGGAAGTAATACGTATTGCCCCAGACGATCTCGTGCGACCACGAATGGCCGGCGGCGGCCCAGCCGCTGCCGACGATCGTCCGATTGCCGAACGTGCCGAGCTTGTAGAGCGTGATCCAGGCCTTGTGCGCGATGCGGTTGTAGGCGACGAGATAGCTCTTATCGCCGAGCGCGGCATGCGCGGGAGGTGCGGCCGAAAGGGCCAGCGAGGCCGTCAGTGCGAGAGCGGAGAGCAGAAATGCCATTCGTTTCATGGCGGTCTAACGTTCCCGGCGCCCGGTCGGTTCCTTGCCGGTCCGGCGAGAGTAAAAGAAAACGAGCGCCGGATCTCCGGCGCTCGTTCGGTGTCGGTCGGGCGGCGCTTAGCGGCGCAGGCCGAGGTCGCCGATCAGTTTGCGGTAGCGCTCGACGTCGCTCTTCTGCAGATACGAGAGGAGGCGGCGGCGCTGGCCGACCTGCAGCAAGAGGCCGCGGCGGCTGTGGTGGTCCTTCTTGTGGATCTTCAAGTGCTCGGTGAGCAGGTTGATGGAAGCCGTGAGGATGGCGACTTGCACTTCGGCGGAGCCGGTGTCGTTCGCGCCGCGGCCGAATTTGACCGCGATCTCGGACTTCTGTTCTTTGGTGAGGGGCACGGGAAGACTCCTTACAACAGGATAGGCTCGCTCAGGTGCAGGCAAGATGTCCGCCCTGGCGACCGGGCTAATGTACCAGAAGCCCCGTGCCCTGTCCAGCGATCTGGGTCGGGGTGGTGGTCCTTTTGAAATCGCGGGTTAAGTTTCGGCGTCCTCGTTGTGTTTGGGCGGCGGGACGAATGCCGACAGGGGTAGGGATGCTAAATCGGAGGCTACCCGCCTAGCCTCGAAAAGGCCAGCTTGCCTTGTGTTTCGGACTTCGACTTTCGTCCGCTTGAAAGTTAGGCCGCCACTTTGGGACAATGGATAGGCCGGTCGCTCGCTCCCGTTCATTAGTCCCTCAACCGTCAAAATCTGTATGCGGGGATAACTTACGCCCATAGGCGACTCGTAAAATCCCGCGGAGGCCGCCTCTATCGTCATTGGACGAGTAGGCTTCGTCAGGGTGACGAATAGGCCAACCGCCGCTTTCTCGCGCTGGACCGTCGCGATCAGGTCCTTTAACATGGAAACACCAACGTTTTCGCCGCCCTTCACAGAGACAATGACGCGCTTTGCACTACCTTTTTCGTCCTCAAAGAATATCAGACCATCAATGCCGGTATCCGCGCCCTTTTTCTTCCCCTGATACGGTTGCGCGTCAACGAGAGAGCAAGCCCACCATTGGAATTGGTATTTATCGCGATCTGCGAGGTCGCGTGCGCCATCGAAGTCTGTCGGTGTGCCGACTACTTCGAATTTAATTCCGGGAAATGCGCCTTTGAGGCGCTTCTCAATTAACGAAATGGCTAGGTGAGTTATGTCTATCCCCGACCAGGCACGTCCTAATTTTTGCGCGGCATGAACCGCTGTACCGCAACCGCAAAACGGGTCTAAGACTATATCGCCAATATTGCTGGATGCTCGAATTATTCTCTCTAACAACGCGATTGGTTTCTGCGTGGGGTATCCAAGGCGCTCCGCCGCCTGAGAGTTGATCGGGGGAATATCCGTAATGACATCTTGGATCGGGGCGCCTTCGCCAAGATATAATTTGAACTCGGGAACACCCGTTGAACCATCTGCCTTTTTGGGGAAGCGAATGTAATCGTGTTGATATAACAGCTCTAATTGATCCAGTAGGGTCGGTGGTACGGCGACCCCTTCGCTAATAAGCGCATTTAAAGCGCGTTGGGGGACCGTCCAATGCCGACCCGCCTCCGTCGGGTTGTACCCGCGCCAAGGCTTGCCGGAGTCTCCTTGCGAGGTACCCATGCCGGTAAGCACGACCAGCCTGTAAGTGCCATGGGCGTCCGTAAAGCGATACTTAGTCTCCAAGTACGAATCGTCGTAATCTTGCGTGATTTTGTTCCATGTGTAGTCGCCGCTTTTCGTATAGAAGAAAATGGTATCGTGAACGTCTCCCCATTTGTGTGCCGATCCGTGAGAATAAGTGCGCTTCCAGGCTATCTCGTTCCGAAAGTTCTCCTTGCCAAACACGGCATCTAGTACGAACTTGAGATAATGGCTGGCGGTCGGATCACAATGAAGATAGAGCGAGCCCGTGATTTTTAGGACTCGGTGCAACTCAAGAAGGCGGTTTGCCATCATCGTGAGATAGGCCAGTACGTCGTTCTCATTTAGAAAAGAGCGTAGCGCTTGCATCATTTCCGCAACGTCCGTGTTGCGCGAATGAAGGATCTCGGCAAATTCGCGTTCAGCCTGCGGGCCCCAGTGCCAAGAATCTTCGAAGGCGACAATCTGCGCATCCGATGACTGCCCCTTCCGACTCTTAAACAGGACGTTATAGTCACGCTTCGAATTGAAGGGCGGGTCAAGGTAAATTAAATCGACCGATTCGTCCTTAATGCTTTCGCGCAAGACATTTAAGTTGTCGCCGTAATACAGCGTATTCACGAGTCTATTATTCGCGCTCTAAGCCGCTAGTCCGCCGCGCGTGAGATCGGGCAGCTGCGCCAAGTCCATGCAGCGTCCAAATGCGATCCGTAAGCCCCGCCTTCATAGCGAGCGTTGCTTAATCGTCGAGTGGTTGCGGCACACGTTGTAATAGGCGAAATTGACCGCCGCGCCCGCTGTAGGTTCGCCGCTTGCGCCGGGTCCTTTGGAGGCTTGCGTGAGCGGCTGGGCATGATCAAAGCCTAGCATGGATCGCGCGGCCGGCGCTCCGCCATCACTGATTTCAAAAGGGAACGCCACCCGTCGTGATCAGTGATGGTAGGGATTCCGGGTGAAGTAGTAGTTGCCGGCACCCTTGTGCAGGACCAGGTCCCAATCGCCCGTAGCTTCCCAGGTGGTCTCGGTGTCGTAGATGCGTTTGCCGGTGCAGTCGGCCTTGGACATGACCTCGGCGCGGACCCGGTGCACGGGCCACATCCGCCGCTCGATATCCACGCGATGCGCGCCGTGCTTGAGCCAGCCCGCGCTTTGATTCGAGAAGTTGATATCCCCGACCGATTTGGACGAGAACGTGATCCAGGCGCAGGTCCCGCTCTTGTTAGAGGTCTCGATGTCCGTATTGGCGTTGGCCGTGGCCATCGTGCCGGCGAGCACAATGACCAGGGCCGCTGCGATGCGCTTGTGCTTCATCGCCTCGTCAGGGGATCGAGACGTAGAAGTGGCCGTGGGGGTTCAGCAGCGTGCCGACCCGCGGCGTGTGCGTCGCCGATTTGTTGTCCTTGTAGACGGCTTCGACATCGGCGATCTTCCCGCCGGTGCATTCCTTGTTGCCGTAGACCTCGGCGCGGGCTTTGACCTCGCCCCAATCGACCGGGCCGCCGAAGGACTCGCCCGGGCGGACGAGGCGCGGACGATGGTTTCCTCCGGCGATGCTCCAGGTCGGATTCATCGTATAGGAGCTGTAGAGCGTCACCCAGGCACAGTTGGTCGATTCGTTCTTGAAGACGAAGCTGTTGATGTTGGCTTGGGCCGATCCCGCGAAGCCGAGGGACATGGCCACTGCCAGCGCAGCGATGAAGATGCGTTTCATGGTGGGCTAACGTTGGCAGGCGGGCGCCGGTTCCCTATGCGTCGCGGACGGGGATCGGCTTTCCGTCAGGTCCGACGGCGACCATGACGAACTTGGCGACCGTGGAGAGGCGCCGCTCGCCGCTGAGCGGGTTCTCGGCCCAGAGCTCGACCTCGACGGTGATCGACGTCCGCCCGACGGCCACCACCCGGCCGGTCGTCTCGGCGAACTCGCCGACGTAGACCGGGGCCTTGAAGTCGGTCCGGTCGATCGAGGCGGTGACGACCGGCTTGCGGGCCGTCCGCAGGGCGGCGATCGAAGCGACCACGTCCATCATCGAGAGGGCCTTGCCGCCGAACAGCGTCCCCAGATGATTCGCGTCGTTCGGAAAGACGATTTCGCGCCGCGATTCGACGATGAGGCCGGCATCTTCGCTCATGTGGCCATCATAGGGTTCGGCCCGCGCCGCGGTCAAACGGTTTTGCCATATGAGCGGTTCGCTTTCGATCCCCGTCATCTACGGCTCGGTCCGCACCGAGCGTCAAGGCATCCGGGCCGCGCGGTTCGTGGTGAACCGTCTGCGCGAGCGCGGTCACGAGCCGGTGCTCGTCGATCCGCTCGAGAAGCCGCTGCCGATGCTCGACAAGATGTATAAGGAATACGATCCCGGCACGGCGCCGCCGGTGATGGAAGAACTGGCGCAGCTCTTCAAGCGCGCGGACGGTTTCGTCGTCGTGACCGGCGAGTACAACCACGGCATTCCGCCCGCGCTCAAGAACCTCATGGACCACTATCTGGAAGAATACTTCTGGCGTCCGGCCGGCATCGTGAGCTACTCCGGCGGCCGCTTCTCGGGCGCGCGCGCCGCCGAGCAGATGCGCTGCGTGCTCGGCGAGATGGGGATGATCTCGGTGCCTTCCATCGTCTCCTATCCGAACGTCGGACGGACGTTCGAGGAGGACGGCTCGACGAACGAGGAGTGGCTCGTCAAAGCGACCGACGAGTTCGTCACCGAGTTCGAGTGGTATGCGGCCGCGCTCGCGGCGCAGCGCAAGACGGGCGTCCCCTACTAGCGCGATGCACCAAGACCTGACGCGCGAGCGCATCGCGGCGACGCACGACCTCATCGCGCCGCACATCCGTCGGACGCCGGTCTTGGATATCGGCGACGCCGCGCTCAAACTCGAACTGATGCAGCATGCCGGCTCGTTCAAGACGCGAGGCGCGTTCGCGAACCTGCTCTCGCGCGCGATCCCGGCTCCGGGCGTCGTCGCCGCCAGCGGCGGCAATCACGGCGCGGCGGTCGCCTACGCCGCGCAGAAGCTCGGCATCCCGTGCCGCATTTTCGTCCCCGAGATCTCGTCGCCGGCGAAGATCGCGCGGATCCGTGCCTTCGGCGCGCACCTGGTCGTCGGCGGCGACCGGTACGCCGACGCGCTCGCCGCGAGCGAGATCTACGCGCGCGAATCCGGCGCGCTTCCCGTGCACGCGTTCGATCAGCTCGAGACGCTGCTCGGTCAGGGAACGCTCGCGAAAGAACTCGAAGAGCAGGCCGGCTCGTTCGACACCGTGCTGGTCGCGGTCGGCGGCGGCGGGCTGATCGGCGGCATCGCCGCATGGTACGCCGGCACGACGCGCGTGATCGCGGTCGAACCGGAAGGCGCGCCGACGATGACGCGGGCGCTCGAAGCGCGCCGCCCCGTCGACGCGCCGACGGGAAGCATCGCCGCGGATTCGCTGGCGCCCAAACGCATCGGCGAACTCGTCTTCCCCATCGCCGCCCGCTACGTCGAACGCGCGGTCCTCGTGAGCGACGACGCGATCCGCGCGGCGCAGGCATCGCTCTGGGAACGCGCGCGCGTCGTCGCCGAGCCGGGCGGTGCGACGGCGTACGCCGCGCTGCATTCCGGCGCGTATCGCCCGAGCGCCGGCGAACGCATCGCCGTCGTCGTAAGCGGAGGAAATACCGTGGCCGTGGAGTTCGATCGCTGATGGACCTCGGAATACGCGGAAAGGTCGCGCTCGTCACCGGTGCCAGTTCCGGCATCGGGAAGGCGGTGGCGCTGGCGCTCGCCGCCGAAGGCGCGCGCGTCTCGGTCGCGGCACGGCGGCACGACGAACTCGCACGCGTCGTCGAGGAGTTGCGCGAGGCCGGCGCCGACGATGCCGGCGCGTTCCACGTCGACCTCTCCGACGCGGCCACGGTGTCGATGCTCCTGCACGACGTCGCGATGCAGTTCGGTCCGGTCGAGATCTTGATCCTCAACGGCGGCGGCCCGAAAGCGGGGACGTTCGAAGCGGTCTCCCTCGACGATTGGGACGCGGCGTACGGAACGCTTTTGCGCGCGATGGTGCAGCTCGCGGGCGGCGTCGTGCCGGCGATGCGAGCCGCGGGCTGGGGCCGGATCGTGGCCCTGACGTCGACGTCGGTGAAACAGCCGCTCGGGAACCTCGCGCTCTCCAACGCGTTCCGCGTCGCGCTCGTCGCCGCGATGAAGACGCTCGCTGGCGACGTCGCGGCGGACGGCATCACCGTGAACAGCATCGCCACCGGCCGAGTCCGCACCGAGCGTCTGCGCGAACTCTACGGCGCCGACGCGGCGATGGATACTGCGGCCGAAGCGGAGGTGCCGATGCGGCGCGTCGCGGCGCCCGCCGAGTTCGCACCGCTGGTCGCGTTCTTATGCGGCGATCCGGCGCGCTACGTCACCGGCCAGACGATCGCCATCGACGGCGGACTCGTTCGGGGAATCTTCGGCTGATCACCGAATCATCGAGCGCCTTGGAAGAGTTCGTCCGCGTCTGCGACGTCGCAGAAATTCCGCCGGGATCCGGCAGAGCGTTTCTGCTCGGCCATTTCGACGTCGCGGTCTTCAACCTCGACGGCGAATTCCACGCGCTCGAGAACGCCTGTCCGCATCAGGGCGGCCCGATCGCCGACGGCTGGATCGAAGACGGGACCGTCACCTGTCCGTGGCACGCATGGCGCTTCGACGTGCGCAGCGGCAAGATGACGCTCGGCGATTTCGCGCGGATCACACGCTTCCCGGTGAAGGTCGAGAACGGTTCCGTCTTCGTCGGCACCGAAGGACTGCCCGAAGAACCATGAACGACGCGATTTGGAACGGCCGCGACGGCACCGCCGGCGGGAAAACATTCGGAACGGGTCTCGCCGCGCTTGCGGCGGAGCGCGAGGTTCCGCACGGACGGCTGGGCGAGGCGCTGGGCTACGATGCGAGCGGGATCGCGGACGTGCTCGCCGGCTCGCGCCGGATCGGCGTCGCCGGCCTGGCGGCGCTGGCGCTCGCGCTGCGGACGAAGCCGATCGAGTTCTTGCAGAAGACCGGATTCCTGGGGCTGGCGGCCTACGCCGGAGGCCTGGACCCGCTCTATTTCCTGCCCGAAGGCCCGGCCCGGTACGACGCGCGCATCTACATGCGCGAGATCAATCCGCGGCACGCCGTGCCCGAGAACGACATGACCAAGCGCAATCCGTCGCTCAAAGCGGTCGCCGAGGACGAATTGCTCGACCCGCTCGGCCGCTTGGAGGTCGAAATGACCTACCTTCTCCGCACCGCCGTGCAGGAGTTGGGCCCGCACCTGTAAGGACCGGGTGGCGTTCGGGGCGAATCGGCGCCGGATGCAAGCAGTCGAAGGAAAACGGATCGCCGCGCTGATCGGCGACGGCTTTGAAGAACTCGACCTGTCCGCTCCGCGGCAGGCACTGGAAGAAGCGGGAGCGATCGTGACGATCGTCGGCCTCGACGCCGGCGCGCGCGCGAAGATCCGCGGCAAGCGCGGCCTGGACGAAGGCACCGCGCAGAAGGCCGAGGAGCTGGTCGCCGACTGCACCGCCGAAGATTTCGACGCGCTGCTCATCCCCGGCGGTACCTCGCCCGACCGGCTGCGCACGGACGGCGACGTCCAGCGCTTCGTCGGCGAGTTCGATGCGGCCAAGAAGCCGATCTTCCTCGTCGGCCACGGCGCGCAGGTCCTCATCTCGGCGCGCCTGGTGCGCAGCCGTCAGGTGACCGGTTCGCACGCGATCGCCGACGACATCCGCAACGCCGGCGGTCTCTATCGCGATCAGCCGACCGTGCAGGACAGCAACTGGGTCAGCACCCGCGGCGCAGAGGACATGGGACTCTTCAACCGCGCGATGCTCGAAAAACTCGCGACCGCCGGAGCCGTCGTCACCCCGTAACCCCATGTCACCCTGAGGAGCGAAGCCCGGTGTCACCCTGAGGAGCGAAGCCCGGTGTCACCCTGAGGAGCGAAGCGTCTCGAAGGGCGATCACGAGTGTCCGCATCGCGTGCGATGCGGGCACTTTTTCGTCTGTGAGCGAGCAGCGCGGGTTCACGCTCGTCGAGGTCCTAGTCGCGGTCGGCATCGTCGCGATGCTCTGCATCGGCGTGGCGATCGCGCTGACGTCGCGGCCCGGTGCGTTGCGAGCCGCGACCGAATCGTTCGAAGCGTCGTTCGCGGCGGCGCGCGCGATCGCGGCGACGAGCGGAAACGGCGCGACGCTGGTGGTGCTCCCGCGGTCGCCGCATGGATTCACGTTGCGCGTCTATGCGGGGCGTCCGAATGCGGACGGCGCGGTTACGCTCGCGAACGCGCCCGCGCTGATCTCCGATGCGGACGTGCGGGAAGCGACGCTCGGCGCGCCGCCGTTCTCGATCTTCATCTCGAGCGCCGGAAACGCGAGCGGTCTGGCCGGCTATCCGACGCTCGACGGCGGCGGTGCGCCGCGCTTCGTCGTCGTCGCATCGCAGCCGCCGTGTCCGGCGGGCGGAATCGCGCTGACGTTTTCGACGCCGTCGGGCAGAGCCTCGCGCGTGCTGCCGTGCGGCGCGACGGCCTTCGGATCGCCGCTTCCGCTCGCGACGGCGACGCCGGCCGCGGTCGTGCTCACGCCGAAAGCGCTCGTCTATCACTGGCCGTCCGCACCCTCGCAGACGTTCGTCGCCACCGAATGGGGCTATACGCGCTGGTTCGCTGCCGGCGCGTTCGCGTGCGGGGATTCCGTCGCGACGTTCCCGGCCGCTCCGCCGTACTCGCCGCCGCACGCGCCGGAGGATGCCGCGACGCTACCGCTCGCGCCGGCCGGCGTTCCGGTCTCGTTCGCGAACGCGCCCGATTCGATGGAAGATGCGCCCGCGACGTTTCCGCTCGTGCCGGCGACCGCCGGCGTCTGCACTGCGACCATCGCCGATGCGTTCGGGCAGTCGGCGACCGAAGGCGTACAGGTGATGGGCGCGCTGACGAGTTCGCAGACCGGTCTGACGTGGACCAAAGACGACGCGTCGACCAAGACGCTCCGACTCTCCAAGACGTACGACCCCGATCCGCTCGCGTTGACGACCGACGCATCGGCATGCGCGGGAATCGTGACCGTCGCGGTGAGCGGGAGGCCGCTCGTGCCGGTCGATCTCGACGGCACGGCGAGCCTGCGCGACGTGAAGATCGCGCCTGTGCAGAACGGCGGGAGCAACGCCGGCGGACGCTGCACGCTCTCGTTCAGGTCGCAGTATGCCGGCGAACCGGCGGCCACGGTCGCGATCGACGTGGCCGCCGGTCTTGCGATGCAGACGTGGCCCGCGCAAGTCAAGTACGCCGTCCAGGGCCAAAGGTTCACGGTGAGCGGCGCCGCCGGGACCTGTTCCGCGCAGGCGCTCGGGAGCGATGGCGGGACTCCCGACACCTCGCCGCCCGACTGGGCCGCCGCCCTAGGCGCCGCGACCGATCAAAGCGGCTGCTACGGCGGCGGGATCTACATGCGCGAGACGAGCGGCGTCGCGAAGACTTGGCAAGGACTCAATCCAAGTTGCGACTTCAACGTTCTGCAGGCGGGGACGTTTTCGCCTAATCCCGGGGCGGCTTCCGTGATGGTTCCCGTTCCACAAACTACAGCCGGCACATGTGCGATTGACGTGGACGATGGGAGCGGCGGAACGAAGGCCTATTACAGCGGCCTGGTGACAGCGACGGTCGTCTCGGCCGCGAACCAGCGATGGGTGGCCGACTACAATGTCACCTACCAGGATCCGTGCGATCGGCAGCTCGGCGACTGTCGCCAGTCCGGACCGGATACCGGGACGATCGGCTGCTCGAATCCGGTCGCGCAGCCGGGAGGCTACGAGATCGGTACGATTGCGATCGCCGACGTCAGCTCGCGCGGCGCGACGTATCTCTACAACGACGGTTCGTACACCCCGCAGTCGCTACTGCCCGCAGGAAAATCGTACAGCGCCACTAGCAGCGACATCCATAACGATTGGAGCGTCACCGTCGAAATATGGAGTTGCTACGACGCGAACGATCCTGTCCAGCCGATCGAAATCCGTTAGCGCCGGGGTGCGTATCCAACATATTACGGCCAGGTGACGCCCTTAGTGCTCGCAACGGTCGCGGGGTCGGGCATCTCCTGTTCGATGCCATAGACTAGCGTCACGTAGTAGCCGCCGTACCAAGTCGTTAGGACGTTGAGCGCTGAGCTCGTCGCAACAGTGAATGTTGAATCAACCATCGCGCTACACACTGTGCCCCCCGATATTCCGTCAAACTTGTCTGCGAGTCCGCCGTTGCTGTTACCCGCCCATGGCGGATTGCTCGGGGTCGCGCTGGCGTGGTTCTGCTGAAAGGCGCGGCTCGTTTCGAGCAGCCACTCGTCGGCGACGACGGCCGGGAGGCTGTGGTTGGCGCGCTGGATGTTGAACTCGGCGAAGCACGGCGCTTCCGTCGCCGCGTCGAGCGTCTGGATGCGATAGTCGCCGTTCGTCTCCCAAGGTGCGGGCGTGACCATCGGAACCGGAGGCATCGCCGGCGCCTGCAAGGCGACGGTTCCACCGCCGAGCGTCACGTTCGCATGGTCGGTCGTCACGGTGCTGCCCGGCACATCGTCGCCGATCGTCAGGAAGTAGTGGCCGTTCGGCGCGTTCGCGAGCGTGAACGTCCCATCCGGTGCGGTCGTCGCTTGGGGCGCCGGCAGCGGCGTCGGACAACTCACGGTCGACGGCGTCGGCGCGGTACAGGCGGCCCACGGGCGCAGCGCCACCTTCACGCCGCCGAGGGCGGCGCCGTTGGTGTCGCTCACGACCTTGCCGCTCGCGGTCGTGAACGCCGGTGTGGGCGTCGGTGCCGGCGGCAGTCCGCCGCCGCCTCTGCCGGACGTCCCGCCGCCGCCGCCTCCACCGCCGCATGCGCAGAGCGCGATCGCGGCGGCAATACCGGAAATTCCATTCAACGTGATCGACCGCATCGGTAACCCTCCCACACTCGAACGGTCGCCACACGCGGCCGTTGCCGGCGAAATTCTTCTACCGGCCTCCGACCCGGCCCCTGCCTGCTACGTCTCCGGAACGGGGTCGTAGCGCGCTAAGGCCTCGCCGTACTGGCGCAGCGCGAGGAAGCCGGCGATGAAGCAGAACGCGAGTTCCGTCGCGACGCCGATCGCATCGGGATAATGCCCCAGTTCCTTGGGAACCGGACCGAACGCATCGGCGTAGACGGCCAGCAGGTAGGCGATCGCGCTGGTCGCCGCCGCGATGCCGATATAGAGCCACCGCGATGCGCCTCTCCGCAGCGTCGCCGAGAGCGCGACCAGGGTCGAGGCGATCACCGATGCGAGCGCGAGCACGAAGTACGTCGGCGCCGCCGCGAAGCCGGCGGCGAACTGCGCGATCCAATAGCAGACCGTCGCCATCACGGCGGCGACGACGGGCACGGCGGCCGTCGCGCGCGCGAGTTCGCGTCCGTAGAGCGGCGCGCTCTGTTCGATCAGATCCAACTGGCGCATCCGGTCGCCGCCGCGCTGCGTCAGCGCGACGACGATGCCGAGCAGGCCGCAGAAGAACGCCGGGCCTGCCAGCCACACGCCGCGCGTGATGAGGTCCGCTTCCAGCGCGTCGTGCGCCGGGAAGATCTTGTGCGGTTGCAAGAACGCGACCAGCGCCGCGGCGATGCAGCAGGACCAGATCACGCGGCGCTGCGCCCGCAGGCGCGCGCGGACGATGGCCGCGAACGCGCGCGATCTCACGCCCATGCCGCGGCGTCCTCGATCGAGGCGTGCGTGGAGAAGATGGCGCGACCGCGCGCGACGGCGAGCATCTGCGGCGCGAAGGCGGCCAGCGGCCGGTCGAGCACGAGCAGTTTCGGATCGGCGAGCAGCGCGCCGACCAGCGGATAGGCGAACGACTCGTGCACGCCTTCCAACTTCGCGAGCAGACGCCGCCCGCGCGCCAGCGCGCTCGCCGGATCGAGCGACCAGAGCGCGGCGCGATAGTCGACGTAGCGTTCGAACGAATCGAACTCGAGCGGGAGCAGTTCGTGCGGCACGTAGCCGGCGATGCGCTTGCATTGCGTCGGCTGCAGTTTCGGATCGAAGCCGTCGACGAACAGCGTTCCGCTCGAAGCCTTCACGCCTCCGCAGGCCATGAGTGCGGCGATCGCGGCCTCGCGCGCGCTGCCGAACGCGCGCGCGATCCGCTCGCCTTCGCCGATCTCGAGCGTCATCGGCGCGACCAGGGCCGCGCCGTCGCGCGTGAAGGCGGCGTCGCGCATCTGGAGGACGGCCACCTAGGTGACGGTCTGCAGGCGCGCGCTATGCCGCTCCGGGCGACCGACCTTGTGGCATTCCTGCCACGCGCCGTCGACCTTGCGCGCGACGATGTCGGCGGTGAAATCGTACTTGCCCGCGTTGTCGAAGAACGCGCTGCCGACCGCATACGCATCGACGGGGACGTGCTCGGCTTCGAACGACGAGATCTTCTCGGGATTGAACCCTCCGCTCACCACGATGCGGACGTGCGCGAACCCCTCCGCATCGAGCGCCTCGCGCACGTTGCGCACGAGCCGCGGCACGACGCCGGTGGGTTTGAACGTGCCCATCTGCGGTTGGACGGACTTGTCCACGAGCGTCCCGGACGTGTCGAGACGGACGCCCCACAGGCGCTCCCCGAGCGCGCGCGCGCACGCCAGGCTCGTGCCGACGCAATCGTTGTCGTAGTCGACGAGCGAGATGACGCTCACGTCCGGCTCGATATACTCGGCGAACTTCCGCGTCGCGAGCACCGTATCGCCGCCGTACGCCGCGATCAGTCCGTGCGGGACCGTGCCCATGCCGCGCGCGCCCCACCATTCGGCGTTCGCGTCGGTCGAGACGCCGAGCGCGCCCGAGATGTAGGCGGCGTACCCGTCGCCGGTCTGTACGAGATGGTGATCGAAGCGCGCCGGGAAGAACAGCACCGTCTTGCCGTTGGCGGCATCGACGATGGTGCGGGCGTTGGTGGCGATGCGGGTGCGTCGCGTGAGCACGCCCAGATACGGCGTCTCGAGCCGCGCGAACGCGTCGTAGGGACCCTCGATCGTCATCACCGTCTCGTAGGGACCGACCGCGTCGCCGTCGCGCAGGGCGCGGACGGTCAGCGCGTTCCAATCCTCGCTGCAGAGCTTGAGGATGGCGATGGCCTCATCGATGCCGCAGAGCACGGCCTCGCTGCGCTGGAACACCTGCATGCGCACGACCGGATGATATCCGTCGCGTTTCAGGATCGTCGCCGTGCGATTGAAATATTGATCTGAGTAGTACCCGGCGCGCATCTTCTCGACCGGGAGATTGAAGACGGCGGGGTCCAAGCGGTCTTTCGGCTGCATCTTTGCTGGAAAACATCGGGGAGCGAAGAAGAATGTCCTTGTGCCCACGAACGCCGAGGTGGCCCGCAGGCTGCTCGATATCCGGACGCTGATGGAACTCGACGGCGAGTCGTTCCATCGCTATATGGCGTTCGAGCGCGCGGCGGCCACCCTGGAGAACGCCGCTCCGGTCGAGGACCTCATCACCGCGGGCGAGCTCCTGGCCTTGCCCGGCATCGGCAAGACCACCGGCGGCGCGATCGAGGAGATCGTCAAGACGGGCACGTCGGCCATCCTCGAGACCTATTTCGAGAAATATCCGCGCACCATCTTCGAGGTGCTCGGCGTCAGCGGCATCGGCACCAAGACGGCGGGCATCCTCTTCGAATCGTACGGCATCGGGTCGCTCGCGACGCTCGAGGCGGCGATCGAGAGCGGCGCGCTCGAAGGGGCGCCGCGGCTCGGACCCAAGACGCTGGAGAAGTGGAAGCGCGGCATCCTCGCCTATAAGGGCCGTCAGGCGCGCACCCCCATGCCGCTGGCGCTGCGCATCGCGCGCGAGACGATGACCTATCTGCAGGCCGGACCGCCGCTCCACCGGCTCGTCTACGCGGGCAGTCTGCGCCGTCAGGAAGTCACCGTCGGGGACATCGACATCATCTGCACGTCGGACGAAGCCGCTGCCGTCACCGCCTATTTCGCGAAGTGGGATCGTGCGGCCGCGGTCGTCGCCGAAGGCCCGACGAAGTGTTCGATCTGGCTCGAAAGCGGTCTGCAGATCGATCTGCGCGTCCTCCCGGATCGCGTCTACGGCAACCTGCTGCAGCATTTCACGGGCAGCCGCGAGCACAACATCAAACTGCGCGAGCACGCCGTACGCAAAGGCTTGCGCGTCAGCGAGAACGGCATCCTCGACCTGGAGACGGGCGACGTGACGACCTGCGAGGACGAGAACGCCGTCTACGAACGCCTGGGCATGCAGTACGTCCCGCCCGAACTGCGCCAGGGTCTGGACGAGGTCGAGCGGGCGATCGCGCGGACGATCCCACGCCTCGTCGAAGAAGGCGACGTGCGCGGCGACTTCCACATGCATTGCGATTTCAGCGATGGCGAGGACACGCTCGAAGCGATGATCGCCGCCTGCGCCGCGCGCGGCTACGCCTACCACGCGATGAGCGATCACTCGCAGGGGCGCGGCGGCTACGGCATGTCGATCGAACGCCTGCGCGAACAGCGCGCGCGGATCAAGCTCATCGGCGACAAGTACGGCATCCGCACGCTGCGCGCGAGCGAGGTGGACGTCCTCCCGGACGGATCGCTCGACTATCCGCCCGAGGTGCTGGACGAACTGGACATCGTCATCGGCTCCGTCCACTCCGCATTCAATCAAGGGCGCGAGAAGATGACGGCGCGGCTGATCGCCGCCTGCGAGAATCCGTACGTGGACGTGATCGGCCATCCTACGGGCCGCTATCTCTCCGGGTTCGACGGCTACGAGTTCGATTACGACGCCGTCTTCGCGGCCGCGGCGCGCACCGGAACGGCGCTGGAGATCGACGGACAGGCGGCGCGTCTCGACCTGCCGTCGCCGCTGGCGCGACGCGCGAAAGCGGCCGGAGCGCGCTTCAGCCTCGATAGCGACGCGCACTCCGTCGGGGAGCTGGGCGACGTGTCGTTCGCGGTCGGGCAGGCCCGCCGCGCCGGAATCGAAGCGAGCGACGTGCTCAACGCGCTCCCGCTCGACGAACTCCTCGCAACGATTGCGAAGAAACGGGAATACGCATGATCGCCACCATCGTCGCCGGCGCCTCCGACGGGGTGGTGGTCGGAGCCCTGCAGTCCGGTACGAGCGGTCCGGCGATCGTGTACGTGCACGGCGTGGGATCGACGGCCGAATCCTGGCTGCCTCAGCTCCGCGCGCTCCAGCACGAGTATCGCAATTACGCCGTCCAATTGCGCGGCGCCGCGGGCGCGCCCGATCCTTCGCCGGAGAAGATCTCGCGCAGTGGTTACGTGCGCGACGTGCTCGGCGTGATGGATGCGGCGGGCATCGCGAAGGCGCACTTCGTCGGCTGCAGTCTCGGCGGCGTCGTCGGATTCGAGTTGTGGAAGGCGGCGCGCGAGCGCGTCGCGTCGTTCACGTTCGTCGGAAGTTTCGCCGCCTATCCGGACGGGCAGGCGTACGCGGACGGTATCAAAGAAGCGGTGCGCGCTGCGGGAACGATGGAGGCCTTCGCGCGGATCCGCGTCGGCCGGCTGAACCTGCCGAAGGAACGCGAAGAGGCGGCGATCGCGGAGATGGCGATCAAGAGCGTCTCCTCGTACATCGCGGCCACGCAGGCGACGTGGACGGGCGACTATCGCGATATCTTGCCGACGATCTCCGTTCCCACGCTGGTCATCACCGGCGAGCGCGACGCCGTCGCGCCGCCGGCGATGGGCCGCGAGATCGCCGCGGGGATTCCGGAAGCGCGCTTTGTCGAAGTCGCCGGCGCGGGGCACGTCACCAACGCCGACGCGCCCGACGTCTTCAATGCGTTATTGCGGGATTTTCTTTCGAACCGATGATGCGTTCGGCGCCCGCGTAGACGTTGGCGCGGCGTCCGCGGACGAAGCCCGCGAGCGTGAGGCCGAACGTCTGCGCGAGTTCGACCGCGAGGCTGCTCGGCGCGGATACGGACGCCAGGATAGGGATGCGCGCGACCGCCGCCTTCTGCGTCAGTTCGTAACTCGCGCGGCCGCTGACGAGGGCGATGCATACCGTCGTATCGTGGCCGCCGAGCAGCGCCCAGCCGATCGCCTTGTCGAGCGCGTTGTGGCGGCCGACGTCCTCGCGGATGGCGAGCAGGTCGCCGGCAGCCGTGAAGAGCGCGGCCGCGTGGAGGCCCCCGGTGCGCTCGAAGACCGGCTGCGCGGCGCGCATCTTCTCGGGCAATGCGTAGAGCGTCTCCGCCGCGACGCGCACGTCGCTCCGGATCGGCGCGATCCGTTCGCGCAGCGCCTGGAGTTCGGTCCGCCCGCAGACGCCGCACGCGCCGCTCACGACGAAGTGCCGCTCGAACGCGGCGGTCGGCGGCAGCGTGGCGGCCGCGAGCGCGATGGTGACCGCGCCATCGTCGCACGCGACGATCTCCCGCAGGTCGGAAAGCGCGTCGACGATGCCCTCGCCGAGCGCGAAGCCGGCCGCGAGTTCGAGATCGTTGCCGGGAGTGCGCATGGTCACGGCAAGGGTGCGCGTTTCGTCGCCCGCGCGCAGGCGCAGTTCCAGCGGTTCTTCTACGGCGACGCCGTCGCGCACGCGCCTTTCCGCATCGCCCTCGAACGCGCGTACGTCGACATCGCGGCTGCGGCTCATCGCGGCTGCCGCATTCCCGCGCCCGGCTCGCGAGCGGACCGCTTGCCTTCGTCGATGAGCGCCTTGCGGAAGACCACCCCCGCGGTCAGCGTGGCCGCGGCGGCGACGAGCGTGCGCGCCGTCGCGCGGCGCTTCGGGACGTGCACCAGCCCGGCGACGAGCGCGACCGCGAGCGCCGGTGCGACCCGTTCGACCAGACGGCGCGCGCCGTACCCGCGCGTCGCCGCGAAATGCGCGAGGATCGCGCACTCGGCGCCCGCCGCCAGCCGTTCGAACCGTTCGAGCTTTCCCGAGACGCCGGCGTTGCCGCCGATCGCGCAGAGGCCGTTCGCGAGCGCGCACGCCGAGGCGATGCCGCTGCAGACCGACGCCGCGGGGATGTGCGCCTTGCCGGCGCCCCAGAGCGGGACGGCCGTCGCGCCGAGCAAGACGCCGGTATAGCCGGCCAAGAACGCGCCGAGCACCGCTTGCACGACCGCGAGACCGTCGTCGTCTTTGAGGACGGCGATCCCCGCGACGCCCGAATACGCGACGAGGCCCCAGACGCCGAGCGACATCGGCGAACGCGGGTTGAACGTGCGCAGCATATGCAAGAACCGCTCGGGACGGCCGAGGTGCGAGATGAGGATCGGCGGACAGGCGGC
>Ga0068854_100000047_pt1 | contig 90052 bp, 81 predicted proteins | sample KBSCornC42_FD_66590 | JGI IMG/M metagenome (GOLD analysis project Ga0068854, IMG submission 66590) | Corn rhizosphere microbial communities from Kellogg Biological Station, Michigan, USA - KBS Corn C4-2 | ecosystem: Host-associated > Plants > Roots > Rhizosphere > Soil ... | reverse complement strand
TGTCTTCTTTGTCATGATGAAAGAGCGGGCGCTCAAGCGAGGAACGCTGACTTCTCGCTATACGAATTCCACCTCAACCAACAACGACTCCGCGAGGTAACTACGGCGGAGCTAGTTGCCGTTGACTGTGATGACCTGCCCAGGAAAGCTGCAAGTTTAAGTATGGTGGAGGCGGCGGGAGTCGAACCTTTTCACAACCTTTAGAATCTGTAACTTGTAGATTCTAAAAAGGGAAAGAAGTGCTCAAAGTGCTGCTTTGCCGGAGTTATCGTACGTGTATCGTACACAGATTTTTTTGGGGGGGGCTACATGGCGCCGAGCCCGCCGCGTCCTAGATTCGGTCAGGGACGCCTGCAGGCGTATCACTGACCTTGGACAGGACGCGTTTGAGTTTTTCGAGAGAACCACGGGAGGCACGAGCTTGTAGTCGTGACCAATCCCCCACACTTTCGTTCACAAGCGCAGCGACCAACCTGTCAACCGAAACATGGTCCGACTCCGCCAATTCTGCGGCGCGCTGGTAAACGTCATCTGGAAGTTCGATACTCTTCATAGCTGCTCCTTTAACAGTATAAGGAATTCTTTCGGCGTTAGACAGCGAATTCCGAATCTAAGACTGTCGGGAAAGTCCCGCTTATTGAAGGTGATAATGAAATCGCTATGGCTGGCTATAGCGGCTTCCAGTACAAGATCGTCATCGGGGTCGGATGCGACGGGCCTCCACAGGAAATACAAGCGATGCAACCCGGCTTGGGAACAAATGGCGTCTACAGCATCGTCGATGTCTTCCTCAGTGAGACCAAATTGCTGACAATTACGCTTCAGAACGGTTTCATACTCCAACACCATCGCAACCGTCACATTGGGTCGCCAACGACCATCACCCAACAAACCAAGTAGGCGGTGCGAAGCGCCGTGCCTTGATCGCATGGCCGCCACCAGAATGTTCGTGTCCAGCACGATCTGATACATATGTGACTAGTCTAGCCTTCGACGTCGTTACACCAAAACTCGATCATGCGCCCGAGAGCGGTGCGTCCGGATTGCATGGAGATCAGACCTTTAGGAAAAATCCGAGAAAAGCTCTTTTGGCGAGACCGAGAGCGCTTTTGCTAGTTTTATGATGTTCTCCAGCGCTACGTTCCGTTCTCCGCGCTCTATTCCGCCGACGTAATTGCGATGCAAATCTGCACGTTCCGCTAACTCTTCCTGCGAATAACCTCTTTCGTCGCGCAGCCTTCGCACCGCCGAGCCGAATCGGGATTTAACGGAGCGAGTGGTCACTCTTCAATACTTGAAGCGTGACCACTATGAGTCTACACATGATGAGTGTGATAATTAACCGGTTAGGGCCAGCCAGACCAGATAACGAATATGGATGAAAATTACATCGAATGCCCGGAACTCTCAGGCAAGACGATTCAAACGCTTCGCATTTATAAAGACATCGGCGACGGAGCGGAGATTCAACTTGATCTCACGGATGGAACCAGCTTCTCTTACTCCGTCTGCCATTCCCCGACGGTAAAAGCGGCCTTATACAAGGGTGGCGTGGGAATCCCGGAAACGATCCGTGATTATGAAATATAGGCCCACCTCCCGCGACCATCACCATCGTCATTCCCAACAGGAATAACGCTCTCCCTAAAAGTTATTGGACGTTTGTGTAGAACGCTCTTAGCGTTGCGCCTAGCTGACACACCAGGTCAGCGGAGGTGCAAAGATGCTCAGAATCCGCCGCGCATTCCGGTTGGGAAAGTCCCTCAATCGGTCGTCCAATCTTCCCGCCAAATGGCGGACCAATCCTCTCTCCAAGCAATCTCTCCGTCATTCCCTTCAGGTCATGGCGCCGACACTTACCGCGCTCCTGTTTGCAGGAACCGGAAGTGCTGTTGCCCATGCCCAGGGAACGATGGACTTCTCGGGCGCGGAGACGCTGATGTCAACCTTCAGGACGTTTGCCATGTACGCGGGTGCCGTCATCTGTCTCGGCGGGCTCATCTTTGCGGGAATCCGCATGATGAGCGGACGTTTCCAAGATGCGATTCCCGGACTCTTTGGTGCATTGTTTGGTGCTGGAGTTCTGGGATGGGGCGCGGGCTGGATCGCCAGTTTGACCGGCCAGTCCATGTGAGGTGCGCCCATGACCAAGCGGGGAGAGCCGTTACCGATCAATCAGGCGCTTAATAGGCCACGAGCCAAGTTCGGGTTAGACCTCAGCGCATGGATGGCGATTGTCTTCGTCTGCGTAACGGTTTTCCTCGCTGGATTTCGCCTGCTGGCGACCATGGCCTTCCCCACGCTTGCTTTCGCCGCGTGGTCCATCGTTCGCAAACACCCAAAGATGTTTCAGCTCTGGGGCTTGAGCCTCAGCCAGAAGTCCTATTATGACCCGCGCAAATACTGAGCAGACCAAATTCGTTCCGTGGTTCGCAAAGGCAGGGGCCGCATGCTCGATTGTGCCAATCTCGCGCTTCATTGGCCCGAAGATCTTTGTGCTCAAAGGCGGCGGTTACGGATGCCTCTTCGCGCTCACCGGCATCGATGAACAGGGACTCACCGACCAGGAGCTTGAGTCGCGGATGCGATCGATTGAAGGAGCGTTGCGCGGTTTGCCCGAAGGCGCGTGCCTCTACCAGTACACCCGCATCATGTCGGGATTCGCGCTGCCCCGCCAGAAAACATATAGCAATCCCGTCACACAGGCTTTTGTCGATGACCGTCTCGGCTTTCTTGAGAAGACAGCAGGCTTCCGTCGCATTGACCTTCACTGGTGCGTGACATTAGAGCCGCCCAAGCTGAAAGCGTTCGAGCGCAAACCAGAGGAACACTCCGCCGACACATCGCGGATGCTAGCGGAGCTACAGAAGACGGCAATGATTCTGGAAGGGCATCTCGGCAGTCTGTTGGGCCTGCGAATGCTGGACAAGAACGGTACATTCCAGTTCTTTTGTTATCTCTTCAATCTCGAAGAATGGGCCGCACAGTCGCAGCTCCGCGACGATACCGGGATAGACCGCCAGATCGTCTGCAATCCGGTCACATGGCACAGCGATCATCTGAGCGTCGGCAAACGCTACGTGCAGATGTTCTCGCTCAAGACGACACCAGAGGCGTCGCGTCCTAGCCTCTTCTCCGAGCTGCTGACGCTCGATTGCGATAGCGTCCTTTGCTCGACATGGCGGCCCAAGTCTACCACTGCGGCCCGCAGCGAGATCGATGCACAGGAGAAGTTCATCTCCTTTTTCAAGGTTGGCGTGTTGACCCGCGTGATGAGCGGGCGCGATAGCGCGTCGCTCGAAACAGGCGCAGGCGCGAAGGCCGCCAACAGCAACGTCGATGACTTGAGCCTCGTCATCCGCGAACTGGACAAAAAAGCCCAAGGCGAATACTCGCTCCGCTTGCTGCTCGCCGCCGACAGCGCGGAGCAGCTATGCGATACCGCGCCAGCCGTGCATCGGATCTTCGTCGATGCGCGAGCGCAGGTCATCGAAGAGACTCTTGGCAATCTCTGTGCCTTCTACGCCATGTTCCCCGGCAATGGGAAGTTCAATGTCTTTCCAATGTGGCTATCCGAAGAACATCATGCACGACTGTCCTCCGTCTTTGCTCCAAACATCGGGCATCCGCACTCCGAAGACTTGGATTCCGAGTATCTGAATGTGTTCGAGACGCGCACCCGAACGCCCTTCTTTCAGGACGTGTACGTGGATGGCGTGCGCGTCTCACTCATCATCGGGCCAACCGGCTCAGGCAAAAGCGTGATCGGGAATGTCACGGTTGCGCTTGAGCAAAAGTATGGCGGCTTCACCTATATATTCGACATCGGCGGCAGCTATGAAAGCGTGGTCGAGCTGTATGGCGGTCGCGTAGACCGCATCGGCAAAGACGGTCCTCGCGTTGCGTTGTTCTCGCTGGAGCCGACCGAAAGCAACATCAAGTTTCTGTATTCGTTCATTAAGCTGCTGCTAACCAACGGCGGCGCGGAGCTGGAGCCGGAAGACGACGATGTAATCTACAGGGCCGTGCAGGACATTTACCTGCTCGACCCGGAAAACCGCCGCCTGTCCAATCTTTTCCTTCCCAAGGAGCTCGACCGCTATCTCTCGAAATGGGTTGGGCGAGGCGTCTACAGCGCTATTTTCGACAACGTGGAAGATAGCCTCTCGCTTTCGCGTGTGCAGTGCTTCGACTTCCAGGGCGTCAATAACGCGCAATATGCCGACCTGATTGAGCCGCTGATGGTGTGGCTGCTACGGCGCATCAACGATGTGCTCTATGACCCCGCTAATCTCGGCGTGCCCAAGCACATCCTCATCGAAGAGATTTTCTCTTCGATGAAGAATCGCCAGTTGCTCGAAGGCGCTCTCGCGTCCATCAAGACCGTTCGCAAGAACCTTGGTGGCGTCACGATGATTGGGCAATCGGTGGAAGACCTTGGCGAGAATGCCGATTCCATCGTGAACTCCTGCACGTCGTTTCTCTTCCTGAAAGATGCGACGTTCAACCGCAAGCGGTATGCCGAGTTGTTCAAGATGACCGAACAGCAGCTCGCACTGTTTGAGAGCTTGCAGGACCGCGAGGCGCTATACATGCGCCGCGATGGACTCACCAAAGTTGTTCGCATGAATCTCGACAGCCGCAGCTATGCGACGTTCTCCACCAAACCCAAGGACCGGGTGCGCCGGTCGAAGCTGATTGCCAAGTATGGACTCTCCGAGGGCATTACGCGATTCGCCCAGGGGGAGTCTGCATAACCGCCGAAAGGAACAGAGCAATGAGACCGCCGATCCTTATCTTCGTCACCTGTGGGCTTCTTTTTACTGCCACCGCTGCCTTTGCCTCTGGCTCCGGTACTCCCGACGCAAAACACCTCACGCCGAATGCCCCGCGCACCATCACCGTATCCGAGGTGAACACGCCGCCTGTGGTACGCGCCGGACTTTTGCAATCGACATTGATTCTTCTGCCAGCCGAGGAAAAGGTTGCCAACGTCTTCGCCGGTGACACGGTGGATTGGGTCTTCGATGGCGGCCGCGTTGCCAGCCGCTTCATCAGCATTAAGCCGAAGGTCGCAGGCGGCACAACGGACGTACATATCGTCTCCGACCACGGCAACGAGTACACCTTGCAGTTGCGTGAAGTCTCTGGCGACGACGATCCGCACTTCGACTCCAAAATCTTCATCCTTCCGGGTGACAAAGCCGCGAAGGAGAAGCTGGTCGAGCTTCCGGTCTTCGTTCCCGCCGACGAGTTGAACAAGGCAAAGCAGGAGGTCGCCGCAGCGAAGGCCGCCGTAGCCGCCACGTTGAAGACCGAGCAGACGAAAGCGGAAGCATATCGCAGCCAATATCCTGGCAGCCTGCATTTTGACTATACATGGGACAAGTCGAAGGGCAAAGAGCTTGGCTTGCAGGAAATATGGCGGGATGACAAGTTCACGTATCTGCGCGGCCAGTTTCAGGAAACGCTAGCCCTGTACGAAGTGAAAGACAAGAAACCATCGCTTATCAACTTTGATTTCTCGAATGGCCTGTACACCGTCCCGAAGGAACTGGATAACGGCTACCTTGCCATCGGCAAACAGAAGGTGGCGTTTCACCGCGAGGAAGCGAGGTAGGAATGCCAGAGCCGAATCAGAACGCCCCTGCGACCGTGCCGGAGCAGCCGGAATCCAAACCGCCGTTGCGGAAGAGTATGCCGGTCGTCATCGCCCTGGTCGTCATCATCGGGTTTATTGGCATCGCCAATCTCGCCAGCCTCTTGAGCGGCAATAAGAAGAGTGCGCCGGTGAGTACGATGTCGTTGCGCCCAGCAGCGCCAAATGCACAGCAGGTAAACACCTTTGAGTCGCAGCAGCAGTTGCAGGCGCAGCGTGATGCCGAGGCACGGCAGCACCAGCAGGAACTTGCCGCTGCTCTCCAGCAGCTCCAGCAAATGGAAGGCGCGCCCGGCCCGGAAGCCGCTGGCGCACCGCCGATGACCGCCGCGCAGCGTGGCGCGATCTATGGTGATAGTCCTAGTGCGCCGCAGCGCACCTCGAATATGTCTCAAGCTCAGGCCGAGGCCAAGCAGAAGGAGCTTGCAAGAGAGAAGCAGCAGCAGGACGCCATCAATAGCGACACGGTTGCGATTGACTTTGAGCGCACCAGTCCGGCAGCCATGCCAGAGGCCGCGCAAGGGACGGCTGCTACCGCAGCCGGCGGCGCGGTTCCGTCCAAACCAGTCACTCCGGCGGCAAAAGCTGATGCTCAAAAGAACCCTCTGGCCGGATATGACTTCGATACCTACGATGGCCGTCTGTATCGCGTCTTCGAGGGAACGGTGCTGGAAGGTGTCGTGACCAACCATATCGACGGCGGATTTAGCGGCCCGATCATGGTTTCGCTCACAACCGATCTGTATTCCCATGACCATCAGCAGCTTCTCTTACCGCAAGGGACACGGCTGCTTGGCGACGTTCAGAGTGTCGGCAATGCGCAACAGCGCAAAATGTTCATCACTTTCCATCGGGCTATCTGCCCGGATGGATTTTCGTTGGATTTTGCCAAGTACATCGGCCTCGACCAGATCGGGACCACCGGCCTTGCTACGAAAGTCAATCACGGCTATTTGCAAGCATTTGCCGCAGCCGCGGCCATCGGCGGCTTGGGCGGCCTCGCGCAGATTGGGAATGGCGGCAGTGTGCTTGATCCTTCGGTGCAGATTCGCAACGGCATCTCCGAACAGTCCGCCGTGGAGGGCGAGCAAGTGTTGAATCACTTCCTCAACCGCCTACCCATCATCACTCTCAAGGAAGGTTCCCGCGCCCGCGTGTACATCGGCACTGACCTCCTGATTCCGTCGTACGCGGAACACCACGTCGATCCCACGTTATAGAGAGGAGCACTACGATGAATGACGCTTACGAACATTTGCTCCGCAAATCCCGCGATGCCAAGCGTGGAGGGCATGCGGCATGGTCTGTGCAGTCCACCGGCGAGAAGGTTGCCGTCGCCCTTGTCCTCAATCGAGCCGATTGGCTGGCCGAGATCGACTATACGATTCCCGAAGCCATCGAGCGTAGCGGCGCAGAGTGGGTTGCAATCGTCCCGCAGGTCGCGCGCCAGCTCGCAGAGAAGTGACAGCTATGCAGATCATTCCGCTCCATCGCTTCTATCACGTCTCAGGGATCATTGTCGCCATTGTGCTCGCTCTCCTGCTCATTGGGACAGCGACCGGCAGATACACGCTTGCCTGGATCTACCTCCAGTCCACCGAGACGATGACAAACGCAACGCATATTTCCCTGGACAGGCTCGATCCAACCTGCCCGCAGTGCATGTAGTTCAACCCAACCGCAGGAGGCAGTATGAAACTCACTCTCACCAAACGTCGCAAATGGCTCATCGGAGTGGGCGGGGCGGTATTACTCACCGCGACGCCCAGCTTTGCCTTGTTCGGTATCGGGGATATTGTCTTCGACCCGACCAGCTACGCGAGCCTCGTATCGCAACTCACCACCCTCCAGACGCAGTACAACATGCTGAAGAACAACATCACGCACTTCTCCGTAAAACAGCAGTGGCAGACGACGCTCCATGCTCTTGAAAATGTAACCGTCGCCAACAGGTTCGGGGAGACGGCGGGCATGAGCATCGCCCTCAATACCAACTCGCCGTCCGCATCGAGTACGGCATGGAAGGCTGTCACTGTCACCATGAACGGCAGCGCACCGACCTACCTTGCCAGTCAGTCTCTCGGCAGTTCCCGCACCTCGCAGCTTGCCTTGATTGAAACCTCCGATGCCGTCTCTCCCGACTGCCTTACGGCTGTGGGGCAGTACCGGAGCGATCGGAGCACCAACATCACACCCAATAACGCACTGCTCTCTCAGCAGTTCGATGGCAGCGACAGCACCAACAGCGAAGTCCAGCAGCTTAACCTCCTGAATGCGGCAGAGGCGCAAAAGGCAGCAGAGATGCAATCTCAGGGTACGTTGCAGGCTTGCCTCGCTTCGCAGATGACGATCGCCAATATGGAGCGGCGGAACGCCCAGGCTGAAGACCTCAACACTGCCGTCTTTGTCCAGCAGCAGCGCTCGGCTAACGACACCAGCGCCGCCAATGAAGGCAGCACCTGGGATACCTATCTTCCCTAATCGGAGACCGCAATGTTGAAAGCGATCAATACGAAAATCCTGCTCGCCATCCTCGCGGTTCTCACGGCGATTGGTGGCGCGCTTACCTACCAGCGGCACGAGGCGGCGAAAGCCGCCGCTGCCGCGGCCAAAGCAGCGGCCATCCTTCAGCAAGAGCAGAAGGAGGCCGAAGAACAAAAAGCCCAGGCTGAGGCGTTCCGGCGGCGCGTAGAGGTAGACAAGAAGAAGCACAACTCCGCCGCCGCCCATGAAGGCAAGACCTGGCAGAAGTACATCCCCTAAACGCAACTGAGGGAGAGTAGCGATATGGTTTCCGTAGCTCTATTAGCGCAGGCGCTTCCAAGTACAAGTTCCGGTGTCGATTGGCTGTATCAGTTCACCAACAACCTTACCAATCTGACCACGCAGAACGGTGGGGCACTCACGCAACTTGGATTGACGGAGCTGGCTTGCATCTCTCTCTTTGCGCTTATCAGCCTGGTCATCAACTGGAATACCACCAGCATGACGTTTCGCTTTCATGCCCAGCCAGTCCATGCGGGTGATTTGGTCAATTTCCTTTTGCGGCTCATTATCTGCTGCCTGCTCGAAAGCTATTGGGTGAATCCATTCCCCGGCGCGAGCTTCGGCATCAATCACTTCTTTTCATACATTGCTCAGGCAATGGTAGCGGCCTTCGATCAAAATTCACTCAATAACCTGCTTCAGCTCTTGAAGACAGCTGGCGACAATACCGCGATGCCCTCGCTCATGGCTCCGGTTCAGATCCTTTGCTACTTCGTCGTGCAGGCGCTTCTCGGCATCTCATCCGCCATCCTTTTTGTGATTAATTGCAGCGCCTTCATCCTCTATGGCGTGACCGCTCTGTTTGGCCCCATCTTTATCCCTCTGCTGATGACGAAGACCTTCCGGGCAAAGTTCTTTCACTTCCTTGACGTGCTTATCAGCTTTGCGATGATTCGCGCCGTTGCCGCAGCTTTCATTTTCGTTTGGGGCGGCTTTATGAACGCCTTTATCCAACAGACATTCAATGGAAATTATTCGATAGAAATGTGGCTTGCCAACCTGATTCCATGCACTATGGTATTCATCGCCTTCATCATCAACATGCTCTATATCCCGAGTATGACCCAGGCGATCTTCGGCGGCGCGGCAGGCGCGGTGGAGAGCATGACAAGGCTCGCCACAACTGCTGCTTCAACCGTCGCCATGATGGGAGGAGCGTGAGCTTATGTTTGAGTACCTATTGCGTGTGAAAGCCCTGCATCGTCTTGGAATGGGAAAGCCCTTTAGGGCTTTGTTTGTCCTGGTCCTAATAGGGGCCATTGTCGCAGGTATGATCTATGCCTTCGCCGTGTTCCAAGCCATAAGCAAAAGGAGCGAATCTCCCCATGTCCACACACAGAGCGCCCATTGATGCTTCCTTGACGCCCGAACAAGCGTTGCTCACGGACCAAATCGGCAATGAGATCTATGCCTCGCACTATGCCGAGCGAAAAGCATACCGCTTCATCCTTGCCTGTGGAACGGTACTCCTTTGCGGTTCGATGTGGCTCAATCTCTCGCTGGCTCGCCGCCCACTCGTAAACCGCTACATCCGCATTGATGAGATGGGCCGCGCCCAGGCCATTCAGTACAGCGACTTGAACTACAGCCCGCGTGAGGGGGAGATACGGACATACCTCACAGATTGGGCAAACTACCGCTACACTATCAGCCGCGACACCATCGCCAAGAAATACCCCCTCAATTACTACTTCCTGTCCGGCAATCTCGCCTCGCAGTTGATGACCGACGACAACCATAATCATCTGGTATCCCAAGTGGTCGGCGGGCAGATCGAGCAGAGCGATGTAGAGGTAAAGGATGTCACCATCACGTCCATGTCTCAGGAGACCGTACAGGGTGCAATGATGGCACGTGGAACGGCGCTCTTGGCATTGGACAAGCTCTACTCGCCCAGTCACTCGCGGGAGCCGAGAACGGAGCATTGGATGCTCAGTATCACCTACTACCTTAATCCCAAACAGGTCAGCGACCAAGCCAAGATTTTCCCGCAATATGAGTTCATCAATCCGCTTGGATTGACCATCACTGAGTTTCACGAAAACCGTGTCTCGGATGACCCGATTGCACCCGGTGCTCCAGCGGCGACGACAGACGGAGCAGTCCGGTGAGCTTCGAGCTGATATTGCCGTTCTTTCCCGACGAGTTGCGGACGCTCTTGTTGGACCCGTCCATCTCCGATTTGATGATTAACGGGACGACCGGAGTGTTTGCGGATCGTGGCGGCGTGGTTGAGCATATTGCGCTCTCCACACCTTACAGCAACGACCGCTTGCAGGCCGCGATTGAGCGGGTCGCCCGCATCCTCGGCCAAGACCTTACCAGCCAGAATCCCATCCTGAATACCCGCCTGCCGGACGGCTCCAGAGTCGCCGTCGTCGGCTCGCCATCGTCCATTAACGGGCCGACGTTCACGGTGCGGAAATTCAATCGCTGGTTCACGTCCGATGAGCTGATTGCATCAGGCAGCTTGCCGAAAGAGATTCGGGACAGGGTTGTAGGCTTCATTGGAGAGCGGAAGAACGGCATCATCAGTGGCGGAACGGGTAGTGGGAAGACAACTCTGATGAAGGCATTGCTGGACCATGTGCCGATGCAGGAACGGCTCATCGTCATCGAGCAGCCTGCAGAGCTGAAGATAGCGCATCCGAACGCCGTCCGTTGGGAGGCAATCGAAGCCATTCCCGGTCAGGTTGCCGTCGCGCCGAGCCAGCTCTTGGCCGCAGCTCTGCGCCACCGTCCCGACCGGATCATCATGGGCGAGATACGCGATGAGACCGGCTATGACCTCTTGCAAGCCATGAATACGGGGCATGGTGGAACGCTCTCAACCATCCATGCAAAAAGCGCGTGGGACGCCTTGAATCGGCTCTCTGACCTTGCCTTGGGTGCGAGGCCCAATCTCAACCATTCGTTCATCCGTTCGGAGACGGCTGAGGCCATCGACTTTGTACTGTACTGCGAGCGCGACCATGCGGGCCGGCGCAGAGTACGCGAGCTTATTGCCGTAAAGGGATATAGCCATGCAGAGCAGTCCTTTGAGACAGAGGAAATCTATCGCGCTAAGTCTGCGGCAGCGACGGCATGAGACACGAATGGAATCGGAGTCGTTATGATGCTTCTCACCCACAACACGGAGTCGAATCTTTCGACCGGAAGGTGCGCGCCTGAGCATGGCGCAGGCCGCCTGAAGACATTCGGTTTCGGAGCGAACTTGCGGCTCTATGCGGACCCTTGGTGGAGGGCGGGTGAACCCTGTTCGCGGATCTATGGCATCGCCATGAAGCGGATAAAGAGGATCGTTCAGGCAGGTGTCTCCAGTATGTATCCCGCTTTCTGCACGGTCACTGCTTCGGGGTCAAACCGACGCCCGGCGGCAGGCTCGTTCTTCTGCTTCGGCTTGCGCCGCCTTCGGTTACGGTTTCCGTCTGTGACGGACCCTCCGTAAATGCAGAACTTCGGCCTTGGGAGTCGGACCCACTCGCTGGGCTCCGCCAGGTGTGACCCGAGCAGATCGGGAATTTCAAAAACGGAGACACAATCATGTACCTGAACAAAGTAATCCTCATGGGCTTCCTAGGCGGCGATGCAGTCGTTCGCACCGGCAAAAACAACAAGCAGTTCACCACGCTCTCCCTTGCCACAAAGGAGTCCCGCAAAGACAAAGAGACCGGCAAGTATAACGAGCGCACCGAGTGGCATAACCTCATCGTCTTCGGCAAGCTGGCAGAGTTCGCGGCCAAGCTCAAGAAGGGCGCTCACATCCAGATCGAGGGCAAGATTCAGCACTCCGAATACAAGGGTGTGAAGACCGACACGATCCGGGTAACTTCCATCCTCAAACTCGACCGCGCGGAGCGGGTTGCCGCCGAGGACGAGTTCGATGAGACCTTCGATGAGGACGTGGCCGCATAGTCCATTTCCTTCACGCAGAAGCCCGGTGAAAGCCGGGCTTCTCTTCTGCTAACGCCCACAGGTTCACACTCGCAAGAGGTGCCAGCATGAGTCAAATTGCTGCCAGCTTTCTCAGACGTTGTTTTGCTCCCGAAGAGACGATAGCCATCCTGCTCCGCAGACAGGATGATGCCGCAGCTCCGATGCAACGAGTCGTGCGGTTGGAGCAAGTTTTGGAGACGCCATATATGGCGTGGCTTTCCTACGAAAACCAACATGGTCGCAACAATATCTATGTCGCTGCCAATCCAGTTCACCCCGGCAGCCGCAAGCGGACGAAGGAGAGCATCGCATCCGTACGCCATCTATATATAGACATCGACACGGACGGGGACGTCCGTCTCGCTGCGCTTCGGGCATCGGATATGGTGCCGTCGCCGACCTCAATCCTCTCCACATCCCCCGGCAAGTATCAGGTGCTTTGGAGGGTCGAAGGCTTCGCCTTTGCGCGGCAGGAACAGACGCTCAAGCTGCTCGCTATCGCCTTCGGCGGCGATCCCGCTTGCACCGATTGCAACCGTGTCCTTCGGGTCCCCGGTTTCCTGAATCGGAAGTCCGATCCGGCGGACCGAGTCACCGTCGAATATCCCGACGATTCCATCTGGACTCCCGATGATTTCCGGCTGGATGCGGGAGCGGTCGATGCCATGCTTTTTGACCATGCCATCCCTGCCCGGAAGCGGCCCGGTAAGCAGAGTAATTCGGAGGGCGATTGGGCATGGGTTTCCCATGAGCTTGCCCACGGCAAAGATGCCATAAAGCTGACGCGGGAGCTGGCTTCGCGTCGCTCCGACAAGCCCAATCCTCTCTACTACGCCCAACGCACCGTCGATGTCGCCTCGGCGCGCCTCTGGCTCATCGAAGGCATCCGAACCGACGACGTGATTACCATGCTCGAATCCCGCCGCCGCTTCGAGCTTCCTGTCGCTCTTTGCTCCGTTCGTGCGCGGGAGATTACAACCACGGCACAACGGATGATTACCCGTAGAAAATCCGTCTGAGTTCAACCCCTAAGGAGAATGCAATGCCATTGCTTGAAGTCACCCAAATCCGATATGTAAACGCGACCGTCCGGCTGGACGAGACGACCGCCTCACAGGTCGATCAATATGCCACCTTCATCCACGCATCCGCCGACGATGTGGTCGACAAAGCCCTCGCCTATGTCTTCTCGAAAGACCGTGACTTTCAGGACTTTCTGAGGACGCCTGAAGCGCAACAAATCACACCGAAGTTGCGCGTTCGCAGGGCCGCGATCGAGGCGGTGGAATCGTTCGCGAAGAAGCCGATTTCCGTAGCGTCATTGCCTTCCCAAACACCGGCAGTCGTGGCGGGATTGAGAGCATGATTCCCCGTCAATATCCGTGGCAGTACCAGAGCGGTGCTGCGCACCGGGTGTATCTCGACACTCCACCCCTCGTAGGGTCGTGCTGGAGCGCTATAAAGCGCCCTGACTCGCTAACGGCAAACAAAGAACTTACAGCGGTCAGAGCGCTTTGGAGCGCCTTGCAGCGCTTCGGGGCGCTCTGACTTTTCGAGGAATTTCCGATGCCCTTACTTGATGAAACGAAGCTCGCAGAGAAGGCCGTCAAGCGCGCAGGCTATCGCGTCAAGACAGCCGGAACGAAGCTGAACACCGAGGAGCTTGCAGCTCTTGAAAAGCATTGCCGCGACAAAGGCGAGACTCCCGGCGAACTTATCCGCCAGCTCATCCTTACCGAGTTGGGCCGCGTGACGAGAGCAGACCCGGCCAGCAATCCCACACTGACTGAGGTTCTAGGTGTTCGGCTTCTGCTCGTGAATGTCCTTCGCCCACTCGCCGCAGGGCAGAATCTATCGCTCGAAGCGTTCGACAAGCTGCTTGACCAGATCAGCAATTTGAAACATGAAATGGCCGGAAAAGTTCTGGTCGAACAAAGGAGATAAGACGATGGCAAAGACAACGTGGGGGCGGAAAGAAACGATCATCTGGCCGCAGAACCGGCCCATCTATACTTATGGCGCGATCATCGCCGCCATCATTCTTACACTTCTATTTTTGTATGGCCGCCTTCGGTTCCTCGGTACGACCTTGCAGCGGTTTTACACGCCGGTTTATGTGCGTACTTCCATCTTCGGATCATTCAGTCGCACACACCGCAGCCAGTACCGGATGCTTTTTCTGACGGGACGCGGCACGAAGCCGAGTCCTGCCATGAATGATGATGTCGTGCGTGGTAAGACCGTGGAACCGGGAGGCCGAATCATCCCTCTGGCGCTTTCCTCCGCCGCGCTCCAGCATGGGGAGGACTTGCTCTTTCGCGGCCCGGTGCGGAGCTACGTGGATGCCCGGTTATGCGACTACCTCAAGGTATCCATCTATAAGGGTAACGACCTGTCCGCGATCTTAAAAGCTCCGCTACTTTGTGGCGCTGGACTCTTTCTGGTACTCCTGCCGTTCGCCGTCACCAAGGACGTGAAGCGCCAGAAATCGCTCAAGTACGGACGGCGGCTGAAAGGCCCGGAACGGCTTACGCCGCAGGAGTTCAATCGCACGGTCAAAGGGAATGGCATCGGCTTCAAAAGCGATGGCATGAAAGAGATGATTCGGATTCCGGCGAAGGCCGAAGCACAGCACATGCAGATCATTGGGGATACCGGAGCCGGTAAGTCCGCGATGCTTTTTCAGGTGCTCCGACAGGTACGAGGCCGGGGAGATTCCGCCATTGTGTACGACCCGGCACGCGAGTTCGTGAAGCGATTTTACGACCCTACACGCGGTGATGTGATCCTCAATCCGCTGGACAAGCGTTGCCCGTATTGGGGACCAGCCGAGGAGCTGCGCAGCCGCTCCGAAGCAAAGGCCCTGGCCGCGTCTCTCTTCCAGCCACCGCAAGATCGCAAGGGCGAGTTCTTTATCGAATCGCCGCAGAAAATCTTTGCTTTCCTGATGGCCTATGGCCCAACGCCCGACGAGCTGGTGCAGTGGATGTCGAACCCGGACGAGATCGATCGCCGACTGAAAGGCACCGAGCACGCGCACCTGATCGACCCACGAGCACACCAGCAGCGGGCCGGTGTTCTTGGCTCGCTTGGATTGGTCGCGGATAGCCTGCGTTTGCTTCCCAAGAGAGAGGAAGGCAATGGCGCATGGACGGCAACCGAATGGGCTGAGAAGCGGCAGGGTTGGGTCTTCATTACCTCTCTGCCAGCCGAGCGCGAAGCCCTCCGGCCTTTGCAGAGTTTGTGGATTGACTGGCTGGTGTTGCGGCTGCTGAATGAGCCGACGAAAGAGCAAAAGCGAGTCTGGTTTGTCATTGACGAGCTGGCGAGCTTGCAGAAGTTGCCACAGCTTCATACAGCGATCACCGAGGGAAGGAAGGGACAGAATCCCGTAGTGCTTGGCTTCCAGGGGAAGGCACAGCTTGAGTACCTGTACGGGCATCTTGCCGAGGTGATGCTGTCGCAGCCTGCAACCAGCGTTTGGCTCACGACGAAGGAACCGAACGCGGGTGAATGGGTGAGCAAGTTTATCGGCAAGGTTGAGATTGAGCGGCTGCGCGAGACGCACTTCGACGGCACCCGCGCAGGACACAATTTCACCATTGAGAGACAGGTGGAGCCGCTGGTATTGGAGTCGGAAATCTCCGGTCTCCCCGATCTTCACGCCTTTATGAAATATCAGAATTACGTGACCTATTTTTCGTTTCCATACTTTGATATGCCGGAGGTCGCCAAGCCCTTCGAGTTGCGCGAGCGCACAGACGACAAGCTGCCTTACGATCCCAAAGCGGTGCGCGGCGGCAGGCCGGAGGCGGAACTGAAGCAGGAGCCGGAAGCCTCCACTCCGGCCCCCGAACCCAATGAGCCTGCAGCCTCAGAGGTGATCGAGCCGGAGCTCTCTACCGTCCCCGATGCCCACGAAGAACAGAACGTGATTACCCACGGTTGAGGAATTGCCATGCTGAATATCTCGAAACCGCTGTCCGCAAGCCAGGCACAGACCTACCACGCCAAAGAGTTCACCGCCGCCGAACAAAACTATTGGAAGCAGGGCGACACGATTCAGGGCGAGTGGCACGGAAAGCTCGCCGCCAAATTTGGGTTGTCAGGAGCCGTGGGTGCGGAGGAATTTGCCCATTTGTCGGAGGGGCAACATCCTGAAACCGGCAAGCAGTTGGTATTGCATCGCACCGTCCATGAGTACAAGAACGGGGATGGGGAGATGGTCTCCCCGGTCGAGCATCGCGCCGGTTGGGATGCGACGTTCTCAGCACCCAAGTCCATCTCACTCACCGCCCTTGTCGGTGGCGATGATCGGGTGCGCGAGGCGCACCGCGAGGCCGTCAACGTCGCCTTGAATGAATTGGAGAGGTACACGCAGGCCCGCATCGGCGGCAATCACCCTGCCGAAACAACCGGGCAGTTTGCGGCGGCGAAGTTTGAGCATGACACCGCGCGTCCCGTAGACGGATACGCCGCGCCGCAGCTCCACACGCACGTTGTCGTCTTCAATATGACAGAGTGCGACAACGGAAAGATGCGGGCTTTGCAACCGCACTCTCTTTTTGCGAGCCAGCAGTTTGCCACGGCTGTCTATCAGTCCCATCTCACATGCAAGCTGCGCTCTCTCGGCTACGAGATCGAGGCCGGAAAGAGCGGAGCGCCGGACATTAAAGGCTACACGCGGGAGTACCTTGACGCCTCCAGCCCACGCCGCCAGCAGATTGAGGAGGCTCTGTCTCGCAGTGGCTTCACCGGGCCAGAGGCCGCGCAGATCGCAGCGCACAACACCCGCGATAAGAAAGTCATTCTGTCTCCCTATCAAATACTGGCCGCGCACCGGCAGATCGCGGATGAGTTCGGCAATCAGGCCGACAAGGTTGTGGCCGAAGCGCGGGAGCGCAGAAAAGAACAGGCGCAGGAACAGCCCGTCAATGAACGGCAGCAGCAGGTGCGTGAGGCCATCACCTTCGCCCGCGACAAGGGCTTTGAGCGGGAGGCCGTCGTGGACGAACGCGCTCTCTATGTGGATGCGTTGCGCCGTGGCATGGGAGGGATGACCTACCCAGAGGTCCGCGCCAGCTTCGAGGCGCGGGTCGCCTCTGGCGAGTTCAAGGAGATTGCCGAGGACGGCGTGAAGGCCGGACGCAGATTCACGACGGCGGCGACCATCAAGGCCGAGAGTGAAATCGTCCAGAAGGTGCAGGATGGGCAGAGCCGCGCACCGCAGATCATGTCGATTGAGGCCGCAGTCCCGCTTGCGGATTCACGCCCTCATTTCAATGCCGCACAGAAGAGGGTTGTCGAAGAAGTTTTGACCTCACGCGATCGCGTGCAGGGATTGCAGGGGCGAGCCGGATCAGGCAAAACTTCAGTGCTCTCTCTCATACGTGAAGCAGCCGAAAAGAACGGCTATGCCGTGGAAGGTTTTGCGCCGACATCGCGTGCTGCGAACCAGCTCCGTGATGCTGGCATTAAGGCAGACACGTTGCAACGCTTCCTCGCAGGCGGCGGCCTGCCGGCAGCCGGCGATCCCGCAAGCAGGCATCTCTACATGGTCGATGAATCCTCTTTAGCATCGACGCAGCAGATGCGTGACTTCCTGAATAAGATTGCTCCGCAGGATAGGGTGCTCTTGATTGGCGACACGCACCAGCATCAGGGCGTCGACGCCGGAAAGCCCTTCGAGCAGTTGCAGGAAGCGGGCATGAGAACAGCGCAGCTCGATCAGATCATCCGCCAGAAAGATCCCGAGCTACTGAAAGCCGTCGAGCACCTGTCCAACAACGAGACTGCTATCGGCGTCGAGATGCTTTCGCAGCAAGGACGGATTACGGAGATTGTTGACCCGCAGGAACGCATCGCGGCTATCGCAAAAAGCTACGCCACACGTCCCGACAATACGCTCATCGTGTCGCCGGATAACGCTTCGCGGCGCGCCATCAATCAGGCTGTCCGCCAGGAGTTGCAAGCGCTCGGCGTCGTTGACACCAAGGACCATTCCATGTCCGTGCTGACGCCGCGTAATGATATGACCGGCGCAGATCGGGAGTGGGCAAGTCGTTATGAGCTGGGAGATGTTCTCCATTACACCCGCGGCAGCAAAGAGCATGGCATCGAGAGTCGAAGCTACGCCCGCGTCGTCGGCACAAACCCGAAAGAGAATCTTGTCACCGTACAGAAGCAGGACGGCCACCAGATCACCTATGACCCCTCGCGGCTGCGCGGCATCGCAGCCTACCGCGAGATCGAGCGTGAATTTGCTACTGGAGATAAGGTCCAATTTACAGCCCCATCAAGGGATTTGCAGGTAGCCAATCGTGACCTCGCCACGATCCAGCACATCGGGGATGACGGCAAGATCAGCGTCCGCATGGATGGCGCAAAAGACAGAATCGTGCGCTTCGATGCTGACAAGATGCGGCACTTCGACCACGGCTACGCCGTGACCTCACACAGCTCGCAGGGGCTCACTTCGGAGCGCGTGCTGGTGAACATGGATACGGAAGTTCACCCGGAGCTGATGAGCAACAGATTTGCATACGTTTCAGTGTCGCGGGCCTCGCATGACGCGCAGATTTACACCAATGATGCCGCTTCACTCGCGGCACGTCTCAGCCACGATGTCAGCAAGGCTTCTGCGATTGAGTTTGGTAAGAACCAGAATTCGGTTGCGAGTACGGGGTTAAAGCAGACTCAGGCATCAAACGCAGTATCGGCTTTGGGACTTGGCTTGGCTCCCTAAACGAGCCACACCACCAAGACCGTCTGGCCACACCAGTACCGTCAAAGATCAAGATGCTGCGATGGAATCTACAAAGACAGCGAGATTCATTTTGAGCTTCACTGAGGCTTGGGGATTCGTGGATCAAAACGTCAGGCTTTGGAAGCCTGTTGACGACGCCACTTGCGCAAGTATTTCCTCTGTACTTTAAGCAGTGGCTCAAAATCGACCGGTTCTGGTGGTTTAATCCCTTCTGCCTTCAGCTGTGCGAGTTCCAAACCTCGTCTGATTCTGAAACCAATCGGCATTTTGGTACAGGCCACCAGCGTTTTCTCATCAAGACCGATCTCCTGCAGCAGCGCGGCGTGGTAAAGAGGTGTCAGCCCCTCAGTCAGTTCCATGATCTCTCGTAGGAACACCTCCCTATTTTCATTCCTATCTTCCGACCCTCCATAGTGAGAGATATTGTTCCTGCGGACTCTGCAGCGCACAGCGAACGCATCCAAACTGTTTTTGGTGATTTTCCAGGGCAACCCGGAAAATGTGCTGGTGATTCGATTTTCGAGTGGTGGCTCAGTCCTGTTGCGAAGTTGCCCTTTCAGCCAACCGCGTTCGTCAGAGTTGAGGAGTTCACCGGCCTTCTTCAAAATACCTTTGATCCTCTTCTTTTGACTTCTGGACTCGACTGGTTTGGGATTCATTCCTCGATGGAGCGATTCGATTCCCCAGATCAAATTCACAAAGCGATGCTCGATGTACATCGGCATATTCCTGAGCGCACCCAAATACAGGTAGAAACCGGGTCCGTACTGTCTTCTCTTCCTCCTCCAGTTCGAATAAAGCGTGCCGAATATATCCCGCATTTGAGGAAACGTCGTCCATAAACTGGGCATCTCGGGAGGTTGGTTCTTCTCCATGTTCCGCCAAAAGTAAAGAGTGTACGTTTCGACCTTATCGCCCTCTGTTCTTGTAATCAGCGGCCAGTCCAGGCTGTAGTAGGTTCCGGTCAGAATCGCAAAGAACTCCTCAATGTGACCGAATTCCTGACGCAACACTTCCGCGGTAGTCGCCTTCGTTCGACTATATTCAAGCCGTTCATATTGGCGAAAGGAGATCTCCCTATATTTAATCTCTTCCAACGCGGTACAGTGAAAATCCGTTCGCAGCAAAATCTTGCCATCTTCCAGCTCGTACTCAATAGGTGCGGCGACATAGCTTACATCCCGTGAGCGTTCGTCGCCATCCGCCTTTTCTCGGCTCACAATCAATGCATCGTTCCAAATCCACTGTTCGAGGCCAGTGAGGGAGATCGAGAGCTTCGTAAACCGAAGAGACTTTGCGCTTCGCGTTGTGGCTGTGTCGCCGACCAGACAGAAGTCGGAATCGAATTGTTCACTTGGCCTTCCGTCGATCATCCGGCCGAGGGCGCGGTACATAATATTCCGGAGATAGACGCATCGGCTTTCGCCATCAATTTTTCCGGCGATGGACCTCCCCGCAAAGGCCCCCGGGTCGCCATCAAGATGCGCGGCATTGGGAGAGGTCATGGCCAGGAACTTCGACCGAAGGAGAGAGTCCGTCACGTTCAATCGCACCCTGCCGTCCTCTCTAATGCTGAGAATTCCAGGCACGCCGAAGGGAGGAACAAATTGTCCCCTCGGCGTCTTCTCGCCATGCCACCAGAAGTGGCCGCGCTTTTCCATAATGAAGTCGGCCGATCCCGACATGTGCTGGCTCCCTATAAATGATTTGGCAGCTCCCGGTTAGGGGACTGGCAAAGATTCGGCGAGGCAATCTCCTGAGAGTAAGGCATCCGCGCATGATCCTGCCATTAGACTAACTGCTAGAAACGAGTCGCAATGAACACACTTCGCATCGCTTACATCATTTGTTCCGCTGCAACCGCGATCTGCGCGCTTGTTGCCGCTAGCTATTGGTATCTTTCGAGTCGTCCAACGCCCGCGCTTGGCGATCCCCCTGTTGCCTCCATCAGCGATGTCCCCGAGTTGCACATCATGAGCGCCCAGGCAGATGTTTACGAAGTTCAGGTGGCTCTTGCTGAAGCATCTCGACTTAACAAGAAGGCAGCAATTTGGAGTGCCATCGCTGCATTGTTTGGAGCTGCCGCGGCGATTCTTGGCATCGCATAAAGGACTAATGGTGCAGTGCTCTTTGTGGAACAACAGTTTTATGCGAAATGGGAGCCGATGTTCCCGGATCGCCCTTGGGGCCTTGCGGCCCCGGAGGTCCCTGTAGGAGTTTCTGTAAATCGGAATTCGTGCGAATTGCTTTAGCAGCCGCACTTCCAGGCTGCTGCATGAACACAGCGACGCAACCCAAGACCGCAATCAAGACGCTCGCTGATGCGAAATTTCGGATCGCAGTATGAGCGACTGCCATCTGCGTGACTTTCTTGTTGATGTTCTCTTCCATCTGCTGAAGGCGTTTGCAATTTCGCAATGCGGTTGGTCGGCACTGCTCCGATGGCCCCGCCGTCGAGGAGCTAATTGGCGAGCCAATATAGTCGTCGATACTTGCGCTGATCCAGCTTGCGCGCTTCAAACCTTGAATCGCCGCTAGTGTCGAACTAATAATTTGGAGGCTTAAATACAGTAGCGTGACGCAAGCCAAGGAGCGGATACCGCGAGGACTGTCACTCAGCCCGCCATTCATAATTGCGAATATCCCACCGATCAGCAAACTCGCTGTGATCGAAGTCAATCCCAAAATACCGCCAAGTCTTGCTTCGACGCTCTTCAGGCGTTCGGTTTCTTCTCCGCACAGTTCAGCGTAGCCCTTCGCCAGCGCCTCTGGGTCTGAATATGTCTCGACCAAATGCACCTGCTCTTCCTGGCGGCGTTGCTGATCATCTTTTTCCTTTTGAGATAGTGGTTCCACCATCGGATAGAACCAATCACGGAAATCAGCGCCTGTCACTGTGCCCCCTCCGAAAGCCATTTTGCAATGGAGCGTGAGATACCGAGGGACAGCATCTCGTCGATCCAAAGCCATTGGCCATTGGGATTGATCTCCAGGAACACGTAGCGTCCATCTGGTGTCCGCACCAAGTCGATTGCTCCGTAGGCAAGCGATAACCGCGACATCAGTTCGAAAAGTGATCGCTGTAATGGTTCCGGCAACTCAATAGGAGCATGGGGCAACAGCGGATTTTCCGTCTTACGCCAATCAATTATTGCGTTGGGGTCTGACTGTGAATCAATCGAAACTGCAACGAGCCTCCGGCCAACAATAGTGACACGGATGTCATAAGCCTTCGGAAGAAGTTCCTGATAGATTGTCGGACTTAGTGCAGCATCTGACAGATCATTCATCACCTCGTCCTCAAGTTTGGTCGTAAAGACGGCGCACTCGACTCCGTTTTTGACGACATAACCACTCCGTACTGGCTTGGCAATGATGGGTTTATGTTGCTGATAGAACTCGCGGATACTCTCTGGCCGATTGGAGATCAGTGTCTTCGGTACATCCAGCCCGACTTGAGTTGCCACTTGTAACTGATAAGGCTTAAACTCCGCTTTCCAAATGGCACCAGGATGGCTCATCCAGCGCGTTTTGTGACCTATCAGACCACCGATAAGGGCACTTCGATTCTCTCGCACACAAAAGTCATAGACGCCAGCATCCATGTCAGCGGGCATCGTCGGTACGCGCAGACGCCGATACCACACAGCGCCAAACCAGTCCTCAGTACAGGCTCTGTCTGAGAAAATCGCCGTTGGTTTAGTGACGCCTATCGAATAATCAATAACTCCAGAGAAAGGTAGATCCTCTGTATTTACACGGACGACAGGAGTCCCCATATCCTGCAACGCGCGCACCACGGGGTCCGTTGCCAAATCCACAATCGTGCTGACAATGAGGACAGGAGATTTAGGCGTAATCGGTGGACTCCTGCTGCACCGCCGTCTTCGTCTGGCCGTGACCGAGAAGTTCGATATGTTCCGACGCAGAGGCCCACACGCCTTGGTGTTCGACCTCTGCGGTTTGAGTCTCTGGATTCTGCCGTAATGGTGGATGTGGCTGGGCAGGAAGTGGAGTCGCAAAGCGCGACAATAGTGGTTCGCTTGCCATGAGAACTTTGCCTTTCAATTATCGTCGGTTGATTCTTCAGAAATGAAGGTTATAGATGTCTCCCCGGAACCAGAACGAGAACTGCTGCCCGGTCGAACACTCACCGGCAAATCTTCCCGTTCCGTCTCGAAGTCAGTCCAAGGTCGAGGCGAGTTTTGTTGGTCTGACTGCCCTCGATTACTCATCATCAGTGGTTTCATTGCGTACTTTTGTGAAGCGGCTCTCACCGCGGCTATTCAAGAAGGATTCCGCAACAACAGGACTCCGTTCGGTATTCGACACGCCAATTTCTTCTGGCCCACTGGGTTCACCGACGCGCCCAAATGGCGCTGCAAAACGCACCAGCAACGGGACATTAGTTGTCATCGGTTGTCTCGTGCTTTACATCCGTGATCCGTGTCGCTGAATCAAAAAGAACTTCCGCACCGAATCCTACCGCCGCTGGAAGTTCCTCTTCACTTGTGAAGAAATCACGCCGGCCGGAAGAATCGGTTTGGGCGAGGGGTCGAGTATCCAAGCCAAGTAACATGGTCTCTCCTTGTTGCACACGTACTCTTTCTAGCTTGTGTGCATCTGGATTGCTTTATCGCTTTGAAGCGAGAATTATAAACTACGAAGTGACGCTTGCAGGCGCAACACGCTGGAGGAGAAAGCATCCCCCCTCAGTCGCCTGCATCAATTTCAGGCGGCCAAAAGAACCCGGTTTCGAGGTTGGGACTTCTCGGCTCACCATCCGGCCTCCCGTGCCACATGCGCCATCTTTCGATTTCGTTTAGCAATGCGAATGCCGACCTTCTGCGTAGCGGGTCGTTCCGGACCATCTCCATGAGCCGGCTTCGAATTGCGTTGGAACTGCGCGGCACCATCGTGACTGCATTGGATGAACCGGGATAGGGCCGATGCTCTACGAAGGTCTCCTCAATGGTCTTGTGCAATTCATACGAGGCGCCTCCAACGTTGCCGTCTCGAAGCAGTTGCAGCGACGCCAGCAAGGCGTCGGTGGTGCCGAGATTCGCCAACACCTTTCCGAGCACGACCGCATGCGTAGCTGGAATATTCTCCTGAGCCAGGTCAAACATTCGCTGCCGAATTGCAGTATCACGCTGCGCCAGTTCGACGAGTCTGCGAACCAGTCTGCCGTCATGATGACGGATCAGCTCGTTAGATAAGGTCGGGAGAGCAGGATCAATGAAGCTTAGAAGCAGGTCGCGAGCTTCCTGAGAATCAAAGTGAGCGACGGCGTCGATCCACTCATAACCCAAATATTGAACGCGCACGGTATCGCTGGCCAGTTCTCGTAGTAGCGCCACGGCATCGGGACAGTGGCTGTACCCTAATGCCTTTACCAGCGCTCGCGTCCCTTCCATCGACATGAGCTTTTCCTCGATCAACTGTCGCACCCGTTGAATGCTCGCACTCGGGTCGTCAGTGAAAAGAACAATACTAACAACGTGCGACATGGGGCTTGATTCCTGCGTGTTCCAGCGATGCCCGCGGACGTGTTCGATGATCGGTTCAACGATCTCCCAAGTCTTCGCCGACGGCAAAACGGCTCCGTGCACTAAAAGAGCTTCGAGTCCGTGGATGCGGGGCCAAGCATCGTACAAGAAAAATGGCTGTGTGGATGCGTGATGTGTTCTCGGCCTCGAGCGCTCGATCTGCGGATAACTCAGGATCTCTAAAATCAACTCGGTGGAAGCTCGCCCATCCAGTTCCGCCAAGACAATGGCAAGGTGCTTCAACCGCCAGTTGAGTCCAGCGGGCTGGGGTTCCGCTGCCCGCTCAGCGGCCAATATCTTGATATGTTGTCTTAACACGGCAGCGAGTTCGGTTCTTTGCGGCTCCTGAAAAATCGATTCCGCCTGACCCTCTCTGGCTTTCCAGATATCGCTGGGGTCTTTGCTTCGCATCGGCCATGCCCTCGCGCGGAAGAGCGGTGAAGTACGTTCACTTCGGGCCAGTTGGAAGAGACCCCAGGCAGCATCGAGTTCGTAGTCGGGAGCCGTCAAAAGCCGAATCAATAAATCTCTGGCGGCGTCGGAAGCCAGATGGATCATCGCCTGGACATACCATGACGTCCAGCTCATCACAGCTCCGTTGCCTTGCTTGCTAAGGTGGTCCGCGGCTCGTGCCAGCCGGCCGATTCGGACTCGCTCGATATCGGCCTCGACCAAGCGCTCGATTGTGGCCAGGTCGGAGAGTTCGCCGACCTGAGCCATGACCGTGGCGAAATACCCTTTCAACTGTCCGCTGAAGTCATCCTGGGCGAGTACAGTCGGAACCGCCGCGTTGAGACAATTGCGCAACGCTTTACGCGCTTCCGCTGATAACCCCTCCCAGAGCGGCGTATCGTCTCGTCCGGCTATATGGAAAATCTCAGTAACGGCCTCGATCTCGACTGCATCAGTCTTGCCGCCGATTTCCTGCAAAATGCCATCGACGACCTCGTCTGCTGGCATCCCTCGCAGCAGGTCCTCCAACTGTCTTGAAAGCTTTGCTTCTGCCTGCTTGTCATCACCGGGCTTGCTGGTGGCGATGATCGGAGCCAGCTCGCAGATTCGGCGAAACAGGCGTTGCACGATTTCGCGGTCCGCGAATTTTCGGAGCAGCGGGATAACGCCCGGTACTCTCGTTTCAGTGAGATCATCGCTGGTAACTCGATTCAGAAACTCGTCCCGCTGGGCCGCGGTTAGCCCGTCGACAAGGTCGGTCCAACCGTCCGGGCGAAGTGCTCCTGCCAGTAGGCTCTGGACGACCCATGTGGTTACCCATTGCGAGTCCGACCTCCTCAGCATTTCTATTGTGGCCCGGAGTTCCCGGCCTTGAAGATCACGGCTCTCCAGTTCTCTGACTTGGTCGGCCTCCAACTGGGAGAGCGACTCTTTGATTTCGTTGACAAAGTTCTCAGGGCCAAAGCTTGCGGCCTGCCTCCACGCCAGAAACCTGTCGAGAGGTGCAGTCGCACCTCTCGCCGCGGCGACATAACTTTCCAAGGCTCGTGGATGCATCGACGGTGGTAACTCGCTGGCGTGCATCCCGGCGATCAACTCTTTGAAGTTGACGTCGTCCAGCGTCTGGGAGAAACGGGATATCTCTTCCAGTGACATCCCCCACCAGACAAACGACAACAGACTCTTTCGGACACGAGGGCTAGGATCTTTCAGGGCAAATGCGACGACCTCAGCGGGAGCGGGGGTATGTTGCATCATTTCCGCTACGAAGCTCGCCTTGGCCTCTTCGGGCCACCGACTTACCTTCTCCTCCCATGCCGCGCCCAAGCTAGTGACCTCGAATGGTTCGCCTGTTCGATATGGCCCAAGCTGAAGGTTGGTGTCTTCAGAGGACAGCAGTGGTTCCAAAATATCTCTGAAGTCCTCTGACCCGCTTGCCACCATGCCCGCCAGGGCGATTTCTCTATGCAGGCTGAACGAGCTCTGCCACAACTGGCGAAGACGAGCGCCCAACGCATCTCGCGTCAATCCCCAAACCTCGGAACCGCACAGGCGAGCCAGTTTAGCCGCGAAGGCTGCATCCAGCGGCAGCGCCATCTCCACAAGCGCCTGTCCCATCGCTACCGCAGTGGGAAGCGGTTCGTCGTCGGTGTGGCGCCCGATGAACTCCGCCAGCATCTCGACCGGCTGAGTCCAAGCAGGCTCGTTGACATAGCGAGCCGCGAAGTCGTCTCGTCCCATTCCCGTCGTCACGACCTCGGTCAGTTCGTGTTTCAGGTGAAGCGCTGCGAACAACTCTTGGAACTGCTGGTGCAAAAAAGTGTAGGTAATGTCCGGATACGTCGAGCGTTCAAGTACATGATGAGAGCACAGGGCCGTCAGAACACTGCCGGGATCTGGCAGCGCACCCAACTGTCCAGCATCTTGTAGGGCACGCGAACACGCACTAATCTCTTGGCGAGCCGTTGCTTCGGGGAGTTGAACGCCACCGCGCGTCACCAGAGAACTCCCGAGTCTCTCCAGGAAGGCACGGCCCAGACCCGAAAGAGGAGCATCTGCGAGAGCAGACTGATGCGTTTCCGAATTCTCCATCATCTGCGTCACGGCGTCCAGAACGCCCAAGCGGCTAGTGGGAATCTTCTTGCCGGCCTGAAACAGGGAGACCACCTCGGCCAAAATCATGGGCGTTCGGGTCAGGTCGTCTAGGACACGGTCTGCACGGAGCTGCTCGATGAGGGGTTCGGCGCCGTCGCCGAGGCGAGTCCGAACATAGTCGCCCCGCTCCTGTCGCGTCAGCGGTTGAATCCTGAAACGGGAACTTCCAGGGAGAGGAGGAGCGATCGGGTGCGCGCGGGTGGCGACTGCAATCCCTGCACCTGCGAACGAGCGCTCTAGGTCGCGAATCATGCCCGCTGCACCCGTTGACTCCGATGCCGCCAGCTCATTCCATCCATTGAGCAGAAAGGTAAATTGCGTCGCCCGGTTGACGCGCGCTAGATCACTGGCGGTCAGTCCCCGCGATTGAAACTCCGGCATATCTGCCAAAAACTCAATAATCGCCACATTGCGCCGCACCCACCCTGGAAGATCAATCAAGCAGGCGATCTTCCCCGCGCTGTGATGGTCACGGGCGAGTTGACCCAGCGTTGTAGTCTTTCCCCGTCCGGCGGGTGCTTCAATCACAATTCGGTGACTTCGCAAGAGCAGGTCATTCAACCCAGCACGCTTTTGCAGTTCCTGTGTCTCTGCACCTTTCTCATCGAGACGAATCAGCCGCAGGTCGATTACAGGCTTTCCACCCAACCTCCGTGACCAGTTTGCAATGACCTCATCCGAAGCCTCAAGAGCCCTCTCAACCAGGGCTTCTATGGTTGGCTCCGGTGCTGGCACTGCGATACCCAAATGCGTTCTGCAGAGGCTTACATTCGCAGGCATCTGAAGTGTAGTAATGATGTCTTCCCTCGACATCACAGTGAGTTCCCAGCCGTACTCCTTCTTTATCTCGTCTTTCCACTTCTCTGCGGTCTCGTTGGTGACTTTGCCAGAGGTAGCAAACACCAGCACTTGAAGATCAGGAAAATGCGGCTTTGCGCGTGTAGCATCAGTTCGGATTTTGCTCAGTTCGGCGGTGATCGAGCAGGAAAGTCCCATACAGGTATGGGTTGCCGAGGCGCTGGCAGACGCATAAGCATCTAGTCCCAGATCCTTCTTCCGCTCACACGCCACAAGTTCAGGCCAACGCAGCTTCGCCAGCACGACAGCGAGGCCCTGAAATCGCATTCCCCCTTCGTCGGATGCGATCTCGTCCAATGCGTGTTCAATCGAAACACGGGAAACAGACATACAACTCCCTATAAGTCTGTTATTTAGGATACGACCTCCCCGACGAATAATGACATTTTAGTGTGGTAAGAATGCTGTTCCTGTCTTTCCACAGAAGGAAAGAACACATCAATGGAAGTCATGCGACCGCATATCGACATCGCTGAGTTGCAGCACGCGAACCGCTGACGCTTTCACGGAGATAACGCCATCCTGGTTTTGGAGAACTCCCTCCACCATCAGAAACTTGCCTCTTGTGACGGCCACTCTGTTTTGTTCATACAGCCTGGGATGAATAATGGCATTCGAGATGCCTGTTTCATCTTCATTGCTCAGGAAGATAAAACCGCTCGCCGTACCAGGGCGTTGCCGCGCAATGACCGCTCCGGCCACCCGAACAAATGTCCCGTCAGGAATGGCTTTCAGATCAGCGGCACTCAGAACTCCGTTTTTGTTCATCTGCGTCCGGTAGTAGGCCATCGGATGCGGCCCGATGGTAAAGCCTGTGATGAAGAAGTCCGCTACCAGCCGTTCATCTATCGTCATGCTCAACAACGGCGATGAGTCGCTCATTTCGTATTCGTCGGATATGTTCTCAAAGAGCGGCCCTGCACTCTGTCCAGCACGTTCCGCCCGCCACAGTGCCGTGCGGCGATCATGTTTATTGCCCGTCCAGTTGAATGCGCCAGCCTTCGCCAACAACGCCAGCTCCGCTTTGCGTATGGAGGGAACACGACGCTTGAGATCATATTCCGACGCGAATGGCCCATCGCATTCCCTCGCTTCAGCAATGGCGTTTCCCGTCTCCTGTCGTGGTCCCTTCACATAGCGGAGTCCGATTCGCAGTGCGAAGGGATCGGCGTATTTCGTGCGCTCGACTTCACTCAGCGGTTCAAGGGTGCAATTCCATTCGGAGTGCTGTACGTCAATAGGCAGAACCTTCAGGCCGTGACGCTTTGCGTCGTTGATGATCGTCGAGGGACTGTAGAAGCCCATCGGTTGATTGTTCAGGAGAGCACCGGTATAGGCAGCCAGATAGTGAAACTTCGTATAGGCACTCGAATACGCTATGGATGCAAAACTATGTGCGTGCGACTCAGGGAACATGAACTCTCTAACCGTCGAGAGTATCCGCAGAATCTCAACTTGCACATCCGGCGCTATACCGTTGGCGGTCATGCCTTCAATTAGTCGCGCTCTCATCCTGACGAGGATGGCATCGGATCGTTTGCCGCCCATCGCCTTGCGTAGCTCTTCCGCTTCGCCACCCGTCAGGTTCGCAGCGACCATCCCCACCTTCATCACTTGCTCCTGAAAGAGAGGGACACCAAGCGTTCTGTGGAGAAACGGCTCGAAGGACGGATGCAGGTATGTGACGGGCTGCCTGCCCAACCGCCGCTCAATATAAGGATTGACGAACTTGCCCGTCACCGGCCCAGGGCGGATGATGGCTACCTGCATGGACAGATCAGCGAAGCAGTTTGGCTTCGTGCGTGGTAGTGCGGACATCTGAGCGCGGCTCTCGATTTGAAATAGCCCAACGGTATCCGCTTTTTGGATGCTCTCGTACACTTCGGCATCCTGCGGCAGTTGGGCATAGTCGAGCGTCTTTCCATAATGCTTTGGCACCAGCTCCCGGCAATCCGCGAGCACGGCCAACATGCCGAGGCCCAGCAGATCGACCTTGATGATCTTCATGTCTGAGCAATCGTCTTTGTCCCACTGGACGACCGTGCGCCTGGCCATTGACGCCCGTTCAATCGGAACAACCGAATCAAGCTGTCCCTGGCAGATCACCATCCCGCCGGAGTGCTGGCTGAGGTTGCGGGGAAGGTTCTGTAGCCGTTCACACAGTTCCAGATATTTCGCTATACGTGCGTTCCGCATATCGAAGCCAGCAGTCTTGAAGGTGTTCTCCAGCGTGTCGCTTGGCCCCTTCCACTCCCACGCGCCCACCAATGCAGAGAGCCGTCCAGCCGTCTCTTTATCGAATCCGAGCGCCTTGCCCGCTTCGCGGGAAGCGGAGCGGCTGCGGTATGTCGTCACATTCGCAGTCATAGCCGCCCCCAATTCGCCGTATCGCTGATAGACGTACTGGATAGCTCGCTCGCGGTCGGTCACGCTTGGCAAATCAAGATCAATGTCCGGCCACTCGCCGCGCTCCTCCGACAAGAACCTCTCAAAGAGCAGGTCCAGACCGACCGAATCGACGATGGTGATTTCGAGCGCGTAGCAGACGACGCTATTTGCGGCGGAACCGCGGCCCTGGATGAGGATGCCATTGTCCTTGCAGTAATGAACGATGTCCCAAACGATCAGGAAGTATCCCGCCAGCCCCAACGTCTCAATCAATCCCAGCTCACGCTCTGCCTGCTTGATGGCTTTGGCATAGAGCGCAGGGTCATTCTTCGGCAGATAGCGGTTGCGGATACCTTCCTCCACGCGCTTGCGGAGAAACGAGTCCATCGTCTGCCCGTCCGGTACGGGATACGCCGGAAACTCATAACCGAGGCCGGTCAGCTCAAATTGCAGCCGCGTGGACAGCTCTCGCGTGTTGGTGATGGCATCGGGATAGTCGTAGAAGAGTTGCTGCATCTCCCGTGCGCAACGCAGATGCCGCTCCGCATTCGTCGTCAGCAACCGGCCTGCGGTATCAAGCGTCGTTCCATGACGGATACAGGTGAAGAGATCGAGGATTTCGCGCTCATACTGCGTCGCATAGTTCACGCCACCCGTAGCCAGCAGCGGCAGGTTCAGCGACCGTGCAATGCGAATCGCAGCACGGTTGCGGTGTTCTTCCTCACGGTCTAAGTGGCGTTGTATCTCGACATAGACATTTTTCTGGCCGAAGAGACCCACTAGCCGTTCGACGCTCTTTTGCGCGGCATCATAGCCGCCGCTCGCTAACGCAGCGGCCAGCGGTCCCTCACTCCCTCCTGTGAGACAGACCAAACCCTCGCCCAACTCCTCAAAATCGCTGGTAAGCGCAGCGCCTTCGGCCTTTGTGCTCTCGCGCAGCTTGAAACGGGTGATGAGTCGGCAGAGGTTCTTGTAGCCGGTGCGGGACTCCACCAGCAGCGGCAGCCGCACAGGTTCAATGGGATGCTGATGCGGAAGATACGATGCAGGCCGCAATCGTTGCCCCATATCGCTCACACCAATCTCTGCGCCGATATGTGTCCGCACACCGCGCCTCTGGCCTTCCATGTGAAAGCGCGGCGCACCATAGATGCCGTTGCGATCCAACAGCGCCATCGCGGACATCTCCATCGCGGCGGCCTCTTGTATCAGGAACTCCGGCATCGACGCTCCTTCGAGGAAGCTGAACGCAGAGCGTGCGTGCAGTTCGATGTACTCAGTCATACGTCCCCTGCACATACCAGCAACGAGAGCGAGGATCGAAGGCAATGCGGCAGACACGTTCTGCGGTCTCATTCGCCAGCCGAACGTCCCACTCTTCGCGGCACCAGTTGGCTTCCGACCACCACTGCCCGCTGACCCGCCACGGCCCCGCGATCTCACGGATGGCGTATCTCTGCCCGTCCCAAAAGACTAGCGTGGGCTTGTTGTCTCTAAGAACGACGCCGACTGCTTGCGGAGGCCGGGAGACACGCAGCGCCGTAGGCACGGACAAAGATTGTTTTTCACTCTTCGCAGGCGGGGGAGGCGCGAACGGAACCATACGAAAGGCATTCGGCCTAGTATCGTCTTTCAGCTCCACCGAACCCACACGTTCATCGCCCAGGAGTTTTTTCAAATGCGCCAACGTGACCTCCAATCGTCCTGGCTCCGGCGCTTGCGGAAGAAACAAGCCATGCTGTGCGCGATACGGCGCGGCAGATTGCGCGTGCAGTTCGAGATGAAGAATGGCGGCGCTTGGCGGATGTGTCTCCAGATCAAGTTGCAGCAGTTTGAGCAATGTCGGTTTGTCCTGAAGCGGCAACGCAGGCCGGACGGTACGCTCATGTCGCTTATTGCTGTCGAGATGCAGCACGACGCGCAACGAAGCAATCGCAAGGGCCTTTTCCTTCACCCGTTCCAGCAATGCGTCTGTCATGCGAGCGAGCAGAAAAAGCAGCGGCTCCAGCACCTCTACCGGATGGTCCAGCTCCATGTGCTCGCTCAGTCCATCCTCGAAGCTCGGCTCTATCGGAAACATCAGATGAGGCCATTCGCCACGAGCGAGCGCATGGAGTTTCTTGCCCGCCTGACCGATACGTGCAATTAGGTCAGTTTCAAGGAGCGCAGCCACCTCCCCGCAGGTGCGGACGCCCCACGAATGTAATGTCTCTTCATGCTCCGGCTCCAGAGGCAGCACACGCACAGGAAGATCCCGCAATGCCTCTCTCTCGCAGCCCGACGCTGCAATCGAGACGCCAGCTCTGCCCAATGCAAGGCAGACCGCCGCATGGAAGTTCTCTGCGACGGCCACGTTCGCAAGGAAGCCAGCAGCCATCGTGTGCTGCCTGAGTCTGGCCGCGAGTTGTGTCGCGTCGCCATACAGACGATTCATGCCCTCAATGTCGAGCGCATAAGTGCCGGGAGATATTTCGATGTGCTCGATGCGTGGAGAGAAGAGGCACACGACGTTATGAAGGATCGTGTGTGCCGAGGCTTCGTCCGCTGGCGTCCGCGAGAGCGCCGTGACTTCAGGGAACGATTCTGCTTGCAGGCGTGTCATGCCTGCCTCGACTCCTAAAGCGCGTGCGGCCTTGTTCGCAGCGATCACGAACTCTGCCGGTGGATCACCATCGAGCAGCGCAAAAGGCCGTCTCCGCAACTCCGGGCGCGGATGCGCCGCCGCCTGTGCATAGAAGTTCGGAGGATGGAGGACGGCATACATCACCGCACCCGCGACCACAGCGTTTCGGCGTGCCATGCCGCACGCAGGGGTGGTTTCTTCTGAAGGAAGACAGAGCTTTCGTTGCGGTTCCTTTCTCGTATCAGCGTGTATTGTTGATGCTCAAAGAGCGCCGTCTCACCGTTGCTGCTGAAAGAGCGAACGCTGGCCGGTTCGCAACGTAAAGCGAGAGCGGCACAGCTATGAGCGCAGGGCGCTTGCGAAAGGAAGATGAGCGCGGTGCGGGCCTGCTCCGCCGCGAGGCGGAAGCGATACCACGTCGCCAGAGGAATACGCATGGCGTGCTGTGGGACCACATCGCTCATATCGAGGACGATGGCTCCGAAGCCTCCGGCCTGAAGAAGTAAATCGGTCGCCTTCAATGCCTGTTCGAGACGCGACCACGGTTTGTCTGTGAGCTTCAGTTTGCGCTCTGCCGAGGTGCGGAGCCAGAGCAGTCGCTTCAGCTCCACACCCGCCGCCGCCGCCGACTCGGGCGAGAGCGTATCGCTGACATCGACCCAGGCACAGGCAGCACCGGATTGTGTAATGGCGGCGATGGCCGATAGACCAAACGAGGTTTTGCCCGTCGATGCCGCACCCGCAACCTCGGTGATGCAGCCGCGTGGGATGCCGCCGTCCAGAACCGCATCGACCTCCGCAATGCCGGTTACAAACAGTTCCGGGGCCTGTTTGATCTTGAGCGTCAGGGCAGCAGGAACTCGGTTTGCGAGAGTTGTTTCGATATGAAGGCGAATTGCGGCAGACGAGGGCATAGAAGTGTATTCGCCTTATGTTCGCCTATGCGTACCGGGTCCTGTCAAACGGCACTTGACCTGTTACTTGTGCAGAAGGCTTATACATTATTGCAGCGATGAGAGTTAGTCGTATTAAGACTCACGCACGGGAATACACTAGGTTGATGTGTGGCCGCTACCGTCGTAAATCCGACAAGCAACGCATCGCGAATGCCTTCGAGGTAACTGCCGGTCTGGATGAGATCGACCTCGCTCCCGAGGACGACATTGCGCCCGGCTCTGTACAGCCGGTCATCTCCGTCACTCCCGAAGGCGAACGCCGGATCGAACTCATGCGCTGGGGATTCAAGCTGCCCGACCGTCTTCTCTTCAACACCCGCTCCGAAGGCATCGAGATCTCGAAATTCTGGAAGGATTCGTTCGAGGAGCGCCGCTGCATCGTTCCTGCCGATGCCGTTTTTGAATGGCAGCAGGTGGAAAAAGACAAAAAGCCGAAATACGAGATCAGCATTCCCGGCCAGGAACCCTTCGGTATGGCCGGTGTCTGGAAGCTTTGGGAGAACCCCAAGACCAGGCAGTGGGAACGCACCTTTGCCGTCATCACTGGCGATCCGAGCGAACTCGTGGCACCGATTCATGATCGAATGACAACGTTTGTTGAACCATGCGACTACGATGAATATCTTGCTCCATCCGAGAGACCACCTGTTCATCTCCTACGCATACTGCCGTCTGAAAAGATGAAAGCTACACTCGTGGGAGCGAGCCCCATCACCAATCGCCAGGTGAGTCTGTTCGATAGCCAATGAGCAAAACGCCCAAGCAGAGTGCAGGTCTCCTGATGTACCGTCACGGCGGAGATGCACTTGAGGTCTTTCTCGTGCATCCGGGAGGTCCGTACTTCTCCAAGAAGAACGAAGGTTCGTGGACACTCCCAAAGGGCGAGTATGTGGTCGGCGAAGAACCGCTTGCGGCAGCGCAACGTGAGTTTCGCGAGGAGACGGGTTTCGACACCAACGAACCGTTTATGGAACTTGGGACGGTAAAGCAAAAAAGCGGCAAGCTGGTTCTCGCTTGGGCATTTGAGGGAGATGACGATCCAACCAGTCTTGTCAGCAATACTTGTGTGATCGAATGGCCGCCTCGATCCAAGAAGCGCGTTGTGATTCCCGAGGTCGATCGAGGCGGTTGGTTCTCGCTGGAGAATGGGAGAATCTACATCCGCGAGGAGCAGCGGCCGTTCCTGGACAGACTACGGCAGCAGCTCGCCGAGAATGGGAAGTAAAACACCTTCCGCACCTTCAGGATTGGTTTGTTCGGATATAGCGGTCTCAGCATCTTCTTCAAATTCGAAATTGCTCAACCCCACGCCGACCAGGCGATACAGCTGTTCCGGCCCCTGGTTCACACGATGCCGAAGCGCCAACGCGATGCTGGTCAGATCCTCACACGAGGATACTGGAGCCGGGGGAGTCAGACTACGTGTGAAGGAGCTAAACTCCTTCGTCTTCAGCTTGAGAACGACTGTCTTTGCTCTGCGAGCGTTATTGCGGGAAGCGGTCCAAACCTTTTCGGCAATACGTCGGATGTGAGCTTCGCAGTCCGCGAGAGGAATGTCTGCTGGGAACGTATCTTCCGCGGAGATCTGCTTTCGTACACGATTCGCGATCACCGGATTATGGTCGATACCACGGGCCAGTTCGAACAGCCGTACTCCATAGCGTCCGAAGTGTTGCTCCAATGCCGCCAATTCCATCGCATAGAGATCGCCCACGAGTATCACGCCAACTTGCTTCATGCGGTTTTCTGTCACCTTGCCCACACCGGGGATACAGCCAACAGGGAGAGTGAGCAGGAAGTTTTGCACTTCATGCGGTTGGATTACAAATAGGCCGTTCGGTTTCTTCCAGTCCGAGGCAATCTTCGCTAGAAACTTGTTCGGCGCCACGCCTGCCGAAGCAGTCAGATTGAGCTCCTCTCGAATCTGTTGCCGAATGGCCTTGGCCACGAGCGTCGCCGTGGGCAGTCCAGTCTTGTTTTCGGTTACGTCGAGATACGCCTCATCAAGGGACAACGGCTCGATGGCATCGGTATGGCGCTCGAAGATGGCTCGCGCGGCCTGCGAAGCGGCCTTGTAACGGGTAAAGTCCGGGGGAACGAAGACAGCGTCCGGGCAAAGACGCTCTGCGGTGATTGCCGGCATCGCGGACCGCACACCATAACGCCTGGCTTCATAGGACGCAGCGCACACTACGGATCGCTTGCCCTTCCATGCAACAACCACGGGTCTTCCGCGCAGGACTGGGTCATCCCGCTGTTCGACGGAAGCATAGAATGCGTCCATATCGACATGAACGATCTTGCGTGCTCCCAGGACAGATAGGTCCGATGAATGGTCGAGGGTGTCATGCATGGCACAACTCACAAGTTCCATATTGCGCCGAGAAAGAATCCCACTCGGCTATGCCATCGAAGGCCGACGTGCTCAGATCGACAAGATCACTTGGCTTCAGAAAGGCAAAGCCAGAGGGGCGATATTCTGCAAAGGCGCGCAGAAGCGCGATACCTTCTCGACATGGAAGCCCTTTGTTAGAAGGAAATAGGTTCGCCAACGTCTCATCGGAAACTGGAACACGACTGGCCATGGCATCCTGCCCTCAAGCTCATCTTTTCATATTCGCTTTAGTTTCGCCTAGAGCGTGAGGCGGCTTTTACAAAAAACACCCATTATTCAAGACGACAAGCTGCGTGTAGGGAGGAAGCCTCCTCCCCGCTGCAGCCGCTTTGCGTCTTTCGCTCCCTACCTCTAGCGGGCCTGTGTCCTGCCCGCAACGCCGCCCCTGCAATATGGCGTGCTAATGCACGCGAATAAGGAAACCAAACCTCGCTGAGGGCGCTGCCCTGGCGCGGCGCAAGAGGTCTCCCCATAATTTTTCTGCGAAAAATCACCGCGCTGCGCTTGCCCTTCGGGTGGGCGATACCCCTCCTCGTTGCGCCTTGCCGCCCCGCCTTCGCCAGGAGGCGTTCGGCATGTAGGTACATGCCACGCATGGCATGAAAAACAACCGCAACCGCAAAGGAGAAACCCCATGAAGACCCCAGCCACTACCAACAGCGCAACCCCCATCGACAGCAAGAAACCCACCACGAAACAAGAACTCATCGCCGCCAATATCAAGCTGCTGATCGAACAGTTGGAGGCCGGACAGTCCGACGCCCTCACTAATTACCTGACCGCCATGAGTCGTTTCCATAACTATTCCTTCGGAAACGTGCTGGAGATCGCGCGGCAGATGCCGAGCGCGACCCGTGTAGCCGGGTTCTGGACTTGGAAGAACCTTGGCCGCAGCGTGAAAGCCGGACAGAAAGGCATCCGCATTCTTGCCCCCATCGTCGGCGTTCGCCGCAAGAAGGACGAGGAAGCCCGGAAGGACATTACCAAACAGAATGAGCGGATATTGCTCGGCTTCCGCAATGCTTACGTCTTTGATGTTTTGCAGACGGACGGGGTAGACCTGCCGGAGATGCGCGAGGTATCCGGCGACCCTGGCGAAAATCTGGAGCGGCTGGCCGCGTTCGTTCGAGGCCGTGGCATCCAGCTTGGCTATAACCCCAACATCGCACCCGCGCTCGGCGTGAGCTATGGCGGGCGCATCGCTCTGTTGCCCGGGCAGTCAAAGGCCGAAGAGTTTTCGACGCTGGTGCATGAGACGGCTCACGAACTCTTGCACAAGGCAGAACGTCGCACGGCCACAACCAAGACGGTACGCGAGACGGAGGCCGAGGCCGTTGCTTTCGTTGTCGGGAAAGCCGTTGGGCTGGTGACGGGTTCGGCTTCGGCGGACTACATCCAGCTTTACCACGGCAACGCATCCTTGCTGGCCGAATCACTGGAAGTCATTCAGCAAACGGCGAACGTCATTCTTGCAGCATTGGAGCCGCCTACCGAGGACGAGAACAGCGCAACCACCGAAGCCTCTGAAGTTGCGGAGGTGGCGGCATGAAAACCATTCTTGACATCATCCAGAAGGCCGGAGGATGGCACCCCGGCCTCTACCTCAAGATCGACAACCCGCCGTACATGGAACTTGTCATCGAGGCGATGGACGAGTCCGGCCCGATGGGACTCCCCGCGCTGTCTGTCTGTCACTACGGCGAACAGAATGGCGACGCCATGCGCGACCCGGAGATGTGCTTCGAGCTTGGCCTTGCCGGGGGAGCATATCTGTCGGCCTTCTACTATCGCAACGATTATCTCGGCGTAGAGCAGTGGAGCCGCAATATCGTGCGCGGGAACTATGTCCACCTGATTGCTTTGCATGAGCAGCACCAGCGTTTTGCAAAAACATGGGACAACAACCTGCAATTGCAGGGGTACCTAGACGCTTTTACGGACAAGTGCATTCGTGGCTAGTCCGCTCCCTCGGAGCGGATACCGTCAGCGCGTGTCCGCTCTATCTCCATTCACCCTCAACCGCTCGAAAGGAGCTTGCACCATGGAAACCACCGTTATCAATGCCACCGAGTACCGCAACGTTTCGCTTTCTCTATTAAGTGAGTCGAAGACCAACCCGCGCCGCACGTTTGAGGAAGTTGCCTTGATGGAGTTGGCAGAATCCATCCGCACCCAGGGCGTGCTCTCGCCCTTGCTTGTTCGTCCGCTCACAGAGAATGGCTTCGAGATTATAGCCGGAGCACGGCGTTACCGCGCCGCGCAGATGGCCGAAGTCCCAACCGTGCCCGTCCGCATCGTCAATCTTTCCGACGCGGCAGCGTTAGAGGCTCAATTAGTGGAGAACCTGATTCGCGCCGAAATTCATCCGATGGAAGAGGCGCAGGGATTCCGCGCCCTGCTGGACTTGGACGAACCGAAGTACAGCATCGAGCAGATCGCCGCCAAAGTGGGCAAATCGCCCGTCTTCGTGGCGTCAAGGTTGAAATTGACTGACCTTGTTCCGGCAGCGGTCGATGCGTTCTATGCCAGTGAGATCGGTGTAGGCCATGCGCTCCTGTTGGCGAAACTGCCCTCAGAACAACAAAAAACCGCGCTCAAGGCGTGTTTCAAGGAGGTATACGCCACAGGTGCATCGAAGCCTGCGCGTATCCTGTTGCCCGTCCGCAACCTGCAATTCTGGATTGATAGCAATATCCTGTTAGTCCTGAAGGATGCGCCGTTCAATAAACGGGACGCGCAGCTTGTTCCCGCCGCTGGCAGTTGTGCGGATTGCCCCAAACGGACTGGCCATAACAAACTCCTGTTTAGCGAAGATCTCGGCAGACAGGGCGACCGCTGCACAGACCCAACCTGTTACCAATCCAAAGTCTCGGCGCATTTAGTCAAGACCATCGCCGCCAAACCGGAGCTGGTGCAGATCAGCACGGCCTACGGCGGACAGAAGGAAGGCAGCCCCGTACTCCCGCGCAACAAGTACACCGCTATCCGGGATGACAAGCCGAACTCGAAAGACGATGCCAAGCGGCCTGAATACAAGGTGTGCAAGTTCACCACGGAAGCCATCATCACCGAAGGCTCGGACGTTGGCACCGTCCATAAGATATGCGCCAATCCGGCCTGCCCGGTCCATCATCCAAAGCAGCCAGCCAGCCGTAACGATGAGAAGTGGAATGCCGAGCAGGAGAAACAGCGGAAGGAACAGGCCGTCGCCAATGCGACCGGCTTTCGCGTCCTCGTCGCTGTGAGCGCCGCCGTTCCGGTTCGTCTCATGAAACGTGACTTGTTTTTCATCCTTGAGAAGCTGGTAGGCATCATGGACGAGAACCGCGTGGAGATGCTGGCGCGGCAGCACGGTATCCGTCAGAAGCGCGACGACGGAGGCATGGCAAAGACGTTCGCCGCCTTCCTCCGCCGAGCCGACGAGGGAACGCTCTCACGGCTGCTGGTCGAGTCCAGCATCCTGCTGGCGGCTTCGCGTGGCAATCCTTCCGCCGTGCTCAAGGATGCGGCCAGGGCTTACAAGGTGGCCACTGACGCCATCGCCGCCAAAGTACGGCAGGAGTTCGCCACGAAGGAAAAAGCAAAGAAGGCGATACAGCCCGCAGTGAAAGCCGCAAAGAAAGCGGCATAGCTCTCCGTTCAAGAGGGGCGGCATTCGCCGCCCTTTATTTTCACGCGCAAAAGCGCAGGGAGAACCCTTGGCGGTTTCTCCCTGCACCCTCATCCGCCTAAATTCCGGCCCTCGCTCGCCGGCTGCGCGGCAGAAGACGTTCCCCCTTCTGCGCTTTCCCCTTTGCTCAAGTTTGCGCAGACTGGCAAGATGCATGAGTTTGATTGCTGATGTCAGCGGGGCTTTCCTTTGCTATTCAGCTGCCGCTCGGTGTGTGTATTCGTCTTCTTGAATATATATACAAGCGCTTCTGGCGGGCGGCGGAGCCGGAATGCCTGCTGCGCTCCGAACTTATGGGCTGTTCGCTACCTAAGTAGTACTGCGCGCCTAACGAGCAGATGTGAGCCGAATCACATCTTCGTTGAACACAAATCGGTAAAGTCGTTCCAAGCGGTGATTGGGAAGGTCGGCTGGGGGGATTCGACTGTGGACAGCCGGGAAGCGGATGATCGGCTGATGAAGGAGTAGTTCTTTCCAATGTATGGGTTTTAGGAGATGGTTTATGTCAGTCACAGAGAATCAAATTGAACTTCTACTAGATCGAATTGTAGTGGCAACGGATTTTACTCCGGAGTCGGAGCGCGTCGTGTCCTATGCGAGTGCATTGGCGAAGCACTTCGCTTCGCAGTTGACATTAGTTCATGTGACCGACCTTTCAGCTGCAACTCTCTCAGGAGCAATTGACAGTGGCGTGCTGGTCGATGCGATGAGGTATGATAGCGGTGAAAACATGGACAAAGCTCTCCGTAAACTGAGCGGCATGGGAATTCGGATTCAGGGACAAGTACTTGAAGCACATAATCCTACGGAAGCGATCGTCCTGTTTTGCGAACAGCGAAACACAGATTTGTTAGTGATTGGCACGCGTTCTCGCCATCGTTTGAGCAAAAGAATTCTCGGGTCTATTGCCGAAGGTATCATCCATCGGGCGAAGTGCCCTGTGTTCACGATAGGTCCTAATGTCAAGCCATTGGGTTCTAACGAAATATCGTTTTCTACGATTTTGTTCGCCACAGACTTACAAAACGGTGTCGCAGAAAAGGCAGCCACGGCGTTGGCAATTGCTCAGGACAGTGTCGCGAAAATCTACTTGTGCCATGTCATTCAGGACAGAGGGAAAAATATTTCTGAATCCATCGAGCTCGAGTTAGAGGCTAAGGTGGCGTTGCGAAAGCTCGTTCCAGAGGCTAGCTATGATTGGTGCTGTCCGGAGTATGTCGTAGAGTCTGGCGATGTTAGCAATCGCATTTTGAAGGTAATGCGAAATGCAGGAACTGATTTGATCATTCTCGGTGCCCGGCGAAGCTCTGAATGGCTGGTTCGGCTAAACGAAGGCGTCGTCGAGAAAGTTCTCGTCGAAGCGAATTGCCCCGTATTAACTCTTTGCACAGATTGAATGGAAGAGTTTGGGGTTATGCATGCTTATGTGACGGGTTGGTTTCAGACATATTTGAGTCAAATGGAACGGTTTATGGGCGGGGGAATGGGGTCGGAAGGTCATCACCGGACATTCAGCTTGCGCTATAACTTGATATGCAGCATTGTTGCTCATCGACCACCACGGAAAATCGTGTTCGAGACCAATCAGCACCCAATCGGTCTCGGTTGCCGAGCATAGGTTCAAAACTTCAGGGATCATGTCGCCGCAAATCACAACCGTGTTGATTTTAGAGGAGGTCTTCTGCGAAGAAACCAGTTCTGCCAATTGACGGTTTTTGCCGGCGAGAATGTCCTTGACGTAAGCCCCTCTCAGCAGTCCCGAATCCATCACATGAAGAAGCGTTAGGTCCGCGTCGTATGTCTGTGCCAACTGGAAGGCGAATCCAGCTATTTCTCGATAACTTTTTGTAAGTGAAACCGGGTGCAGGACGCGGCGCGGTGTCGTGTGCGCTGCGGAAGTTAACACATGAGGGCCGATCACGAAGACAGGCAGATTTGCTCCTCGCACCAGAGCATCCGCGACATGCCCGAGAATCTGCTGACCCGCATATCCGTGACCGTGCGTTCCGATGATCAATCGTGTCGCTTGCCTCGATTCAATTTCTTCGAGGACGACGTCCAGCGCACTGCCTTCCCGAAGGACTGTCGAGCACCGAATGCCTTGCGACAGCGCATGATGAGCAGCATTATCCAAGCTCTCGCGTGCTCGCTGCTTTGCATGCGTCTGCTCTAAGGTCGTCTTTCCACCCAGTAGCACGGTATCCGGTATCGCTAGCGCGTGAACAAGGATGATATGTGCTCCTGTTCGCATCGCTTGTGCAATCGCATGAGGGAGCAATTGTTCGATATCGGTGAGATCGGTCGCCACGACAATACTCGATGGCGATGCAAGCAGTGATATAGATGATTCTGCTTTGATTGCGGCTTGCATGGAGGCTCCGTCATATGAAAATTGCAGCAGCAAGGCAGACGATGTTCAGATGCGACAAGTATGAACGCGCGGCGGTCTAGGCGAGATGACTCCTAATACTCAGTACGGGGCACGGGGCCTGACGGATGACTTGTGAAAGTGTCGACCAAAGAGAGTGATGACCAAAAGGCGAATTTGGCCCAAACCCTGTCACAATCAGGCTTGCATGTGATGAATCGGCCACATAGGGAATGACCTCTGCTGCTTTCCCATGCTCCACCCGTACTGTTGCGGTTGTGTAGGTTGAGAGGTCGTCAGGGAGTAGCTGGAATAGTTTCCGACGCGCATGGTCTTCATCGAGAGGTTCCGGTTCGATTTCAGATCTTGGCGAATTCTTCTGAACTACATGCAGCATTGTTAGCGGCGAGTGGAAACGTTCCGCCAATCCGCTTGCAAACTGGGCACTCCTCAAGCCAGTTGCTTCGAGGTCAGTTGCGAAAAGAATGGCACGGAATGGGTGTGCCTCGGCTGTGCAGTGTGGCCCCACAATCAGAACTGGGCACGGGACCTTGCTCAAAATCGACTCTGCGACTGACCCGAGTGCCAGCAGCTCCACCCCTCTCGCTCCATGAGATCCCGCCACCACCAGGTCGGCTTTGTTTTCAGCAACTACCTGTTGTACCAAGTCCACTGCCCGGGCGTAAGCTACGAATTCCCGATGGGAGAACTCTTGCAGCTCCGGTTCCTCCGCTATCAGATCTGCCATTCTAGCCCTCGCCACATCAAGCCCGGCATCGAAGCATTCAGGGGGAATTGGCTCCGTTCCGTATATTGCGGGAGTTGCTCCATGCACGAGCAAAAGCTCAGAGCCGAAACAGCGTGCGATGGAAAGCGCTTCCTTTAGAGCTCGCCTCGAGTAGGGCGAGAAATCGACCGCAACGACAATCGTCTGCAAGAGGATCTCGCTGGTGGCGAGATGGGGTTCACCTTCTAGTGTCGCGTTACCGATTGTATTTGGCATTACAAACTCCTTCTGGCTAGGCGTATGGACCGCTTCATGACGTGAGAGTAGCGCCTATCCGGAAAGGATTCGGTGATTGCAGTCACTCTTAAATCAAGCTATGCGTGCCCGCATTTCTTAAGAACCCTAAGTTTGGCCCACTCGACGAACGCCAGATAAAACAGGGTTGCGGCACAGAGAAAGGCGAAGTAGCTCGCTGGTAGTGGCGTGAATTCCATAGAGTGGGCCAAGGGAGAATATGGCAGCCACAGCCCAGTGGCCACAATCAGAACGATGGTCGCGAGGAGCGCAATGCTCGGACGACTCCGAAAGGGGGATCGGGATGTCCGAATGACGAGTAGAACGAGAGTCTGTGTTGCGAGGGATTCAACAAACCAGCCTGTGCGGAACTCTTTCTGTCCGGCATGAAAGAAATGAAGCAGGACAAAGAATGTAAGGAAATCAAAGACGGAGCTGATGGGTCCAATGAAGACCATGAAACGTCGAATTACGGTCATGTCCCATTTCTGCGGTGTTGAGAAATATTCGGGATCGACGCGGTCCGCCGGAATTGTTAGTTGCGAAAGGTCGTAAAGAAAGTTGTTCAGCAGAACCTGGGTCGGGAGCATCGGCAAAAACGGTAGGACAATTGTTGCGAGTCCCATGCTCAGGACGTTTCCAAAGTTGGAACTTGTTCCCATCAATAGATACTTCATGACGTTCCCAAAGGACCGTCGTCCTTCAACGATTCCTTCATGGAGGACCGAAAGACCAGGTTGGAGCATAACCACGTCTGCTGCGTCCTGTGCCACATCTACCGCTCCGGGAGCCGCAATTCCAACATCCGCTGCGTGGAGGGACGGCGCGTCGTTGACCCCGTCCCCCATGAATCCGACCGTATGGCCCCGGCGGCGCAATGCGCTCAGAATTCGCAGCTTTTGTGGAGGAGAGACTCGCGCAAAGACATTAGCTCGCTCAGCTATCTGCATCAGGGCCGGATCGCTCATCGTCTCGATCATCTCTCCGAGAACCAGTTCTGTGACCGGCATGCCGGCTTCGGTACAGATGTGAGCCGCGACCAACTCATTATCCCCTGAAAGAATTTTGACCGTGACGCCATCTCGCTGCAGGCCCGCAATGGCGTTCGCAGCATCGGGCAGGATTGTGTCAGCGAAGCAAAGAAAGCCACAAAGGGTGAGGTCACATTCGTCGTCACAGGAATACTGCGGCTTGACGAGAAGAAGCCGAGTCGCAACGGCCAGTACCCGGTGACCAGCTTCGCTTTGTGATGAATAAAAGGCCTTAGCGCTTGCAAGAGCGGCTTGGGACATCGGTGCATCACCAGCGGCTGTCCAGACGGAGGAGACCAGCGGGAAGATTCCTTCGGGCGACCCTTTACATATCAGGAATCTCTTGTTCTGTTCGTCGATCACAACAGAAAGACGCCTCCGCTGAAAATCAAACGGAATTTCATCCACCTTGTTAATTCCCTCACGAGCCGTCGCATGCAACAGAATGGCGGAATCGAGGGGACTCCTGATTCCGGTTTGGAAGCTGCTGTTGAGAACAGCCATTTCGAGCGGATAGTCAGACGGAGTTCCATCGGGACTGGTACTGAGCACCAGGGACATAACACCTGCTGTAAGAGTGCCAGTCTTGTCGGTACAAAGGACATCGATGCTTCCAAGATTTTGAATCGCGGGAAGGTGCTTGACCACGACATGCTTGTGCGCCATCGCCATTGCGCCCCGTGACAGCGTGACTGAAGTGATCATGGGAAGAAACTCTGGAGTCAGTCCCACGGCGAGAGCGACCGCGAACAATAGCGACTCCAGTGGTGGCCGGTGCAACGCAAGATTCGCGGTCAAGACAAGCAAAACCAGAAGAAATACGACCCGTGCGATCAGATAGCTGAAATGTCGTAGTCCCACATCGAAGGTAGTCTCCGGCGGCTTTGCGGCGAGCTTGGAGAGGATATCCCCGAATGCCGTATGGGGGCCGGTTGCGATCACGACCGCAGTTGCCGTTCCGCTGACAACAGAGGTCCCGAGAAAAACCATGTTTTCTGCATCGGCCGATGTGGAAGCTTCCTTCGAAGTTACTCTCTTATCAACAGGGGTTGACTCGCCGGTAAGCATTGCCTGGTAAATAGAAAGATCTTTCGAGGCTGTCAGTTGAGCATCGGCGGGCACCATATCTCCGGCGGAAAGTTGAATCAGATCGCCAGGAACTAGCTGAGCGCGAGGAATTTCCTGCCATTTGCCATCTCGGTTGACGCTTGCCAGGGTGGCCACCGTCGCGCGAAGACGTTCCACCGTGATCCGGGCGTGATAGCTCTGAGCAAAGTCAATAGCCGCTCCGATGAGGATGATGGCCGCAATGATGCCAGCATCGGTCTTGTCGCCAATTGCGAGGGAAATAGCCGCAGCCACGAGCAGAACAACCGACAATGGACTGAAGAGCGCAACGATTTGGCTAAGTAACGGATACTTGCCTTCGTTCAGGGACGAGGTATTCGGACCAAAGGTGGCCAGACGGATAATCGCTTCCGCTGAGGTTAGCCCGACATTACGGTCAGGGGGCGAAGTCTCCACGGAGGATTCCGGGGTAGCCGGAGTTATTGCCATGGGACGATCACCGCCGAGCCTTGAATGGCTTCTTCACGAACTTGCCGAAGAGCGTCATTCGCCTCACGAAGTGGGAACGTCTTGAACCGAGGGCGAAGACCGACCTGATCGGCAGCAGTGAGAAAATCTCTTGCGTCCTCGCGAGTCATGTTGGCGACACTTCGCATCTGACGCTCCCCCCAAAGAAGTGAGTCGTAGTCGAATGCTGGAACTTCGTCCAGATGAATTGCATTGATCGCGACGATGCCACCTTTGTCCAAAGCTTTCAAAGCAGCGAGCACAACGTTGCCGACCGGGGCGAATGTGATGGCCGCATCAAGCGCTTTGGGCGGCTGCTCGAAGGCATCTCCGACCCACTTCGCCCCCAGAACTGCCGCATCTCGCTGATGCTCCGAACCTCGGGTGGCAACGTAGACCTCACATCCCCAGGAGGACAGAATAGGCATCGCCAACCGCGCGGAGGCACCGAATCCGAACAATCCTACTTTTTGACCCGGTTTGACCTCCGCTACACGGAGGCTGCGAAATCCGATCATGCCGGCGCACAGCAGAGGGGCCGTCTCCTCAGGAGCCAGTCTGTTGCTCAAGGGAATCAGAAAGTCTGTGCGCGCAATGGCATACTCGGCGTATCCTCCGTTCCGTGAGTATCCGGTAAACATTGCATGGTCGCAGAGATTTTCCCTGTGCGAGATGCAGAATTTGCAGGTGCCGTCTGTGCCACCCAGCCACGATACGCCAACGAGCGTTCCGGCTTTGAGCTCGGCAGACGAGGAGGCCACAACTTCCCCTACTATCTGGTGACCCAGGATAAGAGGATTCACCTTCATAACTAGATCGCCTTCTACTATATGAAGGTCGGTTCGGCAAACGCCGCAGGCAAGCACCTTGAGTAGAGTCTCCCCACTACCGGGAGTAGGGACAGGTACGCTTTCCAGCGAAACGGGAAGCTCACCGTAGGGTCGGGAGCAGCGAAATACTGCTGCATTCATCATTTTCGGTATCATTCAAGATTCTCCCATGGCCACAATACGATGGCACCAAAGACGAAGACTTGTAGCACTATCCAAAAATAGTGGGCAACAAGCATAAGCCCTCGATGGAGCTTTAGAGATTTCTCTGTGCGAGCGGCTGAGCCGACGTCAAGAACTGTGAGCTGAGGGAGTTGCAGTGAGGTTGCCATTTCAGGCCTCCCCAACGACCAATGCGTCGTCGCTTGGTGGACGAAGGTGGTGATCTGAATAGAGCATTCTGGCTGCCGTGAGGCATTGGGCGATTCCGAAGACGAGAAGGTAACCGAACAGCAGCCACGAAATCTGCTCAGCTATCATCTGATCGGCGAACCGCACAGCAATGTAGCCGTAGGCGCAGCTGAACCCAAACGCTACAGCGGACGCTGTAAAGTTCCAGTGCGAGGTCGCATGCGTCCGGGAATGCCTAGCCACCAGAAACTCTGCTACCGCCGTTGAGAACGCTTGCACAGAGATCAAGATAAGAAACCAGTGGAGTCTGACCTGGCCAAAGAAGACCCAATAGAGAAGAATCCCGACCGTCACACCGATTATGCCCTGCATGCGTAGCGCGATTTTGGCAGGCAGTGACGCCACCATATAGCTGGTCACGAAGACGAGAACGCTATCGATCACGCCATACATCGCCAAGCTCAACATAGCGACGACGACCGCGATGGGCAGGAGCAACAATGTCCTGGCCATATCAGGAACGATCATGATGACGCTGCCAATTAACAGGGCGAAAAATCCGCGTATCAGGGTTGTCCACCAGAAATGCTCGTCCATTTTCATAGAAGTCACCTCAATAGCAATCTTTCGCCAGAGTTGGCCGAGGCGCAGTGATTGGGATCTTCCGGTCGTGTGATCGGCATCACCGTTGGCAAAATCGCTTACGTGCCGCCCAGTGAAAGGCTTAACAATCCGCAGCGGATGTCACTTCACTTGAGATCTCGATTATGATGCGCAATCTGAAAGGGTGTGATGGCTATCACTCAGAGAAGTGAAAGCACGCACCGCAGTTCTCGTGCGTGACATTTAGGTTCATTGACATGAACTATTCACTCTGAATCGAGGTGGCATCATGCCAGTCATCGGGGATCAAGTTGGACTCACATTGGATCGGATAGTCTTGGCGACCGACTTTACGCCAGCATCTGAAAAGGCAGCAACATATGCTCTTGGTTTGGCAAAGCGCTTTGCATCAACGCTTTCACTTGTTCACATCGTAGATTTGTCGGTGATGGCCCGATCAGAAAAAACTATTGCCGGCCTGCCGCTTGGTCAAATGAGGCACGATAGTGCTGAAAACCAAGAGCGGCTGCTCAACGAAATAACAATGGCCGGTGTGCGGGCTACAGCCCAAACGCTGGAAGGACACGTCCCTGCAGCATCCATTGTCAATTTTGCGACAGAGCTGCGTGCCGATCTCATTGTCACCGGAACAAATGGTCGTCACGGCCTCAGTAAGGCGATCCTTGGCTCGTGTGCGGAGGGAATTATTCGCCATGCCACCTGCCCGGTTCTCACGATTGGTCCAAAAGCGAAGTCGGCACCAAGTGGTGGATTCGCTTTCCATACCGTGGTCTTTGCTACAGATTTCAGTTCCAACGCAGCGCTGGAAGCCGCTGTCGCTCTGAGCTTCGCACAGGATAGCGTAGCCAAGGTCTATCTCTGCCATGTCCTGGACCGGCCCGGAAAAGATATCTGCGAAACCGCCAGCATCGAGTTGAACTTCGAATTTGCCCTCCAACGATTGATCCCTCGGTCTGCGTATGACTGGATCTCCCCTGAGAGAGTTGTGGAAACTGGCGAAGTCGCGCCGGAGATCCTGAAACTCGCCAAGCGGGTCGATGCCGACTTGATCGTACTTGGGGCAAAACACAGTGGTACCTGGTACGCCCACCTCGTTGAAGGTACCGTTGGCACGGTACTTATGAATGCGGAGTGTCCGGTAATGACGGTTTGCGCCAGCTAATCGTTTTTCGTAGTTTGAGGAAATTCATGAACGACAAGCCTTTGTTTCGTCGAAAGGAGCAATATGCTTGAATGTGCAATCCCGCAATGTGAAAGACACGAAAAGTTCTTTCGTTCGGGCACGCTTCATCTGATTGATTGCAACCGAGGTGACGGAGCGATCGGCAAGAAAATGATCTGGCTCTGTGCTCACTGCACGGAAGAATACACAGTGCAGACCTGGCGCCCTGTTGGGGAACAGATTCGGTTACGAGCAAATATCCCGGTTCGGGAGCTTGCGGATGTGCTCGAAAAAGATCGGAGAAACGGGACAAAATCAGTCATTGTTTCGGCCGCATAGATTCAGAGTCTTGTAATCATTGCTGTAACCCGCCGCGGCGTCTGAACGAGCGCGAGAATAGAATGGTTTGGAAGTAGCGCTTCTATGTGTGATCCTTCTACAGACACGGCAAAAAACGCCGACCACCGTTCACGCCGGAATCAAGACGCTGCGCATTGGTTGGCGGCCATTGTCGAATCGTCTCACGATGCTATTGTCGGCGAAACGCTTGCCGGCATCATTACCAGTTGGAATGCGGGTGCTACGCGGATCTTTGGATACGAAACTGATGAGGCAATCGGAAGATCGATCTCCTTTCTGTCGTGGCCGGGCGAGGAGGGGCAGGTGGAATTGCTCCTCAAAAAGCTACGGCAGGGAGAAAGGGTCGATCACTTTGAAGTCGCCCGTAGGCATAAGAACGGGCGCAAACTCATCGTTTCCCTCAGCCTCTCTCCCATCTTTGACAGCAATGGCGAAATTATCGGCATCTCTAAGATCGCCCGAGATGTTACGGAAAAAAAGGCCTCTGAACAGGCATTAGCTGCCAGCGAATTGCGTCTTAGCAATCTTGCGGAACAAGAAGCCAAGGCGCGCGCGGAAGCTTTGGCGGAGCGCCGCTTTCGCGAACTGATTGAGAACGCGCCCGACGCCATCATTCAGGTAGATGCCACCGGCAAGATTGCCATCGCCAATCGCACTGCAGAGACAATGTTTGGATACACGCGCGAAGAGCTAGCGGAAAAGGGGGTGGATGCGCTTGTGCCTGAAGCACAGAGGGCAGGGCATGCGGGATATCGGAGGGACTTCGCCTCAGCGGGCAAGACCAGGCCGATGGGACTCGGTCTCGAACTTCTCGCCCAACGCAAGGATGGTACGCAGTTTCCTGTTGAGATTAGCCTTAGCCCGGTAAAGACAGAGAACGGGACGAACGTAACTGCCGTCATCCGCGACGTCACCGAACGAAAGCTCAGTGAGCAGCGTGTCCGAGCTTTGCAAGAGGGCTACATGGCAGAATTGCAAATTCGGCAGCAGGAAGCCGAGCGGCTCAACCGTCTTAAGAGCGAATTCATGGCGAGCATCAGTCATGAACTCAGAACACCACTTCATACGATCATCGGATTCGCAGAGTTGCTGATGGAAGAAGCAGCATCTTTCAGCGAGAAGCAGAAAAGGTTTTTGCAGCATATTCAAACGGACTCGGAGCATCTCCTCGGCCTAATCAATGACGTCTTAGATCTGAGCCGGATCGAAGCCGGGGGACTTACATTGCACACGGAACCAGTTTCATTGCGGCCTGTCGTCTCCGATGTGATCGCTTCTCTGGGTCCGTACGCCAATTCAAGAGGGGTTTCGCTGCGAGCAGGGGGAGGACTGGAACGGCTCGTTTCCGCGGACCCCGTTCGTCTTCGACAGATTCTTTCTAATCTCCTCAACAACGGAGCCAAATTCACACAGGCTGGAGGAGAAGTCGCCGTGGACGCAATCCTTGATGGCCAGTTTATCCGAGTTGCCGTTACAGACACTGGGATCGGAATCGCGACGGAAGAATGCTCACGCATTTTCGACAAATTTTATCAAGTTGGTTTCACGTCCGTAGGAGTACGCGAAGGGACAGGACTCGGGCTGGCCATCTGCCGGCAACTTGTAGAAATGCAGGGTGGGAAGCTCTGGGTGGAAAGTGAGTTGGCGAAGGGCAGCAGATTCTATTTCACGCTGCCGCACCACATCGTGTGATGTCTATCACCGTCTGTGCTCGACTGTTTTCGTAAGCTCCGTAGGATGGAAACTAATCAGCTCAATTGCGGTCCAGACGCGGAGAAGCATCGAAAGTCACGAATTTTGATCACAGATGATACGCCGAGTAGCCGAGAATTGTTGCGTTCCATTCTCGATGGCTGTGGGTACGAAGTTGCAGAGGTCGTGGATGGTTTCGAGATTCTGAAATGTGCCGTAGCATTCAAGCCGCATCTTATGATTCTCGACTTCCAGACGTCGAGGCTGGACGGGTGTGCCGCGCCTATACTACTGCGGAAGCAACCTGTTCTTGAAAAGATACCCGTGATAGCGTTGATTGCAGCAGCTTCGGAGATCTCCGCTGACCAAATTGCCGCCGCCGGGTTCACGGCGCACCTCGTCAAGCCCATTAGTCCTGACCGCCTGCGGCACTGTGTTGCCAGGCTCCTTTGAGGAGGAACCTACTACAAGCCATACTGCTTCATCTTGTATCGCAAGGCATCCCTGCCGATCCCGAGCCGCCGAGCTGCCTCAGATTGGTTTCCTGCTGCTCTATGCAATGCTTCTATCACCAGGCGTCGCTCCTGATTTGCCAAGATCGACCCTGAATCGTTTTCGACGGCCTGGGAGTCGATTTGCTCGCGTACCAGTTGATCCGGAAGGACATCGACATCGAGGACGGTATCATCCGTCAGCATACAAGCTCTCCCGATGACGTGTTCTAGTTCGCGTACGTTTCCTGGCCATTCGTATCTCTGGAGCACCACAGAGGTGCGTGGCGTCAAGCCGACAATCTGCTTCGAGTACTCAGCGCTGAACTTCTGTATGAAGTGGTTGACCAGGAGCAGAATATCTTCGGGCCGCTCTTTTAAAGAAGGAACTGTGAGTTCAACCATCGAAAGTCGATAGTACAAATCCTCACGAAACCGGCCGTGTTCGATTGCCACCTTCAAATCGCGATGCGTTGCCGCGACAATCCGGACGTTCACCTTTCTGGCCATCAGCGAGCCCACCGGAAGAATCTCTTGGTTCTGAACAGCGCGCAGCAGCTTCGCTTGAGTAGGGAGTGGCATATCGCCGATCTCATCCAGAAATAATGTCCCGTCGTTTGCCAATTCAAAAAGGCCGATCTTGTCCTTGTCTGCCCCCGTGAACGCACCTCGCACGTGTCCAAAAAGTTCGCTTTCAAATAGAGTCTCGATTACGGCAGAGCAATTGAGAACGACAAATCTGCCCCTCGCTTTGCTCCTGCGATGAAGCGCAGTTGCAACAAGATCTTTTCCGGTACCGGTGGGGCCCTGAATGAGTACGGAGCGATAGTGCGGCGCGATCTTCTGTATCGTCCCGAACATGTCCCACATTTTATTGCTCTTTGCTATCTGACCCTCGAATTGCGCATCCTGCGCGTTCACCTCCGCACTGACGCGTGCCTTCTTGCGGCGACGTGCAGAATCAATTAACGCCGCTACGCGTTCTCGAAGCAACGCAATCCTCACCGGTTTCTGAAGATAATCGGCAGCGCCCTGGCGGATCGCAGAAACAGCTGTTTCTGCTGTGTAATGAGCTGTCATTAAAATGACCTCGATCGAAGCGTCGAAGGCGACGACGGCTTGGAGAACTTCGATGCCGCTCATACCGGGCATTACAAGGTCTGTTATGACCAACTGGGGGCGAAATTTTCTGACCAGCGCAAGCCCCTCTACGGGTGTCGCAGCAGTATAGATAGCGGCATCTGAATGCGCCAACGCCTCCGACAGAAGCTCGAGGCTTCCTGGATTATCGTCAATCACGACTATGGAGATTGATTCACTCATAGAGTGGCCGGACCTTGATTTTACTGCTGGCAGTATTCAGGTAAACGAGGTTGGGTGAAATGGCGCAATCACTGCGCGCATACCCTCAAAAAGCCTCCTGAACGCACGGGCCTCCCCAGCGTAAGTAATTGATATCACGAGCTAAGGGTTTTGGCATCCAGATTGCCTTTGGTAAGGTGCATGAAACCTAGAGGAGGAATCATGAATATGTGCGAGAACTGCCCCAATACCGGGAAACATGCATTTTGCAATCTCGGCGAGGAATCCCAAGCCTTCCTCGAGTCGAACACGGTGAACATGGAATATCCGCGTGGAACAGTCATTTTCCGCGAAGGCGATGCTAGTGCCGCCGTGTTTGTGCTCTGCTCCGGCAAGGTGAAGGTTTCAGCAACCTCCAAAGAAGGGCGAACCATGATTCTGCGAATCGCCGATGCCGGTGACGTGTTGGGGGTAAGTTCTGCCTTTACCGGCGCCGAATATGAAGTCACCGCCGAAGCCTTGGAACCCTGCCGCGTGCGTGTCCTTCACCTCAGACATCTCAACATTATGTTGGGACGGTATGGCGATGTAAGTCTGGCGCTTGCCAAAGCGCTTGCCAAAGACTACCGCGCAGCTTTTGACGAGGCACGCCTAATTGCTCTTCCCGGATCGCCGGCGGGACGAGTAGCCCGCCTGATTCTCGATTGGTCAGATCAAGCGAAGAAGGCCTCAAGACCGTTCGTTACCATGATGCTGACACATGAAGAACTTGCTTCGATGACCGCCACAACCCGCGAGACTGTAACACGGACCTTGAGCAAAATGCGTAGGGAAAAGATGATTTCGACCCGCGGCGTCGCGCTGACCGTACTCCAGCCGAAAGCGCTCGAACAGCTCTCTGCCTGTTAGTGATTTGCTCAGGACTCTCAAGCGATCTCGATCGTACAGAGATTCTGCGAAGCACATCCATTATGGGAGCAACTTTTACACTGACGGCATGTCCTCCATCTGAAGCCCTCGCTAGTTTGGGGGTGTCATTCAGTCACTGTATATCTGCTGAGAAGTCGTCTGTGTTCGTGATCTCGAGCATTTCCGTCGAGACCGTTCCATCCTCGGCCTTTCAGCAACGATTGCCGAAACCATAAGGTTGCGTGATTGTGAAGACATTGACGGCTCTCCTCTTATTCTTTGGATGCTTTTTCAACCAGATTCAAGCTGAAACAAATCCTCCGTCGTATTGCTCAAACGCGTTGGTCTCAGCGGCGAATTCAAAGCCGGATGGGATTCTCCATTCAAAGATTGCACAACTTCAAGCGATGCGGTCGACGTCCGACTTGGATCAATTGCGAGAATTCTACGAAGCCTGTGGGTACGCTCCCGTCTGGGTCCGAAACGGACAGGTGACACCGTCAGCAAAGGCAGTACTTCAGGAAATTCAGAACGTGGCCGAGAGAGGGCTTGATCCCAAAGATTATTCGTCCTCGCTTGATGCTCCCTCCGAGCCCATGACGATGACCGAGGATTCCATAAATCTCTATACGGAATTCGAACTTAAGCTCAGCTTGGGAGCACTGCTCTTGGTAAGAGATCTTCGCTGTGGACGCATCGCCCCGAAGACGCTTCACGCAGACCTTCCTCCGCCTTGTGACGGGCTTATTCCCGCAGAATTCGTCTGGAAACTCTCCCGTACAGCCGACCCTTCGCTCGCATTCGATTCACTCGAACCGGCGGCGCCCGGGTTCATTCGTACGAAGGAAGCTCTTCGTCATTATCTTGCTCTCTCTCGTAGGCCGCAAACTGTTCTTCCGATCCTTCATGGTGCAGCCAAATCTAAACAGTTTCTGTTCGACACTGCGGCGATCACGATGATCCTGACGGAGACAGGTGATCTTGCCCCCGCAAATCCAATAGCTGGTACACCGAGCGATGAAGCTTTGGTTCTCGCAATTAAATCATTCCAAACGAGACATGGACTTCCTGCAGAGGGGTCAATCACAGGCGAGACGTATAAAGCGCTAGCTGTACCAATGCAAAATCGAGTAGCTCAACTTGGCCTCACCCTCGAACGATGGCGTTGGGTTCAGAGAACATTCTCCGAGCCTCCTGTTGTGGTCAACATCCCCGAATTTCGTGTTCGAGCATACGACACCAACTTACGGGTTACGCTTTCCATGAAAGTCATCGTCGGAGGTGCCTATCACCGCAGAACGCCCGTCTTTCAAAACCAAATATCCTCTGTCATATTCAGGCCGTACTGGAATATTCCTACCAGTATTCAACATAACGAAGTGGAACCGGCCATGCGGCACGATCATGCCTATCTGGCTAAGCACGGGTATGAGATCGTGCGCACAGATGGGGGAAGGATGAGGATTCGGCAACGTCCGGGTGACCAAAATGCTCTCGGGCTCATCAAGTTCTCTCTTCCAAACGTTCACGATATTTACCTCCACGGAACACCAGCGCAAAATCTTTTTGACCGGACACGCCGCGATTTCAGCCACGGTTGCATTAGGGTCGAGAATCCCGTTGCTCTCGCGACCTGGATTTTGCGCGGCAACCCAGGATGGACGGCCGAGAAGATCAAATATGCCATGCATGGTGACCGAACGTTTTCAGTCGCACTGACTCATCCGATACCTGTTCTCATCGTCTATGGGACGGGCTTCGCGGCAGAAGACAATACTGTCTACTTTCTACCTGATATTTACAATCAAGATGCTGAACTCGAAGTATTGCTTCATACCGTGTCAAGGGCTCGCCGGGACCAGTTGAAGATACTTTCTGATTCGTTCCCACGATAGCTCCAGAATAATGATGCGTCCTTCCAAATCCCCCCTTGTGATCGCAATCACCGCATGAGTGGCCATTCTGGACTAGGTTCAAGATAGTGGGGCGTGCTCCCACACATGGGCCGAGGTGCCGATATGCAAGCAGCCATCCTTGATCACATCAATCACACTCCGGGAATTCGTAGCTTTAAGAGGATTGCGGTGGCTTATGATGCATCTTCTGCCGCAGAGCGCGCTCTTCACGCTGCGATTGCCCTGGCAATGCGATTTGGTGCCGCACTTTTGCTGGCACGAGTTAACCCGCCGCAGTCTGAGACGACGGATAGCTACGCTGGATTGCGCGAGGAGCAAGCTTCCGAGGCGAATGAGCTCAGCGTAATTAGCAATCGCCTCACCAGAGCTGGCGTGAGCAGTCGTGTCGTTATTAGGGGAGGCATTGTTGGTGACACGCTTTTCAACATCTGCTGCGAAGAGAATGTGGATCTCCTGCTACTCGGAGCTTATGGCTATGGGTCAAAGGATCGTCAAACCCTCGGTTCAACTGCTGAATTTCTCCTGCGCGCGGTCCCATGCCCGACGCTCACTTATGGCCCTTGCGTTGGTCGAACATTCGATCACCCGACTCACAATGGTCCAATTCTTGTCCCGATTTCCTTGCCTTGCGCGCCAGATGAGTTGCAGAGGGCCATTGCCATTGCAAAATTATTTAAAATCTCCATTGACGTACTTCACGTGACCCACGAAGTACCCGCAGGCCGTGCACTCAATCTCGAGCATCAGTGTGAACAAATTGTCGAATGCTTCCGAGCTGAAGGGATAGGTGCATGTTGGTCCTTGTATGCCGGCTCCCCTGAAGTCCTGATCCTTGGTCGAGCATTGGAGATTGACAGTCCGTTCATTTTGATGCCCTTGAAGTGGAAAAACCGTCTCTCGTCGACTACATCCGATAACATTGCTGCGCATATAGTCCGTGCCGCCCATATCCCAGTTATGACGTACAGAGTTGCTTAGATACGTTGAGATGAACTGAAAAGGAGCTTTGCTATATGACCAACTCCACTGCCAAAGACCAATCTCGTGCTTTCCTCATCGGCGGAGGCATCGCTTCTCTCGCGGCCGCTGCCTTTCTGATTCGCGATGCCAACATACCGGGTAACAGAATCACCGTCTTTGAGTCGGGCGCGAATCTTGGGGGCAGCCTGGATGCCGCCGGTTCAGCCGAAGCCGGATACCTTGTGCGTGGCGGCCGCATGTTCGAAAGTAAATACCGCTGCACATATGATCTCTTTTCATCGATTCCCACCCTAGATAAGACTAAGACGGTCACTGATGAAATAACCGCATGGAATCGGACCATGAAGACTTGTTCAAAGTCTCGGCTATTTCGCGGAGGACGTCCGCAAAACGCGCCACGCTTTAGTCTCACGGAGAAGCAAATTGTGGCTCTTGAATGGCTGGGCGTAGCACCTGACTGGGCGCTCGGTAACTCAAGCGTCTCAGATCATTTCGATCCAACATTCTTCGAAAGCGACTTCTGGCTCATGTGGTCCACAACCTTTGGGTTCCAGCCATGGCATAGCGCTATAGAACTCAAGCGGTATCTCTTGCGATTTATGCACATGGTTTCCGGATTCAATACCCTCAACGGAATCATGAGAACTGTTTATAACCAATTCGACTCGATGATCCGCCCCCTTCAGTTCTGGCTTGAAGAACACGGCGTTCACTTTGCGAGAAACACAACAATTACTGACTTATCTTTTTTGCACAACGCGGAGGGCTACCGCGTTGAGAGCATCCAGTATCGAAGAGAAGACCGAATGGACACAATCAGGGTCAAGGAGACCGATTACGTGTTTGTGACCTTGGGGTCAATGACCGACTCATCGAGTGTGGGCTCCATGACGACGGCTCCAGAGCTTGCCGTTGCGAAGACCAACGGGTCCTGGGCACTTTGGAAAAAGATCGCTTCTAAGTCCCCGCACTTCGGTCGTCCAGGCATTTTTGCCGATCACATGGATCAGTCGAAGTGGGTCTCATTCACGACAACACTGCATGACAAGATGCTCTTTGATCAAATTCGTAATCTCACGGGAAACGTGCCCGGCGAAGGCGGCCTGATCACCTTTCCCGAATCGAGCTGGCTCATATCCATAGTACTTCCGAATCAGCCCCACTTTACGGGACAACCTGAGGACGTCCAGGTCTTCTGGGGCTATGGGTTGTTGGTAAACAAGCCCGGAAATTATGTAAATAAACCTATGTCAGAGTGCAATGGCCGCGAGATCATGATCGAACTCCTGTTTCATCTTGGACTCCTGCCAGAGCTTAAAATCATTATCGATCGCTCGAATTGCATCCCCTGCATGTTGCCGTTCATCACGAGTCAGTTCCTCTGCCGCTCTAAAGGAGACCGTCCAGAGGTTGTTCCTCCTCGTTCAAGAAATCTTGCATTTATGGGCCAGTTCTGCGAGCTTCCCGACGACGCTGTGTTTACTGTCGAGTATTCGGTGCGATCGGCACAAAGTGCTGTGTACCAGCTGCTCAAGGTCGATCGAACGCCCCCACGCGTCTATCAGGGAAAATATGATCCACGAGTAGTGCTTCGGGCATCATTGGCCCTGCACGACGCGCGAACCTAGGGGCATTTGTGCAGCTCGCCTTTAGGCGCATTCCATCGCTAAAGGGACAAGCTATGTGTGTGGTCGACTGAGGCGCCTACAGATACGGGCGATTTGCCGTTCTTCCTCTGTATTTATGGCGAGAACCCGACTTCCGTCTAATTTTTCGGAGAACCCGAGGAACTCCAAGCCAGTGCAGACCAGCTGGCGAATCTGTTCGCTGTTCTGTCCAATGCCGCCAGTGAAGACGAGCAAATCAATTCCGCTCATAAGAGCTGCGTATGCACCGATGGTCTTTCGTATCGCCGTTACATAGAGATCGACTCCTAGCTTTGCTTGGATGTCGCCCCTATTGCGAGAGGCAAGCAACTGCTGCATATCCGGGCCGCCTCCAGAAATAGCAGACCACCCCGATTGAGAATTTAGCATTTGCTCCAACTCATCCACTGTCATGTGTTCGGATCGAAGCAGGAACAGCAGTACACCGGGGTCAAGATCGCCGCTCCTGGCCGCCATCGGAATGCCGCCAGTCGGTGTCAATCCCATCGTTGTATCGATCGAAACGCCTGAACGCACCGCACAAAGACTAGAGCCGCTACCGAGATGTGCGAGCACGACGCGCTCCGGAAGAGCGGAGCCGAGATGGTGAACGATGGACTCATAGGAAAGCCCATGAAATCCGTAGCGGCGAATACCCTTCGCAGCAAGACGTGTCGGCAACGGAAAACGCTTTGCGACCTCCGGAAGGGCACGATGAAAGGCCGTATCGAAGCAGGCGAACGATGGTGTATCCGGAAACAGGTCCCGCGACCGAGAGATCAATGCCAGCGACTTTGAAATATGTAATGGCGCAAAGTGCTCTGCGTGTCGCAACTCGGACAGTAGTGCATCATCGATCTGTTGATGGTCTATCAGTTCGGGGCCACCGTGCACAATGCGGTGTCCCACGAACTTCGGATCACCTGACAGGTGCTTGCGGCTCACGGTGGCCAGTGTTTCGAGTGCACCTTCCTGAGATTCCATGATGTGGTTTAACTCGAAGAGGACCGTCCCGTCTAGTCCCGATAACCGAATGCGCCCATTCTGCTGTCCAAGCCCTTCGGCGGTTCCCATGAGTAGACATTGCTCATCTCCATGTTCTTCACGGAAGAAACCGAGCTTAAGGGAAGATGAGCCACTATTAATGGCTAGTATCAGAGCGTTCTCATCTGCGCGTGGAAGCATCATATTCAGCGTGGCCAAACCCAGTTCCGAATAGCATCCTGATCGATTCCCTCAGCATGAGCGTACGCCACACTCTCAATAATTTGGCTTTTAAGGGTATCTTTCACATGTGCACCCTTGGACCTGAGTGCGGGGACACGGTCAATCACATCAATTGCCAGGTTGAATCGGTCCACCTGGTTGAGAACCGCGAGCTCGAAGGGGGTATTAATATTGCCCTTTTCCTTGTAACCCCGGACATGAATATTGTCATGGTTTTTGCGTCGATAGCTCAGCTTGTGTACCAACGAAGCGTAACTGTGGAAGTTGAAGATGACTGGTTTATCTGTTGTAAACAACGAGTCGAAGTCACGATCACTCAGCCCATGTGGATGTTCTGAGGATGGCATAAGACGAAATAGGTCGACGACATTCACGAATCGGATCTTAAGATCAGGGAAATGCTCTTTAAGGATGGACACCGCGGCGAGGCTCTCCATCGTCGCAACATCACCAGCGCATGCGATAACAACATCGGGTTCGAAGCCGTCATCAGTGCTCGCCCAATCCCAAATGCCGATTCCTTTCGTGCAATGATTTACTGCGGCGTTCATGTCGAGGTATTGAAGATGCGGTTGCTTGTCGGCAACGATCACGTTGACGTAATCGCGGCTGCGGAGACAATGGTCGGTAACGCTGAGGAGACAGTTTGCATCGGGCGGAAGATAGATACGAACGACATCGGGGCTCTTGTTTGTCACCACATCCAGAAAGCCCGGATCTTGGTGGGTGAATCCGTTATGGTCTTGTCGCCATACAAGGGAGGTAATCAAAAGATTGATTGATGGAACGGGCGCTCGCCAGGTTAACTCGTTCTTTGCTTTCTCCAGCCATTTCGCGTGCTGGTTGAACATAGAGTCGATAACGTGCACGAAGGCTTCGTAGGTCGAGAAGAAGCCATGCCGCCCTGTGAGGACATATCCTTCGAACCAGCCTTCCAAGGTGTGCTCGCTTAACATTTCCATAACGCGGCCGTCGAGTGCCAACTCGCCGCCGTCACGATCGTCGGGCTTAAACTCACCCGCCCACATTTTCTTCGAGGCGCCATAGACCGCTGTCAGCCGATTGGACGCTGTTTCATCAGGTCCAAAAACGCGGAAGCAAGTCATGTTTTGGCGCATGACATCGCGCAAGAAGCCGCCAAGAATTTCTGTGGGGGAAACAGAGTCCTTACCGGCTTGAGTAACTGGAACAGCGTAATCTCGGAACTCAGGCAGATTGAGGCAGATCCTTAAAGTGCCGCCGTTGGCATTCGGATTTGCGCTGATGCGCTTCGTACCGCTCGGTGCGCACTGCTGCAACTCAGGAACGAGACGTCCATTGGCATCAAACAAATCTTCTGGATGATAACTTTTCAGCCACTGCTCTAATTCCGCTAAATGCGATGCGTTGGTCACGGGATCGAGAATCGGCACTTGATGCGCACGCCATGAGCCTTCCACTTTGTGGCCATCTACTTCTTTTGGGCCCGTCCAACCTTTTGGAGAACGCAACACGATCATTGGCCAGAGGGGTCGTTCCCAAATACCAGTCCGGCGCGCCTTTTGTTGAATTGACCGAATCTCACCAACGCAATGTTGCAAGACCTGCGCCATCGCCTCGTGCATGAGGATTGGATCATCTCCCTCGACGAAATAGGGGGTATAGCCATATCCGTGGAATAGGGAGCAAACTTCCTGATGCGAGATTCGTCCAAGGATCGTGGGATTCGCAATCTTGTACCCATTCAGGTGCAGGATAGGTAAAACCGCGCCATCCCGCACCGGATTGAGAAACTTATTGGAGTGCCACGCCGTGGCGAGTGGCCCTGTCTCAGCTTCGCCATCACCCACTACGACCGCAACGATAAGATCCGGATTATCAAACGCCGCGCCGAAGCCGTGGCTGAGAGAGTATCCGAGCTCACCACCCTCATGGATTGAGCCCGGAGTCTCCGGGGTGCAGTGACTGCCGATACCTCCTGGGAAAGAAAACTGACGGAAAAATTTCAACATGCCAGATTCATTCTGTCCCTTATCGGGATAAATTTCCGAATAATAACCTTCTAGATAACTGTTCGCGAGGGTTGCCGGCGCTCCATGTCCTGGACCTGACACGTAGAGCACATTCAGATCCAGCTTTTTGATGAGGCGGTTCAAATGGACCCAAACAAATGATTGGCCCGGATCAGAACCCCAATGCCCCAATAGCCGCCGCTTGATATGCTCTGGCTTCAATGGCTCGCGCAGAAGCGGATTGGCGCGGAGATAGATCATTCCCGCAGCGAGGTAGTTGCAAGCATTCCAGTAGGAGTCAATGAGGTGTAGTTCCTCCGGGCTCAGCACGGGTGAAGTTTGGACAGCAGATGTCATCTTGCGCTAGCTCCTTGGCTAAGATGGATCAATTAAGCCTACGACCAGTGTGGAACATTAATCCTGATCAGACTGTGCATCCTAGCACCATAAGCTGTGACTGACATCACCAATCTCAATACAGAGGTATCGACGTGCAGATGTTATGGCTGGCCTTATTCAAATGGCGTCAGCAGATTAGAGATCAGAGCTGATCTGCCTGCGGCGAAGGTTAAGAGTGACGTGAGTGGGGAATTGTGCTGGTCCTACTCGCAACGATTTGATCTTTATGAGAGCCGAAGCAGAACTGACAGATAACAGCTCAGGGCTGATCCATGTGATTGTCATCACCGACATTTAAGACGTAAAGAATTATCTCTTCATAAAAGGGCAAGAGCTCACTCGTGAAAGCCTGCTCATTTGGAGAAGCAGTATGATGGCCGCAAAGATAGGGTTTTCCGCCGCTACATCTACCGAAAATCTATACCCTTCCGGAACATCTATTTCGGCTTCCCCTTTTTCGGGGTCGATCAAAAATATCTTAGTCGCATTAGATCTTTCCGGCCCATCCGCCCCACACATCCAAACTGCAATACGCTTTGCCAATATGCTCCACGCAAATCTGTTTGTAGCGCATATTTTTGAATACGCCGATGCCGGAATTGTCGAAGGCATGATCGGCGTTCGCCAAGAAGCGAAGCGCCGTCTAGATAATATCGTTGAGAGGATCCTGCGAAGGGGTATAGTCGCTCAGTCTGTTATCAGATATGGGGCAGCGGCACCCACTATCCTCAAGGTTATCAAGGACAAGAAGATAGACCTGGCCATCCTTGGGACAAGAAATAAAGCTCGCATGGAGCGGTTCGTCCTTGGGTCCGTGGCAGAAGCCGTTTTTCGAAGAGCACCCTGCCCGATGCTAACCATAGGACCCAAGGCTAATCTTGATCAAAGAGTTCACACGCAAAGTCCTGTCGTCTTTGCGACGGATTTGAATACCCGATTGTTTCATGCGATTCGATACGCCGCCCTTCTTTCCAAAGGCTTTGGAGCACCGTTGCATTGCATCCAGGTTTTACCTCATTCCATCGATACTCACGGCCTCCCAATCATCTCGGCGATTATGACAGGAGCGCTGAAGAACCTCCTTGAGGAAAATGGCCTCGATGAAAGATGTGTTTGTTCGAATGTTTATGGCAACAAAGTCTCTGAATCCATTGTGGAATACGCGAAAGAGCGCAAAGCGGAGTTGATCGTCCTCGGCATCCAGCGGACATCCGCGCTTGCTTCTCATCTTCCCCCTCATATTACGTATGAGGTAGTCGCAGGCGCCTCTTGCCCGGTCTTAACCGTTTCCTTGTGATGCTTTTACCCTTCTCAAGCATTCCGCTAATCGAATTCCTTCCTGCTTCAAAGGGGAAAATCCTGGAGGAGAATGATACCCTCGAGCATCCAAAGTGGACAAGATGAGATTGCTTCATCGCGGAAAGAGTGCACGGGCCTATAAGGACTGATGGAAAGATATGGATTTTACAACGGAAGGCTAGGGGCGCCGGACCGTGTCTCACATCACGGTCAGAGTTCTATGGAAACATTAGCACTGACTTGATGAACGGTGTGCGTTCGGTCACATACTGATGTTGGCACAAGCAATAAGTTTAACTTGCCTGACAAATTGACAAATGCCATGAACGAAGGAATTAGCCATGACAACAGAAGAACTCGAATCGAAGGAGGGCGCTGCTTCCCTCAGTTCCGTCTCCACTATGAAAGCATTGGTCTATCACAAGTTAGAACATGGTGCGGGTTCGTGCGGATGGGAGGAGAGACCTCTCCCATTGATCCTGGACTCGTGCGATGCCATTGTTCGAATTACGGCAACAACGATCTGCGGGACGGACCTTCATATTCTGAAAGGCGATGTTCCTTCCGTGGCTGATGGACGCATCTTAGGCCACGAGGGCGTGGGCGTTGTAGAGCAGATTGGCTCTGGGGTTGCAGAATTTCATGTTGGTGACAGCGTCATCATTTCCTGTATCACCTCATGTAATAAATGCGAATTTTGCAGAAGGGGCATGCTTTCGCACTGCAGAAACGGTGGATGGATTCTAGGCAATACTATTGATGGCACACAGGCTCAATATGTGAGGATTCCCCATGCTGATGGAAGTCTTTACCGTTGTCCTGAAGGGGAAGACGAAGAAGCTCAAGTAATGCTGAGCGACGTCCTGCCAACCGGCTTTGAATGTGGAGTGCTAAATGGGCAGATTATGCCAGGTGATACGGTTGCTATAGTTGGTTCTGGCCCCATTGGCCTTGCAGTGCTACTGACAGCACAATTTTATTCCCCCGAGAAAATCTTTATGATCGATTTGGACGACAATCGCCTCGCCGTGGCCACTGAGCTAGGTGCAACTGCAGTTATTAACAGTTCAGATGGAAATGCAGTTTCACGTCTGCTGGAATTGACCGGCGGAGCCGGGGTGGATGTCGCAGTCGAAGCAGTGGGAACACCCGCGGCTTTCGATATCTGTCAGGGTATCCTGGGCGTAGGTGGGCGCCTTGCAAGCCTCGGAGTCCACGGGAAGCCGGTGGAATTGCATCTCGAACGGTTATGGGACCGTAATATCCGACTGACTACACGCCTGGTTGACACTGTTACATTACCCATGCTGCAGAAGGTCGTTTTGTCTGGGAAATTACAACCCAGGAAGCTCATTACCCATTCGTTTGACATAAGTGAAATAGAAAGAGCATACGAGACTTTTGAGAATGCAGCCAAAGAAAAGGCTCTGAAAGTCGTGCTCAGTAGCAAGCAGCGAAATTGAAGAAGATTGTTTCCTCACCTGTACTGCACTCTTATAGAAAAGTTGCTTCCCGGTTGTCATTCGCATCATTAAGCCTTTGCGCGAACATGTCGCACCAACTTGCCAAATTCCAGGAATGTGACTGGAAGACATGCGAGCGGAAGGATCAGAAACCAGTCTGTAACAATTGGCAAGGCGGCAATCTGAAAGACCGGCCTGAGAATGGGGATAGCGACAATAGCCGCGAGCAGGGCCGAAGAGACTGCAAAGGCTAGAATGAGCCACCTGTTCGAGAAAAGCCCCAGTTGCAGGAATGTATAACGAGGACTTCGACAGCCAAGGGCGAACAACATCTGTGCCAGCGCACTCGTGAAAAAGGTAGCTGTTCTAGCCGCCGCCAGGTTTTCTGCCTCGTTATGGTAGACCAGCCAAAAAGCGATTGCAGCGACCGCTGCATTAAGCATGCCCTGGTATAGGATGCCCAGTCCGCTCTGGATCGTAATGATCGGCACCTTAACGGGCCTGGGTGGGTGCTGCATCACGTTTGGCTCTGGCTGCTCGACACCTAAAGCCATCGCTGGAAGTGCATCTGTCAGGAGGTTGATCGTTAGAAGATGAATTGCCAGAAGGGGAGTCGGAAACCCAAGGAGTGTGGCCCCCACCATGAGTAGGACTTCCCCCGCATTTGTGGCCAACAGGTAGTAAACAACCTTTAGGATGTTGTCGTAGATTGTTCTTCCTTCTTCGATCGCATTCACAATGCTGGCGAAGTTGTCATCTGCCAGCACCATATCTGCGGCTTCCTTGGTCACGTCAGTTCCTGAGATGCCCATGGCGATTCCAACGTCCGCAGACTTGATGGCTGGGGCGTCATTAATTCCGTCACCAGTCATGGCCACAATTTCACGTCGGCTTCGCCATGCGGTAACGATACGTAGCTTATGGGCGGCTGCGACTCGTGCATATACTGAGGTTGTGGGGACTTTTTCGGCGAGATCGGTATCGCTTAGCGCATCCAGATCTGAGCCAAGGAGTACCTGCCCACCCTCATGGATAATGCCGAGACGCAAGGCGATGGCCTTGGCTGTGTCTGGATGATCTCCCGTAATCATCACAGGCATTATGCCGGCAGATCGGCATCGGTTTACGGCCTCTGCGGCCTCCTCCCGAGGGGGGTCCATCATGCCCGCGAGTCCTGCAAAGATAAGACCCGTTTCCTCTAGTTTCTCGCTCTCGAACACCTGACGCGAGGCCAATCCCAATACCCGAAGCGAACGCTGCCCCATGCAATGTGCGGAGGCGAGAATCACCTGACGACGCGACTCGGTCAGTGCCTGCACGTCTGCGTGGATATACTCCTGGGTGCATTTACCGAGGACGACCTCGGGCGCGCCTTTGGTGAACATGACGAGCTTTTTGTCATCGACGCGGGCCACCACAGACATCGCCTTGCGATCCGAGCTGAAAGGGATCTCAAAGACAATCCGCTCTTGACGTCCCACAACTGCAACTCCAGCCTTGGAAGCCGCAACCATCAGTGCAGCTTCGGTTGGATCTCCTACTACCTTCCAGCGTCCACCTGCTTCGTCGGACCGCGCGATTTGCGTATGGCTGCACCAAGCTCCGATCTTCAACGCTTCGAGCAAGCCCCGGTGCTGTAGAGGATCAACCACGGTCCATGTTGCTGCAACCCCAGCATTGGATGCCGCCTTGCGGAATTCGCCGATCGGCTCATAGCCGGTGCCCGTCACTTCGTAGCGCTCTCCTCCAGTCTCAATGTCTTTCACCGTCATTTGGTTACGGGTCAGGGTTCCAGTCTTATCCGAGCAGACGACGGTCACCGCTCCAAGGGTTTCCACACTAGGGAGCCTACGGATGAGCGCTTGGCGTGCTGCCATCCGTTGCAGCCCTAATGCAAGTGCTACCGTGATTACTGCCGACAATCCTTCCGGGACTGCCGCCACGGCAAGACTCACGGCAAGCAGGAAGGCGTCTGCGAGACGGCCTCCCTGCGCAATCTGAGCTACAAACATGACCGCCACGACGCCTAGGACAATGTAAAGGAGAGTTTTGCCCAACTGAGATAGTCGCAGTTGCAAAGAGGTCGGCTCGATGTTCTGGCCTTTCAACATGCCAGCGATCTTGCCAATCTCCGTGTTCATACCGGTGGCAACGACAAGTGCGCTGGCAGTACCGGCAGCTACGGAAGTTCCCATGTAGGCCATGTTCAGGCGTTCACCCAAAGGAGCTTCCTCCTCCAGGACGACTCGGTGATCCTTGTCCGATGGCACGGACTCACCAGTCAAAGCGGCTTCTTCGACTCGGAAGCCCGCCGCCCCAATCAGGCGGACATCGGCCGGAACTCGGTCTCCTGTCTCTAGTTCGATCCGGTCTCCGGGCACGAGCTTCTCCGCCAGAACGCTCTGAAGCTGACCCTCTCGGATGATTCTTGCTTGCGGTGAAGATAGCTTCCGCAGGGCGCGTAAAGCCTCGTCTGCCCGTCCCTCCTGGATGAACCCGAGGAGACCATTTAGGAGCACAATCGCCAGAATCGCGATTGCATCAACCCACTCTTCCAGTAAACCAGATATCAATGCAGCGCAGATCAGTATCCAGATCAGCAGGTCGGCAAACTGGCGACCGAACTGCTTCCACCAGGGGTCAGGGGCGGCCATTGCAAGTTCATTGCGTCCATATTTCAGCAGTCGCTCTGCGGCCGCAGCATTCGTCAGCCCTATCTCCGCATCCGAGTGATACCTAAGTAAGACTTCTGACCCGCTTTGGGTATGGGGGGACCCTGACGCATTTGATCGAAACAATTCTGACCACCCTTCCAATTCCTGCGAGCGAGAAGTTATGCTATCCGACGGGTCTATGGGTTTCTGCTAAACCGGTTGCTTTTGCGGTACGCTTCTGTACATCAGAAGGGCGATCAATTGAAGTGCGGTCATTGCGGCCACGTAGGCCAGGAATTCAGCGGCAGCGGCATTAGAGATTCTGGACACCGCAATGAGGCCGAGCCCCATGAGCAGGTCACAGAGCCCACACACCTGCAGAGCTCTCCTTTGCGCGACATGACGTCTTATATGTTGGGAGACCCGCAACTGTATTAGCCCAAAGATGAGCACGTGAGGAGAAACAACTAGAGCAATCGTCGTCACGGAAGAACTCTCTGTAAGGGCGAGGTAGAGGCCGCAGCCGACTGAAAGAGCGCCAAGACTCAGATAGCCTAAGATCTCCCGCTTGTGCTGCAATCCAAATTGGAAAGCTAAGACTCCCTCAGCCATCCCCACGAAGGCGAGCCCGGTCGAGACGGCAATTTCGAGGAGAAGCGCTACGCTCGCCTCAACCCAAACATTGGGTGCGTGATGATCTAGATAGACGAAAAGCATCACAAAGCCTATTAGCACAGCTGCCAAAATTGTGGCGATCAATCGATGGAGCCGAAGTTCATATCGCATATTTGATTCCTTGCTGTGCTGGATTTGCGTGAGTACACTCGGGTTGGTCTGCTCTTGTTCCTCCTTAGGAGGAGATGGTCATGACCGCACATGGTGCAGCGGCAATCACCTGGAACGCAATCTTGGGAGCAAGATGAGCTGCGAACGCCGAGGCACGCTTAACCCCAAGAATCAGAAGGTCTGCCGCCAGACGCTCCGCTTCATTAGTGATCGCTTGTGCAACGGCTGCCCCATGCAGAGTAAGGTACTCCGTTGCGGGATGGTGACGCGTCATATCCGGAACATCTAATTCCGCACGAAGAGAATGGAACAGCGGAGATTGGACAGCATCGATATTCGTCTCTACATAAAGGACCTCAAGCGACGAGGCTGCTGCATCGCGCAGTGTGGCCACAAAAGGTACAGCATCTAGGGATTCTTTGCTGAAATCCGTCGCGAAGAGCAGCCGATTAATGGCGTTAGCTGTACCTGCTGGATGGATGTGTGGCCCAACAGTAATCACTGGACAAGCAGCCCCTCTGAGTACGCCCTCTGCAGTCGAACCTAGCAAAAATCTATCCATCCCGGCGACAGCATGGGTTCCCATCACGATCACCGGCGCCTTATAGGTCTGAGCGACGTTGAGTATTTCTACTGTAGGAAATCCATCTTCAACCAGAAGTGCTTTCGTTTCGAGGCCCATATTGGTAAAGACGTGTTGAGTCTCGAGTATCTTCCGTTGGACATCGCTCCGAATAATTTCGATCATCCATCCAACAGGCATCGCGTACCTGTGGCGAGCCACATATTGAAATACGTGAACAATCAGAATTTTGCAATTGAAGAGCTTCGCCATTTTCGCTGCGACTGAATGCGCGGCAGTAGAGGCGGGGGAGAAGTCTGTCGCTAGAATAATTTGATCCGGAATCATATGGGCAAACCTCTCGTTCACGAGCAATGACAAAACAGTCTTGAATTGCTCGCACCAATAACCCTAAGCCTTTGCTGCACTAATGGTTTGTGACATGCGTCACTCAACCTGGGCCTTCCCGACTCATAGAATTGGGGCGCCGGTGAGTACATTGAACCAGACCAACACGATTAGCAGATGGCTCAACAGCCCCGCGTCACGTGTCTCGACCGCTGCCTTCATTGCTGTGGGGATGCTGGGGGCGTTGGGTGCAAAGCTATTTCTGCAAGATCAGCACGTCGTTGACGCTGTCCTGTTCGTTGCCATTGCAGGCGCGAGCGTTCCTCTGGCTATCTCGCTTATCCAGCAGATTTTACAACGCAATTTCGGCGTCGACATTCTCGCCTTAACGTCGATTGTCACTTCGTTAATTCTGGGTCAATATTGGGTGGCGGCGCTTGTTGTATTGATGCTTTCCGGCGGACAGGCGATGGAAGTGTATGCAACGGGCCATGCATCTTCTGTTCTCAACGCTCTCGCCGCCAGAATGCCACAGGTAGCCCATAAAGTTGGTGAAGTAATTTCCGATGTAGCCATCGATGCAATTCGTGTCGGAGACGAGTTGCTGATCTATCCGCATGAGATATGTCCAGTCGATGGGCAAGTGGTCAGCGGTGATGGCAGCATGGATGAGTCCTACCTGACGGGCGAGCCCTTTCTGATTGAGAAAGCTCCCGGCACGATCGTGCTCTCCGGCGCAATCAACGGCAATGTTGCCCTTACGATCCGCGCGACGAAAATCGCCAGCGACTCTCGCTACGCAAAGATTGTCGAGGTGCTTCACGCCTCCGAAGAGGATCGGCCGCATATACAAAGGCTTGGAGATCGTCTCGGATCCTGGTACACGCCGATCGCCATTGCCATAGCTCTAGCAAGCTGGTTCTTCAGCGGTCAGTCGGAACGCTTTCTTGCGGTACTGGTGATCGCGACACCATGTCCGCTGTTGATCTCTATTCCCGTCGCAATCATTGGTGCTATCTCTGCCGCGGCAAAGCTGGGTATCATTGTCAAAGATCCTTCCATCCTCGAAAAGATGGAAACCTGTCATGTGCTGATCGTGGACAAGACCGGCACTCTGACCTACGGAAAACCGACCCTGACCTCGATCCACTGCCTCGGGAATACATCACATGATGAAGTCCTTCAGTATGCCGCAAGTCTCGAACGTTACTCAAAGCATCCCCTCGCAAGTGCCGTGATCGCGGCAGCGGATAAGCAGGGACTGAGTCCATTAAAAGTTGAAGATGTATCCGAACCCCCAGGTTCTGGACTGACGGGTCACGTCGCAGGAAAACTCGTCACCGTGACAGGACGCGGTAAACTCTCCGGTGAGAACTTATGTTCCATGCCGTCTGTGGCTCCTGGCCTCGAATGTGTTTTGCTGATCGACGGTAGGCTAGCTGGCATAATCTACTTTCAAGACGAACCACGACCAGATAGCAAGCCCTTCCTTGGGCACTTGGATTCAAAGCACCATATCTCGCGGGTGATTCTCCTGTCCGGTGACCGCCCCGCTGAGGTGGCACTGTTTGCCGCTGGCATGGGGATCACAGAAGCCCATGGCGGCAAGAGTCCTGAAGAGAAAGTTGAGTTCGTTCGCGAGACGACCTTGAAGGACCGTACGCTTTATTTGGGAGATGGCGTCAACGACGCTCCGGCAATGATGGCCGCTACTGTCGGCATCGCCCTAGGGGTCAATAGCGATATCACCTCCGAAGCCGCAGGGGCAGTGATTCTCCAATCTTCGCTGGTTAGCGTGGACGAGTTGATGCATATCGGTCGACGTATGCGTGGGATAGCTCTGATCAGCGCAGTTGGTGGCATGAGCTTGAGCCTCCTCGGAATGGGAGCGGCCTCGCTAGGGTTGCTGAGCCCAATTCAGGGAGCCATTGCACAGGAGGTCATCGACCTTCTCTCCATCCTCAACTCCCTGCGCATGATTCTTCCCACAGGCCCCCTCACTGACTTTGAAACAAGCTCGTCTCTGCCAGCGAAGAAGCCGTCCCGTCAGTCACCGTAGCGCGTTACTTTCCGCTCTCAACGTTTAATGCGCAATGACAAGCCAAGCATGAGCCATTAGCAGTGGCTGCGACGGGTGGATATTTAACGGGAGGCCGATGAGTAAATTGCCCTGCCAAAAGCGTTGGGTTTTCCCGAAGAATTGCGCCGATGCCTGTTGTAGGTCAGATCTGTCTCAAGCCAAGTGCCCGCGAACGCCAAGGACGGGGCATTTGGCCTCCCGAATCAGATAAGACAAAATTGACCTCGGAATGTGGTCTGCTAGGCGGCGGTTTCCCAGCCCAACTACCATCAGAGTGACACGCTCTATATCAGCGACCGTGACGATGGTCTTGGCTATATGACGATCTTGCTCGAGGCGCACCTTCGCTTTACACTGCTCGCTCACATCTGGCGGAAGGAGTTCGTGTAATTGTTGTTTGATTCGAGCTTCTATGACCTCGATCTCGACATGGGGCGCAGCCGGTTTCTCGTTCATGACATGTAGAAGAGTCAGGTCGGCGTGGAACCGCTTTGCTAGGCCGGAGGCGAAGAGTGCTCCCCGTCGTCCCGTCGTTGTCAGATCTGTGGCAAACAGTAGGGAATGAAAGAGATGGTCAGCTGTCCTGCAGTTTGGCCCAACAATCATTACCGGACACCTCGCGCGATGCAATATGGCCTCCGCGACGGAACCTAGCGCCAGCCGCTCGAGACAGTTCGCGCCATGAGATCCAGCGACAATAAGCTCTATTTTCTCTTCACGGGAGACCTGTGCGATGAGATCAACGGCATTGGAGTAGGCTACTGTTACTTTCGGCTCAAATTCGCGGAGTCCAGGTTCGCATGAGATCAATTGGTTGATCTCCTCTTTAGCTGCATCGAGGTTCGCATCGAGAATCTCTAACGGTATTGGCCCCGCGTTCCTATCATAGAAAACTGGCGATGCCGCATGCACTAGGAAAAGCTTCGAGCCAAACAATCGACCGACGATGATCGCGGCTTTTAAGGCCTGATTGGCCGGTTCTGAGAAGTCGGTTGCGACGAGAATTCGATCGAACGAAATTTCATAACCATCCAAATGGGAACTTTGCTCGGAGCGCAATACTTTGGTAATGGTGGATTCCAAACTCATGAGTGCACCTCGCGGGCAGAATGGATCGTTGCTGGATCGCCATCTCCCACCATCCTATTGGCGTGGGTCTGCTAAATCGGTGATGCCGATCACATCTCGGGTCGATTTATGAATCTCCTAACAATGCCAAACGAACTAGGATGTTATGCCCGTCATATTGCACACTTCGTGGGACGTAGACCCAAGCTTCGTCAGGTGATCGGGATCACTGCATGGTGTTGAACTGGCCTACTAGAGTCCTCTCTTATGAGTGATCCCGCGACGCTCACAATCCGAATTCGCACGGTTATTTAGAAATCTGGAGACGATAGTGACCCTGCGGCCGAATTGTGTGTTGATAAGAAAGCGAAAGAGCAAAGGTCAGCTATCGGGGAGAATCGTGCCCTCGACCACGGACGAATGAAATACGAGGACAGCTATCGAAGGTTGGATAAGGAAGGGAAAGTTCATGATATTACCTGGGATCTCACTGATGAACTGGCGTAGTCGAGAAGGTTCACCCTCTCCGCTAGGAGCCACCTGGATCGCTGAAGACCAGGCATATAATTTCGCGCTGTATTCGAAGCATGCAGCTGCGGTCACTCTCCTTCTCTATTCATCTGACGACGATGTGTCTCCAATTTACGAGTGTCATTTCAATCCACTTAAGAATAAATCCGGCAGAGTATGGCACTGTCGACTGAAATCCGAAGTTATGCGCGGCGCTCGCTATTATGCTTACAGACTCTCAGGTCCGAACGAGTCTGGAATGGGTCATCGATTCGATGCTCAGAAGATTTTGGTAGACCCCTATGCCCGTGCCCTCCATTTCCCGGATCGGTTTAGCCGCGAAGTGGCTGAACTGCCGGGAAACAACGCCGGGAGAGCTCCCTTGGGAGTAATCCTGAAAGAGACGATGACCTCTTGCTCTAAACGGGCGCCTAAACATGACTCTGATTTGATCATCTATGAACTTCATGTTCGAGCATTTACCGCGCGAGCCAATTCAGGCGTCAGTACTCCTTTGCGTGGGACGTTTGCCGGCCTGATCGGAAAAATTCCCTATCTTCAGCAACTAGGAATTACTGCAGTAGAGCTTATGCCGATCAGTCAACAGGATCCACAGGAATCAAGCGTATGGGGTTATATGCCATTGGGATTGTTTGCCCCCCAGCACGGTTATGCCAGCAACGACGTGAGCGAGAAAATATTGGAAGAGTTCAAAAGGATGGTCGACGCGCTTCATGCCGCTGATATAGAAGTGATCCTTGACGTTGTCTACAGCCACACCGCGGAAGGCAATGAGACCGGCCCTATCTATAGTTTCAAAGGAATTGATAACAGTACGTACTATCTGCTCGAATCGGACTGGCTACACTATCGTGACGATACCGGGACGGGCAATACGCTCAACTGTGCGAATCGTTATGTGAGGAAAATGATTGTGGACAGCCTGAAATATTGGGTAAACGAGATGCACGTCGACGGATTCCGCTTCGATTTGGCATCGATATTTACGCGGAAAGAGGATGGCACGATTGATCTCGATGATCCGCCGGCTATCGCCGCAGTCGACGAGGTGCTCGATGCGAGCAGGATCCGCCTTATAGCTGAAGCTTGGGATCCGGTCAGCTACCAGTTGGGGCGAACGTTTCCCGGGGTGCCGTGGCTGCAGTGGAACGGAAAGTACAGGGATGATCTGCGTTCCTTTATAAGAGGCGATCCAGGTATGGTCGCGCCTCTCATGACTCGACTCTATGGCAGCTGCGATCTTTTTCCAGATGACGTGATGAACGCCTATCACCCGTTCCAGAGTGTGAACTTTGTAACCTGTCACGATGGCTTTTCTCTTTATGATCTCGTGGCGTACAACCAGAAGCATAATGAAGCAAACGGTCAAGGTAACACAGATGGTGCGGATGTCAACTTGAGTTGGAATTGCGGATGGGAAGGGGACACCGGAGCTCCAGAACATGTCCTGGGTTTACGCAGGCAGCAGATAAAAAATCTGTGCTGCCTCCTCCTGTTATCCAATGGCACTCCGATGTTCCGAGCTGGAGATGAATTTATGAATACCCAGCTAGGGAATAATAATCCGTACAATCAAGACAATGAAACTACCTGGTTGGATTGGGATTTGCTTACGAAAAATCGAGATGTGTTCCGCTTCTTTAAGCACATGATCGCTTTTCGAAAGAGACATCCGTCAATTGCCCGGTCTTGTTTCTGGAGAGATGACGTGTGCTGGTATGGCACCAAGCAGAAGCCAGATTTGTCATGTCACTCACATGCCCTCTCGTTCTGCTTACACGGGGCTTCTCAGAACGATGCCGACCTCTACGTCATGATTAACTCTTTTTGGGAAGATCTTGATTTTGAAATCCAAGAGGGTCCAGCGGCGGCATGGTGCCGCGTTGTGGATACTAGCTGTCCAAGTCCCTCGGATATCTTTGAAGATGAGAGCGTTTCCCAATTGGCGAGTCTTGACTATAGGGTCAGCGCACGGTCAGTCGTTGTCCTAATCTCAAAGCGATTGGACACCGACGGGCTCACGGTGTGAGCGTCGTCACAGCACACGGCATTTCGTTCTCGTAGTATGGACTCATAGGAGACGCAGACATGTCCTCTAAAGTAGAACGCCTTCAAGGCATTTACACTCAATTGGGGCGAGTGTTGCAGAGTCCACAGTCATTTGGTCTCGGACCGGATGTTCCCCAGCCACTCGCAATGTGTTTAGAGGCAACATTGAAAGGCCTCGGAGGAATAATTGATATCGAGAGGATTTCAGCTCAAAGTGCTACTGTGCTGCTCTCTAGAGATGTAGACAGGGAAGCCCTGAACGTGTTCCGGGATGTATATGCTGTCGAGGCATCTGCGTGAGATGGAAAATGACGGTCTCATTATTCGGAAGGATTTGAGCGATAAATTGCTTCACGTAGAGTAAGTTCTGGCAGACCCCACTGGGTTTTGCAGTCTTGCGTCTGATTAGCACCCTAATGAAATGGGGCGCGGAATATTTGTCTCCTAAGATCGTCGAGCCGGAATAGCCCCGCCATGGTCCTACGCCAGTTTGCCTCTCAATAAGCCGAGAATTGCCATCGCAATTACTCTCTTTAGCTTCGATCAAAGCTCGTATGCTCAGCGGTAGACGCAGAATCAGATTCTGGGTGCTCTTTGAGCGGCAGCGGAAGCCTGTGCTTTGGGGGTGCTTAAATGAATAGTTGAATAGAGGCGAACTGCAACGGCAAGCAGAATCAGAAACATCGCTGCAAGTACAGTACGAGGCTGTGACGCGTGAGTGCGGAAAAACTCGATCGCGACAATGAGCCCGGAGAGCAACAGCAGCGTAAACGAAAAGACGCGATGAAATCTGAGCATCCCGGATTCAACGGACTCGTTCTCGAGGCGCTCGACCACGCGTCCCGTGTTGGAGTCGGTGCAGGCGGCCTTGCTGGGGCAGGCGTTGCAGGCCGATGCGGCAGCGCGGTAGACGACCTTGCCGCGCTGCCGATCGGAAAAGACGGGGAAGAGATGCTGATCGCGCGGACAGCTCCAGACATCGCGCTCCGGATGATAAGTGAAGCCGACGGTACTCAGCCCGCGAGTTCGCTGATGCATGCGGCGGGCAAGCAACTCCAGAACGAAGGCGACGATTGCCAGAAAGGACGCGTACCCCATGGCCAACACCAACTCCATCGAGAAGCCCGCCATGGCTACTCAACCTCCGTCTCGGCTGCGATCTCAAACAGGCCCTGGCTCGATTGTTCGGCGGTAACATTGGCTCCCATGTAGCGAAGCCCAAGGAAGCAGATGTAGAGGATGGGGAGGACTCCTCCTAGGATGAAGACAACATCCCCCGGCAACCTGAGCCACTCCAGGATCTCGTTGGTGCGGCCGCCAATGTATTTGAGCGTCCGCGCGTCGTAGTAGCTGACGTTGATGGAGTGATAGAGCTGGATGATGCCGAGCGGGAAGAGGGTTGCGAAGACCATCCAGGCGAGGCCGAGATTGAGCGACCAGAAGCTAATCTGAGCAGGACGATCAGACCAGTGTTTTTCCGGGATGATGTAGCGCAGGCAGAAGAGCGCCAACCCTACGGACAGCATCCCATAAACGCCCATCATGGAGGCGTGAGCGTGGTTCGCGGTTAAGGCTGTGCCGATTTCGTAGTAAGAAACGATCGGTAGATTGATGAGGAAGCCGAAGACGCCTGCGCCGAGAAAGTTCCAGAAGCCGACCGCAGCAAGGAACATGACCGCCCACCGATGGGGGAAACGGGTGGCGGGGTTGGACTGCTGGATGGCGCCAAGCTGCAGGAAGCTCCATGCTTCAAGCGTGAGGAAGGTCAGGGGAATGACCTCGCCGGCAGAGAAGAACGCGCCGAGGGCCATGTGCATCGCTGGCACGCCTGAGAAGTAGACGTGGTGCATGGTCCCGACGATGCCACCGGCGGAGTAGAGAATGACGTCGAGGTAGATCATGCGCAGAGCGGTGCGCTCCTGGACGACACCGAGCAAGACGAACAGGTAGGCGACGAGGATAGTGGTGAAGAGTTCGAGGAAGTCTTCGACCCAGAGATGGACGACCCAGAAGCGCCAGAACTCTGTGGTCGTGAAGTGCTGACCGGGGTGGGCCAGCAGACCAACCGCGTAGAAGGCCGGGATGGAGAGCGCGGAGAAGAAGAAGAGCCAGGGCATGTTGGTAACATGCTCGGAATCGAGGCGGTTGCGCATTCCGCGATAGAGAATGAGGACCCAGAAAAATAGGCCGATGATGAGCAATATCTGCCAAAAGCGCCCGAGGTCGAGATATTCGAAGCCCTGGTTGCCGAACCACATACCATGCATCCAGTTCTCGATTCCAGCTATTTCGCCGAACAGGCTGCCGACGACCACGATCGTCAGAGCGCCCAATAGACCATAGGCAAGGGTCTTTTGCCCGCGAGGTTCGCGGCCAGAGATGATGGGAGCGAGAAAGATTCCTGCGGCGAGATACGAAGTGGATACCCAGAAGATGGAGAGTTGGACGTGCCAGGTTCGAACGACGTTGAAGGGAAGCACCCTGCCGAGATCAATGCCGAAGAAGGTTTGGAGGTCAGCTCGATAGTGCTCGCTGGCGGCGCCTACCATGGTCTGAACGAGGAACAGCGCGGCCATAACGAAGAAAAACCAGGCGCAGGCGTTCTGTGCAGGAGTCAGTGTAACTTCGTCGGGCGCGCGAAAGAACATGTGTTGTTGTTCGCGGCCGTGCCAACCCATCAGATTCCAACGGCCGAAGAGGGCGAGCAGCAATCCGGTGCCTCCTAGCAGGGCAGCAAGCGACAGAACGCTCCAGACGATGGCGTCGGCGGTTGGATGGTTGTCGACGAGGCTCTCCGGCGGCCAGTTGTTGGTGTAGGAGTAGGAGTGCCCGGGGCGAGCGGCCGAGGCTGCCCAAGCAGTCCAACTGAAGAAGGCGACGAGTTGGCGAATCTGCTCTGGATTCGTGATGGCGCTGGGCCGGAGACCGAATTTCGTGGTGGGTTCGCCGAAGAAGTCGGCGTAGTAGGCGCGGCATCGCTCAAACGCATCTGCCTGGGCATCGGTATAGAGGAGAATTCCGCTGACGGTGTTGTAGCGGTTGATCTTGAAGTCCTCGATGGTGCGTTTTCTCGCCGAATCGGAATCCAACTTGCCGTAGAAGTTGATGCTTGACAAGGCGGCGCGATGAAGATATTCGGCAGTAAAGTCTGGACCCAGGTAGGCGCCGTGGCCGAAGATCGAACCGTATTCCATGAGCCCGTTACTTAAGAAGATCCCTTGTCCGGAGAGGACATCCGCACGAGTAAAGAGGACTCTTCCGGACGCATCCTGCACTGTCTCGGGAATGGGCGGTTCATCATTGTATGTGTAGTACGTAAGCACACCCATGATGAAGAAGCCGATGAGCAGAACAAGGCCCGCAGCTTGAATCCAGCCATTGGCGATCATTCGCGGACGCTTTTGAATCCCTTGCATGATGACTCCGAAGAGAAGAGAGTGCTTGCGCGACGAATTATATCCTTGGTAGGTGGATCAGGAAGAAAATATTGTGCTTTGGGTTTATCCCGAATGAATCCTCGTGTCGGGAAGGTCGGCAAGGCCGCTACCATGTACGATCCTGCATGGAACATGTTCTTGAGTTTTATTATGGAAGCCGGAGCGGTAACATCATCAAGATCTACGAGGACACCAGCGGGACGCATTCGCTCGGTTTCGGTGTTGTTATCCTTCGGCCATTCTTGCTGCTGCCATTGCTCCTACAGGAAAGTGTCGATACGTCCAATCACGATTCTATGCACCGCATGACTATCCAGCAGTCTCTACTCTCAGCGAGAAGAGCGACATTATGAAGCGACAACAATCTCTGGAACAGCTATGGAATTCCGCTGTAGCAGTGGGGTCCGCGCAGAGTTTTGAGCCGACTGCTCTATCTGCATTGCCTCAAGCGACGCAGCGCTACTTGAAGCACGCTATTGCTTCTGGTACATCCCTTGCGACCTCAGTTCGGCTACAAATGCATGGAGAGATCAAGCTGCAGCGATGGTACCCGTTTTCGGCGGAGCAAGTGATTCACTGGAGCCGTGGAATGATCTGGCAGGCAACGGTAAAAATGTGGAAAATGACCCTGCGCGGAAGCGACTGCTTCCTGAATAATCAGGGTGAAATGGACTGGAAGCTCTTCGGAATTTTTCCGGTCATCAGTGCGCATGGTCCGGACATCACGCGGTCGACTGCAGGCCGCGTCAATATCGAATCCCTGTGGCTACCCTCCGTGCTCTCATTAGCGGGCGTGACATGGACCTCGTCCGACCAGCACCAGCTCCATGCCAGATTTAGCGCACACACCGAAATAGCCGAGCTGGACTATGTCATCGGCGAAAGCGGGGAACTGAAGTCTGTGCATATGACGCGGTGGGGAAACCCTGACAAAGGGAACTTCCGGTACGTACCGTTTGGCGCTCTTATCGAAGAGGAGCAAACCTTCGGAGGATACACAATTCCGACTCGGGTCCGTGTAGGGTGGAACTTCGGCACAAACCATTTTGACCCCGAAGGAGAGTTTTTCCGCGCGACCATCGACCAGGCCCTCTATCGCTGATGACTTTATCCATGTCGGCCGAAGACGCTGGCAGCAAGCACTTGGCGGAACTGACACACTCTACTTCCTGATGGCATACCAATTCGGGCTTCTACCCCTCATCTAACAAAGATGACGCACACTACCCAGGCTTATCCATCATTGACGTTCCTGGTGAGTTTTCTGGTGAAGAGATTGAGGATAAGGAGAAATTCCTTCAGCCCTTTATCAATCTGGTTGGCTCGAAGAGCTATCTTGGAAGCCAGGTAATCATCACAGGGCATCTTTCAAAGGGCTCGGAGACGTAAGTCGCCTAGTTTTGAACGAAGTCCACGTTTCGTAATCGCCTAGGAACAGGTCGCATCAGAATTAGAGGGTTTCGGCAGTTGATTCCGTGAGCCGAGAGAGCTCAAACGTATGGGAGTGGCCACAAGACACAAGGCACATTGAGAAGCGGTTTCAGCGTGCAACTCCGTGACTATTGAAGGATTGCTAAGTGACTGATTTGCTTAGTATTAGTAATAAATCCCCTTGTGTTGACCAATTAACAGCTCAACTGGCGAGAACGGGGCAAAGCAGCGTTTTCGCCAGTTGCCGTACGCCAGCAATCTGAAATTTTGTCAGCGATGCAGGTTGATTCCGCTCTTCGGGCCGATAGATTCTTCTGCCGAACCTGTTTTCGTTGTACTCCAGAGTTGGTCTCCTCCGAGTCGGACACGCGCTCGGGGTTTTACCGTCGTCCTGCGGCACGGCGGGTCTCTGCTTTTCCGGTTCCTCGCCAAACAAACTTTTCGTAAAAGAGCACGAAAACTTTCTTCGGGTGCCCTCCCCAAAAGCGCCCCTTGACCTTGGAAGCCTCACCCTCTCGCGTCGCTCCGCGCAGCGTGCCCCGACCCATCGGGAGACCACACAAACGGAGTACCCTCATGAACACCCAAACGACTCAGCAGCAGATTCCCATCAACACCATCCTTCACGGCAACTGCATTGAGAAGATGCGCGAGCTGCCAGCGAACAGCGTGGATTTCATCCTCACCGATCCGCCCTATCTAGTGAACTATCGTGATCGCTCCGGTCGCTCCATCCAGAACGACGTCAACGACCACTGGCTCCGGCCCGCGATGCGTGAAGCCTATCGCGTTCTGAAACATGATCGTCTCGCCATCATGTTTTATAGTTGGACCAGGGCGGATGCGTTCTTCGCAGCTTGGAAGAATGCAGGATTTCATCCTGTCGGCCATATCGTCTTCCGCAAAACATACTCCTCGAAAACGCGCTTCCTGAGCTATCAGCATGAACAGGCATATCTGCTCGCCAAGGGCAGACCATCGCTGCCCGTACAGCCCATCGCGGATGTCATCGACATGCCATATACGGGCAACAAGCTCCATCCCACTCAAAAATCCGTGCAGGCTCTCGCCCCGCTGGTTCGCAGCTTCACCCTGCCAGGAGAACTTGTTCTCGATCCCTTCGCGGGTAGCGGCAGCACATGTGCGACCGCAAAACTCTGCGGTCGCCAGTATCTTGGCATCGAACTTGACTGGGCATATTTTGAACAGGCGGTTCGTCGCATAGAACGCATTCGGGAACGGTCTGCACAGTAGCAGCGGTTGCCGACCAAAGCGACCTTGAGGATGTTTACAGCACGGAGCGACACTTGCTCTACGTAGCGTGCACCCGCGCGCGTGACCATTTGCTTGTAACTAGCACCGAGCCGGCGTCCAGAGTTTCTGGAGGATTTGCTTGCTCGCCCGTCAGCCTAATTCCGCAGGTAACATTCTTGTCCTAAATCGCATCAGATATTGAATCACTTGGAAGTAAAAACGACGCGGCGCTTCCAGTTTGCAGTCTCCAGATTTCGCCACGAAGCGGAGAAATCATCGTGACAAAGACCAGCTCAGTCAAACCACATCATGCACTCCTACACTTTCATGTTTGCGTCCATTGCAACAGCGCGTTCAAGAGGGAGGAGTTCGAGGGAAGAGCGCTCACGTCTGGCTTATTTCCTTGTCCTAGATGCGGCATCGAAAGCCCCTTGAACCTGGAAATAAAAGATTCAGCGGAGTCTGGGGCGTAATCGTAGATTCGTGCTCATCCGTTCAGGGGTAGCCGTCCCTGAACAGAATGTTGAGCACTGGCGAGTTTACGCCCAAGAGCTTTGACATATTCCGTTACGGAGCGGGATTTGCTATCCGCACGCACGGCGAGACTTGTAACGAGGCGCAGGCGATCCTCTGCAAGCGGACGCATGGTGATTCCATCGCGAGCTATTCTCCATGCTGCATATCGCGGAAGAAATGCCAGTCCTTTGCGTTCACGAATCAATTCCGATGCTTCTTCTGGACTCATGACATGGTGTGTATCCGAAATGCGGATTCCTTGGTCCGATGCGACTCGATGGATCATCTCGTACAAATGCGGATTTGCATGTTTTCCGAGGAGAATCCAGTTTCGGTTGTGCATGGCGTCCATGCGTATTTCGCGGTTTTCTGCCAAATCGTCATCCTGCGCCATGGCGATGTAAAACGGATCGTCCGCAACATGAAGGAAGCTTAATTTTGGCGTTTCGGGCACTCCGGTTACTAGAGCGAGGTCAAGCGTCCCCGTAATGACATCGTGGGTTAGCACATTGGAATAGTTGCTCCATAGCTTGACGCTCAGACCCGGAAAGAGGGGGAGGCGAATCGACAAGAGAGTCGAGACCAGGTAGGGATCGCCATAGGGGGACTTTCCGATGTTGAGGGTTTCGTCGGCACCATTGAGCGTGGCTTTTGCCACCGTCACTGCACGCTCGACGTGCAATATCGCTTCACGAGCTTCCTCGACAAATGCACGTCCGGCGTTCGTCAAATCGACGGCCTGATGGTTGCGCTCAAATAGGCGTAAATCGAGCTGCCCCTCAAGCTCGTAGATTTGCTTGCTGAGTGCCGGCTGGGTAAGCCGTAGACGGCCCGCGGCCCTTGAGAAATTCAACTCCTCCGCAAGGGTATTTGCCGCTTGTAGCAAACGAATTTCTGGCAGAGCCATGACTATCCTCCAAAAGGTGGACTCTGGGAACGTCAACAAGCAAAGCAATGACCGCAGAGAAAAGCTAGATGCAATCAGCTTAGATTCATCGGCAACGCAACTTGGCTCAAAAAATGACCAAAATGCGCTCGTTATTCCTGGCAGGAATAACGTTCTCCCGAAAAGTTATTGGACTCCTGCGATATGGAAGGTAAATCTTGAGATCGTCACTGTCAGCACCTCGGGGTTCTACATATGAGAGTGGAAGCAATCGAAAGGAAACAACCTGAGCGTGTATCTTTGCAGTCGATCGCGCTAGAGCGTCATTACACGGTGCCGGAGGTGGCGGAGCTTTGGGGGATGAGCGAGAAGTCCGTCCGGAGGCTCTTTGCGGAAGAATGCGGCGTGCTCAGGTGGGGCACGTCTGAAACTCTCAGGAAGCGTGGGTATTGCAACCTACGCATTCCTGAGAGCGTGCTGATTCGAGTACACCAGCGTCGGGCCAGTTGACTGCACCGGATGATTCTCTTTCGCCGGTTCATCTGGTTCCGGCGTTTCCAGCTTCGGAGCCAAGTCTCCCCAAGCCTTGCGAACGCTCGCAGTTAGTTGTTCCTGCCTTGCCTTCACGAAGGGCGCATAGTGCTTTTCCGTGATCTTCACGCTCTTGTGGCCTAGCAAGAGAGAAACTTGGTCGATAGGGACTCCGGCCAGTAGATTCTCGACGGCAAAAGTATCGCGGAACATGTGTGGGAAACAGCGTTTCGGAGTTCCATCCCCATTCTTCAGTGCAGCAACTTCAAAGAGCCTTCGCAGGCTACGCTGCCAATCTGCTACGGCGGACTTCGGCTCTCCATTTCCACTCCAGAAGAAGTAACGAGGATTCGGTTTGGGGCCGGGTGGTACGTTGCGAAGATCCTCCGCGACATTATGAGGCAACGGCACGTACACGGGTACGCCAGTCTTTGCTTGGTAGAGAAAGAGGTCGTCGTTTTCCAGCAGCCTTACCTTTTCGAGCGTAACGGCATCACGGATTCGCAGGCCGCCCCAACGCAGCAACCCCACTAATGCCCGCAGGCGCTGACCGCGTTTCTCGATGTCATAAGCCCGGTCCATTCCCTCATCGAGCTGATAGGTCGCTTCAATAATCCTTGCGTATTCGTCGCGTGGGAAATAATCTGTTGGCTTCTGGCGAACGGTAATTCGCTTGAGATTGAGGGTGGGGGTGGTGGTGATCCATCCGGCCCGTATACAGAACCAGAAAAAGCCAGTCATGCGTTCCTGCTTTTTCTTCTTTGCAAGCCCACCGTCTTTCCAAGTCGTACGGAACGACTGGACAGCACGAAGGTCCATTTCGCGCAGCAGGGTATAGCCTTCGGCCTTCGCCCAAGTCAGAAACTGCTTTTCAAAGATGGTCGTCAGCTTACTGAGCGTTGATTCGGCCAGGTCGCGGGCCTTGGCGTCGGCAAGGTATTCCTTGATGGCCTTTTCCAGTGCGACCGGCTCCTCTTTCTTCGGTGGAGGGGCTTTGGGGTCGTCGGCGGATTCGATCTCTTGAGCGAGTCCCTGTGCTCGTTCCCAACTTGCCGTATGGAGACTGCGCCGGATATAGGTATCGTTGACCGTGCCCTCCACCCACATAGGGCAGGAGCAACGCTTCCAGTAGCGGTCATCGGCCTTCGAGCAACGCTTGAGATGGCGTCGATATAGCGTCAACATAATGTAGCTATCGTACGCGTATCGTACACAGAAAATCCATACTTTTGTAAGTGCATCAAAATACTATAGTTACCTATGGTGGAGGCGGCGGGAGTCGAACCCGCGTCCGAAAGAGCTTACAACAGAGAGCATTCATGCTTTTTCCGGTTCATTTTGTCTCGTCAGCGACGCTAAGAACGGACGAAGATGCGGCGCTGACCAGTCTGATCGATCTCGTCTCCCACCGCGCAGACGGAGCAGGGAAGACCAGCCTACTGTGCGACGGTCGGTACGGGCCCGTAGGCGAAGCCCGAGCGACCGGCTACTTAGTTAATTAAGCAGCGAGTGCGAATTGAGGTTCGGCACTTATGGTTTTGTGAGCGATTACGGGTGTCCACACCCCGGCATGCCTCTCTGCCACAAGCAATCCCGTCGAAGCCGTGACGCCCCCATCTGGAGCCGGCACCAACATTGCGTTGGGCGGTGCAAAGAACTAGCTCCATTATAGATGCTTTCGTCGCACTTCGGTCTCATGCAAAGACCAGCAGGATCGCTCCGGCGGCGATCAGCGTGACCCCGCCGATCTTGAGCGGCGAGATGTGCTCGTCCAAAAAGAGCCACGCGCCGAGCACGACCAGCACGACGCTCAATTTGTCGATGGGCGCAACGCTCGACACCGGTCCCAGTTTGAGCGCGCGGAAGTAGCACAGCCACGACAGACCGGTGCAGATGCCAGAGAGCGTCAGAAAGACCCAGCTCCGGCGGCTGATCTGCTGAAGCGCGTGATGCTCTTCGAGCGCGATGGCGATGGCCCACGTCACCACCAGCACCACCGTCGTGCGAATGGCCGTGGCGAGATTGGAGTCGATGCCTTCGACGCCGACTTTGGCGAGCAGCGCCGTGCCTGCGGCGAAGGCGGCGGAGAGCAGCGCCCAGAATACCCACGTCATCGTGATTCCGGTCATGCGCTGAGCTTACCTGAGTGGAGACGCTCTGCGAGAGATTCGTTAAAGCTCTGCCTTCAGCAGATCGATGCTCTGCCAGTCGCCGCGCTCGATGCCTGCGCGAATCTCGGCGGGAGTCTTACCTTTCTTCGTCTGCTCGTAGGCGTAGACGGCCTCGCCCATGCAGGTGGAGCAGGCTGCGCCGTGAGTGCCTTCAAAGCAACTGTGCAGGCTGTTGTGTCCCAGCGCGCGGTCGCAGTGGCAGTAGCAGGGGAGTTGGTGAAGAACGGCCGGAATCTTTGCCGCCATCTCGTAGGCGACAACCTGGTAGTGATGAGTGAAATAGATGCCGGTGAGCTGGTTGCCGCTCAGAATGGGAGGCAGGGCCTTGTGGGGTGCTGTTGCATTGTAGGCGGGAACGTCGGCGGAGGGGTCGGTCCACTGGGCAGATGCCACAATCGTGATGAGGCCCAAAGCGATACAGCCAAGCAGCTTCTTCATAGTTCACTATGATAAATCCGGCCAGGGGCAAAAGCCATGCTCGGTGGAAATGAAGGCAAAACTGTGGAATTCGTTGCGGATAACTGCGTCTGCCGCGTACAGGCTCGAGTTAAGAAAAAAAGACGGCACGAACGTTTGATTGTCCGTGCCGGGAGGCCAGTGACGCAACTTGTATCAGCCCTTGGGCTGAGAACCTTTACAGTGGCGGGTTACTCTCGCTTCACCGTTAAAGAAAATATACCACAATATGGAGAAGAAAAAAGCAAAATATGTTCAATCATAGAAATTTAATTTTCCCTAAGGGTGCTGGAGAGAGAACCTGGGCTGGCTAGCAAGGCGGCCCTATATCGACAAAATGTTTATTATCAATGCGATATGTGCTCGTTGAGTCACTCAAGTCTGAGTTGCAAAGTTCATGTCACTACAATGTCTTTTCAAAAAATTGGGGCAAAACCACTTTTCCAGATTATTGGATAGGCTTCAGTCGGCAAATTCCTCGCTGATGTGGGCGGCCATATTGGCATCGCGTTCGGTGATTCCTCCGGCGTCGTGCGAGATGAGGCTGAGCAGGACGCGGTTGTAGCGGATGTCGATGTCGGGATGGTGGCCGGCTGCCTCGGCAAGTGGTGCGACCTTATTGACGAAGGCGATGGCTTCGACGAAGTTGCTAAATGTCCATTCACGAGTGAGCTTGCCGCCGGTGAGCTTCCAGTCGGGGAGTTGTTTGAGGAGCTTGTCGATCTCCGGGGCGCTGAGTGTCGTTTTCATATGCCTTACCTCGCGTTGAGGATGCTACTGACTTTGACCTGTGTGCGCAACTGTTGCTGCCGGCGGTCGGCGCAGCGAGGCGGCGAGCACGGAGGTGGTGAGGTGTTCAATCTCGGCGCGCAGCTCGGCCCAGGATTCAGGCGGCAGGCTGAGAAAGACTTCGACGATCTCGGGATCGAACTGTGTGCCTGAGCAACGGACGATCTCGGCAGTCGCGGCTTCGATGGAAGCGCCTTTGCGGTAGGGACGGTCGGAGGTCATGGCGTCGAGCGTGTCGGCGACGGCGAAGATGCGCGCGCCGAGGGGAATCTGTTCGCCGCGAAGGCCTCGCGGGTAGCCGGAGCCGTCGAAGCGCTCCTGGTGGGCGTAGACGATCTCGGCTGCGTCGGAGAGGAAGGGAATCTTGCGCACCATCTCGTAGCCGCGTTCGCAGTGCTGGCGCATGATGGCGGTCTCGTCGGGGTCGAGGCGTCCGGGCTTGAGCAGGATGGCGTCGGGCGTGGCGATCTTGCCGATGTCGTGGAGGAAGGCGCCGCGCGCGATGGTGCGGAGTTCGTCGGCGTCAAGGCCTTTGGCGCGCGCGAGTGCGATGGTGTAGGCGGTGACGCGCTTGGAGTGGCCTTCGGTCTCCTGGTCGCGGAGGTCGAGCGCGTCGCCCATCGCTTCGAGCGTGGTGTCGTAGCTGCGTTCGAGGTCCTGCATGGTGGAGCGGAGGCGGCCGGTGCGGGTGTTGACGATGGCTTCGAGGTTCCGGCGATAGGTGGCGTTCTGCTTGCGAAGGCGGCCGTGCTCGACGCCGCGCGCGACGGTGTCTTCGAGTTCGTCGCGGTCGAAGGGCTTGAGGAGATAGTCGAACGCGCCGCGGCGGAAGGCGCTGGTGGCGACACGAAGATCGTTGATGGCGGAACACATGACGACTGGGATCGCGGGGTAGTCGCGTCCGAGATGATCGAGCAGGGCGAGGCCGTCCTTGCCGGTCATCATGATGTCGGTGAGGACGAGAGCGTAGTCGGGGTCCTGCTGGAGACGCAGGATGGCGTCTTCGGCACTGGGGACGAGCGTGGTCTCGTAGCCTGTGGCTGAGAGCAGTGCGGCGACGAGGTCGCGCACGGGTTGTTCATCATCGACGACGAGGATGCGTTCCGGCATTGCTGGTTTATCGGCAGCGCCGCCGGATTGCGTTATGGAAAGTCTGATTAGGTCCTGGACGATTCTCTTAGGGGCTAAAGTCCCATTATTGAATTGAGGGACGTTGCGGCGTGGCTGAAGCCACGCCCCTTCAAAACAAAGACTTACAGAGGTTATTTAATTCACGACTGGTTGGATTCAGGGGCAGCTTTTTTGCGGGCGACCCATCCGGGTTTGGTGATCTGGCGGGCGCGGCCGAGGGCGAGCGCGCCGGAGGGGACGTCTTCGGTGATGCAGCTTCCTGCGGCGATGTAGGATCCGTCGGCGATGGCGATGGGGGCGACGAGCGTGGAGTCGGAGCCGACGAAGACGTTGTCTCCGATGGTGGTGCGGTGCTTGTTCACGCCGTCGTAGTTGCAGGTGATGGCTCCCGCGCCGACGTTGACGCCGGAGCCGATGACGGCGTCGCCGAGGTAGTTCAGGTGATTGGCCTTCGAGCCTTTGCCGATGGTGACTTTCTTGGTCTCGACGAAGTTGCCGATGTGCGCGCCTTCGCCGATGTTGCTCTCGGGGCGCAGGTGACAGTAGGGGCCGAGGATGGCTTTGTCCGCGACCTGGGCTGAGTCGAGGATGCTGCCGTTGCGGACAGTGACACCGTCGCCGAGCGTCGAGTTCTGGATGACGGAGTAGGAGCGGATGCGGCAGTCGGAGCCGATCCTGGTGGCTCCGAGCAGTTGCACGTAGGGTTCGATGATGGTGTCGGGGCTGACGGTGACTTCGGAGTCGATGACGCAGGTCTCGGGGCGGAAGATGGTGACGCCTTCCGACATCAGACGGTGGGCGTTCTGGAGGCGCATGGCGGCGTCGAGGTGCATCATCTCGGCGATGGTGTTGGCTCCCAGGACTTCGTTGACACTCTCGGCTTTGACGGCAATGACGCGGCGGCCTTCGGCGACGAGCATGGCGGCGACGTCGGTGAGGTAGAACTCGCCGTGGGCGTTGTTGGTGTCGAGGGTGTCGAGTTTGCTGAAGAGCGCGCGGGTGTTGAAGCAGTAGATGCCGGAGTTGATCTCGCGCGCGCCGAGCTGCTCGGGCGTGAGGGATTTTTGTTCGACGATGGCGAGGACCTCGGGCGCGTCTTCGCTGACGCGGAGAACGCGGCCGTAGCCGTGCGGGTCCGCGGGGACGGCGGTGAGGATGGTCATGGCGGCCTGCTCGCGGAGGTGGGCGTCGCGGACGGCGGCAATGGTCTCGGGGCGGATGAGGGGCACGTCGCCGGAGAGGACCAGTAGATTTTCGGGCGGCGTTTTGCCGGAGAGCCCGAAGTCGGCTTTGAGCATCTGGAGCGCGTGGCCGGTGCCGCGCTGGTCGGCCTGGAGGACGAAGGAGACGCCGGTGTGGGTGATGGCGGCTTTCACCTGCTCGGCTTCGTGGCCGATGATGCAATAGATCTGCTCGGCCGGGACGATGGTCCGGGCGGTGGCGATGACGTGGAGCAGCAGGGCGCGGCCTCCGATCTCGTGGAGGACCTTGGGGCGCTTGCTCTTGAGCCGCGTGCCTTTTCCGGCGGCCATGATGGCGATGGCGAAGTCTTGGTTAGTCATTGATGGCTATCTTCTCATGCGGGATGGAGGGGGTACCCCCCTCCCCCCATGAAAGTACTCAAAGTCCTTTGAACAAAGGACTTAGGTTCGGACTTCCTGCGCACTTGGGGTGCCAAACCAAAAGTCGGGATTGGCTACGGGCTTTTTGTCTTCCTCATTTAAGGATAGCAGGTGGAGGAAACTCGACCGCCACGAGGAAGGTGTTTGGTTTGAGGTGATTGAGTGGTGGGTGGGCTTGACAGGTACGTTGGCGGGTTGGGGTTTGTGGGTTCCCATCCTTCGCGGTGAAGCTGCGCCTGGAGGGGTGCCTGGGCTTTGGTGGTGGTACGGAGGAAAGCAGATTCCTTCGCTGCGCTACGGAATGGAAATGCAAAGGAGGAATGGAAATGCAAAGTGCGAATGGAAATGCAAAGTGCGAATGGAAATGCGAAGTGCGAATGGAAATGCAAAGGCGCTACGGAATGGAGATGGGGAGGGCAGAATGACGGCGGGGCATTCAATCACATTGGGGGGAGTACGCCGCGTGAAGCGAAGGGGCGAGTCCCTTGCGGGAGTCGCCCCTTACTTTCCGAATCTGCGAAGACCTGGTTCGGTGGCCGGGTCACAACCGATTGCTACCTCAGAATCGTCCGAAGCCTGCGAGCTAAGCCCGCGCTCCCCGAACTCTCCCTACCGTTTCATTCGCCTGCAAGAGCTTTCTTATGTCGTCTATCCGCAGTCGGTTGCCCGAGTGCTTTGCGAGTCCCGTTACCGGGCCTCTTCAACGGCCTTTGTCCGCTCTCTCCTACTTGGAAGATCTCTCTTCCGCTGAAGAAACAGTACTCCTGTTCAGGGAAAAATCAATGGGGTTGGCGGGGGATATTTTTGTGGAAATGGCAGTGTTTATGTGGAAATTCGGCAGGGGTGGTTCCGGTTGTTCGAGGCCCGTTGCGTGTGGCTTGTGTGGCGGGCTTTCAGAGGGTGCTGAAACGTCATTGGCGAACGGAAAGGCGTACCTCAGCGGCTAAAGAGGCTGCGGAAAAAGTGCGTCCGGCAGCGTTTGCAGAAAGGTCCGGGGCTAAAGAGTCTGCGTGAGAAGAAGGAAATGATGTGTCGGGTTTTCAGCCCTTGAGGTTTCATTGGGTTGTTACCTGGGGCTACCCTTCCCTGAACGAGCCAAAAGCGGGCTCGTTCAGGGGCGGTTCGCCCCAGGCTGGTATGTTTCGCGCCTTTGGCGCT